>Ga0265338_10000208_pt1 | contig 109817 bp, 110 predicted proteins | sample 42126metaG_FD_193579 | JGI IMG/M metagenome (GOLD analysis project Ga0265338, IMG submission 193579) | Rhizosphere microbial communities from Carex aquatilis grown in University of Washington, Seatle, WA, United States - 4-21-26 metaG | ecosystem: Host-associated > Plants > Roots >...
TGCCACCCGTAGGTGTCTGGACCGTGTCTCAGTTCCAGTGTGGCTGGTCGTCCTCTCAGACCAGCTACCCGTCTAAGCCTTGGTGAGCCGTTACCTCACCAACTAGCTGATAGGCCGCGGGCTCATCATGAAGCGTCAGGCCTTACGGTCCCCAACTTTGAACATCAAAAGATGCCTTCCAATGTTCACATCCGGCATTAGCTCGCCTTTCAGCAAGTTATTCCAGACTTCACGGCAGATTACCCACGTGTTACGCACCCTTGCGCCGCTCCAACTACAGAATATTGCTACCCTGTAATCAGCGCTCGACTTGCATGTCTTATCCACGCCGCCAGCGTTCGTTCTGAGCCAGAATCAAACTCTCCGTTAAAAACGTTAGTTTAATTCATGTCCGGTGATTAGCCGGACGAATTTACAATTTTAAAACTCTTCAAGAACAACCACTAACTGGCTGTCCATGAAGGGGCTCTCACTTATCGCACAATTCAATTTTCAATGAGCAATGGGTGTTTCCACCCGAAAAAATGCCAGGCCTCTTGCCCTTGCTTTTTCCCCATTTAGGGGACAAAAAAACCCGAGCGCCGAATTACTGCTTCCAACTCGGCATCTCAGAGTTCGAATTTGAGGGCGCAAAAAATATCAACTGCGCACCGTCTGTCAACTGGCTTTTTACCAGCCCTCTTTGCGTTTAACGCGGAAGGGATTACAAGACTAACAAGGAACCGGAATCATGCAAGCGTTTTTTGAAGAATATTTGAGATAATCGAAACCGTTGAAATCCCCTTTATTTACGGGCTCAATCAAGCCCACGCTCCTTCAGGTCATTCTCATCCAATCCCAAATAATGTCCCAGCTCATGCAAAAAAGTCGTCCGCACCTCCTCTCGAAAGATCCCTTCGTCTCCTTCGGCAAAATCCCGGAGATTTTCCAGGTACAAGATGATCTGCGGTGGCAGGGGAACATTTCCTTCCTCGGCAAACTCCGCACCGGTGAACAATCCCAGCGTGTCCGGTTCGATTCCATCCGCCTGCAGGTCCTCATTGGGCCGGCGTTCAAAGGTCACCGGCAATTGTTCCGCCCGTGCGCGCAACGGCCGGGGCAACGCCGAAACCGTCGCCTCGACCTCCGCCGATGCCATCGCACACAGTTTTTCCCATTCCCGGCTCATTTCACGAGGGTGACGCGATTTCGCGTGGTTGCAACCTTTGGCCATGTTCTAATAGACTGCCGTCGGAAACAAATTAATTGATTATATAACCCATGAAACTTCACTGCAATCGAACCTGGCTCATCGCCGGGTTGGCCTTGGCTTGTTCCCTTGCCTGCCGGGCGGCCACCAACGAAATCTCCACTGAAGCCGCCGTCCTGCGGGCCACGTTGACCAACGGCCTGCGGGTCATCATCGTCCGCAACGCCCTCGCTCCGGTGGTCACCACCATGATCAACTATCGCGTCGGCTCGGACGAATGCTCCGCCGAATTTCCCGGCACGGCGCACGCGATGGAACACATGATGTTTCGCGGCAGTCCAAGCCTTTCCGCCGAACAGCTGGCTGGCATCACTTCGGCCCTGGGGGGCGATGATAATGCCAACACCCAACACGCCGTCACCCAGTATTTTTTCACCACGCCCGTCGAAAACCTGGAGGTTGCCCTGCGGGTGGAGGCCACCCGCATGCGCGATCTTTTGGCGGATGAAAAACTCTGGGAAAAGGAGCGCGGAGCCATTGAGCAGGAGGTCGCGCAGGATTTATCGAATCCGGAATATGTTTTTTACATTCAGCTGATGGCCGCCATGTTCCAGGGCTCGCCCTATGAGCACACCGGCCTGGGCACGCGCCCGTCGTTTGACAAGACCACGGATGCAATGCTGCGCCAGTTTCACAACACCTGGTATGTGCCGAACAACGCCATTCTGGTGATCGTTGGCGACATCCAACCGGCGCAGGCGCTGGCCCGGGTGGAAAATATTTTCGGCGCCATCCCCGCAGGACAGCTGCCGCCGCGCCCCGAGTTTAATTTTCAGCCGGTGAAGCCGGATACCATGAAACTCGACACGGATTTGCCGTACGGCATGACCGCCATCACCTTCCGCTTTCCCGGCGCGGACAATCCCGATTTTGCCGCCGCTCAAATTTTATCCGACGTGCTGAGCAGCCAGCGCGGTAAACTCTACGACCTCGTGCCGCAAGGCCAGGCGCTGTTCGCGCAATTTGCCTACGACACACTGCCCCGGGCCGGCCTGGGTTATGCCATTGCCGGATTTCCGGCCGGAGCGGATTCGACCAATTTGTTGGAAAAAGTGCGGAACATTCTGGCTGCGGAAATCACCAATGGCATTGCCGCCGATCTGGTTGAGGCGGCAAAACGCCGGGAAATATTGAATGCCGAATTGCAGAAAAACTCCGTCCAGGGCCTGGCCTCGGCCTGGTCCGAGGCGGTCGCCGTTGAAGGGCGGCAATCACCGGACGACGATATCGGCGCCATTCGCCAGGTCACCGTCGCCGATGTCAATCGCGTCGCAAAAAAGTATCTGGATTTTGACCAGGCCGTTTCAGCCATTCTCACCCCCCAGCCGTCCGGCAAACCGATTTCGTCAAAGAGTTTTGGCGGCAAGGAATCGTTCGCGTCGGCAAAAAGCGCCGATGTCAAACTGCCGCCGTGGGCCCGGGCCATCACCGAACAATTCCCGGTTCCCACCACCACCCTGAATCCGTTCGCCACCAATCTGCCGAACGGCCTCAGGCTCGTCGTGCAGCCGGAAACCATCAGCGACACGGTGAGCATTTATGGCCGCGTTAAAAACAATCCCAAGGTTGAAATGGCCCCGGGCAAGGACGGGGTGGATCAGGCGCTGGACCAGCTTTTTTCCTACGGCACCAAATCGCTTGACCGGCTGGCTTTTCAAAAGGCCCTGGATGATCTTGGGGCGAATGAATCGGCGGGCGCGGATTTTTCGTTGCAGGTTTTGACCGATCAATTTGAGGCCGGCGTGCAATTGCTGGCCGACAACGAACTTTCCCCGGCACTCCCCGAAAACGATTTCAAAATCATCCAGCCGCAACTGGCGGCTTCGGTCGCCGGCGAAATCCAAAGTCCCGACCATCTGACCGGGCGCGCGCTGCAAGCCGCGCTGTTTCCGAAGCCTGATCCCGTCCAGCGCGAAACGACACCTGACAGCGTCAAATCGCTCCAGATTCAGGATGTGCAAAATTATTATCAATACGCCTTCCGGCCCGATCTCACGACGATCATCGTCATCGGCAAGGTTACGCCGGAAAACGCCGTGGCCGTCATGGCGAAATATTTCGGTGATTGGAAGGCCGCCGGCCCGAAACCGGACACGCTTTTTCCACCCGCCCCGGCCAATCCGGCTTCCGTGACCCACGTGCCGGATTCCAGCCGGGTGCAGGACAAAGTGATCGTGGGGGAAACCCTCGCCCTCACGCGAACCAACGCGGACTATTACGCCCTGCAACTCGGCAACCATGTGCTCGGCGGGAATTCCTTTGCCACACGGTTATATCAGGACCTCCGCGTGAAGAGCGGGCTGGTGTATTATGTGTTTTCCACTTTCAACGTCGGCCTGACGCGCGGCGTTTACCAGGTGGAATTCGGTTGCGATCCGCCGAACGTTTCCAAAGCGCGCGCCATCATTGTGAGCAATCTCAAGGATCTGCAGACGAAGAAAGTTTCTGCGCGCGAATTACATCAAACCCAGATGTTGCTGCTCCGCGACATTCCGCTGGCGGAATCGAGTGTTGACTACATCGCCCGCGGCTGGCTCTCACGCTCAATGCTTGACCTGCCGCTGGATGAACCGGTCCGTGCCGGACGCATTTACATCAAGCTCAATGCCAAGGATGTCCGGGCTGCTTTTGCCAAATGGCTTCGCCCCGAAGACCTCGTGCAAGTGACCCAAGGGCCCGCGCCGCAATAAATGGTCATCCGTGGCGACTTTTGCCGGCGTTGGGCAAACGCTCAAATCACCGGTTAAAGCCACTTGGTTTGGCCATTACCGGTTTGCTAAACTGGCCGCAATCGACCGTAGCCGGCACCATTTCACCGCTGCCGACCGAGATCGCCAACAAGAACAGGGGGTAAAACCACTTTTTCTGGCACATGAATTGCGACAAAAAATTCCATGGCTAGAAAAATGACTGCACTGAAATACTCACAAGAATTTGATGGGCAGTTCGAGGTGCCCCACCGTCGACCTGCATTTCAAATGATGCCTTATTTGGTGCCGCTTCAGCCGCAACCAAGAATACATCCACTGAAACGCCGGCTCGAAATAGCCATTGAGGTCAAGGCGGTTACGGATATTCCTTCCCCGGTAAAAATCATCCACAGTGTCTAATATTTAGACAACGCTCTTCCAAGGTCGCCTTGGCTGATAACGTGTGGAAATTGATGTCGTTTATAATCTTAAGCCAGCCCATTCGACTTGGGTTGAGGAATTATGAAAAAGAACGAACGGGTTCAATATTCGCATTCAAACTCAGAAATCTGTGAAAATATTCATACTGGCGTACATTGATCCGGGCTTGGGAGCATTGGTTTGGCAAACAGTGGTTTCGGCATTTGTTGGACTGTTTTTCTATTTGAAAAAATCCCGGAATTGGGCGGCGAAGCTGTTTCTTAAACTTTTCCATTCAAAGTGAAGCGGTACTGTGTTGCAGCCCGAAAAGCACCTCGGCTGAAGCCGGCGGGTTGCTGAAACGACCGGCATCCGTTTTCTCAGCGAAATTCGACCTGCTCAAAACCCGCCTGACGCAGGAACACCTCCAGTTCCAACCGCGCCCGTTTGTCCGCCTCATCCAAAATCCCATCCGCCCGCGCCGCCCGGCGGATGTCATCCACGGCGTTTTGCCGCGCGGTTTGTTCGAGATCCTTGTCAAACGCGCGCAACAACCCGGTGCTATGGTCGATCACCAGGCTTTTAGGATCGTCGAGATAGGCGTCGGTGATTTGCGGTGGCGGGAGGCACAGGCTGATTTTTTTCCCGGAGATCGCCACGTCGCCCGCCGTGATGCGTTTGAGGTCAATACCCGCCTTGACGATGCCGTGCGCGAGCAGGAGCACCCGGTTTTCGCCATACCATTTCACGTCCTGCAGGATGACGACCTTTTCGAGCACATACTTGACCGTGACCAGATCCGAGAGTGTTTGGACCTCCCGGATCACCGTCGCCGTGTTTGCCTGGTGCAAGCCCGGACCCAGTTTCAACCAGCGCGTGATGGTGAAACCCAGCCAGGTGCCGCCGACAAAAATGACCAGCACTGCCAACGTCCAAAAAATTTGCCGCAGTCGCCGCATGAGCGGAAAGGTAGCATCACCCCGCCGGATGAAAAGAGACAAGATGCTCTTTGAAATGATTCGCTGGTGAACCGCCCCGGAGGATGATTTTGAGAGTCACATAATCATCCGGTGCCGACAGCGCAAGACCCGCGTTTGACTGTACCGGAGATTGCGGAACCTTGCTTACTAATCAGACAGGTCGCGTCGTTTTCGGACGCAATCAAATCCACTTTTTTTTGCAACATACATGGGCAAAACGAGTTATATCAACTGGCATCCGCCCTGCTGGGCGCGGGGTGTGATTCACGGATGTAATCGAGTTGTTAAGATGCCTACTCGTTGTCAAGAAAAACGACTGCCCGATGCGCGGTGCGCTGAAAAAAAACCGGTTCGTCCCAACCCGCAATACCAATCCCTCGTCCTCGCCGCCTGGCTGCTGGTCTTTGCCTTGCCGCACCGGTCGCGGGCGGATGACCGGGCCGATTTCAGTTACGAGGACTATGCTGAAAACGATGGACGCATCCACGTCGGGACCGCGGGACTCTATTTTGAATCGGAAATAAAGTCCTGGTTCGCGATCAACGGCAATTTCATTTACGACGCCATCTCGGGGGCAACGCCCACCGGAGCACCGCCGCTTCCCGGAACCAACACGGTGGCCATGGCGAACATGAACGACACGCGCTATGCCGGCTCCGTTGCCGGGGTCTTCAAGCTCGGGAACCATGCGTTGTCACCGCAGGTTTCGTACAGCGAGGAAAGCGATTACCGGTCGCTGGGAATTTCGCTGAACGACGCGATTGATTTCAACGAAAAGAACACGACGTTTTCCTGGGGTCTCAGCCACACTTTTGACCAGATCCTGCCCAACCCCGGCGAGGATCCCGCCATCACCAGCCCGCGAAACAAGAACTCGACCGAAGGGCTGCTGGGTGTTTCACAGGTGCTCGACCAGAATACAATCGTCGGCGCCAATCTCACCCTCGGTTACTCGGATGGTTATCTGAGCGACCCCTACAAGCGCGTGTTGTTTGATGACTTTCCCTACAGTCCCGGCAACCCGTTTACCGTATTCCCAGAAAACCGGCCCGACCACAAGTTCCGGCAGGTGGCATTCTTGTCCCTCCAGCATTACTTCGAACCGGTAAAGGGTGCGGCGGAAGTCACCTATCGTTTCTATCATGACAGCTACGACATTGTCGCCAACACCGCTTCCATTCAATGGAACCAGAAAATCGGCAGGCATGTGATTCTGTCACCGCTGTTCCGGTATTTTATCCAGACGGCTGCATCCTTTTACGGAACGCATTTCCCCGGCGACCCAACTGACACCACGACCTATCCGATACCGCAATATTATTCCGCCGATTACCGCCTGTCGGCGCTTAATTCCTACACCTACGGCATCAGCCTGAGCGTGCAGCTGCAGAAACACCTGTCCTTCGAAGTGGGCTACAAACGCTACGTCATGCGCGGCACCGACGGCGTGACCGCGGCCGCCCAATATCCCACCGCCAATGTTTTCGGCGGAACCCTGACGCTATGGTTTTAAAACCAAACATGGCCGTGCGCGAACGGGCGCGCCAATCCGCCACCGTGACCGAGGAGCAGGGGTTTTCCACCCTCACCTTCCAGGCCATGGGCACGCGTTGCCGGGTTTGCCTGGTGGAGCCCACGCGCCAGGCGGCCAATGAATATCTCAACCAGGTGTTGAACTGGGTGGCGGATTTCGAGGCCAGGTATTCACGGTTCCTCAACGACAGCCTGATCGGTTTCATCAACGCGGCGGCGGGCAAAATGTGGGTGGAAGTGGACGAGGAAACCGACCGGCTGTTCAACCTGTGCAACGATCTTTTTTTCCTGACCAACGGCGCATTTGACCCCACGGCATTGCCGCTGATCCGGCTCTGGAATTGGAAGGCTGACCCCCCGGTGATGCCGTCGGAGGCGGTCATCCAAGCCGCGCGCGCATTGACCGGCTGGAAAAAAATCCAGCGCCGGCGCGGGGCGATTTTTCTGCCGCAATCCGGCATGTGCCTGGACCTGGGCGGCATCGGCAAGGAATACGCCGTGGACATGGTGGTGGCGCTGGCGGCGCAATACGGCGTTGAACATGTGCTGGTCGACTTCGGTCAGGACATCCGGGTGCAGGGGCGCCCGCCCGGCCGGCCCGCCTGGCACGTGGGCCTCGAAAATCCGAAAAGCCCCGGCACCTGCTGGGGCAGTGTGGCCGCAACCGACCACGCCGTGGCCAGCTCCGGCGACTATCTGCGACATTTCATTTATCAGGGACAGCGCTATGGCCATATCATCGATCCCCGCACCGGATATCCCGTCCACAACGGCTGCCTGGCAGTGAATGTCGTGGCGTCCACCTGCACCATCGCCGGTGTCCTGAGCACCACGGCGTTCGTTCTCGGCCCGCAGGCGGGCTTTCACCTGATTAACGGTTATCACGGCGCATCCGGCGCCATCCTGACCGAAGAGGGCAATTTTATAACCCCGCGATTTTATGAACACCTCATACAACAAAAATAACCAGGCTAAAACCAAACTGACTGCCATCGTGGCCGTGCATCTCCTCGGCGCTTTTCTTGCCGTGGCCGCGCCGCTCAAGGAAGGCGACACCTTCCCCGACCTCAACCAATTCGGCCTCGAAGGCACCGTGCCGGACACTCACGGCAAGGTGGTGATCGTGGACTTCTTCGCCTCCTGGTGCCATCCCTGCCAGGAATCGTTTCCCGTCATGGAGGAATTATACAAGCAGTACGCCGGCAAGGGCGTGGTTATCATTGCCATCAACCTGGACAAGAACAAGGCGGACATGGACGACTTCCTGAAAAGCCATCCGGCGAGTTTTGTCATCCTGCGGGACGGGAGCAACAAACTGGTGTCCCAGGTCAAAATCCCCACCATGCCCAGTTCCTTTCTCCTTGACCGCAACGGTAAAATCCACGCCTTCCACCGGGGCTTCAAAGGCGAGGAAACGCGGAAAAAGTACATCGAGGAAATTGAAGCCCTGCTCAAGTAAACCAAACAACAAAAACCACCCATGAAAACCAGTCACCTGCTGCTGCTGGCCTTGCTAGCCGCGACCGGTCTGCTCACCGGTTGCGTCAATGTCCAGCCCTGGGAACGCGGCAACCTGGCTGATCCCACAATGAGCGGACGCAACCCGCTCGGCGGCATGATGTCCGAACACATGTGGTTCTCGCGCGAGGCCGCTTCCGGCGGACGGGGCGTGGGTGGAGGAGGATGCGGATGCAACTGAAACCATCATCCCTGGCAGGCGGCAGCGCCCTTGACTTCCATCCGGCACGGCTGCTCGTGTGCCTGATCGGCGGTGTCTTGATCGCTTCGCCGGCACACAGTTACTCACAAACCGACGAGGCCAGCCCGTTTGTCATCACCCCGGCGATCACGACCAACTCCGGGACGCCATCACTGTCGATCACCTTTCACGTGCCGGAGCATCATCATCTTTATGCCGATGAACTCAGTTTCGAACTGGCCGGCGCCCCGGTGAATTTTTCAGTGCCGGCGCCCACCTCGGTGACCGACAAGTTCAGCGGCAAAAGCAAGCCCATGTTCCTGCAGGATTTCGTGGCCACCTGTCCATTGCCCGCAACGGACGCCCGGGAGACATCGTTGACGGTGGACCTCCATGGTTGCAGCGATGAAGAATGCCGCTTTCCGGAAACCCGCCAGTGGGTCATCCACCCGGATCATTCCATCGCGAGCGTCGAAGCGTCGGCCAATGACACTCAGGTTGCACAGGTTGCCAGCTCCGAAAGTCCGTTGCCCGGCGATTTCAAGGTGATTGGGCGCGCTTCGGGATTCCTGAACCGCCGACGATTTGTTGAGTTTCTTGACCAGACACGGGGTGGCGGGGCGGCGGTGGAGAATGACCTGGGCGCCTTCGCCGGGCTGGGCACGCTGGCAACGATTGGTCTTATCCTGCTCGGCGGACTGGCGCTGAATTTTACCCCCTGCATCCTGCCCATGATCCCCATCAACCTCGCCATCATCGGCGCGGGCGCTCAAAGCGGCAGCCGGCGCCGCGGTTTTGCGCTGGGGGCCGCTTACGGCGGCGGCATGGCCCTGGCCTATGGCAGCGTGGGCCTCGTGGTGGTTTTGACGGGTGCGAAGTTTGGCATCTTGAATTCCTCGCCCTGGTTCAACTTCGCCATCGCCGCGGTCTTCATCGTGCTCAGCCTCGCCATGTTCGACCGTATCGCAATCGATCTTTCGCGGTTTCAGCGCACCGGCACGCCGGGCAAAAATCGCAGCGCCTTCATCGCCGCGCCCACCATGGGACTGATCTCCGCCTTGCTGGCGGGGGCGTGCGTGGCTCCGGTCGTGATTTCCGTGCTGCTGCTCGCCACCACCCAGTATCAACACGGAAATATCTCCGGCCTGCTGCTGCCGTTTATTCTCGGTCTCGGCATGGCGTTGCCCTGGCCGTTCGCCGGTGCCGGATTGTCGTTCCTGCCCCGGCCAGGCACCTGGATGACCCGGGTCAAATACGGATTTGGCGGCGTGATCCTCATTTTCGCCGGCTGGTACGGCTGGCTGGGTTTGAGCTTGTCGGGTTTCCACCAGGACCGGATGGTCCTCGCGGCGAGAGGCGACAGCGTCAAGGAACTTCAAACCGCCTTCGAAACTTCCCGTCATACCGGGAAACCCCTGCTGGTGGATTTTTACGCCAGCTGGTGTAAGAACTGCACCGCCATGGAACTCACAACGTTGCAGGACCATGCCGTCCGACGTCGGCTCAACGACTATGTGTTCGTCCAATTCGACGCCGAGCGGCTCAACGACCCCGCGCTGAAACCCGTGCTCGACAAGTTCGGCGTCATCGGTCTGCCCACCCTGGTGCTGTTGCATCCCAGCTCACCGGAATTGAGGGCGGACAATACTCCGAACAACATCAACCGCTAGACTTTGTTATGCACCAGAAAATTGCGCAATTGTTACGGCTCCCGGCCTTGTTGCTGGCCGCCGCCCTGCAAATCATGCCCATCGCCCGGGTGGCCTTGCCGGCCGCCCAGGCCACCGCCGACGTGCTGGCCATCGTGTTTCGCTGGGCCGCCGGAGTGGCTGCCGCTCTGGGCGGGGTACAGGCGGTCTCCGGGGCCTCCACGGTCGTTACCAGTCCACTTTCGACCAATATTGTCCAAGGCAAACTCTTCGCCGAGCGTCTGACCACCGCCCCCCAGCAGGCAGGTTATTGGACAGCGGCCAACCTGCCCCCGGGCATCGCTCTCGTCGGCACCAACGGCAATTCATCCTGGAAACTTAACGGCACCCCAACGGGCACCGGCACCTACCTCGTGGGATTGACCGCGAAGAGTTCAGCCAATGCCGGAGCCAGCGAGACCACCGCCGCCACCCTGACCATCAATATTGCCCCTGGGGTCGTCGTCACCCCTCCCGGCATCACGGCCCAACCAGCCAGCTTGACGGTCACCCAGGCCCAGACCGCCGTCTTCTCCGTCGTCGCCACCAGCACCGTTCCCCTGACGTATTTCTGGCGCAAAGGCGGAACCGCCATGACCAACGGCCCCAATCCGTCGCTGACCATCGCCAGTGTGCAGTCCGCCGACGCCGGCTCTTACTCGGTCATTGTCAGCAATAGCGCCGGCACGGTCACCAGTTCCAATGCCACGCTCACGGTTATTGTGCCGCCGGCACCCCCGGCCATCGTCACCCAGCCAGCCAACCAGTCCGTGATCGTCGGCCAGACGGCAACCTTCAATGTCAGCGCCACTGGCGCCACGCCGTTGAGCTATTATTGGCGCAATGGCACCACCGTCCTCACCAACTCGGCCAGTGCTTCTTTCAGCATTCCGAACGCGCAAACCGCGGATGCCGGAACCTATTCCGTGATTGTCAGCAACAGCCTGGGAACGGCCACCAGCTCCAATGCCACGTTATCCGTCAATACCGCCGTGACCGCGCCCGGGATCGCCAGCCAGCCGGCCAATCAATTTGTGTATCAAGGACAAAATGCCTCTCTCTCCGTCACCGCCACCGGAACCGGTCCGTTGAATTACCAATGGCGAAGAAATAACACCAAGCTCGCCAACAGCACCCATCTTTCCGGCACGCAAAGCAATCTGCTCACCATCAACAGCGCGCTGACCAATGATTCCGGCCGTTACACCGTCGTGATCACCAATAGCTCAGGTTCCATCACCAGCCAGGTGGCCGTGCTGATCGTCACCAATAAAGCCATCCTCACCGTCCAAACCATTGGTAACGGCACCGTGTCGCCCAATTACAACGGGCTATCCCTCGTCCTCGGCAGCAATTACACCATGACGGCCACCGCCGACAGCGGCTATCTGTTTTCCAAGTGGACCGGCAGCATTTATTCAATGGCCATCTCGCTGACATTCGTCATGCAGCCGGGCCTGGTGCTGCAGGCGAACTTTATCACCTCGCCTTTCCCCCAGTTGCAGGGCGCCTACTACGGCATTTTCTATGACACCAACAGCCCCACTCAACTCGGCTCGGGAGCCATCGCGATTGACGAAAAAAGTGCCGGCGGGTTCAGCGGTTCCCTGCAAATCGGTTCAACAAAGTGGCCGTTCACCGGGCGATTCGACAACACCGGCAACGCCTCTGTTACCGTCAATCGCGGCAAAATGAATCCCGTGACACTGGCGCTGCAACAGGATCTGTTCGGCGGCTCGGACCGAATCGCCGGAACTGTCACCGCCAGCGACAATTCCTGGACCTCGGAGCTGGTGGCCGAACGGGCCGGTGATTTCAACGCAAAAACCAATCCCTGTCCGATGGCCGGGACCTATACGTTGGTCGTCCCCGGCACTCCCGGCGCCACCGGCAGTCCGGCCGGCGACGGCTTTGGCGTCGTGACGATCACCGCGGCCGGTATCGCCACTTTGACGGGAACCCTTGCCGATGCCACGACCGTTTCGACCTCGGGTGGATTGTCCCGATCCGGCCGATGGGCATTATTCGCACCACTGTACACCGGCCGCGGTTGTTTTCTGGGTTGGTTGACCTTCAGCAACGCGCCGGGCAGCGACATCGACGGCGGGGTGGGTTGGTTCCGACCGGTGCAACCTTCCGTGACGCTCTACACCATGGGCTTTGCCGTAACAACCGAGGCCATCGGCTCGCGCTATACCAAACCGCCCGCGGGCACCGCCGCGTTGAATTTCACGGATGGCATTGCGGTGTTGAGCGACGGCAACCTGGCCCAAAGCTTCACCAACCAGGTCCAGCTAAATGCAAACAACACCATCGTCAACCTTGGCGCCAACGGCCTGAAGCTCACCGTCAGTCCCGGCAACGGCCTCTTTTCCGGTCAGGCCCAGGACCCGGCAACCGGCAAATACCTCCCGTTCAAAGGCGTTGTGCTCCAAAAACAAAACGCCGGCGGCGGCTATTTCCTGAATCAGAACCAAAGCGGCGAGGTTTATTTTGGATCGTCACCGCTGCTGCCGCCGCCGGATTGAATTTGGGGTGGGGAACCCAAGCCGGGCGGCGGCATCGTGCACTTTGCGCTTTGCAGGCCGTCCGGCTCATCTAAACTGTTTCCATGAACTTGAGCGCCCTTGGACAGTTTCCCGCGTATCGTCCCCGCCGGCTGCGCCAGTCGCCGGTGCTGCGCCGGCTGGTGGCCGAAACCCAGCTGAGTGTCTCGCAGCTGGTGCTGCCGCTGTTCGCGCGCTCCGGCAAACGGGTCCGCCGCCCCATCAACGCCATGCCCGGCGTGTTTCAGCTTTCGCCCGACGAATTGCTGCGCGAAGCCATCCGCGCCCACACCCTCGGCGTCCCGGCGGTCCTGCTGTTCGGCATCCCGGACAAGAAAGACGCCAAAGCCTCCGGGGCCTATGCCAAGAACGGCATCGTCCAACAGGCGGTGCGACTGCTCAAAAAGGAACTGCCGGCGCTGCTCGTCATCACCGACGTCTGCCTGTGCGAATACATGGAGCACGGACATTGCGGCATGGTGCAGGGCGGGAAGATTCTGAACGATCCCTCGCTCAAACTGCTCGCGCGCGCCGCCGCCAGCCACGCCGAGGCGGGAGCCGATCTGGTGGCGCCCAGCGACATGATGGACGGCCGCGTCCGCGCCATCCGCGCGGAGCTGGACCGCACCGGTTTCACCGACACACCCATCATGTCCTACGCCGCGAAATTTGCGTCCGCCTTTTACGGCCCGTTCCGCGAGGCCGCCGAATCTGCGCCCCAATTCGGCGACCGGCGCAGTTACCAGATGGATGCCGCCAATGCCAACGAGGCGTTGCGGGAGGTGGCGCTGGACATCCAGGAAGGGGCGGACCTCGTCATGGTCAAGCCGGCGCTGGCCTATCTGGACCTGATCCGCCGCGTCAAAACGGAGTTCGGATATCCGACCGCCGCCTACGCCGTGAGCGGCGAACATGCCATGATCAAGGCGGCGGCGGCCAACGGCTGGATTGACGAGCGCGCGGTGACGCTGGAGAGCCTGCTGGCCATGCGCCGCGCCGGCGCGGACATTCTCATCACCTATGCGGCGGCGGACGCCGCCCGCTGGCTGAAAGCCGGCTAAGGGCGCAGCCGCAGGGCGTATTGCCCAAATGGTACGGAGCGCGGGTCTGTGACCCGCAGCAGCCAGGATTGCCGAATGAGCGAGTGAAACTCAACCGGTTTTGGGTTGTTTTTCGTGCTGCGGCTCACAGAGCCGCGCTCCTCTTACGAGGAAAGATTGGGACAACGCGCCCCGCGGCTGCGTCCGCCGGCTGAATCCCAGCACTTTTACATTTGACCGCGATTGGCCGGGCTGGGTACGCTGTGGTTTCCTATTTGCCACTATGATCGGTACAATTCGCAAACACTCGAAATGGCTTTGGTTGGTTATCATCATCGCCACCATTATTTCATTCGTCTTTTGGGGCGCCGGCCCTTCGCGCATGGGTGACGGCAGTGGCGGGTCCGCCAACGGCGATTACGGCACGATTTACGGCCATAAGATTACGCAGCAGGCCTTCATGGACGCCCGGAACGAATTTTATATTTTCTACTGGTTTCGTTCCCACGAATGGCCGGATGCCAACCCGAATTTTACTGAGACCGAGCTCGCCAATGAGGTTTACGTCCGCCTGATGCTCTATCAAAAAGCGAATGACCTTGGCATTCATGTCGGCGAGTCCGAGGTGGTGGCCGCCGCCAACGACATGCTCAATTCGCTCAATCGCAATGGCCAGATCGTGCCGCTGACGGAATTCGTGAAGCAGGTGTTGCAGCCCAAAGGCCTGACCGCCGTGGATTTCAAGAATTTTGTCCGGCAATACCTGATCATGGAACAATTGCAGCAGTCCATCGGCCTCACCGGGCAATTGATCACCCCGCAGGCCGCCGCCGCCGCCTATCAACGCGATCATCAGGAACTCTCCGCCCAGATGGTGGTTTTCTCCGCGTCCAATTATCTGTCGTCGGTCACCGTCACCCCCGCTGCCGTCGCGCAATTTTACACGAATTATCTCGCCGCCTATCGCCTGCCCGCCCGCGCGCAGGTCAGCTACGTCGCGTTTGACGTGAGCAATTATGTCGCCGCCGCCGAACAAAAGCTCGGCCGGACCAATCTCGACAGCCAGGTGGAAATGAACTTCCGCCGGGCCGGCCTGCAAGGCGTGCCGGGGGCCAAATCGCCGGAAGAAGCAAAAGCCAGAATCCGCGAGGCCCTCCTCTGGCCGCGCGCCAAGGAAGCGGCACGCCAGGATGCAAACACACTCGCCAGCGCCGTTTTCGCCCAGGAGCCGGCCCGCGCCGAAAACCTCACCACCATCGCCCAACAAAAAGGATTGACCGTTCACGTCACCGCGCCCTTTGCGGCCGAACTCGGGCCGGAAGAATTCATGGCGCCGCCGGCCTTTATCAAGGCCGCCTTTGGATTGACGCCGGATGTGCCGTTTGCCGGACCGATCGTCGGCGAGAACGCCGTGTATATTCTCGCGTTCGACAAACAGCTGCCCAGCGAGATTCCGCCACTGGACCAGATCCGCGACCGCGTCACCCGGGACTATCAATGGCGCGAGGCGGTTTTCCAGGCCTGGCATGCCGGGACCGATTTTGCCCACGGCTTGGCCGGAATGACGGCGGACCGCGGCTTCGCGGCCCTCTGCGTCGCGGCTGGCTTGCAGCCGCAGGTGCTGCCGCCGTTTTCGTTGAGCACGCAAACGTTGCCGGAACTGGGCGACCGCACCGAATTGAATCTGGTCAAACAGGCCGCCTTCACCGCTCCGGCGGGAAAAGCGAGCGGGTTTGTGACCAACAATGCCGGCGGCTTCATCGTTTATGTCCAGTCGCGCCTGCCGTTGGACCAGGCAAAAATGAATTCTGAACTGCCGCAATACCAGACCGCCTTCCGCCGCGAACGCGAGAACGAGGCGTTCAACCAATGGGTCAACCTGGAAGCCAACCGCCAGTTGCGCGACACGCCGGCCTTCCGCCAGGCTGCCGCCCCCGGAGCCCCCGGCACCCTGAGAAAATAACCCCTGCCACGAATCCCCGTATGGATGCCATCGGGATCAGGCGCCAAGTCAGCCCCGGGAAACAGTGAGCGCGGTCATCAAACTTTCATCACCCGGCACCCAAGAATTCTGGGAAATTCCCGTGCTGTTTGAGGACGAGCACCTGCTGGCGCTCGACAAACCGGCCGGATTGCTGACGTCACCCGACCGCCAGGATCCGCAACGGTCGAACTTGATGCAGTTGCTCCACGCCGCCATTGCCGGCGCCAAACCTTGGGCGCGGGAACGCGGGCTGGAATATTTGATGAACGCGCACCGGCTCGATTTCGAAGCCAGCGGCGTGATTCTGCTCGCCAAAAACAAACCCGCGCTGATCGCGCTGGCGAATCTTTTTGGCTCGGAAAAGCCATTACGCCAATACGTCGCGCTCGTTTGCGGCACTCCGCCGGAAGATCAATTTGCCGTGGAGGCCAGGCTCGCACCGCATCCGCTCAATCCCGCCCTGATGCGGGTGGATTCGAGAACCGGCAAGAAATCGAACACCCGGTTTGCCGTGCTGGAAAAATTCTCCGGCTGGACGCTGCTCCAATGCGAACCGCTCACCAACCGCACGCACCAGATCCGCGTCCATTTGCGTCACATCCAGCTGCCGCTGGCCGGCGACGAACTTTACGGCGGCCAGCCCCTTTTGCTTTCACGCCTGAAGCGGGATTTCCGGCTCAAGCCCGGACATGAGGAACGTCCGCTGCTCTCCCGGGCCGCGTTGCACGCCGAAACCTTGAGCCTCACGCATCCCGTCACCGGCGCCACCACGGCCATCACCGCGCCCTGGCCAAAGCACTTGAAAGTGGCCGTGAAATACCTGCGCCAGTTTGCCAGGTAGGAGCGCCGGTCTCCGACCCGGCGGGTTGAAAAACCGCGAAACACATGAAACGATTGGTCCTTTTTTTTGCGTCGTTCGAGTATTTCGCGGTTTAACCCACCGCCCAATTTAATATCGCCTTCTGCACGTGCAGCCGGTTTTCGGCTTCCTCGAAGATCGTGTCCGCGTGGGCTTCAAGCGTTTCGTCATCAATTTCATTGCCGCGATACGCCGGCAGGCAGTGCATCACCAGCGCGTCCGATTTGGCCAGCTTCACCAGGGATTGATTGATCTGAAAGCCCGTCAGAATCTTGATGCGTTCCTTGGATTCCGCCTCCTTGCCCATCGAGACCCAGACGTCGGTGTACAGCAGGTCCGCGCCTTTCGCCGTCGCCCTAAGATCGGTCGAAACGGAAATCTTCCCGCCGGCGCGTTTCAGCAGGGCGGCAGACGGCTGGAATTTTTTCGGCGCGGCAATCCGGAGTTCAAAGCCGAGTTTTCCCGCCGTCCAGATCCACGAGTTCGCCACGTTGCACGCGCCGTCGCCGATGAAGGCGACGGTCTTGCCGCGAATCGATCCGCGCTTTTCCTGGAACGTGAAGATGTCCGCGAGAATCTGGCAGGGATGCTCGTCATCGGTCAGCGCATTGATGGTCGGCAGGTTCGAGTATTTCGCAAATTCCTCGACGTCGGCCTGGGCAAAGGTGCGGATGACCGCGCCATGAATCATGCGGCCCATTACTCGCGCGGTGTCCTTGATCGGCTCGCCGCGGCCCAGCTGAATGTCATTGGGATTGAGAAACATCGGCCGTCCGCCCAGCTCTTGAATCCCGACCTCGAACGAAATCCGCGTGCGGGTGGATGATTTGGAAAACATCAACGCCCAGGTCTGGCCAGCCAGAGGTTGCGTTGGATGCCGTCCGCGCTCACGTTTGAACACGGCGGTATCGCGGAGGATTCTTTCAAAATCCGCAAGCGGCAGCTTTTCCAATGACAATAGATGTTTCATTTTTCAAGGTTTTTTGGCATTCGCCCAAAGGAAATTTTATAACCCAAGCGCGGAACGGCGTCACTTCTTTTTATGCACCCTCCAACCGGAACGCATCCAGGCACCCGCAACGAACCGGCGGCAGGATGCCGTATCACTGGCACGCTGGGAGCGTGCCCCACACGGTGGCGGCAGGCATCTTCCAGCCGCGTGATCCATTTGCTGTGGTGCGGGCGCACCCTTCCCGCCAACACCGGACAACATTTGGCCGGTCCTACTTCCTCGCCGCATCCGCAGCCCGCCAGAGATACCAGGCGGCCGTGGTGCGATGCGGACGCCACCGTTCGCCGAACGCGAGCAGTTCCTTCACGCCCGGCAGATCGCGCTTCCGGTAGGCGCGGCGAAAACCGCTGCGCACGCCGAAATCATCCGCCGGCAACACATCCGGACGGCCCAGCTGAAATATCAAAAGCATCTCCACCGTCCAGCGCCCCACGCCCCGGACCTCCGTGAGCCGCCCGACGATTTCGTCGTCGGTCAGCGCCGCCATCTGCCGCGCGGGCGGCACCACGCCCGCCAGCGTTTTCGCCGCGATATCGCGGAGGGCGGCGATTTTGGCGAAGGAAAATCCGCAGGCGCGCAGCTGGGCGTCGGTTACCGCCGCCAGGTCCGCTGCGCGCGGAAACCGGCGGCCGGGAAACAATTTCTTGAATCGCGCGAGGATGCTGCCCGCCGCTGTGCCGTTGAGTTGCTGGTGGGCCACCGCCTGCACCAGCGAGTGGAAGGGTGATCGCCGGGCTTCCGGCGCCAGCCCGCACGGTCCAAACTCGCGGATGAGCCGCCGCATCACGGGATCGTTCGCGGTGAGATGCTGATGCGCGGCGCCGGTCATGCGAAAATTACACGAGCGATTTGATGACTTCCTCGATGAGGTTGAGGCCTTCGCCGGCTTCCGGCGATTTCAAATTCAGCGGCGGCAACAGGCGCACGATCTGCGTCCCCGCCGGGATCGTGAGCACACCCGCTTCGTGCAGGCGGTTCACCAACTGCACCGCGGCGGTCTTGTCGCTGGCGGCAAAAGCGGGAATCCTCTCCTTTTCCACCAGTTCCAGACCCAGCATGAAACCGAGGCCGCGCCCGCGCTTGACGACCTGCGGATAGGTGGCCGCCAGCCGTTCGATTTCCTGCTTGAGCCATTCCCCCAGTTTGCGGGCATGCTCATCCAGCCGTTCCCGCTCGATGACTTCCAGCACCTTGAGCGCCACGGCGCAGGCGAGCGGCGTACCGCCAAAAGTGGACGCGTGGGTGCCCGGCCCGAGCAGGTCGGCATACGGCGCCCGCACCCAGAACGCGCCCATGGGAAAACCGCCACCGAGCGATTTGGCCATGGACAGCCCGTCGGGCAGGAATTTCTCCCCGCCGGGAACATTCTCCAGAATCCGTTGAAAGCTTTGAAATCTTCCGGTGCGGTAATGCCCGCACTGCACCCCGTCGATGAACAGCAGCAGCTTTTTCTCATCGCACAGCGCGCGCAAGCCGAGCAGATACTCCGGCGTGGCCGGCGTCACCCCGCCTTCGCCCTGCACGCCTTCAATCAGGATGGCGACCGTCGCGGGCGAAATGGCGCCGCGCGCGGCCTCCAGGTCGTTGAACGGAATGTGCCGGAAACCCGGCATGATAGGTTCAAACCCTTTTTTGACCTTGTCCTGCCCGGTCGCGGCAATGCCGGCCAGCGTGCGGCCGTGAAACGAGTTCGTCGCCGTCAGGATTTCGAACCGGCCTTCGTCGTGGCCGAATTTCCGCGCGACCTTGAACAGGCCTTCGTTGGCCTCCGCCCCGCTGTTGGCAAAAAAGCATTTGCCCGGGCCGATCCGCTTCACCAGCTCGGCGGCGAGCCGGCCCTGCGGTTCGGTGAAATAAAGGTTCGAGACGTGGATCAGCTTGCGCGACTGCTCGACGAGCGCCTCGGTGATGGCCGGGTGCGCGTGGCCGAGGCAGCACACGGCAATGCCCGCGCCCAGGTCGAGGTAGCGCTTGCCCGCGACATCGTACAAATAGCTGCCCGCGCCATGGCTGAACACCAGGTCGAAGCGGCCGTAACTGGGCACGACGTTTTTATTGAACAGCTCGCGCACCGACTCGAACTGGTTGTGAATGAGCGGCGGCGGTGACGGCGGAACAATTTCTTTCATCGGTGGATTGATTTAATCGCAAAGCAGTCCAACAGACACAAGAAATTTATTTCTCCGACTGCAGGGCGTCCCAGGTTTCCGTGTAGAGCGCGCGGACGACCGGGTTCACGGCCAGGTCGCGGGGCAGCTTGCACCGCAAAATGAGTTCGTTCACATCGGCCTTGTCCTTGAGACGTCGGGCTGGACTCCCTGCCCAACTGTCGAGCTTGAGCGCGATGAGGTCCTCCAGCTTCACAATTTGAAATTGTTCGGCCACGATGGTGGGTTGTGGAAACGGTACTTTGCAGCCGCTTTTCAAAACCTTCCCCGCCGGCAACAAATCAATCAGCACCCCGTTCCGGCGGTCTTCCACGCGATCGTGAACTCCCGCCACCCGATAAAACGGTCCGGTGAGGCTGGCCGTGAGAAATTCCACCGCTTCCAGTACGTCCGGCACTACGATGTCCACGTCAATGGTCACCCGCGGATAGCCATGCTCCTGCACCGCCAGGCCGCCGACAATCAGATGCGGAATACCGCGTTCCGCCAGCCGGGATACCGCAGCGCGGGCAGACTCCACAATCCCGGAGGTCCCGGTGTTTTCGCGGAGCAGATAGGCGGCCTGATTTGTCATGCTGTCAATGTTGCACCACCTGGCGGCTTCTTCAATTCATTCCCCTACAAAACGATTTCCGTGCCGACGCCCCGGTCGGTGAAAATTTCAAGCAGCACGGCGTGCGGGACGCGGCCATCCACAAACGAGACCTTCTCCACCCCGGATTTGATGGCCGCCACGGCGCTGTCGACCTTTGGGATCATGCCTTTGTCCACGATGCCGGCGGCCTTGAGCCCCGGGACTTCGCCCGTTTGCAGATGCGCGATGAGGGTGGAAACATCCTTCGGATCGCGCAGCAGCCCGGGAACGTCGGACATGAACACCAGCCGTTTGGCGTTGAGCGCAATCGCCGTCATCGCGGCGGCGACATCGGCGTTGCAGTTGTAAATTTTCCCATCCTCGCCGCGCGCGGTCGGGCTGATGACCGGCGTGTGGCCGCACCAGATGCATTCCTTCAGCGGCGCGACGTTGACTTCGATCACCTCGCCGACGTAGCCGATGTCAATTTTCCGGCCGGGATGTTCCTGGTCGTCGAGCCAGAGCTTCCGGCATTTGAAAATGTCCGGCCCGGCAAAACCCACGGCCTGTCCGCCCAGCGCATTGATGGTGGCAACCACCTCGGGATTGATTTCACGCGACAGCACGTCATCCACGATCTTCACCGTTGCCTCGTCGGTGACGCGCTGGCCCTGGATGAAACTGGCCTTCAGCCCGGCCTTTTCCATGGCCCGGGTGATGGCCTTGCCGCCGCCGTGAACGACGATGGGATCAATCTCGACGGCTTCAAGGAAAACGACGTCGCGGGCGACCCCCTGACGGATGTCGGCGTCCGGCGAGTCCATGAAACTGCCGCCGTATTTGACCACGAACATCGCGCCGCTGAATTTCTGGATGTACGGCAGCGCTTCCAGCAACGTCCCGGCTTTGGCAATGAGGTCCTGCACGGCCTGTTCATAACAAGAACCGGGGCGCCAATGGAAGCGCGTTTGTGACAACGTTTTTGCTTTCGCTGGCGCGGGGCTTCTCTTAAATTGCCCTCGCCATGCCCGAAATCGCCAAATTCGTGAACACCGCCGCCGCGAACATCACGCCCACCATCGCGGAAAAAGTCCTGCGCCAGTTGCCTCAGTGGAAGCTTGAATTCACACAAATCAATGCGCCGAAGTTCCCGCACCTGGTGGACCAACTGGAATTTCTCGCCGACGTCGTCGAAGACACGGTCGAGGGGGTTTACAAGGAATTGCCGTATGCCGCGACCGCGCAGGCGGTGTTCGCGCTCCTCTACGCGCATAAGAAAATGGGCATCATCCCGGACAGCGTCCTGGAGCTGGGCCGCGCGGACGATTCCAGTGTCGTGCGCGCCGTGCTGATTCAAAATGAAAAGGTCTTCTCCATTTACGCCAGCACCCAGGGCGTCAACTGGCAGAAGATCACGAGCCAGCCCTGAAGTTCAACCGCCCGGTTGAGGGTTTACAAAACATCATGCAAGTCCCCTTGGTGATGACGATTATCGGGCCGGACCGGACCGGCCTCGTCGAATCGATCGCGCGCGCGGTCGCCGAGCATGGCGGCAACTGGCTGGAAAGCCGCATGTGCCGCCTGGGCGGCGAGTTCGCCGGCATCCTGCGCATCGAATTGCCGGTGGACAAACGCCAGCCCCTGCTCAATGCCCTCCAAAAACTTCAGGAACAGGGATTGCAGATTGTCGTCCGCCCCGGTGAAACGGCCGCAGTTCCAGCGCCCGGCCGGCAGGCCCGGCTCGAAATCGTCGGCCACGACCGTCCGGGAATCGTCCGGGAAATCACCCGGGTGCTGGCGGGCGCCGGCGTAAACGTCGAGGAATTTTCCAGCGAATGTGTCAGCGCGCCCATGTCCGGCGAAACCCTGTTCAAGGCGGTGACCCGGCTGCAATTACCCGGCGGCTGCAACGCCGCGACGCTGAAAGCCGAGCTGGAAGAAATTGCCGGCGATCTGCTGGTGGACCTTTCTTTCGCTGAACTCGGCAACCCGCGATAATCCCGTTCGTCATGGAACAAGCGGAAGCTGTTTTGCCGGACGCCCTGCGGCCGGCAGATGGATATGCGTTGAATTAACGTGCGCCACCTTGGCCAACCTCGCGTCTTAGCATCGGCCTGCCTGGCTGCGCTGGCCACCGCACTGGCTGGTTATCCCCGCCTGTCCCTCTGGCTGGACCGTCCGGAGTCGATCTGGTTTTTGGAGGCCGTTATTTTCCTTTGCGGCATCGTCCTTTGGGGTTTTGTCTTTGCCTGGCATGCACCCTACGCCCACCGGCCGGTCTTTGCCTTCCAGGTGGAAGCGAAACCGTTCATCGCCGCAACCCTGGCCGGGATGGTCGCAGCCCTGATGTTTTACCTGTGGTTTGACCCGCTGCTCCGCGCCAAAGTACCGGAAGAATATCCCGCCAATCCGGGACAGTGGTTTGCCTTCACGCTGTTTTTCCTGGCCTTCGACCAGTTGTTTCTGGTCTTCGCCCCCTTTGCCTGGCTCATGCGACTGGTTCATAGCCGGCGGGTGGCAACTGTGTTGACGGTTCTGTTTGGCGGCCTGGTGCTGACGCTCAAAACCCGGCATTCAACCGCACCGATCTCGATGGCCCTGTTCGCCGCGCTGCTGGTCGCCAGAATCGGCATGGGCTTCCTGTCCGTCTCGTTCTATTTGCGCGGCGGAGTGATCCTGGTCTGGTGGTGGACCCTGCTTTTCGAGGCCAGACATTGGTTTTATCTGGCGCACCATTCCTGAACCGGCGTGGACCGGCCTCAAAATTTAATGTTCAACCGCGCCGTTTTGATTAACCCTGCACGCGATGTTTGAACTGCTCAAAACCGACACCGGCACCCGGGCGCGGCTCGGACGCCTGACCACCGCGCATGGCGTCGTGGATACGCCGGTGTTCATGCCCGTCGGCACCCAGGCCAGCGTGAAGGCGCTCGACCCGCGGGAATTGCTCGAGATGGGCACGCAAATCATCCTCGGCAACACCTATCACCTCAATATCCGTCCCGGGCTCGACATCATCCGCGCCGCCGGCGGATTGCACCGGTTCATGAACTGGAACCTCCCCATCCTCACCGACAGCGGCGGGTTCCAGGTCTTCAGCCTCGCCAAAATCCGGAAAATCAAGCCGCACGGCGTCGAATTCCGCTCGCACCTCGACGGCTCGCTCCTGTTCATCGGCCCGAAGGAATCCATGGAAATCCAGCGCGTGCTCGGCTCGGACATCGCGATGGTGTTCGACGAATGCCCGCCGCATGAGGCGCCGGCCCGGGAACAGAAGCTGGCCGTCGAACGCACCATCCGCTGGGCGCGCGAATGCCGGGAACAGCCGCGGGCGGAGGGACAGCTGGTCTTTGGCATTGTGCAGGGCGGCAGCAACCCGGCCCTGCGCGAGGAATGCGCCCGGGCGCTCGTGGCGATGAAATTCGACGGCTACGCCATCGGCGGCGTGAGCGTGGGCGAACCGGAACCGGAAATGTTGAAGGCCATCGAATTCACCGAGCCGTTTCTGCCCGCGCACCAGGCGCGTTACGCGATGGGCCTCGGCACCCCCGCGCAAATGATCGAACTGATCGCGCGCGGCGTGGACATGTTCGACTGCGTGCTGCCCACGCGCGTGGCCCGCAACGGCACGGCCTACACCCGCCGCGGCGCCATCGGCGTCAAGGGCGCCGTCTACAAGGCGGATTTCCGCCCCATCGAGGAAGGCTGCGGCTGTTACGCCTGCAAAACGTTCACCCGGGCCTATCTGCGGCACCTGCTCAACGTGAATGAAATCCTGGGCCTGCGCATGCTGAGCGTCCACAACTCGCACCTGTTCGTCCAGGTGATGGCCGACGCCCGCGCGCATCTGGCCGCCGGCACCTTCGGGGAATTCTACCGCGAATTCATTGCCAATTTCACGCCCTCCCGCAAGGTTCTCGCCGCGCGGAAAAAGGAAACGGAACGATAATTTTTCGACACGAATTTCACGGATTTCCACCGATTCAATCCGGGTAAATCCGTGCAATCCGCGTCAAAAACCTGCGACCGCCCGACATGGAAAATCTGCCAGCTGCCCGGCTCGACATCTGCCGCGGCTAAAAAGTTTGCGCCGCATCTCCAAGTATGGCAATATATTGTCATTGTATAGACAAGAACTGCAAACCTATGGAAAAACCAAAAATCATCGCCTATTTGAAGCCCACCTGCGGCTGGAGCAACGGGGTCCGGGCCGTGCTCAAGAAATATGACCTGCCCTTTGAAGACCGCGACATCATCAATGACCCGGCCCAGCGCCAGGAAATGGTTGAAAAAAGCGGCCAGATGCTCAGCCCCTGCGTCGAAATCAACGGCCGGATGCTCGCCGACATCAGCGGCGAGGAGGTCGAGGCCTGGATGCTCGCCAACAGCGTCGTGCAGCCGAACGACCTCGAACCGGACGCCCCCATCGACCGGGCCTGCGACGCGCACCAGCGCCGGTGATGGTTCCCGGTGAATTGGCGATGGCCGCAGACCGCCGCCATCAGCCTCAGCCGCGTGGAGTCATCTGCGCGGTTTGTTTGTTTGGAGTTCCGTCCCGCCCAGCGGGACGGTTCGGGTTGATGAGGAGATGATACCGGCCGCGTGAACGCGGAACTCCAAGCCGCGCCAACCGCCGCAGCGAATCCATCCGACAATTGCATTGATTGGCCGCGTTTCGCCGCTAACTTTTCCGGTGTGAGAATCATCTCCTCCCTCGCCGCCATGCAACGGCTGGCCCAACAATGGCAGCGCATCGGCCGCCGCATCGGTTTTGTGCCCACGATGGGCTACTTGCATGCCGGCCACCTCAGCCTCGTTAAACGCGCCCGGTCGGCCGCCGGCAAAAACGGCGTCGTGGTGCTGAGCATTTACGTCAACCCGACCCAATTCGGCCCAAAGGAGGATTTCTCCAAATACCCGCGCGATCTGCGGCGCGACTTGAAGCTGTGCCGCAAAGCCGGCGTGGATGTCGTATTTACTCCGAGGGACACGGAAATGTATCCCGGCAAAGCCAAAGGCCGGTACAGCACCTACGCCGTCGAGGAACGATTATCGCAAACCATGGAAGGCGCGGCGCGCCCGACACATTTTCGCGGCGTGACCACGGTCGTAGCCAAGCTTTTCAACCTCGTGCTTCCGGATGTGGCCGTCTTTGGCGCGAAAGACTGGCAACAGGCCGCCATCATCAAACGCATGTCGGCCGATTTGAATTTTCCGGTAAAAATCATCGTCGCCCCGACGCTGCGCGAGCGCGACGGACTGGCCATGAGTTCCCGTAACAAATATCTTATTGGCGATTTGCGCCGCCAGGCGACCGTGCTGTGGGCCTGCATCCAGCTTGCCCGGGTCACCGTGAAACGATCGAAGACGTATCCGGCGGCAAAACTGAAGGCTGCCGTAAGCCGGCTGGTCGAGTGTGAGCCGGACGCGCGGCTGGATTACGTGGAGTTTTTTGAACCGGACACGCTGTCACCCGTCGCCCAAGTGAGACGCGGCACGCACATGGCTTTGGCCGTGTTCGCGGGCAAAACCCGGTTGATTGACAATGGCCCATTGTGAAAACAACTGAGAAACAATACAGATTAGGCATTGTTTTTCTTTGCGTCTTTGCGTCTTTGTTGTTCGAACCATGAAACAATTCGACTATCTCGTGCTCGGCAGCGGCATCGCCGGCCTGTCCTTCGCCTTGAAGGTCGCGCCGCGCGGGCGCGTGGCCATCGTCACCAAGAAGGACCGCGCGGAATCGAACACCAATTACGCCCAGGGCGGCATCGCCGCGGTGACGAGCAAGGAGGACTCGTTTGAGATGCACGTGCGCGACACGCTCACGGCGGGCGCGGGGCTGTGCAAGGAAAGCGTCGTCCGCACCATCGTCGAGGAAGGCCCGGCGCGGATCGCGGAACTGATCGAGCTGGGCATGAAGTTTTCCGAACGCGACGCGCCCAGCGAGGACGGCGGCCGGGAACTCGACCTGGGCCGCGAAGGCGGCCATTCCAAGCGGCGCATCCTGCACGCCAAGGACGTGACCGGCCGTGAAATTGAACGCGCCCTGCTCGCCGCCGTGGCGCAACAGCCGAACATTGAAATTTTCGAAAACCACCTGGCGATCGATTTGATCACCAGCCAGAAGCTCGGCTACGGCGGCGAGAACCGCTGCCACGGCGCATATGTGTTCGGCAAAAAAGCCGGACGCGTCTGGACTTTCACCGCGCCGGCGACGCTGCTGGCCACGGGCGGCTGCGGCAAGGTCTATCTCTACACCACCAACCCCGATATCGCGACCGGCGACGGCGTGGCGATGGCCTACCGTGCCGGCGCCGCGGTGGCGGACATGGAATTCATCCAGTTTCATCCGACGTGCCTCTATCATCCCAAGGCAAAATCGTTTCTCATCAGCGAAGCGGTGCGCGGCGAAGGCGGCGTGCTCAAGTCGCTCGACGGGGTGGAGTTCATGGATGCCTATCACCCGTTGAAATCGCTCGCGCCGCGCGACGTGGTGGCCCGCGCGATTGACACCGAAATGAAGAAGAGCGGCGCGGAGCACATGTGGCTGGACATCACCCACAAACCGGCGCGGTTCATCATCGAACGCTTTCCCAACATCTACCAGACCTGCCTGCGCTACGGCATCGACATCACCAAGGAACCGATCCCGGTCGTGCCGGCGGCGCACTACCAGTGCGGCGGCGTGGTGACCAGCGTGGATGGCAAAACCGACATCTCCGGGCTTTACGCCGTCGGCGAGGTGGCCTGCACCGGCTTGCACGGCGCGAACCGGCTGGCGAGCAATTCGCTGCTGGAGGCGCTGGTCTGCGCCCACCGCGCCGCGGAACACATGGGAAGAAATCCGCTCCCGTCAACCGATGTCAAAATTCCGCTGTGGCAGTCCGGCAACGCCCATAATCCGGATGAAATGGTCGTGGTCTCGCACAACTGGGACGAAATCCGCCGCCTCATGTGGGATTACGTCGGCATCGTGCGCACCGGCAAGCGGCTGCAGCGCGCGCAGAGTCGGCTGGCGCACCTGCAGCAGGAGATCCGCGAGTATTACTGGAATTTCATCGTCACCAGCGACCTGCTCGAACTGCGCAACATCGCCACGGTGGCGGAATTGATTGTGCGCTGTGCGTTGATGCGGCCGGAAAGCCGCGGATTGCATTACAATCTGGATTTCCCGAAGGCGGATCCCGACTGGGCGCAGCGTGACACCGTCCTAAGAAAATCTTGAAATCACGCGCCGGGTGGATATTCTGTTGGACCGGTTGCGCGGTTAGCTCAGCGGTAGAGCATTTGCTTCACACGCAAGGGGTCGCAGGTTCAAACCCTGCACCGCGCACCATTTTCAAAACTGGTCTTCCTTTTCCTTGAACAGCACGTTGAACGTGGTCAGGGAACCGTAGCTGCGCGTGATGTATTGCTGCATCTCCACCTTTTCGCCGTCGGCCAGCTTCTCGTGCGCGTTGATCTTTTGTTCCAGTACGCGCAGGTTGTTCCGCACCATCACGACCTTGTGGAAAAAGGTCTCCAGCGGCACTTCCTTGGCCTGCAGCGCCGGGTCGGCAGGATGCATAACCAGCCGGCCGCCGTGCCAGCGCAGGCCAAGCTTTTCAATCACTGCGTCCGGCTTTTCCAGACCCAGCCTGACCACAGCGGCACCCACGGTCTGCTCGATAAATTGTTTGAGCGGCAGGGTCAGGCCGCTCACCGCCGTCTGGGGCTCTGCAGGCTCGAGCCCGGCGGCCTCCGGCGCCATCGCGCGCTGGTCGCCGCCGTCAAACCGGATTTCCGCCGTCAGCTCGGAAATGGTTTTGACCGTCCCGCTGCCATACTGCGGATGCCGCACCCGCATGCCGATGTGTAGGGATTCGATTTTCATGGCCATGATTTAATCACGGTCCTGTCTGTTCTGGCAATACAGGAGGACATGGGTTTTTAACGGGTGCTTCCGGGGCCTTTTCTTGCGGAGCCGTGTCGGCTTGCGTAAGCTTGAGACGTTTTTCAATCGGTTCAAATGTTTTGCGGGCAAAAATTCAAAATGTTAGTCATGAAAACCGGCAACCATACGCCCTTCACTGATACGGACGGGCAAACAGGTTCCGCTCATTTGTCACCACACGGTAAACGCCCCTTTAAGTTATTGCCTTTTTACATAATTACCCCGGCCTTGCTGATCTTTACCTTGTTGCCGTCGTATTACCATTCGGCGGGAGTTTTTGCGATTCCATTGCTTGCAATCTTGGTCATCTGCACATGCATACTGGTGTTTGCGCCCGGATTTGCGCTGCTTGAACTTTTGGGAGAAAGCGTTCCCGCGAGTTTGTCGCCCGGGATTGTCATCCTTGGTTCGGCGGCCGGTGGCTGGCTGCTCTTTTGGGCCTGGTTTGCTCATCCCCGCATCGGCATGTATGCCTCGCTGGCTCTGTTAACAGCGGCAATGCTTGTTCTCAGCTCCAAATCTGTGTTTTTGTCCTGGAAACGCACATCGGTTCCGGCCGTGGTTTCGGTCATTGTTTGCATGGGTTACCTATCCTTGGCCGGAGACCGGGGAGGGTTGGAGGATGGCAATTATCTCATCGGTGGCCGTTACTGGGCGGTCTTGGATAATGCGATCCCCCGCATGTTTGCCAATTGCCTCATTGACCACGGGGCGGGCCTGAAACCCTTCTTGCTGGGAGACTGGCATTCCAGCGACCGCCCCCCGTTACAAACCGGAATGGTCATGGTTGCCTATCCTTTCGTTAATCAATCGGGAGGCGCCCTTGCCTATCTCCTCCTTTCCGTGGCGGTGAATATTTTTTGGATCTGGGGCTTGTGGGGGTTTTTGCGCGCGATCGGCCTTTCCGAGCGGAAAATCTTGCAGGTTGTGATCTTAGTCACCTTGGTCGGTGCGGTGTTTGTCAACTCGGTTTATACCTGGCCCAAAATGCTGGCGGCAGCCCTGTCGTTGACGGCAGGGGCAGCGATGTTTATTCAGGACTGCCCCAAACGAATCAGGACGTTGGTTGTGGGCAGCGCTGCCGCCTTGAGCTTGCTGGCCCACGGGGCAGCCATCTTTGCCCTGCTGGGGTTCGCAACGCTGTTCTGGATTCGAAGAAAGGAATGGCAAACACGCGATATTCTAGTCACAACCGCGATCGCCGCGTTGGTCTACATTCCGTGGATGGCCTACCAGAAATTTTATGACCCGCCGGGGGACCGGCTGATCAAATGGCATCTGGCGGGGGTGGTCCCCGTGGATGAAAGCCGCTCGCCATTCAGCACCATAGTCGAGGAATATCAAAAATCAGGCTTCCGCGGGTTTGCGGTCAACAAGTTCCATAATCTCCGGATGTTGCTGGGGGATACCACCGATTGGAACGGAGAGTGTGCCCGGGGATATGCTCAGCCCGGCTGGAACACGACATTGGCCGGACATATGCGACAATTCTTTGTCCTGCGCTTTGGACCGTCCCCGACGCTCCTGCTGGTTGGACTGCCGTTGCTGTTTGTCCGCAAAGTCCGGCAGGCCACCTGGTTTAAACCGCTTCTGGGGGTGTTGATTACCACCTTGCTGGTTTTTTTGTTCTTTGAGTTTGGCTCGACCCCCGCCAGCACGACCTGGTTGTGCCACGCGCCCTACACGGCGTTGCTGCTTTGGTGCGTGCTGTGCTCCCTCGCGATTGGAGAGATGGGGGGCAAATGGTTCTTTTTTTTTCTGCCGCTTCATTTAATCCTCTTTGTTGGCCTGTGGGATTACAATGTCTTTATGTGGTCTGCCGGACAACCGCCGGCCGAACCCGGCAAACCGGATTTGGCAGCCAGGCTTGCTGCGGCTTGCTCATTTTTGACATTGGTGGCCATGTATTTGTGGTCAAAGCAATGGATTTCAGACGCCGATGAATGAAGTGTTTTGGCGCCGCGTTTATGTCCGATAAATTTTCCGACCGCTTTGAATTCGAGCGCCCGCTCTGGCAGCAAGGCATTGCGCGCATCGCGGGTGTGGACGAGGCGGGGCGCGGGCCGCTGGCCGGACCGGTCGTTGCCGCAGCGGCAATTCTTCCCCGGCAATGGCTGGAAACCGGATTGCCCTCCGGGCTTTCCGGCCTGAACGATTCCAAACAACTCACCGAAGCCAAGCGTGAAGCATATTTTGAATTCATCACCACCTGTGGCGAAATCGAATTTGGCATCGCCGAGGTGGCCGCGGCCGTGATCGACGAGATCAACATCCTGCAGTCCACTTATCGCGCCATGAATGATGCGCTCGGCCAGTTGTGCCCCCTGCCCGTGCACGCACTCGTGGACGGGCGGCCCGTGAAGACGTTGCGCGTGCCGCAGACCGCCATCGTTAAAGGCGATGCGCGGAGTTATTCCATCGCCGCCGCGAGCGTGCTGGCCAAGGTCACGCGCGACCGGTTGATGCGGGAATTCGACCGGCAGTTTTCCAGCTATGGCTTTGCGGAGCACAAGGGCTACGGCACGGCGAAACATCTGGCGGCGATCGAACGCTTCGGCGCCTGTGCAATCCACCGCAAAAGTTTCGCACCGCTGAAGCCGGAAGAACCGAAGTTGCTTTAACCGCGGATGAACACACATGAAACACAGATTCCGGAAAACCCGAACGGACGTCCGTCCGGCCCATCTGGTTTATCTGCATTCCACCCGTGAAAATCCGCGGCCGGAAAAATGAATTTCGTGGAAAAACTCAAGGCGCGGTTGACCGGCAGGACAAAGCCTGAACACCTGCGTCGCGGCGAGCTGGGCGAACGGGCGGCCAGAAAATATTTACAGCAACAGGGGTTGAAATTTCTCGCCGCCAATTACCGCTCGGCCCGCGGTGAAATCGATCTGGCGTTTCGTGACCACGATTGCCTGGCGTTCGTCGAGGTCAAAACCCGGTCGTCCGAGGAGTGGACACGGCCGGCGGCGGCGGTCAACGCCCGCAAACGGCGGCTGCTTTCGCAGACGGCCCTGGACTATCTGCGCCTGTTGAAAAATCCGCCGGTGAAGATCCGGTTCGATATCGTCGAGGTGCTCCTGGCCGACGGCGAAGTGCGCGAAATCCGGCATCTGCCGAACACGTTTCCCATGGAAAAGCCGTATCGTTATGGGTGAAACGCGGTGGCAGCATTCTGCGCAGAGAGTGCTTCTATGTCTAAAGCCTGATTCAGGCTGCTATGCGGAATAACGAATGACCAAACCATAACACCTAAAGAATCACCAAGCCCGAATGAGCAGCCAGGCTGGCCCTTCAGGCATTTGGTCATTGGGAAATTCTTTGGTCATTATGGCTTAGCTTTTGGTCATTTGTCAGTGGAAGCCAGCTTTCTGTCAACGTTCGCCCGATCAGTTTTGACTCAAACTGCCCTGCTATCGTGCTATGTTGTCAGCGTGACAATGGCGCGGGAGCGTTGTCCAACCAATGATGAAAACGCCCGGGAACCGGAGCGATGATTCGGATAAAACCGTTTCAAAGTTGCTGTTCAGCCTCGCCCTGGTGGCCGGCGAGATCTTCCTGGTTCGTGCCATGGCCAGGCATCTGGGCGACAGCCTGATGGCAAATTTCGGCATGTCCCTTGTGATGCTGGGTGCCATTGTTGCCGGGGCGATCGTCCTCTGCATCCTCTGGACGGGCCAAATCAGCGAACTGCTGTTTCGCCCCTTGACCGGTTTGTTCGATGGTGGCAACACCAGGCCGGACCAGAAGCCCGGGTATTCCATGGCCATCAGCAAACGGAAGCAGGGCAAATATCTGGAGGCGGTGATGGAAATCCGCCGGCAACTCGCCCGCTTTCCGAACGACATGGAAGGGACGATGCTGCTGGCCAGCGTTCAGGCTGAGGATATGAAGGATCTGCCGTCGGCGGAAGTGACGCTGGACCATTTTTACCATCAGCCCCATCCGCCGCCGAAGCAGGTTGCCGCCGCCATGAGCCAGCTCGCCGACTGGCAGCTCAAGCTGGCGCAGGACGTCGAAGCGGCGCGCGCCGCGCTGGAAAAAATCATCGCGCGATACCCGGACACCGAACTGGCGCAACAGGCCGCGCAGCGCATCGCCCATCTGGCCGGCGCGGGGAAAATGCTGGCGGCAGCGCACGACCACCGGATTCTGGCCGTGCCCGAAGGTCAAAAGAACATCGGCTTGCTGGCATCCCCGGCAAACCTGCGCCCGGCCGAAACGGAACCGGCGAACCTCGCCGCAGACTATGTGAAACACCTGGAAGAATATCCGCTCGACACTGAAATCCGGGAAAAGCTCGCGATCCTTTACGCCGACCACTACGAACGATTGGACCTGGCAACGAGTGAACTGGAACAGATGATCGAGTCGCCGAACCAGCCGGCCAAACAGGTCGCGCACTGGCTGAATTTGCTCGCCGACCTGCAGATCCGCCACGGCGCGGATCAGGCCGCGGTGCGCCAGACCCTGGAAAAAATCGTGGACCGGTTTCCGGATTGGTCCGCGGCGGAAATGGCGCGCAACCGCCTGAACCGCCTGCAAATCGAATTCAAGGGCCACGCGCAACGCCAATCGGTCAAACTGGGTGTTTACGAGCAAAACCTCGGATTAAAACAGGGCCGGCCACGCCATTGACGCATCCCGCCGTTGGAAGGAAAGGCCATCCACGCCCCGCCAGATCAGGACCATATCGCGCCCCTTGCCGGCGTGACATTGTTGCGCGAACCCTGTCTAATGGGCAGTGAAAACACTCATGAGCGAGCCAGCCGCGGAATATCAGTCTGTGGAAGCCCCGCCAGCCAGCCTGGCGTCCCCGGAATTCGACAGTCTTTATGCCGAAAACAGCCGCGCGATTTATTATCTCGCTCTGCGTTTCCTCAGCGACCCGCAAAAGGCCGAGGACGCCACGCACGACGTCTTCCTGAAGGCCTTCCGCAAGCTGGACCAATTCCGCGGTGAAGCCTCCCTGCGCACCTGGCTTTACCGCATCGCCATCAACCATTGCCAGAACCTCCGCCAGGGCTGGCATGACCGCCATGTGTTTTCCAACGCGGACGACGCCATCTGGGAAAACGCTTCCGCCCGGACCGATTCTCCGCTGCGGGTCCTGGAAACCAAGGAACTGGGCCAGCGCATCCAAAAAACGCTGGACGGGTTGTCCGACGAATATCGCCTGCTGTTGTTGCTCGTGGCCGACGAGGAGTTGAGCTATGAGCAGGTCGGTGCGCTCGTCGGACAATCCCCCGACGCGGTGCGCGGGAAACTGCATCGCGCCCGCAAGGCCTTTGCCGCTGCATTTGAGAAAACCGCCTGAGGTTGAATCATGAAACACCAAACCAAACTTTCCCAGGAACAACAGCAGCACGCCAACGAGCAGCAAGCGCAACAACCCGCCGCCCGGGAATTTGCGAGCGCCGAAGAGCTGCTGCGTTACGATGCCGAGCACACCGTCGTGCCGCCGGATATTGCCCAGCGGCTCCAAAAATCCACCGGCGACCTGCCCGGACCTAAAACTGCCTGGTGGAAACGCTGGTTTGGAGGAACCCGGCCATGAGAAAAATATTCCACAACCTGTTTTTATCCCTGCCGATCGGCGCACGGTTGGTGTTGCTGGCCTACGCGTTGGGTTTTCCGCTCGGGCTGTTGGGCCATTACACCCATGCCTTCGAGCTTTACGGCTGGCTCGCTTTGTCGCCGGCGCAGGTCTGGAGCGGCCAGCTCTGGCGGGTGTTCAGTTACGGATTTTTGGCCGCCGGGCCGGTGGATTGGGCGGTCAGCTTGTTCTGGCTGGCCACCCTGATTTCCATCCTGGGACGAAACTGGTCGGCGCTCGGGTTCTGGGCCTACTGCCTGCTGGCGATATTTGCCGGGGCACTGCCCATCGTCCTGCTGAGACCGGGAATGGAACATTCCATCGCCGGCGGAGCGGCAATGATTTTTGCGCTGCTGGTCGCATGGGACTGGCTCTATCGCCGTGAACGGTTGATCCTGCTCGGCATCGGGGAAATCTCGGTGCGCCAGGCCGCGATTTTGATCGCCATCATCAACTCCATCATCCTGTTCTTCTGCTTCGGCTGGTTTCTGATGCTGGCGATGTGGTGCGGCGGACTGGCTGGATGGTTTTGGCTCCGGATTCGGGCGAAACTTTTCCTGGACCAGACTCCGCGACAAATCCGGTCCGAACGCGTGGCCCGGCTGGAATTATGATTTGCATCGCACAGGAGCGCCGGTCTCCGACCCGGCGCGCTGGAGTTCACGCTTCAGCGCGTCTTCCGAACAATCCCGCATATCGCGGGATTGAACTCCAACTTTTGCGCCCCGGGCCGAAGACCGGCGCTCCGCGCTCTGTCCTGGCTGGCGAACGGGCGCGGATCGCGCGCGCGATGCTGGCGGATTGCCGTTTCTGCGCCCACGACTGCGGCGTGAACCGGCTGGCGGGCGAAAACGGCTTGTGCCATGCCGGCGCCGTGGCGCGCTTTTTCTGCGCCCAAACGGAGGTTTCGGACGAATTGGCGTTGATCCCGACCTTTGCCGTCGCCCTGAGCGGATGCGATCTGCGCTGCGACTTTTGCATCACCGGCGCCGCCAGTTGGAACCCGCGCGCCGGCACCGGGTTCAACCCGCGCGCGATGGCGGAAAAAGCCCGGGCCGCCCTCCGGAATGGCGCCCGGACCGTCATGGTGCTGGGTGGAGAACCAACGATTCATCTGCCGGCCGTGCTCGAATTCGTCTCGCTGCTGCCCGAGACCGCGAAGCTGGTCTGGAAGACCAACGCCCACGGCTCCGCGCCGGCGCGCAAATTGCTCGACGGGATGTTTGACGTTTGGCTGGCGGATTTCAAATTCGGCAACGACACCTGTGCCCAAAAGCTGTCCAAAACCCCGGATTATGTCCGGGTGGTCGAAGAAAACCTGTTGTGGGCCCGTGAGCACACCGATTTGATCGTCCGTCATCTGCTCATGCCCGGACATATTGATTGTTGCTGGCGGCCGGTGGCGGAATGGCTGGCGGCCCGCCTGCCCGGAATAAAAGTAAACCTGCGCTCCGGCTTCTGGCCGGCATGGCAGTCGGCGCGGCACGCCGAATTGCGCCGGACCGTTTCCAACGTCGAAAGCGAACGCGCCTGGCAAATCGCCGCTGTGTGCGGGCTGAATTTGATCCCCTGAAACCGCATGTCCAACCCTCTTTTCAAACCGATATCGCCGTTGGTTGGCTGGTTTATCCTGATGGAGTTGCTTACGGCCGCCTGCATCATCGGATACTGGGTCGAGATCTTTCAGCCTGGCACAAGGCCGTGGGATCGTCCAGAAGTCGGCCTCATCGCAACCGGCCTGTTCATTGTTTCAAACCGGCTGCTCTTCCGGCATCGTCGCTGGGCGTTGGCCGGCCTGGCCGTTTGCTGGCTCTTGCTGGCCTTAATGACGGCGATTTAGACTGAGCCATGAAGAATAAAACCAGATCCTTGAACCGCCACCCGGATTCCGGGCTGGTCACCGAGCTGTTGATCCTGCCGGACGGCCGGATTCTGGTTCATAACCTGACCCCGACGTTTGCCGGGCTGCTGAAGGAATTGAATCCTGCCGCCGGGCAAATCTCGTCACGCGTCACCCGTCACCCGTCACCCACCCATGAACTTCCAGACTGAAATCGAGACCCTCATCCGCGCGCGTTACCCGATCCTTTACGTCATCTCGAACGAGGAAATGCGCGTGCAAAACATGGTGGTCGAGATTGCCCAGAAGCGGCAGAAAAAGGTATACGAGTGGACTTTCAGCAACGGCATCGTCCCCGCCGGCACCTCCATTCAATCCCAGAAAAACCGCAGCGCGGCCACCAAAGACCCGCTTTCCGCGCTCGACCAGGTCATCGAGCAGGTCGAGCCGGCCATCTTCGTCTTTAAGGATTTCCATCCGTTCCTGACCAAAAACAATTTCGCCATCATCCGGAAGCTCAAAGACATCGCGCTGCATCTCAAGAACAGCTTCAAAACCATCGTGCTGATTTCGCCGGTCATGGAAATTCCCGCAGAGCTGGACAAGGAAATCACCGTCATCAATTTCCCGCAGCCGACCAAGGAGGACATTGGCGAAATGCTCGACAAAATCATCGCCGAGGTCCGCGACCGGAAGCAAATCAGGATCGATCTCGACGGCGAGGGCCGGGAACGGCTGCTGCAGGCGGCGCTGGGACTGACGCTGGGGGAGGCGGAGAATGTGTTCGCCAAGATCATCGTCAAAGGCGAGCGATTGAGCGGCGAGGATGTGAACGAGGTCTTCGCCGAAAAACAACAAATCATCCGCAAGAGCGGGCTGCTCGAATATTATGCGGCCAACGAGGATTTCTCCAACGTCGGCGGCCTGGCCGTGCTCAAGGACTGGCTGAACAAGCGCGCCGTGGCGTTTACCGACGAGGCGCGTGCGTTTGGTTTGCCGGCGCCCAAGGGGATCTTGCTGCTCGGGGTGCAGGGCTGCGGCAAGAGCCTTTGCGCCAAGGCCGTCTCGCGGCTCTGGCAGCTGCCGCTGCTGCGGTTCGACATGGGCCGGATGTTCGGCAGCCTCGTGGGGTCGTCGGAGGAAAACGTCCGCCAGGCCATCGCTGTCGCCGAATCGGTCGCGCCCGCGGTGCTGTGGGTGGATGAAATTGACAAGGCGTTTGTCGGCTCGCAAAGCTCCGGGGCCACCGACGGCGGCACGACCGCGCGCGTCTTCGGCACATTTCTCACCTGGCTTTCGGAAAAAAGCGCCCCGGTCTTCGTGGTGGCCACCGCCAACGACGTTTCGCAGCTCCCGCCGGAACTGCTGCGCAAGGGACGGCTCGACGAAATTTTTTACGTGGACCTGCCGATCGAGGAGGAGCGCGCGGAAATTTTCCGGATCCACCTGGCCAAGCGCGGCCGCGATCCGAAAAACTTCGATCTCCCCAAACTGGTCGACGCCGGAAAGGATTTCAGCGGGGCGGAAATCGAGGAAGCCATCATCAGCGCGCTGTACGACGCCTTTTACGCCAAACAGGAGCTGACCACCGCGCATGTGCTGACGACGCTGAGCCAGAGCGTGCCCATGGCCAAGACCATGATCGAAAAGGTCAACGCCCAGCGCGCCTGGGCCGCCGGGCGCACCCGCAACGCCAGCACCGCCCAGCACATCATCGTCGAACAGGAAAAACGGCGCACGGAGTTGTGACGCTGGATGAAATCATCCCCGGACAATCGGTATGACACTTTTAAAGATCGCCGTTACGCGGCGCTTTTTTGGTCCACCCTGATGATGCTGATCGGGCTGCTGCTGCTGGTCTTCGTGGCTTTCACGGCGATCCACGGGAGCGGCCTGGAACAGTATTTCATGAACGCCTTGCCAGGCATCGGCCTGCTGGCGCTGGTGTGGGGCTTCCTGCGATTCCGCCGCGCGCAGTTGGACCGGAATAAACGGCTGCCGCGCCGCCCCTTGTCGCGTGACGAAATGCGTGTGGCCCGGTCAAAACTCCGGAATGGAATGAAGCCGACCGGGCTTCCGGCGCCACGGGCTCCGGACACCAATTTGAAATATTGAGGTTATGAGTTGTGTGTGCATTTTGACTCCCGTCGTCATCGCGTCGTGGCCGGCGTTCAGCGCCGCCGTCGCGGCGGCGGCGGCCTCCCTCGGCTACACCATCGTCGAGGAAGGCATCCGGCAAAGCCAGACCGGCACTGCCGCCACGGGCGAACGGAAGGTCTCGCTCGAGATCGAACAGAGCGAAATCGTCACCAACCAGCTCGGCCGTGACCAGCGCATCAAGGTCACGCGAGGCGATGTGACCGTGACCTTCTCGCGTGATGCGCGCGGAAAAGCCTCCATTTGCGTGACCGGAGCGGGCCATTCAGATGAAGAACTGCGCGCGATCGGCGAGGAGCTGAGCCAGCGCGTGGTGCAAAAATACGTCCATCGGCGCCTGATGGATGAGATTCGTACGCGAGGATTCAATGTGGTCGAGGAAGCCGTGGACGAAAACAACACCATCCGGCTGAAGGTCCGGCACTGGGACGGATAAGTGGATGTATGGATTGGTGGATAAATGGATTTATGGCCGGCACCGTCAAAAATCCATTCATCCAATAATCCAATTGTTATGCCTCAACGCGAATTTGAAATCAGGATTGCACCCGACGGCAGCGTCGAGGTGCACGTCAAAGGTTACAAGGGCAAAAGCTGCCTTGAAGCGATGAAGATCTTCGAGCAGGTGGTTGGGGAAATGAAATCCCGGCGCGAGACGAGCGAGTTTTACGAGCCCGACGAGCAGGTGCAGATCAACCTCGAGCAGCGACATTGAGGCTGAAATTCAGGCTTCAGCTTGTTCCCCGCCGGCAAGCTAAAGCTTGAACTCCCACTTATGGCCAGACCGAACATCCCGGAACCGGCTTCGTCCTACTACCCGCCGCGGGCGCGGTGGTACGGCCCGGTTTTCTACCTGGGCGGCGCCCTCCAACGGCGGCTGGCCTTGGACCGGCTCAGAGCCTGCCTGCCCCAGGAGATGACTGTTGGCGGGCTCACGGCCAGCTTTCTGGTACCCAGCCTTGGCTTTTACATCCGGGGCTCAAAACTTTGGGGCGGCCCCGTGCTGGTCAGCAGCGGGCTGCTGATGATTGCCTTCCTGGCCGGGTTCGGTTATCGGGCTGGAAATTTTGCCTTTGGTCTGTTGATGGCGGTCCACGCCACGGGGTTTGTTTATTACTGCAGTCCGCTCCTGCGGCGGGAGGAACTCGCCGGCCGCCTGGTTTTCACCCTGCTGGCTTTGCTGGCGATCGGCCTGCTCATTTATCTGCCGGTGCGGAACGTCATCCTGCAACACTGGCTGGTGCCGCTGCGCGTGCGGGGAAATGTGGTCATCGTGCATCGACAGGATGCGCCGGACGACGTCAAGCGCGGGGATTGGGTCATGTATTCGCAAAACGGCGGGCAGGCGGGCGAAACCCATTATGGCGGCGCGGTCCGGATCCAGGCGGGTTTTGGCTGGAGACCGGTGCTGGCGATGGGGGGAGACCGCGTGGAATTTTCCACCAATGCTTTCCGGGTGAACGGCGAGGCGCAGCCGCTCTTGCCGCACATGCCGACCAGCGGCGGGGCAGTCGTGCCGGAAAAGCACTGGTTCATCTGGCCGGAATTTGATATAAGCGGATACGGGAACGTGGGCGAGGCAAACATATCCGCCGCCATGATGCAAATGGCAACCGTGTCCCGGGAACAGTTCATCGGCAAACCATTCAACCGCTGGTTCGGGCGGAAACAAATTTTACCATGAGCCGGTTTGTCAATCTTGAGTTCGGCGACGAGTCCGAAGGCCAGCCGCAACAAAGCGAAAAAAAGCTGGTCAAGGACGAGGCGTATTATTTCACCGAGGCGCGCGCGGCGTTTGAAAACGGAAACTTCGAGCAGGCCCTGCGGTTTTATTCCAAGGTGCTGGAACACAACCCGCAAAATGCCGCCGCCTGGACCGGGCAGGTGCGCATGCTGATTGAACTGGGGGAATTTCGCGAGGCGAAGCTCTGGGCCGACAAGGCCCTGGAACGCTTTCCCAGCGAGCCGGAACTGCTCGCCGCCAAAGCCGTCGCGCTGGGCCGCAGCGGCGATTTGCAGGGGGCGCTCGCATTCTCGGACGCCTCCATCGAGGAGCACGGCGACACGCCCTACGTCTGGCTGGCGCGCGGCGACGTGATGCTCGCGCGCGAGGAGCACCGGGCGGATTACTGTTTCGAGAAGGCGCTGCTGCTCGCGCCCCAGGACTGGTTTGTCCTCTGGCTGGCGGCCCGGATCCGGTTTTATTACCGGCAATTCGTGCTCGCACTGAAATTGCTGCAGCAAGCCATTGAAATCAACACCGGCCATTTTCTTTTGTGGCTCGAACTGGGCCAATGCCAGCAGGCGCTCGATTTGATCGGTCCGGCCAAGAATTCGTACTTGCAGGCGCAACAACTGAACCCGCATGCTCACGAGGCCAACTTGGCGCTGATACAGCTTTCCCAGAAAGGGCTCTGGGCCCGTGCGCGCGGCTGGTGGCGGCAGCTTTTCAACCAATGAAGATGCAAAACCTGAACCGGCTCCTGTCCGCCGCCAACGAATTTGACGCGTCTGATCTCCACCTGGTGGCCGGTGTGCCGCCGGCATTTCGCGTGAATGGCGAAATCATCATTGCCGACGAGGATGCGCTGACCGAGGATGAAATCACCGCCATGGCCGATGGCCTGCTGAACGAGCAGCAGAAGAATAAATTTGAGTCGGAATGGGAGCTCTGTATTTCCATTCTGCACAGCGTGGCGGGACGCATTCGCGCCACGTTTTACCGGCGCAACAACCATCCGGAAATGAGCTTTCGCTTTTGCGGCGACAAGGTTGCGTCGCGCGAGGAGCTCGGCCTGCCGGAAAAAATCGACGACCTGGCGCGCAAGCCGAACGGTCTCGTCCTGATCACCGGCCCGACCGGGGCGGGCAAAACGACCACGCTCAACTATCTGGTGGACATCATCAACGGCGAGCGCCGCTGCAAGATCGTCACGATTGAGGACCCAATCGAATTTGTTCACGAAAACCGCCGCGCCATCGTCGTCCAGCAGGAGGTGCTGACGGATGTCCGCTCCTTCAACCGGGCGCTCATCCATGTGCTGCGGCAGGACCCGGACGTGATTGTCGTGGGGGAGATGCGCGATCACGAGGCGATCGCCACAGCCTTGACCGCGGCGGAAACCGGCCACCTGGTGCTGGCCACCATGCATTCGCCGAATGTCTCGCACGCGCTTGAACGCATTGTCGGCGTTTTTGAGGGCAGCGCGCAGCGGCAGATCATCCTTCAGCTCGCCAATGCCTTGCAGGGAATCATCGCCCAGGACCTGCTGCCGGCGGCGGACCGCCGGCGCCGGGTGCTCGCGTACGAAATGCTCGTGGCCAACGGGGCGGTACGAAACCTGATCCGTGAAAACCAGCTGCACCAGCTGGAAAACACCATCCAGACCGGTCGCAAAGACGGGATGGTGCTCATGGACAACTGCCTGTACGACCTCTATTGCAAGTGCGCCATCACCTACGACACGGCCGTCAGCCGGGCCATCCACCCCGACCACATCATCCGGGAAAAGTCACGGGCCGTTTGAATGCTCCGACCGGTCCGGGGCGGAAGCCACCGGACCACCGGCAGCGGGGCTCCAGGGACAAAAAAGAAACGCCGGGCGCAATGCCCGGCGTTCAAAAAATGGAAGGAACCGGCTTACGACCCCGACTGCGATTGCAGCTGCAGCGCGACTTCCTTTTCCAATTCAATCGCGAGATCCAGATTGGTGGTGCCCCATTTCGTGCGGGCCTGCACCGTGATCAGGGTGGTTTTGGCATCGGCATCGGCTTCGACCCGTACCCAGACATTGCATTCATCCACCTTGGCCTGAAACGAGCGAACGTTGTTGCTGGTATCGTGCGGGATGTATTCCGTGACGACCACGCCGTTTTTATTGATCACCGCAAACGCCGCCTGATAAACCTGGTCGACGCTGCGTGGATAACGCCCCTCGACGCGGTCCCGGGCAAACGACACCGAAGGCGCGTGGGTGTCGCTCACCGTCTTGACGCATCCGGTGGCGGCCACAACCGCTACGGCCAAAATCGCAAATATTTTCGCTTTCATCATGCCGACAAGACAATCGAAAAGCCTGCCAGCGTCAAGCACGATTGCGTCCTGGCAGCTCGGCGGGTGCATCCTGAAACCCCAAAGCGTTCGGGCACGTCCGTTTGGAGTTCTGCGTTTGCGCGGCAAATGGGGCAATAGGCCCAAGCTGTCCCGCTGGGCAGGACGGAACTCCGAACGGACCAGCAACTTACGCCATGCTCCGGCTCGACAAGCCCGGCAAAGAATGCGAGCTTAATGCCGTGTCGACCAACAAACTCGAACAACTTCGCACCGTGCTGCGCAACTACGGCTCATGCCTCGTCGCGTATTCCGGCGGCGTGGATTCGGTTTTCCTCGCGCGCGTGGCGCATGAGGTCCTCGGCGACCGCGCGCTGGCGGTGATTGCCGATTCGCCGAGCCTGCCGCGGCGCGAATTGCAGGAGGCGCTGGCCGTCGCCGGCCAGTTCCATTTCCCCGTCCGGGTCGTGCAAACGGCGGAATTTGAAAATCCCGATTACCTTTCGAACCCGGCCAACCGCTGCTATTTCTGCAAACACGAATTGTTTGAACATCTGGCGCCGATTGCGCGCGCGGAAAAGTTTGCGGTGATTGCCTATGGCGAAAACGCCAGCGACAATGGCGATTTTCGTCCGGGCGCGCAGGCGGCAGCGGAATTCCAGGTGCGCGCCCCGCTCAAGGAAGCCGGCCTGACCAAGGCGGATATCCGCGAACTTTCCGCCCAACTTGGCCTGCCAACGGCGGACAAACCGCAAATGGCCTGTCTCAGTTCGCGCATCCCCTATGGCGAACCGGTGACGCCGGAAAAACTGGCGATGATAGAGGCGGCGGAATACGTGCTGCGCGATCTGGGGTTTCACGATGTGCGGGTGCGGCACCACGAACTGGGTGTGGCGAGTGACAAGTGGCAAGTGACGGGAAAACAGCCGGCGGCCGGCGCCGTGTCCGCTGCTCGTCACCCGTCACCCGTCACCCATCTGGCCCGCATCGAGCTCGGGCCGACGGAGATTCCGCAGTTCTGGGAGGATGGCCGGTCGACCCAGGCGGCCGAGGCGCTGAAAAAAATCGGCTATGCCCATGTTACCCTGGATTTGCAGGGCTATCGGCGGGGGAGTTTGAATGAGAAACTGGATTCCCGGATTACGCATCACGCAGCGCAATCCGTGAAGCGGGAGGCGTAAAAGCGCGAAACTTTCAGGCGGAACCGGTTTTTAATCTCCAGCATATGCCGCAGTTTTCCTATCGGGCGCGCCGCCGCAGCGGCGAATTGGTGGAGGGTGTTTTGGACGTGGCCGACCGCTCGGCGGCGGTCACGCAGATCGAACGCCTCGGACTTTTTCCCGTCGCGGTGGACTCGGCCAAGGCCGGCGCGACGAACGGCGCCCCGCGTCCGGGGGGAAAGGGTGTGGATTTCATGGCGTTCCTGCCCCCCACGCTGCGCGCCCAGCTGCAACAAAAACGCAAGCCGAAGCTGCAGGAACTGGCGACGTTCACCCAGCAACTGGCGAATTTGCTCCAATCCGGCATGCCGCTCACGGTGGCGTTGAACAGCATGACCCATCTGGAATCCCGGGGCATTCCCACCGAGGTGAGCCGGGAATTGAAACAGGAGGTGACCGAGGGCCGGAGCCTGTCCGACGCCATGGCCCGGCAACCCCGGGTGTTTTCAGAATTATACATCAACATGGTGCGGGCAGGCGAACAGAGCGGTTCGCTGGTGGAGGTGTTGCGGCGCATGGCCCATCACTTCCAGATGTTCGCCGAGGTGCAGGCAAAATTCTCCTCTGCCCTGATTTATCCGGCAATGGTCTGCTGCGTAGGCGCGGGCATCATCGCCTTTTTCATGTTCTTCATGATGCCGCGGTTCATGACCATTTTCGAGGGGTTCAATGTCGAGCTGCCGCTGCCGACGCGCATGCTCATCGGCTTCAGCCAGTTCCTGATCGGGTATTGGTGGCTGTTGTTGTTCGTGGCCATCGTGGCCTTCATCCTCTTCAAACGGTTTCAGGCCAGCGAGGAGGGCGGACAGAAACTGGACGAATGGAAGATGAAGGCGCCGGTGATCGGCAAGGTGATCAAATTGAATTTGTTCGGCCAGTTTGCGCGGACGCTGGGGACGCTGCTCCAAAACGGCGTGCCGGTGCTCACGGCGTTGAAAATCACCGAGCAGGTCATCGCCAACCGCATCGTCAAGTCTGCCATTGCCAAAACCCGCGACGCGGTGACGGACGGCAAGACGCTCGCCCAGCCGCTCCAGCAAAGCAAAGTCTTTCCGCAATTGATGGTGGACCTGGTGCGCATCGGCGAGGAAACGGGCAACGTGCCCGGCGCGCTCAACAACATCGCCGACACTTACGAAGGCGAACTGCAAATCGGCCTGCGCGTCATGACCAATCTCATTGAACCGGCGCTCATCATCGTCATGGCGCTCATCGTGGGCTTCCTGCTCATCAGCATCCTGCTGCCATTGTTCCGCCTGATTTCGCAGATCCACGCCTGACCTTTGCGATGAAAACGGCCGCCCCCAGCCAGACTCCCCCCCGGCAGGCGTTCACCCTGATTGAAATCATGGTCGTCGTGGCCATCATCGGCCTCATGGCGGCGATGGGGATCCCGTCGCTGCTCATGATGGTGCGCAAGGAAGGCATGCGCAAGGCCGTGAGCGATGTCATGGACGCATGCAGCGAGGCCCGGGCCCGGGCGGTTTTTTCCGGCCATACCACCTGTCTGACCATCTACCCGAAGGAAAATCGCTGGGAAGTGGGCGCCGGCCCGGGCGGATTGCAATCGCCGGCGGCTTTGGTCGATGATACCGCCCCGCCACCGCCACCGCCGAAGTCATCCTCGCCCTGGAAGGAAGCTGCCTCCGGCAAGTTGCCGGACAATGTGCAATTCGCCATGGTGGACGTGAACCTGATGGATTTCCTCGAATCCGACCAGGCGTTCGTGCATTTTCACCCGGACGGCACCTGTGAAGAGATGACGTTGGTGCTGCATGCGGGGGATGAGTGGCGGAAGATCACCCTGGAATTCTCCACCTCCCTGGCCACGGCCAGCGATGTCACCCGATGAAAACCCACCTTCATCGCCGGCACGGGCAACAGGCTTTCTCGTTGTTGGAGGTCATGATTGCCACCGGGATTTTCTTCATGGGTGCGTTTGCGGTTTTGTCGCTGGTGTCCAACTCGCTCGAAAATGCGCGCCGGTTGAGCCGGCCCGATGTGGACGCCGGCCCGGTCGCCGGCTTTTTGCTCATGACCAACAAGCTGGTCGAAGGCAGCTATGAGGTGGATCTCGGCGACTATCTGGGCGAGGCGTATAAATCTTATCGGGTGGAATATAATGTGGTGGAAGTGGAAACGAATTGTTTCTATCAGGTGGATTTCCTGGTGCACAGCCCGGAACATGGCCAGCCGGTGATCTCAAAAATGACGGTGGACTATTTCAAGCCGGGATCGCCGGGCAGTCTTGACGGCGGAATCGGCATGACCGGCAGATGAACTGCAAACAACATCCTCCCGGCCGCGCCTTCACCCTGATCGAGGTGATGGTGGCCATCGCGCTGTTCGGCGTCATTGTGGCGGCGATTTATTCGACTTGGACGCTGGTAATACGCTCGTCCCAGGGCGGGATGGCGATGGCCGCCCGGGTCCAGCGTGCGCGTGTTGCTGTGCGCACGATTGAAACCTCCCTTACCTGCATCCAATCGTTCCAGTCCTCTCCGCAATATTACAGCTTCGTCGTTCTGAACGGCGACCCATCCCAGTTGATTTTCACGGCGCGCCTGCCGTTTTTCTTCCCGCGCAGCGGAAGGTACATGAATCCGGTCACGGGGAAGAATTTTCCCGTGCGCCAGCTCTTCTATACCGTCGAATCCAGCAAGGACCCGGAAATGGGGAACTCGGAAAAAGACCTGGTGCTCCGCCAGAAGCCCATCCTCATGGACATGGATCCGGACGAGCAGGGCACCCCGCTGGTGCTGGCACGCAACGTGAAGAATTTTGTCGTCGAATGCCTGGACACCAACCAGGGGAAATGGGTGACCGAGTGGGACAACACCAATTCCATTCCGCCGCAGGTGCGCTACTCGCTCGTGCTCGGCGGCAACGAGGATGCTCAGGGCGCGGCGCTGACGGTGGGCATCACGAACATCGTGACATTTCCCTCCGTCATGCTGCCGGCATTTCTGCAAAAACCCAATGGAGTGCAGCTGCCGAAATGAAAATCCACGCCGGACCTCCCACCCAAGGCATCGCGCTCGTCGCGGCGATGATTGCCATTTCCGTGCTGACGTTTTTGGCGGCGATATTCTGGTATTCCATGAAGGTTGAAGCCCAGCTCGCGCACAATGGCAATTCCGAGCGGACCATGTATTGGCTGGGAATCTCCGGCGTGGAACGGGCGCGCTGGATTCGCGCGATGGAAGATCGCATCCCCAACCAGCCCTATACTATGCTCAACCAGTTTTGGGCGTGCGGTCAATGCAGCATCACCGAATCCAACAGCGCTTTTTCCAGCATGTCACTGGAGAATTATCCGGTGGGCGAGGACGGGCATGTTTCGCTTAAAATCTATGACCTTGAGCGGAAGTTGAACATCAACACGGCGACGGCCATGCAGATCCAACAGGCGCTGACGCTCCAGGGCGTGGATGCCAGTGAAATCTCGGTTGTCTCCGATTCCATTTTGGACTGGATTAACGCGGGTGATGGTGCGCGAGCTGCCGGGGCAAAGAGCGACTACTACCAAGGGTTGACCCCGCCGTATTTTGCCAAAAGCGCGCCGATCGACGACATGTCCGAACTGTTGCTCGTGAAGGGCATTACGGAAGACCCGGCCATTTATTGGGGTTCCAGCGGATCCGAAGTGTCCCACCCCAAACTCGGCTTCGGCTCGGCGCCCGGCCAGGAACACGAATACCTGTTTGGATTGAAGGACATTTTCACCTCGGTTTCCGGCGGAAAGGTCAACCTCTACACTGCGGACACCAACGTGCTGGCGATTCTCGGCCTGGACACCCCCTCGATCGAGACCTTCGTCCAGCAACGCGACTTGTTTCCACCCCCGAACATCAGTCAGCTTCGCTTGAGCCCGCAGGTATCGGCGCTGACCACCATGCGCAGCATCACCTTCGAAGTCCGTGTCACGGTCAATTATGGCAGCAGCCAACCGCGCGAATATGTCGCCGTTCTGCTGGACTATTCCCCGCTGGACGTCCGGGTGGTGAGCTTTTATCCCGCCGATTGATCCTTCTCGAGATTCGCCGTGGCGCAAATCAGGGTTGAATTTGCCGGGCTGCCAGCTATCGTTCCGCCATGCGCCGGTTTTTGGTGATTTTGCTTTTGCTCGGGTCGCTTCCGGCAACGTTCGCGGCCGATGCCGTCACCGGCCGCGTCGTCAAAGTCCTGCCGACGCTCCTGGACGCCAGGGGCCGCGACGCAATTTCCCCGAGTCTTTACGATCGCGACGCCTACCAGGTTTACCTGCGCCAGCACACCAACGAAATTTCCGCCGTCCGCTTCAACGTTTTGTGGAAGGCGTCAAATGCCCGGGACGCAAAACTGAAATTGCGCATCGAGCTCCGCGGCGTGGGCACGAACGCTTTGCCCCGCCAGACCCGGCTCGAACAACCCGTCACGCCCGGTTATTTTGGCCGCTGGACAGCGTTGACGTTGGACGGCGCGGATTACCGGAATTTCGGAGAGTTCGTCGCCTGGCGCACCACGCTGTGGTCGGGCGACCAGTTGGTCGCCGAACAAAAATCTTTTTTATGGTGAAGCCACCGCCTTGCATCCGGCTGGCCTGCCTGCTCGCGTTGCTGCCGGTTTCCCTGCTTCCCGCGAAAGACCTCGCCGCCTACCGCCTGGGCGACACCGCCGAGGAAGACCTCAGCACCCCGGTCGCGCTGGAGGTGATCAACCCCGAGGCGACTACCGCGCGCCGGACGGCGGAGGCGTTGAAAACACCGGCGATTTTCCGCAGCTATCCCGATCTGGCCACCAATCTGGTGGCGGCTGATTTCCAAACGGGATTCGCCGCCACCCGCTCCAACTTCCTCGCCGCGCTCAAGGAATACCCGTTGATGTCGCCGCGCGTCGACAAAAAGATCGATTCGTCCGAATTTGACAACTTCATTGCAGCCTTCAACACCCGGAACAAGTCCTTCCCGGTCAGCAAGGAACTGGCCGATGCCTGGGTCCGCGGCGACGCGGGCCTGGACGTTCAAAACCGGTTGACCGGCTCCCTGTTGAAGATGATGCATCGTCCCATCTGCCCGGACACGCTGCCGGCCGGCTTCGTGCTCGGCGACACCCTGCGGCTGGCGCCGGTGAATGATCCCAACGAAATGGTGACGCTCGAAGCCGCCGAGCGCGACGGCAAGCTGGTCACCGGATCGGGCCTCACGACGCTGTCACGCCTGCGCATGCTGTTGCGCCGGGAATTTCCCGACAATGAACAGGCCCTGGCCCGGGCGCTGGGGGCCTACTTGGCGCCCAATTGTGTTCCCGACCCGGCCCTCACGCAACAAGCCCGGGATCGCGAGGCCAGCCAGCTCGTGGTCATCAACCACTACAATGCCGGAGAAACCATCATCCGCCGCGGCCAGTTGATTGACACGAAAGCCAAGGCCGCGCTCGACCAGTTGCATGACCGGGCGGCGTCCGGCCTGCTCTATCAGCAGATCGCCGCCGAACATGATCTGGCGCAACGCGCGCAACAGCAGGCGCAACAGGAACATGACCGGGCGCAGCACGAACAGTCCCAAGCCCAGCAGGCCCGCGCCCAGGCGCAGGCCGAGCACGAGCGGATGTTGAAATTCCAGGAACAGGCGCTCAGCCTCCAGGATCAGGCGTCAAAGATCCGGGCGCGCAACGAATGGCTGATCATTGCCCTGGCGGGGATTTCCGCCGTGTCGTTGCTGGCCTTCTGGCGGCAGTCGCGGCCGCGGCCGCGCCCAAGCCTGCTGCCGATGCGCCTGGCGGATTTGCCGCCGCAAGACCAGATTGCGGTCCAGCCTGGATTTGCCCCGCATCTGGCGCGGGCGATCAAGGAGGCGCTGGTTCAGGAGCTGGCCGCCCAGCGCAACGAATTGATCCAGGCCCAGCGGACCGCCGCCCTGGAAATCGCCGGATTGGTGCACCGCCTGGACGAACTGCAGACGCCGCTGCACGAACGCCTGCGCGCCTATGAAACGCGCATCTCGGAGCTCGAAAAGGAACTCACGGTGCGCAATGAGGAAAACCGCGAGCTGTTGAAACTCAAGATCGAAATGATCCGCCGGCAGATTGAGGCCGAACGCGCCACCCCCCGCCTGGGATTCAACTGAGGTCAGGCCGCGGCTTTTTCGCCCGGCACCCTTTTCTCCTGCGTCTGCAACGCCCGTTCGTAGCACTGCAGCGCCTCGTCATAACGCGACAGGCGGTTGAACAGTCCGCCCTTGTGGAGATAGGCAACGGTCATTCCGCCGTCCGCCTCAATGGCCTGGTCGTAACAGGCAATGGCCTCGTCGAGCCGGCCCAGTTTTTCGAGCGCGCCGCCCTTTTTGACCAGCGCCTCGGCATGTTTCGGATGCAATCCCAGCGCCACGTCAAAACATTCCATCGCCTTCTGCGCCTCATTGGCCGCCAGCAACGACTGGCCTTCGTCGATCAGGTTGGCGACACATTCATCGCGGTCGCTGGAGGTTTTCGGCGTGCCATTCGACTCGTGAACCGTGGCGGTGGTGGTCTCGTTCAGCGGTGCGCGCGTGGCCTGTTTCAGTTCAAGGATGCGCTGCTCCAGATGATCCACCATGCTGAACAGCCGCGCGTTCGACTGTTCCACGCTGGTGCCGGCCATCAGGGAAGGGGAAAGGCGGTCCTGGCCCAGGGCAAACTCCGCCGGTTGCAGGGAACCCAGTTCGACCAGCCGTGAGACCACGCGCCACTGCAAATAAGCCATCAACATCAGGACCGCCAGGCCGATGGCCCCGAAGGTTCCGCCCAGAATCAATATCAGTTGCTGGGTCTTTTGCACCGCGCCGATTTCGCCCTGCCGTTGGGCGCCAATGATTTGCTGGAGCCCATCGATGCGGGCCGCCAGGGCCTCGGCCGTGCGCCTGGACTCCGCCTCGGACTGCTGCCGGCTGTGCTCAATGGCCAGTTGGGTGTCGTGCAGTTGCTGCTGAACCTGGAGAAAACCGTTCACCGCATCAGTCGGCAGCGACGTCGTAGCGGAATTTGTCTCGGCGGCCGCCATCCCCGCGCTGAAGATGGAACAGGCAAAAATAATCAGAAAATTTCGGAGCAACCTTGCATGCATACAGTTTACGAAAGCCTGAGCCGCCGGTTTATCGATGTCAAGCATGCGGCTGGGCGACTTGTTCCCAGATTATTCCCAGCCTGTCCACCGGGGCGGAACCCGGCCGCTTCCGTCAGTCCCTCTTCAAATCAAAATCCAGCCGCGTGTGCGACTTGGTCTGGACGTTGCTGATGTCCATGGTCTCGAGCTGCCACTGGCCGTCCACTTTTTTAAGGTCCTTGGGATAGAATTCCTTGAGCAGTTTGCCGTCCGCATCGTAAGCCTCGGCCAGGACGATGCCGCCGCCCTCCGTGTCGATCCAGGTGAGCACGCGCGAATACCCATTGGTGGCCGGGCCCGGATTCATGCTTTCCAAAACATTGCATCCCCGGGTGCGCCGGAACTCGTGCCGCAAAAGCTTCTGCCCGGGCCAATGCAAGAACTCCAGCCCCAGATCCACCGCCCAGAAATCCGATCCCGAGAAGGGATGAACCCATCCCGTCCCCGACCATCTGATCGCGGCTGGGTCGGATCCGGACGTGTATTCGCCCGGCTGGTTGCCGGCATGAACGACCTTGAGGCGGTTGCCATTCGTAAAGCCGCCGCCGTTGGTCACGACCGTCTCGTAAATGCTCTGCCAGTTCGTCGGGGTGATGACGACTTCGCAGCGCAAGGGGAATTCCAGCCTTTTGCCCTTTTCCGGATAAATCTTCAGCGTGCCGGTCTGGGTGTAATTTGTCGCCGGCCGAAATTGGTCCTGAAGCTGTTGGGCCAGGGCCTGGCCCCGGGTTTTTGCCTCGGCCAGATTGTTGGTGGCCGCCGCGGCGGCACCGGCCACGGCCAGCCAGCCGAGCAGGACCGGAGCAAGTCGCGAAATCATTCCGGCTCCAGCGCCAGCCGGAGGACGTCGGCGATATGGCCGACAAAGTGGGCTTTGAGTTTGGCCCGGACCTCCGCCGGCACATCCAGCCAGTCCGCCTTGTTCTGTTCCGGCAAAAGGACTTCCTTGATGCCGAAACGCGACGCAGCCAGGATTTTTTCCTTTACCCCACCGACGCGTAATACCCGGCCGCGCAGGCTGATTTCACCGGTCATGGCCATCCGAAACCGCACGCGACGCCGCGTCAGCAGCGACGCCAGGGCCGCGACGATCGCCACGCCCGCGCTGGGGCCGTCCTTCGGCGTCGCGCCGGCCGGCACGTGGATGTGAATGTCAAACTTGTTGTAATTGCTCAAATCCAGGTCCAGCAGCTTGGACTGGCTGCGCAAATAGCTCATCGCCGTGTGCGCGCTTTCCTTCATCACATCGCCCAGCGATCCGGTCAACATCAGGTTGCCCCGGCCGCTCATCCGGGTCGCTTCGATGAACAAAACGTCGCCGCCGAACGGCGTCCACGCCAGGCCGGTGGCGATGCCATATTCGGTGATTTTCTCCGCGGTTTCGGCGATGTACGGCGCGTGACCGAGATAATCCTTCAATACGTCGGCATCGAGTTTCACCGCCAGAGCCGAGCCGTTTTTGGAGACAATTTTGCGCGCCGCCTTGCGCGAGAGCGCGGCGATTTCACGTTCCAGCTGCCGCACGCCGGCTTCGCGGGTGTACTCGCGGATGAGCTTGCGCAGGGCGAGGTCGGTGATCTTCACGTCCCGTCGCGTGAGGCCGTGCTCCTCGATCTGGCGCGGAACAAGATAGCGCTTGGCGATTTGCAGCTTCTCGGACTCGGTGTAGCTGGGCAGCTCAATGACCTCCAGCCGGTCGCGCAACGCGGGATGAATCGGCTCCAGCCAGTTGGCCGTGGTGATGAACAGCACGCGCGAAAGGTCGAAGGGCAGGTCCAGGTAATGGTCGGTGAACGTGTGGTTCTGGGCCGGGTCGAGCACTTCCAGCAGCGCCGCCGCCGGGTCGCCGCGAAAATCCGCGCCGACCTTGTCCAGTTCGTCGAGCAGAATGACCGGGTTGCGGCTTTCCGCGCGGCGCAGCGTCTGGATGATGCGCCCGGGCATCGCGCCGACATAGGTGCGGCGGTGACCGCGAATTTCCGCCTCATCGCGCATGCCGCCGAGGGCGATCCGCGCGAACTTGCGCCCGAGCGCGTCGGCGACGCTTTTGCCCAGGGAGGTCTTGCCAACGCCGGGCGGGCCGACCAGACAAAGGATCGGACCCTTGATCTGCTTGCGGCGCTTGATGACGGCGATGAATTCGAGCAGCCGGTCCTTGACTTTTGCGAGGCCGAAATGCTGCTCGTTCAAAATCCGTTCGGCGGCCTTCAAATCCAGCTTGTCCTCGGTGGATTTCTCCCACGGCATGCTCAAAATCCAATCGAGGTAATTCCGACCGACGGCGTATTCGGCGGCGGCGGGCGGTGTCTGTTGCAGGCGTTCGAGCTCCTGCTCGGCGGCCTTGCGGGCCTCGTCGGGCATGAGGGTCGACTCGACCTTTTCGCGCAGCGTTTTGATTTCGCCGGTGCCGGACTCGCCCTCGCCCAATTCCCGCTGAATGGCGCGCAGCTGTTCGCGCAGGAAAAAATCGCGCTGGGTCTTGGCGATGGAAGACGCGACATCGCTTTGAATTTTCGAGCTGAGCGTCAGCACTTCCTGCTCGCGGTTGAGCAGGGGCAGGAGCTTTTGCAGCCGCTCGCGGACGGAGATGGTCTCGAGTAATTTCTGGCGGTCCTCGAGGCTGAGATTCAGGTTGGCGGCGATGAGGTCGGCAAAATGGCCGGGATGGTCGGTGTTCAGCGCCGCGACCTTGACCTGGTCCGAAAGCGCGGTGGACATCCGGGCAATCTCCTCGAACTGCCGGTGCGCGTTGCGCAACATGGCCTGCAATTCGACGGACTCCTCCGTTTCATCCTTCAACAATTCGTAGCCCGCGCGCAGATAGGGCGCCGGCGGCAGGTAGCTTTTGACGCGGATGCGCCACAAACCTTCGACGAGCATGCGCGCGGTGCCGTCGGGAAACTTCACCATCTTGGCCAGCCGCGACACGCAGCCGACCTCGTGCAAATCCTCGGGCAGAGGTTCGGCCACTTCGGGTTTGCGCTGCAGCACTGCGCCGAGCAGACGGTCGCCGGCCACGATGTCATCGATCAATTTCAGGCTCGGCCCGGTTTCCACCAGCAGCGGCACGACCGCGCCGGGAAAAATCACGATGTCCGACAGGCCGAGAATGGGGAGGCTTTCCGGCAGCGAGCGCGCCGAAATGCGGGGCGGAGCGTCCGATTTCTCGGTGCTGCCCAGTATGCTGATAAATTCTGTTTCCGGCGAAGTCATCGTCGTTTCCAACATCTACATAATTAAGATGCCGGCGCACGGGAAAAGATTCATGCGCGGCTAGTTTCCTTCGGCAATCGGAACTTTCGTGCTTTTGGTTTGCAATTGGTGTGCCAACGGCACGTCAATCCGCAGAAAACCATTCACGTAAATCGCCTTGGCCTGGCTGAGATCGAAGCCCGGCGGCAGGTCCAGCACGCTTTCAAACGGCCCGTAGCTGATTTCCATGACCAGAAAATTGCATTTGTGCGCGCGGCAAAGGTCCGGCCGGCTGCCGCTGATGCGCAACTTGTGGCCTTCGACAGTGATTTCGAGGTTCTCACTTTTCATCCCGGCCAGTTCCACCTTGACGACCAGGCCGGTGTCGGTGGTGTAAACATCCGTGTTTGGAATCCAGCGGCCGCTGGCCGCCCCACCGCGCCCGCCCACCGCCGAGCCCCTGGGAATAAAGTGCATTGAAGAACTGACTTTGGTTACAGCCATGATGGGGAATTATATCCTAAAAAGCCTGTATTAGCAAGCGCCCGCGGCTCATTTCATTTTGACCACGATTTCCGGCCGGCCGCCTTTGCGCGCGTGAAAAACGATGGAGCTTTTCACCTCCGGTTGCCCCTGCGCCGCGCAACCGCAATGCGTGTCGCGCTCAAAACTGAATTTGCGGCGGCGAAACCGCGCCCACAAAAACAATCCGGCGACCAGGCCCACAATCGCCAGCGAAACTGCCTGTTGCCAATCCATGTGGGCAACATACCCGTAAAAGCGGTTCGCGCAACCGATTTTCGGCGTTGAACTTTCGGCCGCGGCCCTTACGCTGCGCGGATGACCGCTCCGTTTCGCCATCCGCACCGCGTCAGTTACGCCGAATGTACCCTCGGCAACCACGTCTATCACTCCCGTTACCTCGACTGGCTCGAAGCCGCGCGCGGCGAGTTCATCCGTTCCCTCGGTTCCACGGTCCTGCAATGGCAGGAGCGTGATGTGATTTTTCCCGTCATCGAGGCCCGCCTGAGCTACAAATCCCCCGCGCGCTATGACGACCTGCTGGCGATTGAAGTCTGGCCGTTGGCCATTGAGCGCGTGCGGTTGAATTTCGGCCATCGCATCGTCAATCAAAACGGCCAACTCATTCTCGAGGCCGAAACCTTCCATGCCTGCACCGGCGTGAACGAAAAACCCAAACGCCTGCCGGAGGAAATGGCTGGCAAGCTCAAGCCGTTTCTGCGCTGAACCGCCCTCGGAAGCATCGCCCCGGACCCGCATCCTTTCGCCCGGCAAATGGCATTACAACTTGCGCTGCGCGCCGGTGTCTGCGACACTTCAGCGGCGCGGGCGATGCAACAGCAAAATTACCCCAAACATTATTGTGGCGTGTTCGGCATTTTCGGTCATCCGAATGCCGCTGAACTCACCTACTACGGCCTTTACGCGCTCCAGCACCGCGGACAGGAAAGCGCCGGCATCGTCACCAGCCACGACGGGAAATTTTTCAAGCACCACGGCATGGGCCTCGTGCCGCAGGTCTTCAATCCGAAAATCCTGCACGACCTCGTCGGCAACATGGCCATCGGCCACAACCGCTATTCCACCACCGGCACCTCGAACCTCCGCAACGCGCAGCCGCTCACGGTGGATTGCATGCGCGGGCAGATCGCCGTCGCCCACAACGGCAACCTGACGAACGCCGCCCAGCTCCGCGACGAACTCGAAAGCCGCGGGCTGGTGTTTCAAACCACGGTGGACAGCGAGATCATCATCATGATGCTCGCGCAGCCCACGCTCGGGGGGGTGGAAAATTCAATCGCCCATACGCTGCGCCGCATCGAAGGCGCGTATTCGCTCGTCATCATGACCGAAAAGGAACTGATCGGCGCGCGCGATCCCTACGGCTTTCGCCCGCTTTCCATCGGCCGCGTGGACGGCGCCTGGGTGCTGTCCAGCGAAACGGTGGCGTTCGACCAGATCCACGCCGAATTTGTCCGCGATGTTGAGCCGGGTGAGATTGTCATCATCAACGAAAAGGGATTGATCAGCGTGCAGGCCTTTCCCGACCACCAGAAGCGGGCGTTCTGCGTTTTTGAATACGTTTATTTCGCGCGCCCCGACAGCATGATCAACGGGCGCAGCGTTTATGAAGTCCGCAAGGAAATGGGCCGGCAGCTCGCTCGCGAACACCGCGTCAAGGCGGACCTCGTCATCCCGGTGCCCGACAGCGGCGTCTGCGCCGCCATGGGCTACTCCGAGGAATCCAGCATCCCCTTTGAGATGGCGTTCATCCGCAACCACTATGTCGGGCGCAGCTTCCTGCAGCCGACCCAGCTCATCCGCGACTTTGACGTGCGCGTGAAGCTGAACCTCATCGCTTCGCTGGTGAAGGACAAGCGCGTCGTGATCGTGGACGATTCCATCGTGCGCGGCACCACGTGCAAGACGCGCGTGAAGACGCTCAAGGAGGCGGGCGCCCGGGAGGTCCACGTCGTGGTCAGCTGCCCGCCGCACCAGAATCCGTGCGTTTATGGCATTGATTTTCCCGACCGCAGCAAGCTCATGGCGGCGAACCACAGCGTGGATGAAATCCGCCGCTATCTGAATGCCGATTCATTGCACTATCTCTCCCAGGCCGGCATGGTCCAGGCCACCGGCAAACCGGCGGAATCGTTTTGCATGGCGTGTTACGACGGGAAGTATCCCGTGCCTTACGACCCCGTGCTCGACAAGCACATCATCGAACGCCGCCGCCGCCAGTCGCAAACCCTCGGCGAAGCCGCCGCCAAGGAGAGCGAACAGATCAAGTTGCTCCCCGTTTGACCGGCGCGCTGGCGCGCTTCCTTCCGCTTATGAACCAGCCAACGTTCTCCCCCGCACAATTGGCGGCCTTCATTGACCATACCCTGCTGAAGACGGACGCCACGGCCAGGGAAATCGAAAAACTTTGCACCGAGGCGCGCGAAAACCATTTTTACAGCGTCTGCGTCAACGGCTCGCGGGTTGCCCAGGCCCGCCATTTCCTGGAAGGCACGGACGTCCACGTCGCGGCCGTCGTCGGCTTCCCCCTCGGCGCCCAGGCCGCGGACGTGAAGCGTTTCGAAACCGAGGCGGCGGTGGACGACGACGCGCAGGAGATTGATGTCGTGCTCAATATTGGCCGGCTTAAGGATGGCGATGACAAATATGTCCTGCGCGAGCTGCGCGACGTGGCGGAGGCCGCGGACGAGCGGATTGTGAAGGTCATCCTCGAAACCGGTTTGTTGACCCGGGAGGAGAAGATCCGCGCCTGCGAATTGGTCCTCGATAGCGGCGCGCATTTTGTCAAAACCGCCACCGGGTTCGGCCCGGGCGGCGCCACGGTGGAGGATGTGAAACTGATGCGCGAAATCGTCGGCCCGAAGTTCGGGGTGAAGGCTTCCGGCGGCATCCGCGACACCCAGACCGCGCTGGCGATGATTGCCGCCGGCGCCACGCGCCTCGGCACCTCGGCCGGCGTTGCGATTGTGAAGGGCATTGTCGAAAGTCAACCGGGTTCATATTGAAGCGGCCGGGCGGCGCCTGAGCGATTTTGGCGGCGCTTTTTCCGCCGATCTATTTCGGTTTTCACTTCGCGGCGGCAGCCTATGGGTGAAACATGAACGAACGGCGCATGGATTTCGAGCAGTTGCGGGATTTCGCCAGACACGGCGATCAGGGGGCATTTGCCGACGTGGTCCGCCGGCATATTGATCTGGTTTACGCCACGGCCTTGCGGAAGGTCGAGGATCCTGGCGGCGCGGAAGAGGTATCCCAGAATGTTTTTACCACCCTGGCGCGCAAGGCCTGGCAATTCGCCCCGGATGATTCACTCACGGCGTGGCTGTTCCGGACCACCTTGCTGGAATCCAAGGAGTGGGTGCGTGGGGAAATCCGCCGCCGCCGCCGCGAACAGACCGCCGCCGAACTCGGCACGACCATGAAAACCCCCGATGAACAACCTGCCTTGCGCGTCCTTCTGCCGCTGCTGGATGAAGCGTTGCTGTCGTTGCGTGAAAAAGACCGCACGGCACTGCTGCTCCGTTTCCACGAAAGCCGTTCGTTGCGCGACGTGGGTGCGGCACTCGGGGTGAGTGAGGATGCCGCACAGAAGCGCGTGGCTGGCGCAGTGGAATCGTTGTCCGAATTCTTCCAACGCCGGGGTTACCGGACCGTCACGTTGGCGGCCACGACCGCGGCCCTGCAATACACGGCCGCGACCGCCTCCGTTTCAACTATGAGGGTGGTGCTGAACGCAGCCCTGTCGGCGGCTCCGCCGGCCTTGACCGGCTTGACGCCGTTGCTCGCGCGGCTGGCCAGCCTGACCAAACTGCAAAAAGCCATTGTGGGTATGACCCTGATCGCCGTCCCGTTCGTCTGGCATTGGAATGAAAACCGCCTGGCCGGGCAGGTGGAGGCTCGGAGACAGTTGGAGCCCAAGGCGGCAACCGCCCAGGAAGAACGACCGCCGACAACAATAGCAATGCAAATTCGGGTCGAAGCCATCGCGCCCCAACCGAAGGAAATCATTGCCCGGCCAACCGCAAGCTCCCCGCCGGAGAAGGAATATAGTGTTCGCTTGAGAGGCATGGTGGGTTTGTCCGACTTCAAAATGGTGTTGCTGGAAATTCAGCATCATTCCCTCGACCGGCCGAACGTTTCACCCTTTGTTCTCCACCAGGATTTAAAGGAGCACGAAACGTATGATGACTATTCGATCAGTGGAGCCTACGTGCGGTTTGAGCTATTGGAGGTCGATCCCGAAAAAGGCAGTATCCGGATGCGGGAAACCGGATTGGAAAAAATCGATTCCGGGAGACCGAATGTATTGAAAGTCAGGGCACGCGAAAATGGCGAGGAAGAAAGTTGCCAGCTGAAGGACGCAACAGCCGCCAATCTTCCACCGGAGGCGATCGCCGCCATTTGCCTGGCGGACGTCAGTTTTTATGATTTTGTGGATTTCTACGGTGAGCTGACGGGATGCACCGTGCTGTGTCATCCGATGATAAAGTCGATGATGAAACCGCCCCTGTCCTTGACCGCCCCGGCCCAAACCCGGGTTGAAGCCGTAGGCGTTTTCCAACGAACCCTCCAGGAAAAAGGAGTCGAGGCCATTCCTGACGGCGACAAGCTTGTCCTGCTGGTGCCAACCAATCTGGCCGAAACCATTTCGGCAACCGTCGCGAACACGGGCCATCCAAAAAACAAAGGCCCCGTGGCGTCCAAAGGGTCAATTCATTTTGAAAACATCGATTTGAAGGACTTGTCAACCATTTATGGAGCGTTGGTGAAACGCCAGCCGGTTCAGGAAAACCGGTTTTTGGGAAGTCAGCAATTTTCCTTCCGCAACCAAACGCCCCTGACCACAGAGGAGCTCATTCATGCCTTCGACATTTTATTGAACTGGCAGGGCCTGAAAGTCGTTAATGGTGCCAACAAATCGTTCAAGGTCGTTCGACTTTCCGATCCATGAAATTTGCGTCTGGCAAAACCCATTCGCCGCACCGGCCACGCATCACCCATCTGTCTTCTCAGGCCGCCAGTTCCTGCGGGCCTTTGCCGCCGTTGACCAGGAACAGCGCGGCCATCCGCACGGCCAGGCCATTGGTCACCTGCTCGAGAATCAACGAACGGTTCGAGTCGGCAATTTCGCTGTCAATTTCCACGCCCCGATTGACCGGACCGGGGTGCATGATGAGCGCATCCGGTTTGGTTTTGGCAAGGCGGGCCTTGTTGAGCCCGAAAAGCTGCGTGTATTCGTTGATGCTGGGGAACATCGTCTTGCGCTGGCGTTCATGCTGGATGCGGAGCAGGTTGATAATGTCGGCGTCGCGAATGGCATCGTCAATGTTGTGGACCACGCGGCAACCCATCTGCTCGAACGTTTTGGGCACGAGCGTGGACGGCCCGCAAAGCGTGACACGCGCCCCCAGCTTCGTCAGCGCCCAGATGTCCGAGCGCGCGACCCGGCTGTAAAGAATGTCGCCCAGAATCGTCACGTTCAGCCCGGCGATCTTCCCCTTGCGCTCGCGAATGGTAAAGGCGTCCAGCAGCGCCTGGGTGGGATGTTCGTGCGCCCCGTCACCGGCATTGATGACACTGGCATTGAGCACGCGCGCCAGGAAATGCGCCGCGCCCGACGCGCTGTGGCGCATGACGATGAAATCGGCGTTGAGCGCCTCGAGGTTGCGCGCGGTGTCCTTGAGCGTCTCGCCTTTTTTCAAGGACGAGGCCTCGGCGGTGAAATTGATGATGTCCGCCGACAGCCGCTGCTCGGCCAGCTCAAAGCTGATGCGCGTGCGCGTGGACGGCTCGATGAACAGGTTGACGACGGTCTTGCCGCGCAAAGCCGGGACTTTCTTGATGGCGCGCTCGCCGACCACCTTGAAGGCCCGCGCCGTGTCGAGCACCGTTGTGATTTCGTCCACCGTGAGCGATTCAATGTCGAGCAGATGTTTGCGGTTCCAGCTCATTGGGGCCTTTCGATCATCACCTGGTCGTCGCCGCCGTTTTCCCGGAGGCGGACGGCCACTTTTTCGCCCATTGCCGTCGGCACATTCTTGCCGACGAAATCCGCCTTGATGGGCAGTTCGCGGTGGCCGCGGTCCACCAACACGGCCAGTTGGATTTTTTTGGGCCGGCCAAAATCATTCAGCGCATCCATCGCCGCGCGCGTGGTGCGCCCGCTGAACAGCACATCATCCACCAGCACCACCGTCTTGCCGGTGACATCAAACGGAATGACCGTCGGAAACACCTGGGGCGCGATGCGCTGGTCCAGATCGTCGCGATGCATGCTGACGTCGAGAATGCCGACCGGCACGGGATGCTTCCAGATCTCCACCAGCACCCGGCTCAGGCGCTGCGCCAGATGATCGCCGCCCACGGGAATCCCGATCAACACGACATCCGCGTCGTTTTCGTTGCGCTCGGCGATCTCGTGCGCAATGCGCGCCAGCGCGCGTTGAATCGCGACGGCATCGAGAATGACGGTGGATTCAGGCATGGGAAAAACTCCTTCCCGACTTCGAAAAAGTGAGGCCGATTGCGGGCGGGGAGAGCGGCGCGGCCGATGCGGGTGAAAAGAAAAATCGCGAACCCCTCCGCCGGGCGGAGCCGATTCGCGTCGCAGTTTCAGCGTTCATAGTTTCCTTCGCCGCCTCGCCGGGCCGCGTTAAAGGAACCGATCTAATCAGTTCAGTTCGTGGCGGCGGCCTGACGGGCCTTGCGCCAGCTGGAGCGGTGCTTGATGATCCACTCCGTCAGCGCCCGCTCGAAACCGATGTCATGTCCGGCCTTTTCCGACTCAATCCACTTGTGCTTAAGGATTTCCTCGCGCTCCGCCTGAAATTCGCGGTATAGCGATGAAGTCTTCAGCAAATCGTTCGCCGACGATGTTTCTTTTGCAGCGTTCGACATAATAGAAATAATATTGCTACCTCAACGTTAAAACTTCGCCACCCGGCATGCAACTTAAATAAGTCGTTTGTAACAAATATGTTACGTTTAATTCAAGCCGGATTGTTCCGTAATGCCTCGGCAATTTGAATAAATGCCCGGCCCGCCGGCTGCTTTGGCGAGGAGACCACGACCGGCACGCCATGGTCTCCGCCTTCGCGAATTTCAGTATATATCGGCACTTCGCCGAGGAATGGAATGTGCTGCCGCGCCGCCTCGGCCCGACCGCCGCCATGGCCAAAAATCTCCACGCGCTCGCCATTGGGCGTGGTGAAGTAACTCATGTTCTCGATGATGCCGAGCAACGGCACGTTGACCTTCCTGAACATCGCAATGCCCTTGCGCACGACACCGAGCGACGCCTCCTGCGGCGTGGTCACGATGACGCCGCCGTCCAGCGGCACGGACTGGCACAGCGACAGTTGCGCGTCGCCCGTTCCCGGCGGCAGGTCCACCAGCAGAAAATCCATCTCCCCCCATTCCACGGCAAACAAAAATTGCTGGATCGTTTTCGCAATCATCGGCCCGCGCCAGATCACCGGCTGGTCGTTCTCCAGCAGCAACCCGATGCTCATCACTTTCACGCTGTGATTGATCGGCGGGACTAGCCGCTCGCCGGCGCTGATCGTCGGGCGCTCGTGAACGCCCATCATCAGTGGAATGCTCGGGCCGTAAATGTCGCAGTCCAGCAGGCCGACGCGCGCACCAAGATGGGTCAAGGCGCAAGCCAGGTTGACCGAGCAGGTGGATTTGCCAACGCCGCCCTTGCCGCTGGCGATGGCGATAACGCGCTTCGCGCCCGGCACGCGATTTTGGCCGGCCAGCGCGCCCGGCGTGGCGGCCGGTCCGCCGGCAGGTTGCCGCACCTCGACCTGGGCGAACTTCACCTCTGGCAGCGTCTTCAAGATGCGCTCGCTGTCTTCCTTGATCTGGCGCGCGGCTTCGGGGTTTGACGTGGTCAATTGCATCACCACGCTCACTGCGCCATTGGCGGCGGAAATTTCCTTGATGAGCCCAAAGGAAACAATATCGCGCGAATAGCCGGGATACTTCACGGCTTTCAGCGCGTTCTTGATGTCGTCTTGTGTTGGCATGGCGAAACCGTGATAAACTGCCATTCGCCCGCCCAAACGCAAGCGCGCTCCCAAAACATCCAACGTTGGGAGTTTCGTCTTCAGGTGGTCAAGCGGCCGGCAACTGGCCCCTGCCGGCCAGTGAAAGCGGCTTCCCCGCCGCGTGTTTCTTTCGCCAGAGCGGCATGGCGTGGGCACGGCCGGGTTCACCAGAACAAACCGTAGACTTGCGCACCGGCGCATTGCATGGGAAATTGGCGCTCTAATTATTACAATTGGACGATCAAATCATGACCTCAAAGCCGCAAAAACCGGATCTGCAACCATTCCTTAAAGATTTCAGCCGCTTTGAATCGGCGCTGCAGCCGTCCTGGCTGCTGCCGCTGCGCAACGCCGGCATTGCGCGCTTTGTCGAGCTGGGCTTTCCGACCCTGCAGGACGAAGACTGGCGTTTTACCAACGTTGCTCCGTTGGCCAAATTGCCGCTGCGGCCGGTGGTGGAGCCGACGGACGCCGCTGGCGCCACGGCCGCGCTGGAGAAGCTGATCTTCGCCCGGCTGCCCGGAATCCGGCTCGTGTTCGTCAACGGAGTCTATTCGGCGGCGCTCTCGTCCACCCAAGCCTTGCCGCCCGGGGTGCGGGTGACGAACCTGGCGGCGGCACTGGTGGCCGATTCGGAGTTCATCAAGAAGCAGTTCGGCCAGTGTGCGCTGACCGACGACAATGCCTTCGCGGCGTTCAATCAGGCGTTCTTCACCGACGGTGGATTCGTGCTGCTGCCCGCCGGGGTTTCCGTGGCCGAGCCGATCCAGTTAATCTTCATTGCCAATACCCGGCAGGGTGGCGAAACCATCCAGCCGCGCAATCTGATCGTCGCCGGCGCGGACAGCAAGGCCACCATCATCGAGAGCTACCTCTCGGCGGACAACAAGGCGTATTTTACCAATGCCGTCACCGAAATCGTCGCCGGCGACAATGCCGTGCTGGAACACGTGAAATTCCAGGACGAAGCCGACGCCGCATTTCATCTGGCCACGATCGCCTGCCACCTGGGCCGCGCCAGCCACGTCAGCGTCCATTCCTTCGCCCTTGGCGCGAAGCTGTCGCGCACCAATATCCGCACCAAGCTCGCGGGCGAGGGGCTGGAGTGCGTCCTCAACGGCCTTTACCTGACGCGCGGCGATCAACTGGCCGACCATCACATGGTTGTCGAGCACGCGCAGCCGAATTGTGCCAGCCATGAATATTTCAACGGCATCCTCGATGACAAATCGAAGGGCGTCTTCCACGGGCGGATCCTGGTCCGGGAAATCGCGCAGAAGACCGATGCCAAGCAGACGAACAAAAACCTGCTGCTCTCCGACGACGCGACGGCGGACACCAAGCCGCAGCTCGAGATTTACGCGGATGACGTGAAATGCACGCACGGCGCGACCATCGGGCAGTTGAACGCCGAATCCATTTTTTATCTGCGCGCGCGCGGTATCGGCGCGGACAATGCGCGCCGGATGTTGATTCACGCTTTTGCCGGCGAAATCATCGCGCGGGTGAAACACGAAGCCGTGCGCGAGAAGCTGGACAAACTGGTGTGGGACCGCCTCGAAGCAAACCATCATCTGGCGCAAAAGAACTGAAGCCAACAAACGCGAAAACCGAATGTCAAAACCCGAAGGAAATGCGAGCCACGAACGCCGAATTCCAAAGCATTGCTTTGGCGAAGGCTGGCGGATTTCCAGGAGTTTGTCCTTCGAATCGGGTTCGGATTTTGATATTCGGATTTCGGATTTTTCCCCATGTTTGAAGACTTAAACGATCTCTACCAGCAGGTCATTCTCGACCACTGCAAGGCGCCGCGAAATTTCCACGAATTGCCCGCGGCCACCTGCTCCGCGCAGGGGCGCAATCCGCTCTGCGGCGACCAGTTGCAGCTCTTCCTCGCACTGGACGGCGACCGGATCAAGGACATCAGCTTCGTCGGCTCCGGCTGTTGCATTTCCAAGGCGTCCGCCTCGCTGCTTACGGAATTCGCCAAGGGCAAGACCCGGGCGGACGTGGAAGCCATGTTCGGACGGGTCCATGACATGGTCATGACCGGCAACGTCCAGGGCGACGTGGGCAAGCTGGCGGTGTTCGCCGGCGTTTACAAATATCCCGCGCGGGTGAAATGCGCAATTTTGTCCTGGCACGCCGTCATGGCAGCCCTTAAGGGCGAGGCCAAACCGGTGAGCACGGAAAATGAAGAGACCTGATTGATTTCATCCGCAATTGCGGTGAAGATACTGGCAGTGATTGATCTATAAGGTGTTTTATGAATTCCAATGAAGCAAAAATTCTGACCCGGGACGTGGAAGCCGCGGTGGTGCCCGTCGGGACGAAGGTGACGCTCAAACAGGGCGAGTCGGCGCACATCACGCAATCGCTCGGCGGCAGTTATACCGTCGTCGTCAACGGCAACATGTTTCGGATCGCCGACAAGGACGCCGACGCGCTGGGCGTTGAAGTGCCGGTCCAGCCGGTGGCAACGCCCTCCGGCGGCCCGATGACCCAGGAACAACTGGAAAAGCAGATCTGGGAGGCGCTCAAGACGTGTTATGACCCGGAAATTCCCGTCAACGTTGTGGATCTCGGCCTGATTTATGATTGTCACCTCACGTCCGTGGGCGCAAACAGTTACAAAGCCGATGTGAAAATGACGTTGACCGCGCCCGGCTGCGGCATGGGCCCGACGCTCGCGCAAGACGTGCAGAACAAACTGCTGAACCTCGAACCGGTGGACGAGGCGAACGTCGAGTTGGTCTGGGACCCGCCGTGGAACCAGAGCATGATGACCGAAGCGGCAAAACTGCAGTTGGGTCTCATGTAACAGACGATATAAGGCTAAAACGCAAAATCAAAATTCGAATGTCAGAATCCGAAAGCAGCTCGAAATCCGAAGCTCGCAAAAACTTTTTTCCCCGGCACCTTCGGGTTTCAGGCTTCGGAATTCTTTCGGATTTCAGGCGCGCATTTCAATGAGCACAAAATCCCCAGATTGGTCCACCTTGCGCGCCGATTTTCCCATCCTCGACCAGCAGGTCCACGGCAAGCCGCTGATTTATTTCGACAACGCAGCGACATCGCAGAAGCCGCGCGCGGTGATTGACGCGCTGGTGCACTATTACGAACACGACAACGCCAACGTCCATCGCGGCATCCACGAGCTGAGCAATCGCGCCACCGCCGGCTATGAAGCCGCCCGGACACGCGTCGCCAAGTTCATCAACGCCCCTAGCGCCGAGGAAATCATTTTCACGCGGGGCTCCACCGAGGGCATCAACCTGGTCGCCAGTTCCTGGGGCACAAAGAACCTCAAGGCCGGCGATGTGATTCTGCTCACGGAGATGGAGCACCACAGCAACCTCGTGCCGTGGCAATTGCTGGCCCAGCGCACCGGTGCGAAGCTCGCCTACGTGCCGGTCACCGGTGACGAAGGGTTGCTCGACTTGAGCCAGCTCGATTCTCTGTTGACCAAATCGGTCAAGCTGTTCACGATGGTCCACATCTCGAATTCAATGGGCACGGTGAACCCGGTTGCCGACCTTTGCGCCCGCGCGCGCAAGCTCGGCATCATCACGCTCGTGGACGGCGCCCAGAGCGCCGGTCACCTGCCCGTGGATGTGCAGGCCATCGGCTGTGATTTCTTTGCGTTCTCGGGCCATAAAATCTGCGGGCCGACCGGCATCGGCGTGCTCTGGGGCCGGCAGCAATTGCTCGATGCGATGCCGCCCTATCAAGGCGGTGGCGAGATGATCCTTTCGGTTGAATATCAAAAGACCGAATTCAAGCCCGCGCCGCATCGTTTCGAGGCCGGCACGCCGGACATTTCCGGGCCGATCGGCCTGCATGCGGCAATGGACTATCTGGACGCCATCGGCCGTGAAAACATCTGGCAGCACGACCAGGAACTGGCCAATTACGCCTATGAAAAGCTCGAGGCGCTGAAAAACATCCGCCTGTTTGGCCCGAAGACCGGCCGCGCCGGGCTGGTGAGCTTTCTGCTGAAGGACGTTCACGCGCACGACGTGGTGACGCTGGCCGACCAGGCCGGCGTGGCCCTGCGCGGCGGCCATCACTGCACCCAGCCGCTCATGCACAAGCTCGGCGTGGAATCCACCGCCCGCGCCAGCTTCTATTTCTACAACACCCAGGCCGAGGTGGACCGGTTTGTGGAAGTGATGCGCGAAATCCAGAAGTTCTTTGGACCGTAAATTAGCGGGAATTTCCCAAAAAGTTACTAATCGCCTTTGCGTGTTCTATTCCAAGCAACTCATGCTAAAGCATGCCCAAGTCCAGCCTCACGAACACACCAAGCTAAGACATTTTGTTTGTTCTGTACTGCATTGAATTCATAACTCAAACGAGTTCTGAGTTTCCCAAGGTTGCTCGGAACGTAGTTTCCTAACCGACCCCATTTAAGGTATGCCCATGCTTTATCCATTGGATTGAGTTCTGGTGCACACGGGGGAAACTCTTCAATCTCAAGAAGCTTGTGCCGCTTGAGGTAAGCCATCATCAGTTTGGAACAGTGGATACGTAGGCCATCACACACAATTTTTTAGGGTCATGCGGTGCTCACCTCATCGACGGCAGGGGCTGGCATTGTGCCACGTCGGGCGCGAAAGGGATTTGTTTCAACGTCCGTCCTCACCCCGGCCCTCTCCTCCAGGAGAGGGGGAATTGTCGTCCGTCAGCAAGCGAATCCGCGTTCATCCGCGGTTAAAATTCTGCGCCTTTCGTGCTTTCTTGCGGCAACGACAGTCATTGGTCGAAGCAGTCAATCACGGTTTTGAGCCACATCAGCTCCATCCCAATCCGTTGCGGGGCCAGTTCCGGAGCCTCCTCATCATTGGCCATGAGGATTTCAATGCAGAATGCCAGCAGCGGCTGCTGGTGATATCCCAGGAACATCTGCGTCACCGTCTCCCGCCATTCGAATTCCGAAATGTCTTCCAACTTTTCCAGCATTCGGATGTTCACCTCGTCGGCATGTTCGACGATTTTTGGCCGCACTGTCTTGATTCGCCGTCCGTGGGTGCGAGTCATGGCTTCCCATGCGGTGGCGGCCAGGGGGATCAATTGGCTCCGCTCCGCCTCATCACCCAGTTGCTCGTCGCAGACGGTCAGATAAATGCCCACGGCGGGCTGCTCGGCCATGAATTGTCCCATCAGAACGCGGGTGGGTTCCACGGCCAGGGCGCACTGGCGCTCCCAGGCCTCGACAATGAATTCGCGAGAAACCGTTTTCATAAAAAACCGGGCCGGGTACGACCGGCTCGACGTAATTTTGCCACGGCCAACATGGGTGACAAGTGACAAGTGACGGGTGACACGAGTTGAGAGCGGCGCGCACGGAGTGACGCGCCCTGCCACCGTGGTTAAAATTTTGCGCCTTTTGTGCTTTTTTGCGGCAAATATTTTATTCGCGGCCGGCCGCGGCGATGAATGGCTTCAACTCTTTCATCAATTCCGCGAACTTGGCGAACGACACCTGCTGCGCGCCGTCGCTCCAGGCCTCCGCCGGATTGGGATGCACCTCGATCAACAACGCGTCCGCTCCCATCGCCACCGCGCCCTTGCACATCGCCGCCACCAGGTCCGCGCGGCCCGCGCCCTGGCTCGGGTCAACCACGATCGGGCAGTGCGATTCCCGCTTGATGATGGGAATGGTCGACAGGTCCAGCGTGTTGCGCGTGTAGGTTTCGAACGTGCGGATGCCGCGCTCGCAGAACAGGAGGTTCGGGTTTTCGTTGGCGAGGACGTATTCGCCGGCCAGCAGCCATTCCTCGATCTTCATGGAAAGGCCGCGCTTGAGCAGGACGGGCTTGCCGGTCTTGGCGGCAGCAATCAAAAGCTGGTAGTTCTGCGAATTGCGCGCGCCGATCTGAATGATGTCCGTATACTCGGCCACCAGCTCGGCGTGATTTTCGGACAATAATTCGGTGATGACGGCCAGCCCGGTGGCCCGCCGCGCCTTGTCGAGCAGCTTCAAGCCCTTCTCGCCGAGTCCCTGGAATTCGTAGGGGGAGGTGCGCGGTTTGAACGCGCCGCCGCGCAGGAACGTCGCCCCGGCGGCTTTCACCGCCTCGGCGGTGGATAAAAGTTGTTTCTCGCTTTCCACGGAACACGGGCCGGCCATGACATGGAATTGTTTGCCGCCGACGACGTTTCTGCCCACCCGGATGGTGGAATTGGCCGGATGCGCCTCGCGGCTGACAAGCTTGTAACGCTTCTGGATGGGCATGACGCTTTCGACGGCGCGCGGGAACTGCGCGACCAGCGTCTCGAGATTGGCGTGGGTGAGTTCGTCGCCGATGGCGCCGACGACGGTGCGGGCCACGCCACGCATGACATGGGGGGTGTAGCCGAGTTTGCGGATTTCCTTGAGGACGGCCTGTTCCTCTTTCCTCGAAATCCGGGGTTTGAGCACGATGATCATGGTTTTTTCATGGGTTGGCCGCAGGTTGCCAAAACAGAAACGCCGCAGGCGTTTTGGCGACCTGCGGCGATTGATTGGGTTAAAATTCTATCGCAGCCGCAAGTGCGCGCCAACCGGGCTAAACCAATAAAAGAAATATCGGCTGCTCGCTGCGATGTTCACTTGCTTGCTGTTCACGGGACAAGAATAGCAGATTCAGGCACGCCGTCAAGATTGTTGGCATGGAGCGGAGCGCGGCGGTCCCGGCCGCAGCAGCCTGGATGGCCGGTGAATGTGCCAAATTCCAAGCATTCTTGGGCTCTCGAACGTGCTGCGGCTGGGACAGCCGCGCTCCGATTGCAGTCGGGCGGGATGGTTGCTCTCGGAGGGCGGAGTTCCACGACGCCCTAATCGCTTCACGAAGTTTGGGGCTCGTGGAACTCGCCCCTCCGAACAGAATCAGACGTTAAACTTGAACAGCAGCACGTCGCCGTCCTTGACGACGTATTCCTTGCCTTCCATCCGGTAGAGTCCTTTTTCGCGCGCCGAGGCGACGGAACCGCACTTCATCAAATCGTCATAGGCCACGGTTTCCGCCTTGATGAAGCCCCGCTCAAAATCGGAATGGATGACGCCAGCCGCCTTGGGCGCGGTGTCGCCGGCATGGATGGTCCAGGCGTGGACCTCCTTTTCGCCGGCGGTGAAAAAGGTCCGCAGTCCAAGCAGATGATACGTGGCGCGGATGAGCGCCCCGACGCCAGATTCCTCGACGCCAAGTTCCTTGAGAAACTGTTTTGCCTCATCCGCCGGCAAATCAATCAGATCGCTTTCGATTTGCGCGCTGATGACGACGGCTTCGCAGGCGAAATGATGCTGGGCATAATCGCTCACCTTCTGGACAAAGGGGCTTTGGTCGGCGGTGGCCAGGTCGGCTTCCTTGACGTTGCACGCAAAGATCGTGGGTTTGTCAGTCATGAGCCAGAACAGGCGGGAAACGGCCCTTTCCTCGGGCGCCAGACGGAGCGTGAGCGCGGGTTTGCCGGCGTTGAGATGCGGCTCGATTTTCTTCAGCACGGCTTCCTGCACCAGAGCCTCCTTGTCACCGCGCTTGGCGTCCTTGGCCACGCCGGCCAGCCGCTTCTGCACCGCTTCCAGGTCGGCCAGCACCAGTTCCGTCGTGATGATTTCAATGTCCCGCACGGGGTCCACCGAGCCGGTGACGTGATGGATGTCGGCATCCTCGAAACAGCGCACGACCTGTACGACGGCGTCCACCTCGCGGATATGGGTGAGAAACTTGTTGCCGAGCCCCTCGCCCTGGGAGGCGCCCTTGACGAGGCCGGCGATGTCCACAAATTCAATCGCCGCCGGGATGATGACCTGGGTTTTGGCGACCTTGGCGAGCGGTTCGAGCCGGGCATCCGGCACGACGACCACCCCGACATTCGGGTCGATGGTACAAAAGGGATAGTTGGCCGCCTCCGCCTTGCGCGTCCGGGTAACGGCATTGAACAGGGTGGATTTTCCGACGTTGGGCAGACCGACAATTCCAGCTTTTAACATGAGGTTTTGATGACGAAGAAATTAAGTTTGCGGGGCGTTTCAAAGTTTGTGCCGCGCCAGTTGCCAGGCAATGTGCACACCATCGTATAATCCCAATCCAAGCAGGCAAAAGCCGGAAAAGCGCTCCATGCGCAGCAGGGTTTGCTCACTGAACCGGCCGCGCCCGCGCGACACACCGTAGCTGAGCGCGCAGAACCACGTGTTTGCGCCCAGCGCCACGCCGCTGATAAACGCGGCCTTGGCGGCGATGCTGTCCTCCACCCACTCGTAGGAGGTGAACCAGGCATCGTGCGACATGAAGTAAGCGGCGGCCACGATCCAAAACAACAGCACGCCGACGTTGCCCAGCACGCGCGTGAAACCGATCATGAACGCCGAGTGCGGGTGCAATTTTTCGTCAACGCGCCTTTCAATCCGGCTGGCGGCGGCGCCGAGCTGCGTTGGCGCGATCACAGTTTTGGCCGTGAGGAATTTGATGCCGAGAAACAGCATGAAAACGAAACTGAACACCTCCATCGAAGCTTTGACCATGTGATTGTCGAAAAACGATGAAAACCCGGTGAAGGCAATCGTGCAGTAAACCACATCCATCGAGGCCGCGCCAAAACCGATGAGCAAGGCCCAGACGAAGCCGCGGCGGGCGCCCTCGTTGATGATGGTCAGGTTCACTGGGCCGACGGGCATCGACAGCAGCATGCCGCTGATGAAGCCGGTCAGGGCGGAAAGCAAGATGGGAGGCAATTCCGGCATGGCCTATTTCACTGCGTCCGGATCTTCCTCATCTTCCTCTTCAATTTCCCGGCGCATGGCCCGGGAAATACGCGGCCGCACGAAACCGTAGACCAAATAGGCCGTGAACACAGCGGGAGCCAGCACCGGCAGCACATTTTCCCAAAGGATCAGAAAAAATCCGACGCAAAGCACAATGATGAGCATTTTGGCAAAGCTGCGTCTGGCACGGAAGTCGAGCGACTTGAAGCTGGGGTATTTCACCTCGCTGACCATCATCGCCGACAGGAAAAGCATGATGACCGGCAGCAGATAACGCCACTTGCTTTCCGAAAATCCTTTTTCCTCAATCCACAATAAAAGCAAGGTCAGCGACGCCACCAGCCCCGCTGCGGCTGGAATTGGAAAGCCCAGAAATTCTTTGCCGCCACCACCGCTGCTCATGGCCGCGAGGCAGTTGAATCGCGCCAGGCGGAATGCGCCGCAAATGAGATACACCGACGCAATGAACCACCCGAGCTGCGGATGTCCCACAAACACCCCCGACAGCACGATGCGATGCACCAGAAATGCCGGAGCCGCGCCAAAGGAAACGATGTCCGCCAGTGAATCAAATTCACGACCGAACGGACTTTCGTTGCCGCCCATGCGTGCGACCCGGCCATCCAGCAGGTCAAAAATGCACGCCAGCAATATCAAAAACAGCGCGGTGTGAATCGTATGATTAAAATTGTCCGACGCAGGATCGGCTTCGACGATTTTGGTGAGCGCAAGAAAACCGCAAAACAAATTACCCGCCGTCATCAGGTTCGGCAGAAAATAAATCTTCAACCGCTCCTCGTCTGAATCGTCGAGGGGCGGCTTGTGGGCAATCGGCTCGGTCATAAATCAATCAAAGGCGGCAATCACGGTTTCCCCGCCGATCACCCGGTCACCAAGGTTGATTTTGATTTGGGCACGTTGCGGCAAATAAACATCCACGCGCGATCCGAACTGGATCAGGCTGATGCGGTCGCCGCGCTGGACAACATCGCCTTCCTCGATCCAAGGCACGATCCGGCGGGCGATGAGGCCGGCAATGAGGCGCACGCCGATTTTTTCACCGGGTGGCTCGGTCACATCGAAGCCCATGAGCACGTTTTCGTTGAATTTCGCCGAGTCGGATTTCATCGCGTTGAGATACTGGCCGGGCGTGTGCTTGAAACAACCGACGCGGCCCGTGGCCGGCGCGCATTGCACGTGAATATCCACCACCGAAAGAAAGATTGAAACGCGCTGGCATTTCCCGCCCATGAATATCCCCTCCGTCGTGGTGTCAATCGCATCCACCCGGCCGTGGCCGGGCGCAATGACCAGGTTGGGGCCGGTGGGCACCATCGGGTCGGGGTCGCGGAAGAAATAAAAGGTGAAGAGGGTGAACAGCACCCAAAGCCCGACGAGTGTCCAGGTCAGGTATTCCAGCACAAACGTCCCGATATATTTGGCCAGCAGGGCGCCCAGCAGCAGCGCGAGGACCCCCGCGCCGGCAAAAGCGATGAGCCGCAAGGCGGCGAGCGCGGCTTTTCCCGAATGTTTCACCCCACCATGATAAAATTTTTGCGCCCCACTTGCAATTCAGCATTTTCGAGGCAGAGTGAACCGGATGCATCGTGACATTGCCGCGGTTCGGAGTTCCGCCTTCGGGCGGTTTGCCTGGGCAGCCGCGTTGGCCGCCTAAAGGCGGGACTCCAAACGAGTTTGCGCGTTCCGACGGGAAACAGTGTCAAAATGCGGCCAATTGAAATAGAACCAACAAACCAAAAAATTATGTCATTACACACACCTGATCTGACCAAGCAATCGCCGCGCAGCCCGCGCGTGCGGCTGGGCGGGTACGCGATCCTGCCGCGTTGCCTGGACAAGGGCCGCGCCACGCTCGCCGGCAAAAACGGCGAATACCATTACGCCTGCCCGCTCGACCAGGACTTCCTCGAATACGCCGGAATCGACCCCGAAGAATTGAAGAAACACCTGACCAAGAGCGACAGCGAGATTCTGGAATGGATCAACGCCAACGCAAAGCACAAGCGCACCGCGGCGGAAATTGCCGCGTGGTCTTTGTGGCAGGAACAGAGCGCTCCGGACAATCCGGGCTCGCGCGAGCACTTCAACGAACTGCACAAGAACGCCGGGCCCAAGCGCACGGACATCGTGTCCTGGTTCGACGTGCTCGATCTGGACGACTACGTGAGCTTCGGCGGCAAGAGCTGATGCATTTACGATATGCGGTTGACGATTTACGCGTCCTTCGAGCCACAGGGCTCATCGCTCAAATCATATATCGTAAATCAGAAATGACGGGCCTCCGGTTGCTGGCTCCCGCAGCTTTTCGAACCCATCGGAAGAAACGAGCGATTCTTGGCGTGCGGCGGGAAGCGAAGAGCCACGCCGCCCGGGAAGTTCTGTTCGCAGTCGAAAAGCGGCGTCGCCGCTACGGTCTGCCACCGCAGTCCAAAACCCGGCCGGTTGCAGCACCTGGTGCTGGAGGTGGCAGGATGTGGATGGACCAAGGCACGAAGCGGACAGCTTCGTGCCTGTTGAAGTTCTAAGGAGCCGGAATGGCGGCCGGGGTTTCGTTCGCCGGGGCCGGGGCCGGGGCCGCCTTGAAAGCCTCGATGCTTTCGATGCGGTGCCGATGCTTGGCCCCCTGAAATTCGAATTCCACCTCCTCGCCGACCTTGCGGTTGAGCAATGATTGCGCGACGGGGGAGAGGTAGCTGATGACGCCCTTGTCCGGGTCGGAGTCCCAGGCGCCGAGGATGACAAACCGTTCCGGATGATTCGCCACCAGGTCGGCGGCCTGCACAATCGTGCCGATGCTGACGACGTCGGTGCGGGCGTTGGAAAAGTCCGTGCCGCGGGCGCGCGTGAGCTGGTTTTCCAGTTCCTCCTTGCGGCGCATAAGAATTTTCTGCATCTCCTTCGCCGCTTTGAATTCGTGGTTTTCACTAAGGTCGCCATAGCTGCGGGCAGTGGCGATTTCCTTGGAGTTGGCGGGGATCTTCTTCTGCACCAGTTCCTGGTACTCGGTCTTGCGGCGCTCGAGACTTTCCCACGAAACCAGCGTCGCCGCCTCCTGCTTGGTTTGTTCACCGGTGATAAGCGACTGGACGGCCGGATGACTTTTGACGAGCCGCGCGAGCAGCGAACGCTTGTCCATGTCGTCGAACACCGGCGACAATTGCAGCGCGCGGGTGAGGTCCTTGACGACGTCAATGTCGGCGGAGGCGGTGAGTTCGGGCAGCAATTGCTGGTCATCCAGGATGAATTCGCGCAGCCGGTTCGAGCGTTTCTCGTTGAACTGGTCGCGTTCCATCGCGGTGAGCATGGCGCGAAACACCTCCGGGCCGAGGATGTCGGCGAACGCATCGTTCCGTTCGCGTCCGAGCCAGAGCAGCAGTTCGCTGCCGGCCGTGTGCTGGTTGACCAACCGGGCGAGCGTTTCCTTGAGCAGATCCATCTTGCCTTCCTGGATCAGCAGGTTGGCGAACTCGCGGCACAACTTCGCCGTGACATAATTCAGCGAACCGCGCAGCACCTCATGCCAGCGCTCGGGATTGGCGGCCTTGAACGACAACAAGGCATGATGATGCTTTGCGGCGGGGATCTGTTCCAGCACCTGGCCAAATTTGATGTCCTGCGACCAGATTTGCGGAGCGGTGATTTCGTCGGGCGCCGGCGGCAGCCCGGCAACGTCGCGCAATTCATCGCGTGCAAAAATGGCTTCCAGCGCGACGCCCGGCTGCGTGCGCTGATACGACAGGATGTCCGCGTTCAACGCGGTGATAACCTCGGCGGCGGCCCCCTGCTTGTCCGCCAGGTCCGGGGCGCTTTTCGTCAATTCGGTGACGACCAGCACGCGCGCCTTCAAACCTTTCGCCGCGCGAAAATTCGTCATCAGCCGGCTTTGCAGCGATGTTTCCTGGGCCTGATAGACGAGCGGCTCGGTCTTTTTCAGCGGCACGATGAAATGTCCGTCCTTTTTCATTTCGCGCCGGGCGGTTTCCCACCATTTCTTCCAATCGTCGCGGATGACATCCGGCACCAGCGCCTGTTGGACCTGGTCGGCCGTCGCCCGGCCGCCATAGCTGTTCAGCACGAGCTTGATCAAATCGAGATGATGCGCCGCGAGCTGGCGCACGTTTTCCAGGTCGTTGGCCTTGCGCGCCAGGATGTGGTCCTTGGGGATCGGCTTGAGGCTTTCGACGGCAAAGCTCAGATCCATCGCGTGTCCCGGCTTGCCGGCAAAATCAATGGTAAACCGGGCGAACACCGTGTCCACCGTCTTGATGCGCCCGAAACCCCAGCTGCGATGCATGCAGCAACCGCTCTCCGCCAGGAGGGTCAGCGCCTCCACATGCCGGCCTTCGATCTTTCCCGCCGCCGCCAGTTTTTCGAATTCTTCTTTCATAAAAAAATCGTATTCTTCTCGTCACGGATTCACAATGCTCCATTAAACGCGGTGAATGAACAAAAACCAAGAGAAATTGCGGCGCGAGTTTTGCAGCAGCGGCGCGCCAACGGCGAATTCATTGAGGATTTGCTGGAAAACGCGCTGTATCGCGCCCGCCTTTCGCCCCCGGATCGCGGGCTTTGCCTGGAAATCGTGTATGGCGTCGTCCGCTGGCAGGACACGCTGGACTGGCTGATCGCCCGCAAAACCGGCGGGCGCGAACAAAAATCCGGCCTGCAAAACCTGTTGCGGCTCGGCCTTTACCAGATTTTCTGGCTCGACCGCATTCCCGAGCATGCCGCCGTCCATGAAACGGTCGAACTGGCCAAACGGAGCGGCTATGGCTCGCAGGCCGGTTTTGTGAATGCGGTGCTGCGCGGCTGTTTGCGCGAACACGACGAAACCCGGAAACTGCTGGCGGAATTGAAAACCACGCAGCCGGCGCTCGGCTGGTCGCATCCCGAATGGCTGGTCGCCCGCTGGCAGGAACGTTGGGGCGCAGAAAAGACCGCGCAACTGCTGGAATGGAACAACACGCCGCCGAAAACATTTGCGCGCATCAACACCCTTAAATTTCGGAGGGGCGAGTTCCACGAGCCCCAAACCACCGCCAAAAATTCAGGGCGTCGTGGAACTCCGCCCTCCGAAGACGAACCAGCCGGTGCGCTCATTGAAAAATGGCGTGAGGAGGGTGTGGAATACGATTTTATCCAGCGCGATTGGTTGGAGGAAAACCTGGTCTTTGAACTGAAATCCCATCCGCCGTTGAATTCGCTCGTGAGCTTTCGCCACGGCTGGTTTTACATCCAGGATCCCAGCACCCTGCTTGCGGTCTGTATGTTGGGACCGCAATCGGGGGAAATGATTCTGGATTTTTGCGCCGCGCCCGGCGGCAAAACGACGTTTATCGCACAGTTGATGAACAACCAGGGCCGCTTGGTCGCCCAGGACATCTCCGAGGACCGGTTGAAACTGGTCCAGGAAAACTGCGCCCGGCTTGGAGTGACGTGCATGGAATATTGTAGGAGCCGAGGTAACGAGCCTCAAACTTCAAAATCCGAAACGAGTCAGGGACTCCTCACGTCGTCTCCTACAGATGAAAAATTTGACCGCGTATTGGTGGATGCTCCGTGCTCGAACACGGGCGTGATGCGCCGGCGCGTGGATTTGCGCTGGCGGATTCAGCCGGCGGAAATCGGGCGCCTGCGCGCCGCGCAACTCGACCTCCTCCACCGTGCCGCGGAGCGCGTGAAACCCGGCGGCATCCTGGTCTATAGCACCTGCAGCCTGGAACCGGAGGAAAACCAGGAGGTCGTGAAACAATTCCTGGGCGAACAAACCGGATTCAAGCTGGAGAATGAACGCGAACTGCTGCCATTTGTGGACAACGTGGACGGAGCATATGTTGCGCGGCTGAAGCCAATCAGGTAGGGACGGCGCGCTGCGCCGTCCGCGCCGCATGTAGCGGCGCAACGTGGAACGCGCATCATGCATGATTCATTCCGGCCGCCGCATGCGGCCGGGGACATCCCAGCGCGATGTCCCTGCCACCTTGCGCAAACCCTCGTTTGACTGCATTTTGTCCAGCCTATGGAACTTGATCTTGAAAAGGAATTTGCCGACCGCGCATATCCCTTCCTCGCCAGCCTGGTCACCCCGCGGCCCATCGCCCTGGTCACCACGACCAGCACCGATGGCCGGGTGAACGCGGCGCCGTTCAGTTTCTTCAATCTCATGGGGGCAAACCCGCCGATCTGCGCCTTCGCGCCCGGCGACCGCGACAACGGTACGCCCAAGGACACCGCTCTGAACATCCGCGCCACGCACGAGTTCGTGGTCAACCTCGTGGATGAAGCCCTGGCCGAAGCCATGAACCGATGCGCCGCGTCGCTGCCCTATGGAGAAAGTGAATTGGCCCATGCCGGACTGCACGCCGCGCCGTCCACCACCGTGAAACCGCCGCGCATCGCGGAATCGCCGGTAAGCCTTGAATGCACCGAATGGGGAACGCTGCAAATCGGAGGCAATCGCCTGGTCATCGGCCTGATCAAACGCGTCCACCTGCGGGATGAATTGTTCGACGCGGAGAAAAAACGGATCCATACCGACAAACTTTTTCTCATCGGCCGCATGGCATCACCGCACTGGTATTGCCGCACCCGGGAGCGATTTGAAATGATCCGGCCGGAGTAAATAAGGCTAAAGGCTAAAGGCTGAGGGCTAAAGGCTGAAATAAAGTGGGGTGCAGTCAGAACGGTCTTAATTTTTGCGCTCTTTGTGCCTTTTTGCGGCTGAAACTTCAGCCTTCAGCCTTCGTTTACATCCCCATGATCTGGTAGCCGCAGTCCACGTAAAGCACCTGGCCGGTGATGGCGGCAGCGCCGTCGCTGGCGAGAAACGTGCCGGTGGCGCCCAGTTCATCGGGCAGCACGTTGCGCTTGAGCGGCGACTTCGCCTCGTATTGCTTGATCATTTCGCCGAATCCGCTGATGCCCCGCGCCGCCAGCGTGTTGACCGGGCCGGCGCTGATGCAATTCACGCGGATTTTCTTCGGGCCGAGGTCATAGGCCAGATAACGCGTGCTGGCCTCGAGCGAGGCCTTGGCCACGCCCATGACGTTGTAGTGCGGCACAACCTTCTCCGCCCCGTAATAGCTCATGCCAATGATGCTGCCGCCGTCGGTCATCAAGGGAGCGGCGGCGCGGGCAAGAGCGACCAGGGAGTACGCGCTCACGTCATGCGCAATCCGAAAGGCCTCGCGGCTGGTGTTGACGAATTCGCCCTCCAGCGCGGCTTTCGGCGCAAAAGCCACCGAATGCAGGAGCAGATGCAGCTTGCCGAATTTCTCGCCGACGATCTTGAAGACATTCGCGATTTCGTCGTCCTTGGTCACGTCGCAGGGCAGGATGAGGGTGTCGGCCCCGAACGCACCAGCCAGTTCCTCCACGTTTTCCTTGAGCCGCTCGCCCTGGAAGGTGAACGCGAGCTTCGCGCCTTCGCGAGCCCACGCCTGCGCAATGGCCCAGGCGATGGAACGTTGGTTGGCAACCCCGAAAACGATTCCGAACTTTTCTTCAAGCAATGGCATAACTTAAAATTGTTAAGTCGTTAAATCACGGGAATGTTAAAACGTTGCTGTGGCAGTGCGCAAAACAAATCGCCGCAGCCCGCTGGAGTTCAAGCTTCAGCTTGTCTGCCGACAACAGGCTGAAGCCTGAACTCCAACGCTCAGGCCTCGCCTCCAGCCTCGACGGGCGGGCGTGTAGCCGTTAAGCTGCGGGTAATGGACGCAAACACCAGCAATGCCATCGTTGAAGGGTTGATCAGCTATCTCGGGCTGATCATCCTGTTGACGTTTCACGAATTCGGCCACGCGTGGGTGGCGCTGAAGTGCGGCGACGACACAGCCAAACTGCAGGGCCGGGTTTCGCTGAATCCGATGGTCCATATTGACCCGATCGGGACGGTCCTGCTGCCGCTGATGATGATTTTCCTGCCCTTCGGCGTCAGCCGGTTCATGATCGGCTGGGCCAAGCCGGTGCCGGTGAACCCTTACAATTTACGGAATCCCCGTTCGGATGATATTTTGGTCACCATGGCCGGTCCGGCCATGAACTTGATCTTGGCGGTGGCCCTGGTTGGGCTGGCGCGCGTGGGGTTGATGGTTCACCTGGAACCGGTGGCCGGCGTGTGCTGGCAATTCGCCTCCCTCAGCCTGCTGCTCTGCTTCTTCAATCTGATTCCGATTCCGCCGTTGGACGGCTCGCACGTGCTGCGAAATTTGAGCGGCATGAGCTGGGAAACCTACGCCAGCATTGCACGGTATGGCTTCATCGCGGTGATTGTTGTGCTGAACATCCCGTCGGTGCGCACGGGGCTGAGCAACATCACCAATGGAACGCTCCTGCTGATCGCAAAATTGTTCGGCCTGACCTGAAGGCGCCCTATTTCTTGAAATAAAGCTCCTCGGCGTTCCAGGTGGCGCGGTAAAACGTCAGCGGCGACGCCCGCACGTTGCCGATGTCGGAGCGGATCGCGCAATAATACATTGGCGTCACGGTGAAGATCATCGGCTGTTGCTCGGCCAGAATCACCTGGACCTCGTCATAAACTTTTTTCCGTTCCGCATAATCAAGTATCTTCATTTGGGCGTCCATCAACTGGTCCAGGCGCGCCTCCCAATCGGTTGAAGGCGTCTTCTGGCGCGGAAACCATTGGTGCGTGAAGCCGTCGGATTTGATGACATTCATGCCGCCGGAAGGGTCAGGACTTGTACCCGCTCCGAGCCCGAGCAGCACACACTCGTAATCATGCGTGTCATCGATTTTTGAAATGAGCGTATTGAATTCAATCGGCTGAAAAATGATGTTGAAGCCGAGCTTGTCCTTCCCCAGGTCGTTCGCAATGAGCACGGCGGCCTTTTCGCGCGCGCCGTTGCCGGTATTCGTGTTCAACACGAATTCAATCTTGTTGCCATCGGCATCCTCCACGAAGCCGTCCCCATCGCGGTCTTCAATCCCGATTTCCTTCAGCAGCGCCCGCGCCCGCGCCAGGTCATGCGGATATTTCGGAATGTCCGGGTTGAACCATTTCTTGTTGCCAGGTGTCTCGAAGCCATAGCTCGGAACTCCGCGCCCGGAAAAAATGGATTTGATGATGCTCTCGCGATCGATCGCATAGGAACAGGCCTGGCGAAATTTGGTGTTGCGAAACCACTTCAATTTCTTCGGATCCACGAGCGGCTGGCCGGTTTTGGAATTCAGGTTGGTGTTTTCGTTGAACCAGAAAAAGCTCATTTCCAGGCCGACTCCGGGCTCAAGCAGGTTGAATTTTCCCCCGGCCGCTTCGGATTTGAACTTCTCGTATTCATACGGATAAATGAAGTCATCCGCGTAGCTCTCGCCGCTCAGCATCCGCAACGACATGGCATTCAGGTCCGCGACGACCGTGAAGGTAATTTCGTCAAAATACGGCAGGCGCTGGCCCTTTTTGTCCACCTCAAAAAAATACGGGTTGCGCTCCAGCAACGTGTATTGCGACGTCTTGTTTTCCTTCAGCCGGAAGGGGCCGCTGCCGACGATTTGCGCCGGGTCGGAATTGATGCCATAGGCCGAGGTGAAGGTGCCGTCCGCCACGGCCTTCGCCAGAATATGCTTCGGCAAAATCGGCACGCCGGCACCAAAACTGACCGCAAAAGGCGCGTAAATTTCCGGCGTCACCACCTGGATGGTCAGGTCGTCGATCTTCGTCACCGCAAAATTCTTTCCGTTCAGCGTAAAGCCGTCGCGCATGACGTTGTTGATTTTCGGATTGTAAATCACCTCGTTCCAGGTGAACACGACGTCATCGGCCGTGAGCGGCTCGCCGTCACTCCAACGCAGGTTTTTCCGCAGCTTGAACGTCCAGGTTTTGTGGTCGGCAGCATTCGTCCACGATTCCGCCAGGCCCGGTTGAACCTGTTGCAGCTGGGTGTCAAACCCGAGCAGCCCGGCAAACAGGAACCGAAAAATGTTCTCCGACGAGGATTCGTTGGCGGTGATGGGATTGAAGGTCTTGGGATCGCCATAGGAAGCCACCACGAACCTTCCGCCGGGGATACCCGGCTCGCAATCGGCCACCAGCGGCGGGTCCGCCAGCGGATAATTGGCGGCGTGGTTTGAGGCGGCGGTTTCGGGTTTCTTTCCGCAGCCGGACCACCAAACCATTGCCGCCGAAAGCAGGGCGACATTTTTGACCAATGAACTTTTCATACGCGTGGCTCCATTTTCCTGTCCGCAAAACATTCCGGTTTATCCGGCGAAAGTCGAGCGTGGATTGGAACAACCGGTTTGAAGTTCCGTCCCGCCGGTTGCGGGACGGCCACGGACCCGCTATTCATCCTCCCGCGTAAACGCGGAACTCCAAACGAACCCGAGGCAGCGTCCAGTCCTTTTCGCTCGCCCCGGGGGATTAATTTTGCCACGTTTCACGGCGGCATTGGCATGTGGTCATATCTTTTCAAGCGGTTGCTGCACATGATTCCGCTCCTGTTGGGCGTGTCGTTGCTGACCTTTCTGCTCATGTCGCTCGCCCCGGGCAATTTTTACACCGCACTTTCACAGAACCCGCAAATCTCGCCCGAGACCATCGCCCGTCTCAAGGCGCAATTCCACCTCGATCAGCCCTGGTACGTCCAATATGTCTACTGGTTCAAAAGTGTGTTAAGCGGTGATTTTGGCTATTCGATGGCCTACAAGATTCCAGCCACCTCGCTCATTGTGGGCCGCCTCTGGAACACCTTTCTGCTCTCGTTCTTTGGCCTGATCATCGCCTGGGGCGTGGCCGTGCCGCTGGGGATTTGGGCCGCCGTCAAAAAGGATTCATGGATTGATCGCGGTTGTTCGCTGGTCGCCTTCGTCGGCTTGTCGGTGCCCGACGTATTGTTGTCGCTGCTGGCCTTGTGGTTCGCCGCCGCGACCGGCTGGTTTCCCGTCGGCGGCGCGCAAAGCGCGCTCCATGACCTGATGTCGCCGGCCCAACAATTCTGGGACCGCACGCATCATCTCATTTTACCCGCGCTGGTGCTGGCTGCCGCCGACCTGGCCGGCATCATGCGCCAGATGCGGTCGAACCTCCTCGACACCCTCCGCGCCGAATATGTCACTGCCGCCCGCGCCCGCGGCCTGAGCGAAGGCTGGGTGGTCTACAAACATGCGCTCCGCAATGCCATCAATCCGCTCCTGACGATTTTCGGTTACTCGCTCGCCGCGCTGTTGAGCGGCGCGTTCATCGTGGAAAACATCATGGCCTGGCCCGGTCTTGGCCGGCTTACCATGGAGGCATTCTTTGCCAAGGACTCCTATCTGGTCGTGGATTGCGTGGTCATGGCCACCGCGCTGCTGGTGATTGGAAATTTCATCGCCGACCTGCTGCTCGCCTGGAGCGATCCGCGTATCCGGCTGAAATAAATGAACGAAACCGCGCCCATTTCAAATCCGATCGCAGAACAACCCTTGTCGCCGGGACAATTGTTCTGGCGACGGCTGAAACGCCGGCGCATTGCGATGGCCGGGGGCGTGGTCTTGATCGCGCTTTACCTGGTGGCGCTGTTCGCCGGTTTTGTCGTTCCTTACAACTATGACCGGCAGGATCGGGACCGTTTTTTTCATCCACCGATCTGTCCGCGGCTTTCCGGCCTTCATCTGGTCGTGCCGCGGTATGAGCAGTTACCAGGCAGTTTCATTTATCGCGTCTGCCTGAACGACTTCAAACCAGTTCATTTTTTTGTTTCCGGCGATAAATACAGATTTCTTGGCCTGATCCCGGCCAGGGTCCACTTGTTCGGCACCGGTGACGATCAATACCCGGTCTACCTGCTTGGCACGGATCAATTTGGGCGGGACGTCTTCTCGCGATTGCTTTATGGGTCGCAAATCTCGCTTTCCATCGGTGTCATCGGTATCGCGATATCATTCGCCTTTGGCCTGATTATTGGTGGAATTTCTGGTTATTTTAGTGGCGTTACCGATAACTTTATCATGCGGTTCTGCGAATTGATCATGTCGGTTCCCGCCCTTTATCTCATCATTTCACTGCGGGCGACATTCCCCCCGGGAATGAGTTCGGCCCAGGTCTATGCCATGATCATCATCATCCTGAGCTTGATTGGCTGGGCGAGCATGGCCCGGGTGATTCGCGGTATGACCTTGTCGCTGCGCGAACAGCAATTCGTCCTTGCCGCCCGCGCCCTTGGCCAGACGCACCTCAAGGTGATCGCGCGCCATATTTTGCCAAACACGTTCTCCTATGTCATCGTCGCGGCGACGTTGAGCGTGCCGTATTACATCCTGGGCGAGGTGGTGCTGAGCTTTCTCGGCGTGGGCATCCAAGAGCCGAACGCCAGTTGGGGCAACATGCTCACCGCCGCGCAAAACACCGAGTACCTGCGGAATTATCCCTGGTTGCTCGCGCCCGGGGCGGCAATTTTTGTCACCGTTCTGGCTTTTAACTTTCTTGGCGATGGATTAAGAGACGCCGCAGACACGAAGGCATGAACCTGCTCGAAATCAAGAATCTAAAAATGGACTTCGGCAAGGGCGCGGACGCCCTGCGCGCCGTGGACGGCGTGTCGCTCACCATCGGCGCGGGCGAAACCGTCTGCCTGGTCGGCGAAAGTGGTTGCGGCAAGAGCGTCACCGCGCTTTCCATCGCCCGGCTCGTGCCGACGCCGCCGGCCAATTATGTCGGAGGAGAGATTCTATTGAATGGCCGCGATGTGCTGAAGATGGCAAACGGCGAGTTGCGCGGCATCCGCGGCGGGGTGGTCAGTTATGTTTTTCAGGAACCGGGCGCGTCGCTGAACCCGGTTTTCCGCGTCGGCAACCAGATCAAGGAATCGCTCAAGCTGCACCGGCCGGAAAAGGCAACCGACGAGGAGGTCGTTCGCCTGCTGAAGCTCGTTGGCATTCCCGCGCCGGAATCGCGCATCCGGAATTATCCATTCGAGATGTCTGGCGGCATGCAGCAGCGGGTGATGATCGCCATGGCCCTGGCCAGCGAACCGAAATTGCTGGTGGCCGACGAGCCGACCACCGCGCTCGACGTGACCATCCAGGCGCAGATCCTCGATTTGTTGCGCGACCTCAAACAGCGGCTCGGCATGGCGATCCTGCTCATCACCCACAACCTGGGCATTGTCGGCGACATGGCCGACCGGGTGGCGGTAATGTATGCCGGCCAAATCGTTGAACTGGCGCCGGCCGGCGAGCTGTTACGGCGGCCACTGCATCCGTACACGAAGGCGCTGATGAACTCGGTCCCAAAACTGGCCGGCGGGGCCAGCCGCCTTTCGGCCATCCCGGGCAATGTTCCGCGCATCGGCAATTTCCCCCCCGGCTGCCGCTTTGCCCCGCGCTGCCCGATGGCCAGACCGGAATGTTCAAGCGCCATTCCCGACCTGGTCGAGGTTGAGGCCGGACGGTGGGTACGTTGTCCGTATTGGAAATAAATAATGTTCACAATTTCAAAGCAAATTCACGCTGGCGGTTCTGAACTCCAAGACCGCGCCGAATCTTTCTGGTGCGGATCAAATTTAGTCCTGGTTGCCGCTGACGGTGCCGGTGGAATGAGCGGCGGCGGTATCGCCCGGGCGAACAAAATGACCGCCATCGAAATTGGAGGCGTGGAAGACCACGTTCACGCGTTGATCACTCTGCCGGCAACGCTTTCGATTTCAAAAGCGGTCCAATTGCTCAAAGGTAATTCGTCAAAATGGATTCACGAAACGTTTCCCGAACACCGGAGGTTTGAATGGCAGGAGGGTTATGGCGCGTTCAGCATCGGCGTTTCTGGGATTGAAACAACGGTTGATTACATCAAGCGGCAGGGCGAACATCACCGCCAGCGAAGTTTCGAAGAAGAACTCATTGAATTTTTGAAGAAACACAACCAATCGTATGACGAAACGATGCTGGCTTGAATTCTGCCGTGCCTGCGGGACTCGATCTTATTTTCATCGCGGACCCACCGTTGAAACGGTGGGCTATGGTCTTTCGTCCTGCGGACTTTTCACAGCGCCTGCGGCGCGGCAGAGGATAGCCCACCGATTTATCGGTGGGATAACCGGAACGAATACGGATTAAGTCCCGCAGGGACGATAGAAAATTACATGAGCCTGCTCGAAGTCAAAAACCTGAAGGTGCATTTCCCCGTGAAGCACGGGATGTTCAGCCGCATCCGCGAATTCGTGAAGGCAGTGGACGATGTGAGCTTCAGAATCGAGCCGGGGGAGACGCTCGGCCTGGTCGGTGAAAGCGGCTGCGGCAAGACGACGCTCGGCCGGGCCATCGTCCGGCTGGTCGAGCCGACTGCCGGCAGCGTTTTTCTGTCCGGCGAGGACATCACGCAGATGGGCGGCGCGGCCTTGCGCGCGCGGCGGCGGAAGTTCCAGATGATTTTCCAGGACCCTTACGGCTCGCTCAATCCGCGCATGACCGTCGAGCAGATCGTCGGCGAGGCGCTGGACATCCACCAGTTGACTGACGGCAAATCCGCGCGGCAGAAGCGCATCCTGGAGCTGCTCAAGGACGTGGGGCTTGATCCGGTTTATGCGCAGCGGTATCCGCACGAATTCAGCGGCGGCCAGCGGCAACGCATCGGCATCGCCCGTGCGCTGGCGGTCGAACCGGAGCTGATCATCTGCGACGAACCGGTGAGCGCCCTGGACGTTTCGGTGCAGGCCCAGATCATCAATTTGCTCCAGGATTTGCAGCAACAACGCGGCATCGCCTACCTGTTCATCGCCCACGATCTGGCGGTGGTGGAGCACATTAGCCGGCGCGTGATGGTGATGTATCTCGGCAAAATCGTCGAGACAGCGGAAGCCAAGGCCCTCATCCGCGCCCCACGGCATCCCTATACGCAGGCGTTGATTTCCGCCATACCGGAAGTGGACCCGCAATCGAAGCGGCAGCGGATCATTCTGCCGGGCGACGTGCCGTCACCGATTCATCCACCGCCAGGCTGTCCGTTTCATCCCCGTTGTCCGGTGGCCGAAGATCGTTGCCGGACGGAGATCCCACTCTTACGCGAGGTTTCACCCGGCCATTGGGCGGCCTGTCATCTGGCGATGTAAGATTGACATATTGCACCTTCCGGACTTCGCTTCAGCTATGTAAAAAAGCGGGACACAAAAAACTGCCGTTGTATCGCGGTTTTCAGATTCCAAGCTAAAATCAGGATTCTTATCTAAAATAGCCTCATTTTTGTACACAGCCTGAGACAGTTTTGTCCCATTATAAGACGATAAAACCAGCATAACTGTATCGTAACGGTACATAGCAGTTCGGTCTACGGTCTGGAATGTCCCAACAATGGCCCGAATCACCTCCTAGTGATAAGGTTCTGGCTCGATCCCAGCCGTTCGATTTCAGATCTAATCCATCAAACTTATTGCTTCAAAGATGCTTATTACGAATTTTTGAGTGCGATGTAACATTTATTTGCGCTTCAGTTAAACTCGTATGTCATTATTGTTAAGATTGTTATAATTTATTTATGCCGCACTGAAACCGGCTGTTAGGACATGCTATTGAACATGGCATGAAAATAGCTTCAAGGCCCAAATTGTATCAGTCTAAGACAATGGCAGGACAGTTTAGGCCAGTAGTTAGACAGATGTGATAGCAAGCAAAGCAAAGAATACGTATGAATGTGAAATCGATCCGACTAAGTTCCTTTCCGCTGTGCGCAGGGGTGATTTCGTTGTCACTGCTGTTGAATATGTTATCGGCTGCGCCGGCTTCAGCCAAGGAAAAGCTGGCCAAGACGACAACCGATCTCACTGCGTCAGCCAATCCGGTAGCCTGCGGACAGACAGTGACTTACACTGCGACGGTCACTTCCGCCAACATCGCCCGCGGCGTTCCGACGGGCAAGGTAAGATTCAAACACGGAAAGTACGTTTTTGCCACCGTCAGCTTGAACGCGTCCGGACACGCCTCTTTCAGCACGGACAGGTTTTCGACGGCGGGGTTTCCGCGTAAGATCTTGGCGGTCTATGACGGCGACGCAGATTTCAAAGGCAGCTTGTCCAGCGTCTTGATACAGAAAGTCAATCCGCCGATTCAAAAAGCATCCATGTCCCGACCCCAGGTTCAGGCCGACAAAAGCGTGAAGGTCCCGCTGTCTGGATCTCCCGACCAATCGTATGTGCTCCAAGCCTCGACAGACATGATTCATTGGACGGCCGTTAGCACAAACACCACTGACGCAACCGGGTTGCTATCGTTTTTGGATTCGGATGCGAAGAACTATCCTGCCCGTTTTTATCGCAGCATCGTCCAGCAATAGAATGCATGAACAACTTCGAGACAAAAACCAAGCTTGTATGAATAATGACGCAATGCCTCCCGTAATTGGCCCGCCGTTACCCCAACAGAGCGCGCTCAAAAAGTATGGGTTCCGCCTGCTCATCGCCCTGATCGTCCTCCCGGCTGCTTTGGTAACATATTTAACGATCCGCGGCAACATGGCGATGGCGCTGGCCGGCATCTGCCTGATGTCACTGGCAGGCATATGCTTTGTTCTCTCGCTGGCCATGATTCTCCCGGTCGAATCGCTTTTAAAACCTGTGAAAAGTGTCGGCCGGCGCTATCTGAGCCGTTCCGACCTCAAGTCTGAACTTTCCAGCCTCCCGGCGGATTTTGTCGGATAACCGTCAGACGACCGCCGCAGCCGCATTTCTTGATGCGGCCGGGAGCAAATCAGTTTGGTTGCATTGGCTATGGGAGTGCTGCCGGCCTCGGCACCGGAGAGTGGAAACGACGACCTCGTCGCGCTGGCCGGCGAACCGGAGCCGATCATCCGCGGCGAACCGGTGAGCGCCTTGGACGTTTCGGTGCAGGCCCGGATCATCAATTTGCTCCAGGATTTGCAGCAACAATGCGGCATCGCCTGCCTGTTCATCGCCCACGATCTGGCGGTGGTGGAGCACATTAGCCGGCGCGCGATGGTGATGTATCTCGGCAAAATCGTCGAGACAGCGGAAGCCAAGGCCCTCATCCGCGCCCCACGGCATCCCATATACGCAGGCGTTGATTTCCGCCATACCGGAAGTGGACCCGCAATCGAAGCGGCAGCGGATCATTCTGCCGGGCGACGTGCCGTCACCGATTCATCCACCGCCAGGCTGTCCGTTTCATCCCCGTTGTCCGGTGGCCGAAGATCGTTGCCGGACGGAGATCCCACTCTTACGCGAGGTTTCACCCGGCCATTGGGCGGCCTGTCATCCAGCGAAGCAGCATTGATCTTCCGCTGCCCCTTCCCGAACGGATTCGCAGCCGCCAAGGTGCGGCAACGGCTTCTTAAACCCGCCGTGAGGAGGCTTTTGAACGAATGGCTGTTTCCAATGAATACTGAGCCTCATTATCCCGACGACTACGAAAGAAGGCTTTTTAAAACAGGCCGTTAGCAGGCTGCTGAAAAACTCAAAATGGCCATTTTTACTCATGCAAGTTGTTGAATATCAATGGACAAATCTTGAGATTATCAAATTGCATGGCTTTTTCATCGTCCTGTTAGACCCCGCCAGCCTGGTTCCGCTCTGATTTTCCAATGGAATTCCACCCCTTGCTGGGCGCAGTTCACCCCTCAAACCCAGCAAATCAGCCCAAATTCCTCAAGTTTTGCCAGATTTCTGTTAGATAATACCTCACATGAACAAGAAGAATCATCTGCTGATTGTGGCCGCATTGTTTACGGCAGGCTTCTTTTTTACCCCCACCGTTTCAGCCGCTCCAACAGCGGCGTACCAACTGGTATTTGCAACGCAACCGGTGACTATAACCGTCGGGGCGAAGCTGACCAACGTGGTGGTACAGATCAGATCCCAAAACGGAACCAACGTGCCGCAGAGCGGCACGACAGTTTCATTGGCGTTGAACAAGGGCGCCGGTCTCCTGACCGGAACCACAAACCTGAGCACCGACGCCAGCGGCAAGGCAACATTCAACAATTTGACCATCCTGCAAGCCGGCACTGGAAACGCGTTATGGGCCAGCGCCGGCAGCCTGAAAGGCGCCACCAGCAGCGTCTTCACGGTCAGCCAGGGCAAAACCACCGTCACGCTTGCCTCGTCAACCAATTCCCTGGTCTACGGCCAAACCATAACCTTCACCGCAACCGTGGCCCCGGTCGTCCCCGCCACAGGGACACCTTCCGGGACGGTGACCTTCAAGGATGGAAGCACAACGTTGGGCACGGGAACGTTGAATGCCTCGGGAACAGCCGCCTTCAGCACCAACAAGATCTTCGCCACAACCGCCACCCATTCGATCACCGCCGTGTACGGCGGCAGCACCAATTTCGCCGGCAGCACCTCCAGCGCCCTGTCGCAGGCGGTCGCCAAGCTGGCGCTCATGGTTTCGGGCATCACTGCCAGCAACAAGGTTTATGACGCCAAAACGACCGCGACCCTCAACACCAACGGGGCAGCCTTGGTGGGAGTGATCACCGGAGACACGGCGACGTTGGGCGGCAGCGCCGCCAAAGGCACTTTCAGCGACAAGGCTGTCGGCACCGGCAAGACCGTGACCGTTTCCGGATTGACGATCAGCGGTGCCAGCGCCGGCAATTACACGCTTACGCAACCCACCCGGACGGCCAACATCACTGCGCGCACACTGACGGTGACGGCCAAGGGCGTAAACAAGGTTTACGATGGGACGACCAATGCCACAGTCACCCTTTCGGACAACCGGGTGTCGGGCGATGTTCTTGCCGTCGGCTACGCCACCGCATCCTTTACCAACAGGAATGTGGGCACCGGCAAGCCGGTGAATGTGGGCGGCATCACCCTCTCAGGCACCGATTCAGCCAGCTACCTGCCTGCGACGACCACGGCCTCGACCACGGCCAGCATCACGGCCGCCACTTTGACCGTTTCCGGCATCATGGCCGCGAATAAGGTTTATGACGCAAAGACGACCGCGACCCTCAACACCAACAGCGCGGCCCTGGTGGGAGTGATCACTGGAGATGCCGTGACGCTGAGCATCGGCGCGGCCAAAGGCACCTTCAGCGACAAGACTATCGGCACGGGCAAGACCGTGACCGTTTCCGGCTTGACGATCGGCGGCACAAACTCCAGCAATTACAAACTGACGCAGCCCACGACGACGGCCAACATCACTGCGCGCCCGTTGACCGTGACTGTCAGCGGAGCGAACAAAGTCTATGACGGGACGACCACCGCCACCCTGACGTTATCGGATAACCGGGTGTCAGGTGACATGATCACCGTGAGCAGCACGACGGCGGCGTTTGCGGACAAAAATGCAGGCAACGGCAAGACCGTCAACGTCAGCGGCATCGCCATTTCCGGAACCGATTCCGGCAATTACGCGCTGGCCTCGACCATCGCCGTCACCACGGCCAACATCACCAAGGCCATCCTGACGGTGACAGCGAACAATTTGTCCCGCGCCTATGGCGCGGCCAATCCGACCCTTACTGCCAGTTACACTGGCTTCGTCAACGGCGAAACTTCGCCCACCAGCGGCGTCACCGGCAACCCCGGCTTGACGACTGCAACAACGACGAGCAGCCCCGTGTCTGGCAGCCCTTTTCCAATTGTCGCCGCTATCGGCTCGTTGAATGCGGTCAATTACAGCTTCAGTTTTGTGAACGGCACCCTGACCGTGACGAAAGCAGACACCCTGGTCAATGTCACTTCCGGGCTCAACCCGGCCTGCACCAACCAGAACATCACTTTCACTGCCATGGTGAACCCGGTGGCCCCCAGCACCGCGACGCCGACCGGCACGGTGCAATTCAAGAACAACGGCGCCAACCTCGGCAGCCCGGTTGCCCTGACCGGCGGTCAAGGCAGCATCACCTTGCCCGGAGCGGCTTTTGGCCCCGGCAGTTTCGCCATCACAGCCGAATACTCGGACGCGGCGGGCAATTTCAACAGCAGCGCCAACGGCGTGAACCAAAGCATCACCACCCCCGCACCCGCTGCCCCGTGCAAAATCGGCATCACCCCTCCGCAATCCGATGGCTCGGTGATCGCCAACGCAACTGGAACTCCGGGCCAGACTTACGTACTCCAGGCATCCACGGACATGGTTCACTGGACGGCGATCAGCACGAATGTTGCCGATGCGAATGGCGTGCTGTCCTTTACCGATCCGAACGCGAAAAACTATCCGAGCCGGTATTATCGGGGCGCCACACAACAACAATAACGGTGGCTGATTGCCCGCCCCCCGCCCGGTGCGGTTTACCCCGCAAATCAGGCAACTTGTCCCTGATTTGTTCCCTTTCAGCCGGTTCGTGGTAAAAATTGCACTTGGCATGAATAAAAGGATTGTTCTGGCAGTCGCGGGCGCCCTGCTTATGGCCGGCGCCAGAGGGCAAGCCCAGGGTACCACCATTACCGTCATCCCGGCGCTGGCGCCGAACGTGTATGGCTCGCCCAACTGGAACGCCTGGGTCTCCAATGCCACCACCGCCATCTTCAACGGCTATTCTTCCTATGGCGACCCGGCGTCCCCAAGTTATTATCAACAGGCGCCAGCCGTGATTTTGGTGATGAATAATCTCGTGACCGGTTTCCCGTCGTGGAGCGGCCTGGCCGATCCGGGGACCGTTTTCGGCGCGAGTTTTTCCCAGGAGCTGGGCAATCGGATCCAGTTCGGCATCGATATCAAGGGCGGGACGAATCTGATATCCATTTCACAATTGTCGTTCAGCGCCCATTCCGGCGACCCGAGCAATTCGCTGGATTTCACCTTCTCCCAGGGTTCCTACAACTATAGCGCATCGTATGTCGGAATCATTTATGGTTCCGGCGGCACCAACACTTACATCACCAGCGGCCCCGCAAACCAACTGGTCAACGAAATCGTTGGTCGCGGCTCCGGCAACGCCTGGGCGGTCTATGACACGTCCGGCAACCTCGCCAGCCAGCAAAGCAATCTCGACCTGTGGGCCTCGCAACTCGGCAGCCAGCCGTTCAACTTTACGGGAACCTACACCCTTGCCGGCGTGTCGGGCTCCAATTCCGTTGCGTTCAATCCAGCGATGACCGGTTCCGGATCCGCCACGGAAAGCGGTGGCATTACCATCTCGGTCTTCCCCGCCCTCGCCCCGAATCGGTGGGGTTCGCCCAGTTGGAATGCCTGGTCTTCCAACGCCGTGACCGCCATCCTGAATGGATGCTCTGCCTATGGCGACCCGTCGCTCCCGAGTTATTACCGGCAAATCACCAACGCGATCCCGGTGACGAACAATATCGTGACCGGTTTCCCGTCGTGGCTGGGTGTGGCGGATCCGGGAACCGTTTTTGGCGCAAATTTCGCCAATGAGTCGGGCAACCGGCTGACGTTTGGCATGGACATCAAGGGCGGGACAAATCTCATTTCTATCGCGCAACTGTCGTTCGTCATGATGTCATCGGATCCGAGCAACACGCTCGACTGGTCCTATTCGCCGGTTCCCTACTCGTATTCGGGCCTGGATACGGGCGGCGCGAATCCGGTTTACCTGGGAATCATCTACGGCCCCAACGGACAAAAAACGTACGTCACCAACGGCCCGGCGTCCCAGCTGGTCAACGAAATCGTCACCTGCGGTTCCGGCAACGCCTGGTGGCCGGATGGCACTTCCGCCGACAGCATTGCCACCCAGCAAAGCAACATTGTGGCTTGCGCTTCGCAACTTGGCACGCAGTCGTTCGCCTTTGCCGGGACGTATACGATTGATGGCGTGACGGGAAGCAATTCCGTGCCGTTCAATCCGATCGCGGCGAACACGTCAGGGTCATCATCCGGTTCCTCGCCGTCCAGTTCACCGCAGCTGTCCATCGTGCTTGCCATTCCGTCGGAAAATCCCACCGTGTTGGACCACGCGGTCGTATCTTGGCCGGCGGCAGCGGCGGGATTTGTGCTGCAAACCAACACGCATCTTGCCGCAGCCAACTGGGGTGATTATAACGGCCCGCTGGACAACACCAACGGGATGAACAGCGTGACGTTTCCCAAATCCGCCGGGCCCCTGTTTTTTCGGTTGAAACATTAGCGCCCTTCGCGGCAGAAAAATCGGGAAGCGGCCTGGCCGGCAGATTCTCCGATACGTTGCCTCTCGCTTCCCTGTCCAACGCCCGGTTCCGGCCCTCGCTTCAAAAGACGGTGCCGGAAGTGACAGTAGATTTGGGGTTTTCCGGCGGGCGGAGCGGCAATTGGAGGGTGAAGCTGGCCCCCTTGCCCGGACCTTCACTCTCCACTTTCAGCTGGCCGCCGATTTCCCTGGCCGCGAGCACCCCGCTGTGCAGCCCGAAGCCATGTCCGTCTTTGCGCGTCGTGAACCCGTGGCCGAAGATGCGCGTGAGGTTTTCGGGTGTGATGCCGATGCCATTGTCCGCCACCTCGATGCTCACACCGGTTGCCCCATCCCGCCGGATGCGAATGGTGATGCGCTTTTGTGCCGGGCGGCCTTCCTCGCAGGCATGTTGCGCATTTTGAAGCAGGTTGACCAGGATCGGCAGGACCGTGTGCTTGTCGGTGAGCACCGGTGGCACCGGTTCATAATCGCGCCTGATTTCAATCGAGCATTGCTGGTAGGTGTTGACCTGGAACCGCAGGGCGTTTTCCACCAGTTCGGTGACCACCAGATTCTCCAAGACCCCGAATCTTCTGGCGATGGCCTGTTGGGTGGCAATGATCTCATTGATGTGCTCAACGTTTTGCCGGAGCTCCTTGAGTTCGTCCAGCAATTGGGTCCGCTCCTGGTTCAAATGCCGGCCCAGCTGGGTCAGCAGCTGTGGCAGTTGGCGGCCTTTTTCACCCGCGGCCAGGAAGCGCGGCAAATCCTCCTGGTGCTGCTGCAGCAACTCCCCCGTGCGCGAAACACTCGCGACGCGCATTTTGCTGATTCGATGTGCCAGATGGTCGGCCGAAACGTTGACGCTGGTTAGCACGTTGCCCACGTTGTGGAGAACATTGGCGGCAACCTCGGCCTGGCCGGCCCGGCGGGAAGCGTCCACCAGCTGGCGATGAGTCTGTTCCACTTCGAGCTGCGCGCGCCGGCGTTCCTCGATCTCCGACCGCAATTCGCGCGTGCGCTGCTCGACGCGCCGGCGGAGCGCGGTGATCCAGGCAAACGCACCCGCCAGCACGAGGCTCATCCCGGCGAGGATCAGGAGGCTGTGCCGCCACGTCCACCAGGACGGACGCGAAAGCACCACAAGGGCGTCCGGCGAGTTCATCAGGATCTTTCGCGAGGAATCGCCGGCGGCCTGCGCGAGACAGACGCCGGTGACCCGGACGCGGCTTTGCAGCGGCACGTCCCGCAGCCGGCCGAATTGGGCGTCGAGTTCGACGGCGACCGTGGCCAGGCCGATCTGCAACTCGAGCACCTGATTGGTCGGATTGTGATCGTTATTCAAGACGATCCCCTCCACCTGCGCCCAGGATGAATCGCTGAGCTCGCTGATGGGTTTCTCCGGGGGCAGCCCGCGGGGCGGGGGGAGCGGAGCGTGACCGGTCTTTCGGACCGAAGCCTGTTTGAGTGTGGTCAGGGTGCCGTCGTTATCCGGAATGCCAAATACTTCCACCTGGTCGCCGGGCATCACATCCACCCGCTGGCGGGGGGTGACCCGCAAGCCGTTCTGGCCGTCCATGAGATAAAAAATGTTGCGGCGGGAGAGGAGGATCTGCCCGCGGATCTTCACGGGTCGGATCGCCGTGGCCGCCGGATCAAAGGAATAAAGGCTGGCAACCGATACCGCCGGCAGCGCGAAGGCATCCGGGGGCGGTGGAACATCCACGGCGACATCGAACCGCGAATTGACATCGATGCTGATGTTTTCCACCCGGCGCTTTTTGTTGTTGGCCAGCGTGACCGAGCCGCGCACTTGCACCACGGCGTTGATCAGGCTTTTCAACTCATTGGGGTCGGCCTGATAAATGCGCGCGGTAATCTCGCCGCCATACATGCCGAGAACCAGATTGAGACTTTTGACGCTCAGCACCACGCCCTGAACTTCCACCCATTGGGCGTCGAGACTGCCATTGTTGAGCTGCCGCCAGGCCGGCCGCATCGGTTCCGGCCATTGTCCGCGCCCCAACGCCTGATAACGACGGCAAGTCACCGTCGGCGACATCAGCCCCTTCTCGGTGGCGCCTTCAAACTCGCAATAATCCCCGGCGCGGAGATCCAGCGAGCCCTTGGGCTTGGCGACAACCGTGATGCCCTCGGCTTCACCCTGAACGTGCGCCTGCAAGCCGCCGTAAAAAACAAACGTAACGATGCCCTTGAATTTAACCGGGTAATGCCGTGTGGCTTCAGCCATGGTCAGCCGCCGGATTTGCTCGATGGAGGTCAGTAAAGGCAGTTGCTTGTCCGAATCTTCAAAATCCGGCCCGCGCCGGACGGCGGCAAGATGCAGAACGGCATGGGCGTCTTCCCGGTCAAACCGGCCCAGCAATTCAACGACCAGTCCTTTATCCGTGGCTTGGGCCAGACTGGTGCGCGCCTCGACTTCACCGGTTTCATCGCGAACCAGCAGCGCCTTGCCAGGCACGACCCCGGCGACCGTTCCACGAAGGTGAACGAGCGTATCCGGCGCATTGGTCACATTGCCGCCGCTGATGGCGCGCACCGGATGGGTCAGCCAGCGCTCTGGCGGCGCCTGCAAAACCACGACTTGCGCCATGCTCGGCACCAATAACACGCCTGTCACTTTGTTGCCTTGAGCAGTGTTGGCGCTCCAGCACAAGCCCGTCACCCGGATCTGGCTGCCCAACAACATGGCGGGGCGTTGTAAGTAATGAACAGAGAGTAGATAACAAAAGGGCAGCCAGCCCGCGCCCGCTGTGTGCGGGGCGGGGCAGGCTGGCTGGGAACGCGCCCGCGCCTGGCCCGTTGCTCGCCGATCTGCCGGAAAAGGACTTTTGCGCGAAAGGCCGGGAACTCACCGCCGCGTTGCGGAAAGCCATCTCGAACCAATTGCCACGCCGGGAATTCTCAAAGAAATCTCTTTGAAGACCGCCAGAAGCAAGGCTTTTACGCATTGCCGACGATGCGTGTGAGTAAAAAACAGCGAGAAACACACGGAGTCAAAAAAACTTCCACCGTTGCTGGCACGTGAGGCGCAGCAACGATCCAATCCAAGGCCGCGCTGCCACCAAAATCATGCCCTGGCACCCCTACGCGCCCGCCTGCCGCGCCGGAAACAGGGGGATGACAACTTCACCGCGCGCCCGTGCCGGAAAGCCTTAAAATCGAATCTTGACACCGGCAAACACCGTTGGACTTGTTAGCAGTGAGCGTTAGCAGTGGAGCGTTTTGGATCTGTTAAAAACCAACAAACATATTGATTCCATTGCTCCAAATTGAAAATGGAGCGGGCGATGGGAATCGAACCCACGTGTGAAGCTTGGAAGGCTTCCGTTCTACCATTGAACTACGCCCGCCTTCGCGCTGTCGCGCTTGGGCTTGGCAAGCCCGCGAGGCTTGCAACGATGTAAATCATAGCGTCGGAGCTTGCCTTGTCAATCCGCCGCCGGTATGCTCACACGCATGAACTCGCTGCTTCTGACCGGCGGGCGAGTCATAGACCCCGCCAACCACCTCGACGCCGTTGCTGACTTGTTGATTCTCAACGGGAAAATCGCCGCCGTCGGCAACGACGCCGCCACCCGGGCGCCCGGAGACATCGAACGATTTGACGCCCAGGGGAGAATTGTCTGTCCCGGCTTGATCGATTTGCACGTCCACCTGCGCGAACCCGGCCAGACCGCCAAGGAAAACATCGCCACCGGCACCGCCGCCGCCGCGCGCGGCGGCTTCACCTCGGTCGTCTGCATGCCGAACACGTCCCCGGCGATTGACAACGCCGGAACCGTCGCCCTCATTCACGAACGCGCCGCCCAACACGGCGTCGTGAATGTCTTCGTCACCGGCGCCATCACCAAAAACATCGCCGGCGAGGAACTCGCGCCCATCGGCTCGCTCAAGCGCGCGGGGGTCGTCGCCATCACCGACGACGGCCATTGCGTGCAAAACAACGAACTCATGCGGCGCGCGCTCGAATACGCAAAAATGTTCGACCTGCCGGTGATGGACCATTGCCAGGATTACACGTTGGTGACCGATGGGGTGATGCACGAGGGTTACTGGAACCTGGCGCTGGGCTTGCGGGCCTGGCCGGCAGCCGGCGAGGAAATGATCGTGGCGCGCAACATCCTGCTCGCCGAACTCACCGGCGCCCGGGTGCACTGCCAGCATTTGAGCGCGGCTGGCAGCGTGCAACTCATCCGCGACGCGAAGAAACGCGGCCTGCCGGTTTCCGCCGAAGCCTGCCCGCATCATTTCACACTGACGGACGCCGCCGTGGCCGGCAGCGATAAATTCTGGGCGAAAGATGGAAAGGATCTGCTTTCCGTCCTCAACCACCCTTCCTGGCCCGCTTACGACACCAATTTCAAGATGAATCCGCCGCTGCGCTCCGCGGGCGACCGCGAGGCGATTCTCGCGGGACTGGCCGATGGCACGATCGAAATCCTGTGCAGCGACCACGCGCCGCACTGCGATTACGAGAAAGAGGTGGAGTTCGACTACGCGCCCTTTGGCATCACCGGACTGGAAACCGGCCTGGCCCTGTCGCTCATGCAGCTGTACCACGCGAAGCGGCTTGGCCTCGCCGACCTGATCGCCAAATATACCGTCAACCCGGCGCAGCTGTTGAAATTGAACAAAGGCACGTTGACGGTCGGCGCCGACGCGGACGTGACGGTGTTTGATCCCGACCGCGAGTGGATTTTCGAGCGCGCGGCAACCGCCAGCAAATCATCGAACAACCCATTCTTCGGCTGGAAACTCAAAGGCCGGGCGGTGGCCACCATTGTCGCCGGCAAACAGGTTTTTTCCAGCGCGGAGGAATTGGTTGCGGCTTGACCCGCGTCTTGTTTCCGACAGACGCGGCTGGAACGCCTCGATTCGGAAGCGGCAAATCGCTTTCCAAGCAAAACCGGTGCTGCAATTGCAATAGACTATGACGATGGATGAGTTTTGGAACATCGTGGACCGGGTCCATGCAGATTCTCCAAGCGACATGAAGAATAAATGTCGCCTCTTGGGAGACGAATTGCGTCGGTTGCCGGCTCAAGAGGTGTTGTCATTTGGCAGGCACTTTGCCGATTGCTTCTACAAGGCGTACCACTGGGATATTTGGGGGGCGGCAATCATCATTAATCGTGGATGCGGAGACGACAGTTTCATGGATTTTCGGTCCACATTGATTTCTTTGGGGCGCGCACCCTTCGAAGCGGCGCTGCGAGACGCCGATTCGCTTGCTGATTTCGACATTGATCCGGCCTGGGCTGCATACGAAGGGTATCAATATGTGATGCCGGAAGCATATGAGGAAATGACGGGTGGCGAAGAACCTCCGGATGAGGACAAACATCGTCATCCGCAAAAGGTCACAGGCGTCCCGGTCGTTGAGTGGGAAATGTCAAAACGGTTTCCACGTTTGGCGGCAAAATACGGACATAAGGATTCGGATTATGCGGTGGAGAAAGAACGCGCAGCCATGCTCGAGAAACGAAAACAGGTGGCGGCGAAACTGAAAACCATCCTGCTGGATGGGGGAATCATTCCATCAAGCGGTGTGATTCCCCCGTATCTCGTTGCGGCGAAGACGCTGCGGAGTGGCCGGTCGCCAGGATCATCAAGTATTCATCAGGTGTGGAAAACATTTGATTTTGATGAAGGACATTACTTGACCGCCGCATTTGAACTGGAGAAAGCATCTCCGGCAGAGCTGGAGTGCCGGCCCGATTTGAATGGGGTCCGGCTGAAAACTGATCCCAGCACCCCGCAAACTGATGACTTTGAGAAGTGGCAGCACACCCTCAAGGAACGAGGATTGATAGGATGCTGAACTCCGACGGACGCCTCCACAAGACTCCAAGCAAGTTGATTCGTGTTGATTCATGCCTATTCGCCGTTAATATCATGCCATTTTAATTGAATGAAAGCGATTCTGGCACTTGAAGACGGGTCCGTGTTTCACGGGCAAGGTTTCGGCGCGCGCGCGTCCGCGAGCGGCGAGGTCTGCTTCAACACGTCCATGACCGGTTACCAGGAAATCCTCACCGACCCGTCCTACAAGGGACAGATCGTCACGATGACCTATCCGCTCATCGGCAATTACGGGATCAATGAGGTGGACATGGAATCCTGGCGGCCGCACGTGGCCGGGTTCGTCATCCGGGAACTCTCGCCGGTCGTCAGCAACTGGCGCGCGGATGGTTCGCTCGAGGACTACCTCAAGAAGAACGGGATCCCGGGCATCCAAGGCGTCGACACCCGCGCACTGACCAAAAAACTCCGCGTGCGCGGCGCGATGAATGGATTCATTTCCACGGAGGAGCTATCCGACGCGGAAGCCATCCGGCGCGCGAAGGAATTTGTTTTTGTCGGCGTGGATTACGTCAAGGAAGTCACGCATCCGGCGGCGTTTCGCTGGGACGAAAAGGATGAGCACAGCGCCAGCTTCAAACTGGCCATTGGCAACGAACCCGGCAATGCGCGCCAGTTGCGCCAGCCCTTGCCGCCGGCGGACATTCCCATCGTCGCCTTTGATTACGGGATGAAATACAACATTTTGCGCCGGCTGCGGCAGCACGGCTTCAGCGTCCAGGTGTTGCCGGCCACGGCCACCGCCGCCGACGCGCTCCGGCACAAACCGGCGGGCATTTTTCTCTCCAACGGCCCCGGCGACCCAGCGGCGCTCAATTACATTGTGCGCGAAGTCAAAACCCTGACCGACAGCGGCGTGCCGGTTTTTGGGATTTGCCTGGGGCATCAAATCCTTGGACAGGCCTTTGGCGGAAAAACCTTCAAGCTCAAGTTCGGCCATCGCGGCGCGAACCAGCCGGTGAAGGACCTGGAATCCGGCCGGGTCGAAATCACCTCGCAAAACCACGGTTTCGCGGTGGATGCGAAATCCTTGCCGTCCGACGTTGCCGTGAGCCGCATCAATTTGAACGACCAGACCGTCGAGGGCCTGCGCCACAAGACCAAACCGGTCTTTTGTGTGCAATATCATCCCGAGGCGTCGCCCGGACCGCATGATTCGACGCCATTGTTCGCCGAATTCCGCGCCCTGATTGAACGACGGGGTTGAAAAAATGCCTGTTCCATTAGATTTGCGTTTGACTTGAAACGCGCCGTGCTCATAATCGACCCATCGTAAGTCCATGGCCAAACTTGTTATCCTGACCCAAGGCCTGAACGGCCGCGCACACGAGCTCAACGTGGATCGCACCACGATTGGCCGCGTTGACGATAACATGTTCCAAATTGCCGAGGCTTCCGTCTCCAGCCACCATTGCGAAGTCCACCTCCGCGGCAGCGAAGTCCTCATCCGCGACCTCAATTCGACAAATGGCACGTTCATCAATGGCGAAAAAATCGCGGAAAGCATTTTAAAGCCCGGCCAGACGCTGCGGCTGGGCAACATCGAATTGAAACTCGAAGCGGAAGGAGCGCCGGCCGCTTCCGCCCCCGCCGCCGCGCCATCCCCGGCCAAACGGCAGGTGGAAGCCACGATGGTCATTCCGCGCGGGGTCAGCATGAGCGAGTTGGAAAGCGGCGGTCGCGCGCCCAGCCTGGACATCAGCAAAGAGTTTTCCAAAAAGCGCAACAAGGCTGGTATTTATTTTTGGATTGTCGTCGGCATTGTCATCCTGCTGATTGTGGGCCTGCTGATTTACGCGCTCATCATCGTCAACAACGCTCCGCACAAGTAAGTCCGACCGCGGTCATGCAGCCGCGCTGCTCCCATAAACGAACCGCCGCGCTGGCGCGGACAGAAGTTCTCGTCATCGTTGCCCTGGCAATTTGCCTTATGGGATTGTTGTTGCTTGGCCTTGCAGACCCAAAGGCAAAAGTGCAAAGGATCAATTGCTTCAGCAATTTGAAAGCGGGTGAGTGCGCTTTCTGGCTTTGGACCGGTGATCACAACAATCGTTACCCGATGGAGTTGTCCACCAACGACGGCGGCGCCAGGGAATGGATGCTGGAAGGAAAAGTTGCTGAAGTTTTCCGCCTGATGACCAACGAATTTTCCACACCAAAAATTTTATTCTGTCCGGCAGACAACCGGGTTTGGGCGACAAACTGGAGCCAGTTTGACAACCGGCATTTGAGTTATTTCATTGGCGTAGACGCGCCGTGCTTGTTCAACACGAATTTCTCCAAGGCCCGGATGTCCCTCTTTCTTTATGGCGACCGGAATCTGACCAACGACTCCCCGCCCGAAAACGGCATCTTACAACTGGCGGCCAGTCAAAATACCCGATGGACAGCCGAATTGCACAAAGACCAGGGCAATATTTGTCTTGCGAACGGCTTGGTTGAAACACTGAACAATGCAGGTCTTCGCGAAGCTGCACAAGCCAACGAAAGAGTCATGAGCCGGCTGGCAATTCCGTGATGGTAGGGTTGCGCTGCCGCGCAACGTCAATTGGCGGTGCAGTAGCACCGCCCCACCCATTTCAATTCGTGGATATTTGTGGAATCCATGGCAAACTCTCCGGGTGAAGCTTTTCTACACCGGCCCGGTCGTCAACGCGGAGATGCTGGTGGTGATGCTCGAAAAACACGGCATCGCCGCCACGCAGTCGTTCGTCGATCCCGCGGTACCGGACGACGGCGACCTAAGCCGGCCCGCCCGGGTCTTCGTGCCGGAGGCGGACTACGACCGCGCGTTCCAGTTGTTCTATGCCGAGCGTGAAGACGAGCTTTGAGTTGTTGAAACATGTGTAGGGCAGGCGTCTCGCCTGCCCGGCGAGCGCACCAGCGCGAGCAGCCCATCGGCTTCGCCGACGGGGCAGGCGAGACGCCTGCCCTACTCTGCTGTAGCCGCCGAAGTGCAGTCGGCGCAAACTTTTGCAGACGAACGACCCACGCCATTGAATCTCCCTCCTGGAAATGGAATTGGCGCGGACTCACATCCGCGGCTGCTAGCTGCGCGAACCTCACGCAGGATGGCGTGAAAGCCACGCATCCCGGCAGTTCGCCGGAGCGATTTGAAGCTGAAATCGCCATGGCATGGGCGATGCTAATTTCCGTTTGGCATGAATTCCAGCCGGGCCAATCGCAGGACCGATGCTTTCACACTGGTGGAATTGCTTTGCGTCATCGCCATCATCTCCATTCTGGCCGCTTTGATCCTGGCGGCGGCGAACCAGGCCCAAAGCCGGGGCCGGCGCATCGGGTGCATCAGCCACCTGCAGTAGCTGGGCGTCGCCTTTCAGCTTTTCATGCATGACCATGACGGCCGTTTTCCCATGGCCGTTCCGATGGCCGAAGGCGGCTCGCTGGAATTTGTCCGCAACGGTTTCGCCGTGGGCGGAAAATTCTATTTTTCCTACCGCCATTTTCAAACGCTGTCGAACGAGCTGGTCCTGGCGAAAATGCTGATTTGCCCGACCGACACCCGCCTGCCCGCCGCCAGTTTCCCCCTGCTCCAAAACAGCAATGTCAGCTATTTTGTCGGGGTCAAAGCCGAGTTCGCTGTACCGGAATCCATCCTGGCCGGCGACCGGAATCTCACGGTCAATTCCTTGCCGAATCCCAGCATCCTGCGTGGTACCGCCGATAACCGGATGTGGTGGACGCGGGAATTGCATCAATTCAAAGGTAATATCTTATTCGCCGATGGCCATGTGGAGGAATGGAACAACGCCCTGCTGGCCGCCGGCGCCGGAGCCCAACTGGCGGGGGCGGAGTTGATCATGCCAACCTCTCCGGCTATCCCCGGAACTCCCGTTTCCGGCCATCCCGGCTACGGCGCTGCCGGTTACCAGAATTATTCCGGCTTCAATTCCGCCGCGGGAACCCCTTCACCGCCGCCAGCCGCCATGCCGGCCCCGGCGCAGGCGGCGAACAATCTGCCCGGGGCCCCAGCACGGGTCCGGCCGGGAGGGCGCCAGCCTGCCCGGGACGCCAGGCCGACCGGATCTGGCCGGAACCAACCCGCCCAGCCCGGTTGCCACCAATGCACCAGGTCGAGGTCGAATCACGGTGACGGAGATGGAGTTGGAAACCGCCACCTTTGACCAGCGCCTCGTCATCATCCTGCGGCGGATCATCATTGGTTTCTATCTGCTGATCCTGCTGATCCTGCTGCTCTGGTACCTGTTCGCCCGGCGGTGGAGAGCTCAGCGCCGGAACCGGCAAATCGAAGACGGGCTTTAGCTTTCCGTTCTGGCTTCCGCCCGGCAGCTGCGGTAGGCTCCGCCACCATGTTTGAAACAGCGACCACGGAAATTGCGACGGCGGCGGAGAAACTCACGCATCTGCGGAGGTTTCTTTGACGTCCCCGCAACGCAAAAACGACTGGGCGAACTCAATGCCCTGATGGCCGCGGACAACTTCTGGGGCAATCGCGAAAAGGCGCAGACTCTGATCGACGAGGCGAACTCCCTGCGCAACAAGATCGAGCCCCTGCTGCAGGCGGAAAAACACCTGGCCGATTTCCGGGTCATGCTCGAGCTGGGCGAGGCTGAGCCGCCCGAGGCGCAGCCAAAGGTCGAGCAGGAGCTCGACCGTGACCTCAAAAGGTTTTTCAAGGACCTTGAGGCGATGGAGCTGCGCGTGTTCCTCAATGGCCCGCATGACCGGAACAATTGCATCTTGAGCATCAACTCCGGCGCCGGCGGCACCGAGGCGTGTGATTGGGCGAACATGTTGCTGCGGATGTACCAGCGCTGGGCCGAGTCGCGCGGCTGGAAGGTCGATGTCACCGACGCGCTGCCCGGCGAGGGCGCGGGCATCAAGAGCGCCGTGATGCTGATCGAGGGGGAAAACGCCTACGGCTTCTGCAAGGCCGAGCGCGGCGTGCACCGGCTCGTGCGGATCTCGCCCTTCGATTCGAACAAGCGCCGCCACACCAGCTTCGCCAGTGTGGACACGATCGCCGAACTCGAAGACAACACCACGGAAATCGTCATCCCCCCGACTGAATTTCACGTGGACACGTTCCGTTCCGGCGGCAAGGGCGGCCAGAACGTGAACAAGGTCGAGACCGCCGTGCGCATCACGCACATCCCCACCGGCCTCGTCGTCGCATCGCAAACCCAACGGTCCCAGCATCAAAACCGCGCCACGGCGATGAAGTTGTTGCTTTCGCGGATTTATGCCCAGCGGCAGGACGCGGCCAAGGCCGAGATGGAACGCTTTTATGGCGAGAAGGGCAGCGTCTCGTGGGGTAACCAGATCCGCAGCTACGTCTTTCAACCCTACCGGATGGTCAAGGATTTGCGCACCGGCGTTGAAACCAGCAATGTGCAGGGCGTGATGGACGGCGACCTCGACCCGTTCGTCAATGGCTGGCTCCGCGCCGGCTGCCCGCTCAAGCGCATGCAGGGTGTGAAAGACGAAGACGAATAAAGTGAGTCCGTAGTCAGTGGCTCGTAGCCAGTAGCAATCGCCCAGCCCTACTGACTACTGACTACTGACTACTGACTGTTGACTGATGAACATTCTCGACAAAATTGTTGAGCAGAAGAAACGCGAGGTCGCGCAACTGCCCGCGCGGCTCATCGCCACCGGCGATTTGCGCGATGCGTTGCTCGAACATGGCGAGCGGCGCGACTTTCTGGCCGCCCTGCGCCAGCCCCGGCAGGGCGACATCGCCCTGATTGCCGAGGTCAAGAAGGCTTCGCCCTCCGCCGGCGTGATCTGCCCGGACTTCGACCCGGTCCGCATCGCAAAGGCATACGAGGCGGCCGGCGTCAGCTGCCTGTCGGTGCTGACCGACGAGAAGTTTTTCCAGGGTTCCCTCGATTATCTCCGGCAAATCCGCACAGCAGTGAAACTGCCGCTGCTGCGCAAGGATTTCATCATCGATGAACGGCAGATCCTTGAAGCCATCGAATGGGGTGCGGACGCGATTCTACTCATCGTCGCAATCCTGGAAGACGCATCGCTGAAACGGTTTCACGCAATCGCGGCAGAAGCCGGACTGGCCGTGCTGGTGGAAGTTCACGATGAAGCCGAACTGGATCGGGCGCTGAAGACCGGCGCCCGCCTTATCGGCGTGAACAACCGCGATTTGAAGGATTTCCGGGTGGACCTGGCGACTACTGAACGGCTGGCGGCGAAACTTTCCCCATCACCCGCCACCGGCCACCCGTCACTCCTGGTCGCCGAGAGCGGCATCCACACGCGAGCGGATGTGGAACGATTGAAGCGCTGCGGCGCCGGCGCCATCCTGGTCGGCGAGTCGCTGATGCGCGGCGGCAATATCCAATCGAAGGTCCGCGAATTGATCGGGTAGCACCCGCCTCCGGCGGGTTCAATTCGGCGTCCCGCCGAATCGCCATGGCACGGAGACTGGCTGACTATCTATGAGACACTGCAAGCTATGTCGGCCGTTCGTTTCGGGCATGGCGCCGAAACGACCCGCGGGACGCGGGTGCTACAACAAATCACGCGCGGGTTTTCGCCAGTTGCTTCGCCAGCCGGATGGCGGCAATCATGCTTGATGGGTTGGCGGTTCCTTTTCCGGCAATGTCGTAGGCCGTACCGTGGTCGGGCGAAGTGCGGATGAACGGCAAACCGAGCGTCCAGTTTACTCCGGTGTCAAACGCGACGGCCTTCAGCGGAGCAAGCCCCTGATCATGATACATGGCCACCACGGCATCGAAATCCCCGCGCAAGGCATAATGAAACACCGTGTCCCCGCTCAACGGCCCGATGACATCAAATCCGCGCTTTTGCGCGGCCTGGACGGTCGGGGTGATGATTTTTATCTCTTCGTCACCGAACTCGCCCCCTTCGCCGGCATGCGGATTCAGGCCGCAAACGGCCACCCGCGCCCGGGGCAGCTGCAGATCATGGCAGGCCTGCGCCGCGAGCTCGATGGCCAGTTCAACTTTCGCCACCGTGAGTTTCCCGGGAACGGATTTGATGGAAACGTGGACGGTGGCCAGGGCGACGCGCAGCCAGCGCCCGCGATCGTCATGGCCAAGCAGCATCATCGCCGTGCGCTTGGCGTGGGCAAGCTCGGAAAGAAATTCCGTCTGGCCGGTGAATGGGTGTCCGGCGCGGATGATGGCTTCCTTGTTGACGGGCGCGGTGACGATCGCGTCGAGTTCATGGCGGAGGCAACGTTCGGCACCATCCCGCAGCCAGGCCACCGCGGCGTGCGCCGCGGCCGGCGAGCCCGCCGGCAAATTTTCCGGCAATGGCCCGGGCAAAGGATTCACGACGAAGATCCGGCCGGAACCGCCGTACCCGGAAAATCTTTCCAGCGGCAGGCTCAATCCAAGTTTCCGGCAAAGGCGGTCCGCGCCAAGGGCATTGCCAATCAGCAGATAGCGCGTGTCGTCGTTGGGGGTTTCCGCCGCGACGGCCTTGAGGGCGACCTCGGGGCCGATGCCGGTGACATCACCGAGGGAGATGCCGATCCAACCTGTCATACGAAGTAAGATTTCTGGCGGTGGAACCTAGAACAAGCGGAAGAACGTTTTCTTTTTCAACTGCGCAATCCACTCTTGTTCGAGCTGCTTCTGCATCTGCGTACGGAGGGTCACCTCGATCTCGTTGCGCACGTCCTTGAGGGGTTTGATGTGCGCGGGGTGTTTATCCTCAACGAGCATGATATAGCATACCTTGGGCGTATCAATCACCCCGCTGACCTCGCCGGCTTTGAGTGGCAACGCGGCCTCGGCCAGCTCCGGGCGGAGCTTGGAGCGTTCAATCCAGCCCCAATCGCCGCCCTGGCTGCGCTGCGATCCCTGCGAATAAACGGTGGCCATTTCCTGGAACGTCGCCCCTTCCCTGATTCGGGACAGGATCTCGCTGGCCAGCCCCGGCGTGTTGGTGTCGTCGTCGGAGGCCTTGTTGAGCACGATCATGCGCAGTTTGATTTCGTCCTCAACCTTGAAATCGTTCGTGTGGCTCAGATAATAGGTCTCGACCTTGTAGGGCGAGATGATGGTTTTGTCCGGGGAAACGGTTTTGGCGCGCAGGGCGGAGACGATGTACTGATCCCGCACCTGCTGGCGGAATTTTTCGTAGGTCTTGCCCTCCGCCTGGAGCGATTTCATCATCGTGATGCGGTCGCTGTACATCTCGCGGATGCGGTCCTGAACCATCTCATCCACGGCGCTGTCGGGCAGCTTGTAACCCTCCGTGTCAAAGGCATGCAAAATCAGCTGCCGCTCGATCAATTGCTCCAGGCCGTCATTGAGCGCCGCGCCCAGCTTTTGCTGATACAGGTCCGGCTGGCTGGCGTATTCCCGGCGCAACATCTGGTCCGCCGGGATGACAAATTCCTCGACTTCCGCATACGTGACCACCCCGCTGCTGACCACGGCCTTGACGGCATCAACCAATTCCGCGCGCAAAGGCAGGCTGAAACAAAAGGCCGCCGCCAGCATTGGAATAAAACGGAAAAATCTCATCAAAATACGGGCGCATACTAACAACTAACCCCGGCGGGTCAAGCGTGCCGCTCAAAAACTGGGACGGTTGAGCAAGTACATCACCAGCGCCAAAATTGCCGACAGCCCCAACCCGGCAACAATGGCCCACTTCAGAAAGTAATGCTGCTTGCGCCGGGCGGCCCGGCCGCCTTGGCCGGGCAGCAAGTAAAAACGTTCGCGCTCTTTGTCTTCCTTTGAACCAAACATGGGATTCTGATTTCCGCCTCATCCCTAACATACAACCCGCCGGCGTTCAAGCCGCATGCTTGCGATTTTGGATGCCGGCCGTTACCGTTGGCGCATGAACCTTGAAGACCATCTGGGTGACATCATCCGCAAGGCGCGAGCGATGAGCGGTGTTTCCGCCGCGACGGCGGCCAATGCGGCGGGAATTTCTGAAACCGAACTGTCCGCGCTCGAAGAAACGGGGCGCGCCAGCCCGCGGCTGGGACTCGCGGCACTGGCGCAGTGCCTCGGGCTCAATCCGGCCCGGCTGGAAGGCATCGCCAAGGGCTGGCACCCGGCGGAGAAGGACCTCGGCCCCTGGCGCGAATTGCGCGTGTTCACCACCGCCGGCGAAGGCGAAACGGTGAATTGCTTTCTGGTCTGGGACGAGGTCACCCGCGACGCGGCATTGTTCGACACCGGCTTCGACGCGAAGCTGATCCGGGACACCATCGCGGCGGAAGGCCTGACGCTGCGGCACATCTTCATCACCCACTCGCACTTTGACCATGTGAGCGCGCTCGGGGCGCTCCGCGAAGCCTTCCCCAAGGTGCGCCTGCACAGCAGTTCCAAAAACGCGCCGGTGGACCAGCGTAACAAACCCAGCGAAATCATCCCGCTCGGCGGATTGCGCGTGACGTATCGCGAGACCCCCGGCCATGCGGAGGACGGGGTGACTTACGTCGTCGGCAACTGGCAGGAGGACGCACCGCACGTGGCCATCGTGGGCGATGCAATTTTCGCCGGGTCCATCGGGCGCGGCAACCAGTCGTGGGATCTGGCGCGGCAAAAAGTGCGCGAACAGATTCTCACCCTGCCGCCGGCGACGCTGATCTGCCCCGGCCATGGCCCGCTGACAACCGTGGCGGAGGAAAAGGCGAACAACCCGTTCTTTTGATTCTTGCGGATTCGACCGGTCGGAAAAACTGGACATTGCCTTGCAGCGATTGAGACACCTGGCGCAGTGGTCCAGGGCGTGACTCAAACCGAAGACCGAGTTAATCCCGATTGCATCCCGGGTTGCCCGGGTGTTTCGACGACAGGGCTTTTCGCACATGTGGCACAGGGATTGCATGTTGTGAAAATCAAGGAACAATACGCAATTTATGAGATTCTCCCTGGAGATTGGCCACACGGAAAGACACCTCGTTGAATTCAACTTTAATCAGCTCCGCGGCACCCTGGTCATCCGCGTAGACGACCGGACGATTTTTCAATCGACCCGCATGTTCAACGAGCCGGTCTACGAAGTATACAACTTTCTGATTGATGGCCGCGAAAAATCGGCCGTGCGGATTGAGAAACGACGCAAGCCGCTGTTCGGCCACCGCAACACGGTCTACGTGAACGACCGCATCACCCGGGTGATCGACCGGTATTTTTGACCGGTTCGGCCGGGACGGGGTGGGAGACCAATCCACCACCCATGGCAACGTCCAGCACAAGTCTCATGGATTTACTCCGATTAAAGGCTGGCTTAATCAATTCGCCCCCCGGTTCTCCAGCCAGGCAAACCCGCGGTTATTCTGACACCTGAAATCCAATTAAAATTGCAAATTGACCATGAATTGGCCGGTTGTTAGCCTTGGGACCCGTTCCAACGGGATTTTTATATGCGACATACCATTTCAGTGCTCGTGGAAAACAAGTTCGGGGTGCTCACCCGCGTGGCCGGCCTGTTCAGCGGCCGCGGCTACAACATCGACACGCTCAACGTCGGCCCGACCCAGGACCCCAAGACGTCGCGCATGACCATCGTCACCCACGGCGACGAGGCCACGCTGGAGCAAATCGTCAAGCAGCTCAACAAGCTGCCGGACGTCATCAAGGTGCAGGATTTTCACGAGGGCGAATACGTGGACCGCGAACTGGTGCTCGTCAAGGTCGCCGTGGACTCCAAATCGCGCGCCGAAGTGATGCAAATCACCGACATCTTCCGCGCCAAAATCGTGGACGTGCAGCCCAAGACGCTCACCATCGAAATCACCGGCGCCGAGACCAAGGTGGAAAAGTTCATCGGCCTGATGGATTCGTTCGGCGTGCAGGAAATCACGCGCACGGGCAAGATCGCCCTGCCGCGCAAGTAACCGGCCGGCGGGTGGAGACCGCGGCTTCCACTCTTTCGGAGCAACCTCGGGGCGCAACTTGACACCCGCACCACAATTGGGGTAGGAAAAGGCAGTTCCTCATCCGAGGGAAAGCAAAACAACGAAAGGCAAAGCATGAACTCGGATACAAGCGCCTGCAACGCCCTGCGCGATCT
>Ga0265338_10000209_pt1 | contig 108029 bp, 111 predicted proteins | sample 42126metaG_FD_193579 | JGI IMG/M metagenome (GOLD analysis project Ga0265338, IMG submission 193579) | Rhizosphere microbial communities from Carex aquatilis grown in University of Washington, Seatle, WA, United States - 4-21-26 metaG | ecosystem: Host-associated > Plants > Roots >...
ATTGCCGATTCCGACGAGTGGCGCACCGCTTGGGGTACATGCGCTTGGAGAAGCGGCAATGGACTGGCATTAAGAGGCGATTGCCAGAGGAGTCCGGCGAGTACAGTTATTAAAAGCTTCATAGATTGCGGAGAAATTGCAAGAGACGAGCCGCAGCGCGCTCAGGCCGGCATTGAAATCATCTCTGGCGGCACTTACCATTTAATCATGAGATTGTATCCGACTTCGAAGCGGGAGTTTGTCCTCGCCATCGCCCGCATCTTCTGCGCGTTTTATCTCGTGATCTTGGCCGGAATGTTTTTGTTCCAGGAGCATTTGATTTTTTTCGCGCGGACTCTGCCAGCCGATTACAAATTTGAATTCAGTCATCCGTTTGAGGAACGCTATCAAACGATCGGCGGATATAAAATTCATTCCGTACTCTTCAAAGCGGCCGATACCAAAGGTTTGATTATTTATTTTCACGGCAACGCCGGAAACATAAGCAGTTGGGGAGAGGTCGCCGAAGACCTCAGCGGCCACACGCACTACGATGTGTTGATGGTGGACTATCCCGGCTTCGGAAAGAGCGAAGGCACCGTCCAATCCGAGGCGCAGTTGCATCTGATGGCGTCTGAGATTTATAAGCGAGCCGCCAGCGGCATGGACGGGGAAGATAAAATCATCGTTTACGGACGCTCGATAGGATCCGGATTGGCGGTGAAACTGGCGGCGGAAAACCGGCCGCAGGCCTTGATTCTCGAAACGCCGTATCTCAATCTGGTGGCGCTCGCGAAAATCCACTATCCGTGGGCGCCGCTCTTCCTCATGAAGTACACCTTTCACTCGGACCAGTGGATCGACAAAGTGAAATGCCCCGTTCTGGTTTTAAGCGGAACTGATGACGAAGTGATTCCCCATTCCCATGCGATTGCACTTGCCGCTCTGGCACATGAGGCGACTTTTGTCGAAATTCCTGGAGGTCACCACAATGACCTTGAAGAGAGTCCCCAGTTTTGGCCCGCCATCGAGAAATTTGTAGCCGTCGCGGAATAGCGCTTGCATTGAATTTCGCAACTTCGATATCTGTAACGGAAACTATGCGTTTGCTGCCCGATCTTGAACCTATTCGCTATGGCGGAAGGGCAGTGACGTTTCTTGGCTCGTGGAGGCCCAAAATGAAAGTCATGCTCTCTCTGCTGCTGATCGCGATGGCCGTTCAAGCGCAGGCTCAGAATCTCGATGTGCAAGCCATCAGCAAGGGTTACACAACTTACGTTGGCGAGGACATAAACAATCTGACGGTCACGCAAGACGGCGTTACGCTCGGCCAAGAGTCGTTTGAAGTCCGTTACGGCAAGGCTCCAACGGACACCAATACGATCGTCAAAACGCCACTGACGGAACCGTTCGTTCTGGCTCACTCGCAGCGCACTCCATATGTTTTCGTTTTCGCCCATGGGATCACCGATTCCGCATTCCAAGGCAAAGACCTCGCGCGCTCACTGTACGCGCAAGGGCATAACTTCTTGTCTCTGCGCCTCGCCGGCCACGGCATCGATACCCCGAACGTCAACACGATTACGCTCGAAAGCTGGCGCCAAAGTATGGACCAGGCGATTGAGCAGGCGAAACTTCTCGGCGATAAAGTCGTTTTGATCGGACTGTCGACCGGTTCCGCATTGCTCGTCGATCGCGTGTACCGTAGATCGGACGACATTGCCGCGATCATTCCTGTCGCTCCGGCCATCGGAATTTCCAATATCGGCGCAAATAAATGGCTTAAGAGGCTTGAAAAAATCCCCGGCCTGGTTCCTTTCATTGGGGATTTAAAAGAGCGATTCACCGGCAATCAGTTCATCGGCTCCGCAAACAAGGAAGAGACGGATGTTCGCCAATTGCGCAAAGACGTGAACGCCCTCAACGTGCTTTATCAACTCGGTAAAGCGGTTCAGGCGCACATGAAGAATGGCGAACTCGTACCCGTGCCCGGATTGCTCGTGAGTTCGACCAATGATAAGTCGATCGACTTGGCGGTTCTCCCGCATATGATGAATGTGTGGCCGACGGGTGAGTGGTTGGTGCAATCCAAATCCGTGCACAGCGGAATGGTGTATAATCCCGCCTACGTCGCGTACGACGCTCCCGATACGGACGGCGTGAGCCGCCCGTTCGTCAGCATCAGTGAAGCGAATCCTGAATACGACGCGATGATCACGCGAATCAATTTATTCATGGATTGCAACGGCCGCATGAAGCAGGCGAGCCAATAGTTTTATTTCAGGAGCGGATACACATCCGTATTCGCTCCTTGATAATCGTCTTCGCAATTGTAGACGCCTTGTTCAGCCATCGAAAGGCTATGATTGGCGTCGAGGGACCAAGTTACAATCTTCGTCGAACACAGCCCATGCTTATCGGTACCGATGGCGATCGTCGTGCCTACAGTCGACTGTTCCACCAAATTCGTTTGATCAATGCGATATACGGCGCCACCGGGGCCTGACGTTTTGCCGTCGAATGAAATCATTGGGCCAGGGGCTTCGCAATCTCCAGTGGTGGGCTTCTGGCCCGTTCCAAAACAAATCGTCAGCACCATTCCGCTGCAGGCATTCTGTTGGATTTTCAGCCAGTTGTTGAAGCCATCGGACGGACCTAAATTGTAGGTGCCCGAAAAATCGGTGCAGGCGAGAGCGAGACTTGGCGCAAGGATGAGCATGAGCAAAATGTGTTTCATAGTGTATCTCCTTATCGTGATGAACCTGTGGCGGTGTTGGATTTTAAACGTGCGGCGGCGGGTAACCAGCCGAGTTCGGGCTTACAACCTGGAGTAGCGGCCTGATAGCCGATATCCCCATAGTTTTTGGGCGTAATCTCGGGCGACGCTTCGCTGTTGGTGAGATGAAAGTGCAAGCACCACTTTTTGAATTGGGCGGTTTCGCATCCCGAATAGTGTTCGACAACGGGAGGCCGTCCTCCGCATTGATGGTGTGCCCAATCCCAGTAGGCGGAATGCGCGCCATCAGTGCCCTCGGCCGTCACACATTCAGAAGTGATCGAGCTGGGAACGGTTGAGGGAATTCCATAGCCATCGAGATCGATCAGGCGGGACACGTTCTTTCCATCTTCATAAAGTTTTGTCGCTAGGGAGTTGGCGAGATCGGAGCCAGAGGAGTGACCAACGATCACGATCGGGCGGTTGGCTTGGGCCATGTCGGTGGCGATGCGAGTGACCAAATCCTTTCCGAATTTTTCTTCCTGGCAGCCATGATCGAGCGTTTTGCACGGGGGGTAGGGATAGGCTGTAAAGTCGTATTCGGATCCCCGCGCGCCTTTGGCGCCGGCCACCCAACAATTCATTTGAGCCTGGGTTGAGCGCGCGCCTCCTATATATATGACGAGTGGCTTGGAGGTGGTGGCTGCGAAACATGTCGTCAGGAGCGCGAGCAAGGTGTAAATCATTATTAAAATCGTAGCCACGACGGTAGGCACATGTCACTTGCGATTTTGCGGTTGAAGGAGTACTTGAGAGTCTATGAAAACACTTATCTTTTTCGTATTCGCACTGTCCGCAACCGCATTTGCCGATGACCAAGCGGCGATGACCTTTAAGGGCGAAATCGTGCGCAAGGCGCCTCTTGAGATCAAATTCGTTCCACCAGCCGCTCACCATTTCAATTTACAGGCACCAGCCTCCGTCGAACTCGCCAACGGCGCGGCCGAAAATCAGGCCGGAAAACTCACAAAAGATGAACACAAAATCAATGTCAGTTTTTTGAAGATAGCGAAGATGGAGAAGGACTGCACCGTCAAAGCCTCGCTTTACGTGTGCAACGACGCCAACACCTATTGTAAGCCGGTGAAGCAAAATTTTGCCTGCGATACCTTAGCCGCGAAATAGCGGCTCCGGACCCGACCTTCCTTAAAAAGCCAACGAAACATCTAGATCCGCGCCGTTAAGCGGCGGCTTCTGTACGCAAACGCCGTTCGTGCACACGATGCCGCCCGGTTCGCCGCCGAAGCCTAAACGGACTGCGTTTACGCCATTGGTCCACTCGATGTGTCCGGAAAATAAATCTGAGCGCGCGATTCCCGAAAATCCATAGTAGTAACCGCTCTGCTTCGTCCACTGCGCCGACAACAGAAAGCGTCCCGCGAAAGGGAGAGTCATCATCTTGCCGAGATCCGCGCCGAGCACGAGTCCATCGCTGTCGCCTTTGAGCGCATTTGATTGATGATGGCGCACTAGCAGCTGCGTGCTAAAAGGCCCGCCGAGTGGCGAGGTCGCGAGGACGCTTGACTCTTGATACTTACTCTCAGCGGAAAGTACGCCATCCTGATAAAACATCACGAGCTTTTGATCGCGCTTTGGAAGGCTAAGATTCACGCCGTAAGAGTTTTGCCGCTCGTAGGGTAGTAAGTCGCGCGATTCCTCAAAAATCCAAATCGGCTCAAACCAAATTGTATCGTCGTTCAAAATATATTTCGGACTCAAACGGAACGAGCGGATCTTCGCCACTTGCAGAGGCAGCGCCGGATTTTCCACCAAGACGGGAATCAGAGTGCGCGCCGGCAACGACTGGTACTCGATGTAGTGGAAGCTATAGACCTGATGCTCCGACCACCACGGCGTCCACCAAACGTAAGGGTCCATAATGTAGGGGTGAACCGCATCGACGCCTTGGACGCCGGTGTTCGTGCTAAACTGCGCCGCGCGCACTTGCAGTCCGCTGTTTCCCGCTTTCAAGTAATACTCGCCGCCGAGGCGCTGGTCGTTGATCTGAGTCGCGTAACCGAGGTCCGTGTCGACATCGCGGTGATAATTAACGATATTCAGGCTCAGCTGATTTTTGACTGTGGCTCCGTCATGATGCCAGAACAGGGACGCGCCATGTGCGCTTTCGCCGGCGACGGGCAAGGCCAATTCCGTCGTCGGATTAATCGGTGTCACAAACAGCGCGGGGTGAATCGAGCCGATAAAGGCCGAGGCCGACCAATCGCCGTGATCCCATTGCGCCGTAGCTCCGCGCAGCGACGCCGGATCCGTAAGACTCGGGATGTTTTGTAAGCTCAAAAGTTCGCCGCCGAGAATCGCCATATGCGAGTCGCCGCCGCGAACCGTGGCGTGATCGGGACCGACATCGCCGTGAAATTCAGCAAACGAATACCCAATTTCGTCGCCGCGGTTAACGGTCGTCGGGTTGTTCATCTCCTCGTACATGTAATCGTATTGCACTTGGCCCGTGACATACTTCGAATCGAGCCGTGCGTAGGCGTTCGAAGTGACCATGCGGTTGTGAATACTGTTGTTGCCGGAAAAGTCGACGCCTTCGGCGTGGACACCGTAGCTCATGTCGACGCCTTTTTTCACCACATGCTCCGGTTCACCGGGGCCGGCCGCGGGCATTAGCAACTGAAAGTCGGCTTCGGTCATGCCTTGGAACGTTTTGATTTCCTGGCCTTCGGGGCCGAGCAAAACCGAGAACGGCAATTGGCCCGCGCGATTGAAGTCAAAAAAGAATTGGCCCGAGTTGTCGCGCAAAACTTCAAAGGGCCAGTGGATGCTGCTCAAAAAACTCTGGGCGAGCGGCATGCCCGAGGGATCATCAACGCTTATGGCAATCACGCGTAAATCTTTTGGGAGCTTGTCGGGATGGGCGGCCAAATCGGCCAATTCGCCTTTACACGGTAAACACCAACTGGCCCAAAACAGCACGAGGGTGCGCTTATCGGAGGAGCTGCCACGGCTTAAACTCGTCGGGAAGCCCGATTCACCCGCAAATTGGTGAGTCCAAAGCGCCTCTCCGGCGTAAGTATGGAAGCTAAACAAGAAGAGCAGGGCGAGTAATCCCTGTATAGTTCTGTGACGCATAAATTTTCCCCGTTTGCGCGCAATAGAGCCTATAAATTTCCGACGCACAATTAAAAATGGAAATCTGGCGAATGTTACATTAGTGTGAGCCGCATCAAAATCAAGGGAGGGGATCCTCGTGACTCAAATGTTCCAACGCAGTTTGCTCGCTATCGCTGTCAGCGCCTTTGCATTGGCTGGTTGCTCGAAAAGTTCCAGCGGAAATTCGGCTACGCCGCAGATTCCGGTCTCGGTCAAAGCGCAAAACGGCCTTTCGACAATTAATGACGGTACGGCTCCGAGCCCAGACCGCGTGACGATCGATAAAGCCATGGCCCGCGCACAACAAGAGCACAAGTCGGTCATCATCGAGATGGGCGCGGCTTGGTGTGGTCCCTGCACTCAGTTCGGAATGGACCTCGACGGTCACCCTGAAGATCTCAAAGATCTTTCGGACCTCGGCTTCATCATGGTGAAGGCTGAGTTCGAGCGCACGGTCACGTCGATGGCTGTGGACTTCGTTGATCTCAATGATTTCTTGCCCTCGACTATTTTCTTGTTCCCGTCGTATTTCGCGTACACTCCGGGCAAAGGATGGATCTCTCTCGGCACATTCTCGAAATACGCCGATTTGAAAAAGGCGCTTCAATACCCGAAGACGTTTGAAGTGATGTCACTCACCGAAATGAAGACGTGCATCGAGCAAGACGACAATTGTCCGCAAGACGAGCAAAACCGTCTTCAGGAAGTGGCTTATGGCAATCCCGCCGGCCAATATTCCTACGCGGATCTCAAAGCGATAGTGAAGCTCTTTAACGACGAAACTCAAGCTCACCCGAATCTGGGCCTTGACGGTCTCGCTCAGCAAATCGCTTCTGAGGCCTCGCTTTATTTCGCGATTGGAGCGATTGATCTGAACACGCTCAAAACCGATTTTTCGGATGTTGCCAAGTCGTTAACGGATGCGTCCGACGATTCATACAGTTATCGCGCGATGCAGGCGCAAGTGGCCAACGTTATGCAAACGAAGGGGCTCAAAGAAGCCGTGAAACAGTGCCCGACGATCGCGGCAAATTACAAAAAGATTATCACGCCGGGAAAATTATCGGCCGGCGATTTCCAGACCAAAATGTCGAATTACGACCAGAACGCTCTCGTGATGTGCACGGATTTGGAAGTGCGCGCGAATGGCGCCACGGAACAGGCTAAAGCCGATTACGCGAAAATCGACGCAAAATTTAATCTCGACTGGGAACTGCAAGCCGCGATGGGCGATACCGACGCTGCCGTGGCCAGCTTCCACAGCAACTATCAGCAGTACGCTGACGGCTATAAGCAGAACATCGATACCGACAACCAAAACATCGACAAAGACAAACAAGCCGGTGATCAGACGAAGCTGAAGGACGACCAAGACCACTTGGCGTTTGACCAGTGGCGCGCGGATTATCACCAGTCGGTCGATACGGAAGTTGAATCGAATTTGAAAAACAAGCAGCCCGTCACTGTGCTACGGGTCTTGAACTAAGGAGACATAAATGGGGCGCACACCTTTTTCCTTGAAAATTCTGTTCGCCTCATTTCTCTTTCTCACGGCTTGCTATGGCCGTCCGAAAACCAACACTTCGCATATGAATGCTACGGCCCTTTTGAGTGCCGTAGGCGCGCAGCCGGGACAAGCGACCGTGGTCACATTCTCGGCCCTGTGGTGCCATCCGTGCCGCGAAGAAATCGATTCGCTTAACCAAGCGAACTCCGAATTTGCCGGCGTGATTCAATTCCGCGGTTTGCTCGTGGAAGGTGAGGACAAGGGGAGCCCGGTCAATCAAGGTGACATCAATTTGTTTACCAGCTTTACCGGCGAGCACGCCCAATACTCAGTGAAGACCGATCCGCTATGGCAGCTGTTCGACACGCTCCACGCCGCTCAAGGTCATGCCTTGCCGACGATGGTGTTGATCAATGCTGCCGGCCAAGTGGAAGAGGTTGTGCAGCAGAGTCTCGACTACAACACGCAATTGCGTCCGTTGCTGCAGGCACTCGCGATCGGCCAAGCGGGGCCCATTGATACGAATCCGATTCCACCGGTTCAGCCGGGGCAGATTTCAGATACGGTGGCGAATTGGGAAGCGCGCGCGGAAGTCGCGGCCTCGGCCACTCTGCTCGCCAACGTGAAAGCCTCATGGCAAGCCGGGCTAGCGAAGTTCACATTCACGGAATCTGAAATGCCGTTTGAAGCCGGAAAGATTTCCTTCCTGTTCGATGGAACGACCAATACGCCGCGGACTGCGGCGTGGGTGAGTGATACGCCGGTCTCTTATTGCACCCTGAACCTCGTGTTCAAAGCCGACGGCTCGCTGGCGTCGTCCAATGGCAATTGTCGGCAGAAACATTAAATTAGGTCTTGCCCGCGTACCAATCGCTCCTCGACGACATGTTTCCGCCGAACTAGTGGTCACTTAGGCAAAATATACAGTCCTATACGGTCTAAATTTACTTAATATTCCCGAACATCTATAACGAACAGGTTGTCAAAATCCTTTAGGAGGGATCAATGAAGACTTTCGTACTCGCAATTGCCTCGCTCGTTCTCGCAGCTTCGGCGCACGCCGATCTCTTAACTCTTTCTCCGTCAAACCCTGCGGTTAAAATCAGCGGCGTGACGGTTTCTTCGAGCGCAAAGTCCTCTTCGGGTGCAAGCCTGACGACGGTCGGCGCGGCTCTCCGTAAAAAACAAGTTATCCTCGCGTCTGATATCTATGTCGGTGAAGTCTTGGTTTCGGATTCCAGCCGTTATGTGAAAACGGTTGCAGGTGCTTTGCCTTCGCTTGAGAACGAAGATCAAGTGGCCCTCGTGCTTCACATCGTGTACCCGTTCGTACCCACAAGTCTGTTGGTGAGCGATTTGAATTCGCAGGCCAGTCAGAACGGCATTACCTCTGACGATGCTGACTATGCGGCCTTTTCGAGTCTCGTGAAGTCGTACAGTTACCGCAGCGGCACTGTGTTTACTATTCTGTTTAGCCGCAATGCTGATGGTTCGCAAACGATGACTCTTGAGAACAAGAACTCGGATGGTTCGATCGCTCCGAATCCGGCGGGCGTGCAGAATCCCGTGACCGTGTCGGCACAGGGTAAACACAAAATCTTGTCGCTCTGGCTCGGTAACACGAACGATTCGTATCTTAAGACATTCCAAACTGATTTGATGAAGTAAGGTGTGGCGATGAAACTCACGGGTTTACTTGTTCTTTCGCTTGGAATTCTGGCCGGTTGCGGAAAGCTGAATGGCACAATGGATGCCACTCAGCAAATGCCCGAAAAGATGGACCAAACGTTCCAGCAGATTAAGACAACCAACGATCAGATGAAAGACACCAATGATACGGTGAAACAAGAGCCCGTGGCCATTGCTCTCGAGAAAATGCAGGATCCCGCCAACGGCACGAACCTGCTTCCGATTCCGTTCGATATCATGCCGTGGGCCGAGACCTTCGGTAAATATGCGTCGACGGATCAGGTGATTAAAGTCGTTTATCTCTGGGAACAAAAGTTGAATACGACCACGGTCGATGCAAATGCCTCGGATGCGGACAAAGCCGCGTTCAACCAGCGCATGCTGCAGACTTTTATGGCTCTTGAATCCGTTTGCGGACTCTTGCCCGACGATAAGGTTCAGCAGATCGTGAAGGAACAAATTTCGAGTGAAGGCCGTTTTCAAACGACCGCTATGAATTTGCTGATGATGCGCGTACGCTTTGTGCGTGACGTCCTCGTTGGCGCAAGCTTGTTGAGCGAGCCGCTCGACAATGCCGGAAAGCTCGAGCAGGGAATCGCGTATGCGAGTTCCGTCGAGTATGTGGCGCGTTTGCCTTATGCGAGCAAAATCAGCATCGATATCAAGGCGCCCTTCGGTGAGCAGCAAGAAACTCTCGATCCCAAAGGCGTGGCAACTGGCGTGTGGAGTTCACTCAAATCAAATGTTGCGATTCCCGACAAGCAATCGACCGACAGCATGACCGGCGACGCGAAGCTCGACAAGATCCGTTTTGACGACGAGCAAAAGCGTAAGGCCGCAGGGCTGTCGACGATCGACGCCAAGCTCAAAGCTTGGAACTAGTGATCGCCGAGGACCACCCAGAGTGGTCCAATCAAAAGATACTTTAAGTCAGTGAGAAACGAGGGACGACGTCCCTCGTAATTATGTCCGATAAATTGGCCGATCCAGGCCACCACAAAAATTCCGATCAATATCCAAACGACCGCACCGGGAAACATGAGTTCGAGGCCGATCGTGAGCAGGCGTGCGAGCATCCACTGCGCGAGCATAATCGCACAGGGCTTCCAACCCATCATTGCATACCACCCCATCGCCAGAGCGCTAATGCCATCTGCTAAAAGACCGTTCACCGGAATTTGATAGAGTAACCCGATCACCGTAAAGAAGATCAAAGGTACGCAAATGCGGTGAATCTTGCGATTCACCGCATTCTTGTGGTCCTCGCCGTACTCAAAGAGCCAGGTTGCGAGCGGTTTCACGAGTTAGCGCGTATAATTCTCGGGAACAAACACAAAGCCCTTCTTCTCAGCGCGCAGGTGACCGATGCCCGGGAAGGGCAGGTGCGCGGCGCCGATCATATAGCCTTCCTTTGCCGCGTCTTTAAAGGCTGCAATGCGCACTTTTTCGGCGGCCGTTTGATCGCTGTCAAAACCCATGCGCGCGGTCGGGCGCTCGAATTGGACCGAGCCCACGTGGATGATGTCGCCGAGGAGTAGGAGCTTCTGGCCATTGCTCTCAACCAAATACGTCTCGTGACCCGGCGTGTGTCCGTGAGCGGCTTTCGAGTGAAGGCCCGGGACGATTTCCATGTCGGCTGCGATCGGTTTCAACTTGCCGGCCTTCTTGTAAGGCGCAATGGCAAGGGGAGCGGTCTCGAAATTGTGCTTCATCATGTCGCCGGCGTTGGCGGCATTTTTCGCGTCCGTCCAGTAATCGAGATCGGTTTTGTCGATGTAGAGCGTCGCGTTCGGGAAATTGGCTTTACCGTCTTTGGTCAGACCGCCGATATGGTCGCCGTGCATATGCGTAATGACGATGACATCGATTTGTTCAGGTTTGTAGCCGGCCGCGCGGAGGTGCTCCATGAAGTGGCCGGTGGAGGGGCCCATCGCACCGCCGGTGCCTGTGTCGACAAGAACGATCTTCGAGCCGGTGTTTATCAAAAAGCCGTCAACCGAGGCTTCGACTTCGTGGCCGAGGAAGTTTTTCTTCAGCTCCGCATCGAGATCCTTCGGCGAGATATTTTGCAGGAGCTTATCGACCGGCATCATAAAGGTGCCGTCAGAGATCGTATTCACTTCGATATCGCCGACCATAAAGCGGTAGTAGCCCGGATTGCTGCCCACGGGCTCTTTCGGAGCGGACGCATAAGCGCTGAGAGTGACGGCCGAGAGAACGGCCAAAATTAGTTTTGCTGGAGTCATAGGTGTAATCCCCCGATAAAATTGAGCCTATCATTTAACGATGCGTCTGAATTGTTGGCAATCGGGAAATAGTTGCAGCTCATGACGCCATTGCGGCGGCGCCCCGGTGGCTCATGGTATAAAGGGCCGGGGAATGGGGTAAAAATGCGACTTTTCACTCTTGCTTTAACAATTTGGGTCTCTGGAATCGCCGCTCACGCGACACCGGCCGCCTCATATATCGGCAGCTGTCAGTACTACGCAACCTTGTCGGATGCGATGGGTTGCAGCGACAGCGGCTATCTCATGCGATTCGGCTACAACTACTGCGTGAAGTTCTTCGTGGAAGAGCCCATCTTTTCGCCGCGGGGCATGCGGGTTCTCAATCAAATCCGCAGGTGTTTGCAGCAAGGGCTCGAACAGGCTCCCGTCTTGACGTGCAACAATGTGGAAGACGTCGCGGTCAAAACGCATGTGAGCTGCTACGCGCAGAGTGACTTCTGCTCGCTCAACATAATCGAGCAAGGCATCTTGGCCACGACTATTTTGCCGTCGTTAATCGATCCGCGCATTTCCGCTACGGTCGAACAGATTCAGCAAATCTGTCTGACAAAAGATCTCGCCGACATTCCTCAGTGACATAAAAAGTAATAGCTGAACGGCTTTTCCGTGAGAACGATCTCCTTCACGATGTACATCGGCGGGAAGGACTCTTCGATCACTTTGATTTCGTCAGACGCGAAGACGGCCTTGGCCGGAGCGTCGTCGTCCACATTACTGACGGAGACTGTCTTAAAAATCTTGAGCGACTGTCCGTCCTGCCAATGGCCCAAGTCGACCAATTGGCGTGAAGCAACGGCTTCGATCTCCATCACATGATTTTGATAGGGGTTCAAGTCGCGCATATAAAGGGATGAGGGAAATTCCATTTCATAGAGATCCGCGGTAACGGCGACGGCTTTGACATCGGCATTGCCTTCGAGCGACCAGCCGGTCGGAGAATAGACACGGCGATCGCAGCTAATGCGTTGGATGCCGAGATTGCGCGCGTCGGAGTCACTGAGACCTTTCGCGCGGTTGAACTGCTCGCGCAAAATCGCGCGATGATTATTTTTTAAGAAGTTGTCGCTCGGTGGTGGAGAGGCGGCCGGCGGCGGAGGCTGAGTCTCGATGTCAAAGTGGCCGGGTTCTTGTGCGTGACAAGCAAAACTGAGAATTAAAATGAGAAAGCTGTTAAAACCCATGCCTAGGGTTTAACAACGTTCATTAAACAACACCAATTAAATGATTTTCATATACGAAAAGCCGCAGGTTGCAGCGGCTTTCCGTACCAATGCGCGATTAACGTCCGTTCGAGTGTGTGACATTCATCGATGAGATAAAGTCGTCCCACTGCGGTCCGTCTTGGCGGAGATCCGCCGTGCTGCGGTTGATAAAGATATTCGTGCCGCCGTAGTTGATGTCTTGGTACACAACGACACCGGCGTCGCCCTGAACGTAGACCGACGAGATGCGGTCATTCCATCCCGAAGGAACTAAGTTCGGATTGTATTGACCAGGCACCATGCAGAAACTCTGTCCGGAGAAATTTGCGCCCTCGTAGAAACAAACTTCGCCGGGGCCGGGGCCGGGATACGGGCCGGGGCCAGGGCCCGGACCGGGACGGCTTGCGCGAATCACATACGACGAAATCATATCGTTCCACTGGGCTCCGTACGAGCGGATGTCAGCCACTGAACTCGAAAGAGTCAGATGCTGACCGCCGTAGTTGATGTCCTGGTAAACGTCGACCGAGGCGTAACCTTGAATATAAATAGAAGAGATTTGATCGTTCCAGCCCGAGGGCACGAGCGTAGTGTTGGCGCTGTCACCGACGACACAGAAAGATTGTCCGCCATAGTTGATGTCCTGATAAAAGCAGACTTGTTCCGGGCCACCAGGTTGCGGACCAGGGCCAGGATGCGGGCCGGGACCGGGGCCAGGATAAGGACCAGGGCCGGGACCGGGACCGGGGCCAGGATAAGGACCTCCGGGAATTCCAGGGCCACTAGGTTGCGGGCCAATGCCGCCTGCGAACACTGTGATCGGCATCAATGCCATCAGCACAACGAAAATAAAATGTTTCAATTTTTCCCCCTTGAAAAACTATGTTGTTCCTTCCGTGTCTTCAAAAGAGCAAGTTGCTTGCCACAGCAAACCAGTGTCGTTTCGTTACTGGACCAGTAAAGTCATCGCAACGATTTCCGTTTTCTGCTGGCTAAAATCATCGAAAGCGCATACTTTTGATTTTCAATTTCCGGGGGGAAACTATGCGCTTCTTGTTGGCCGTTTTATTTTGCACCAGTTGGGTCCATGCGGACGACTTGCGTCAAGTGCTGGTAGTTTCGGGAATGACAGGTGAAGGAAAAATTGCGGCGGGAACAAATGTGCTTTCGGTATTGAGTGGGGGAGACCCCGTGGCGCTCGGCGCCTCACTTAAGAATATTGATCCAACGACTATCCGGGCGGTGGTGAGCTTTGGCGTTGCCGGCGGTCTCGCTCCGGCTTTGAATCCCGCGGATATCGTTGTGGCGAGCGCCATCAAAGATGCAAGTGGTGCGGTTTATCCCGCCGACCCGCAACTGCTCCAGCAAATCGAATCGTCGCTGCAAACGCATAACATAATATTTCATGAGGGCGGCGACTTCGGCTCAGCCGCAGCCGTGCTCGATGCGAACGCCAAACAGTCGCTTGGGGCGCAGACGAACACACAGAGTGTCGATATGGAATCGCAAGTCGCGGCCGCATGGGCTGAGGCGAATCACTTGCCCTTTGCCATGCTGAGAACGATCAGCGATCCGCAGCCGCTAACCGTACCTGCGATCGCTCTGACCGCGCTCAATCCTGACGGCAGCATTAACTATGACGCGGTCATGGACGATATCTCTAAACACCCCGGCGATCTTCAGCCGCTCTTGCAATTAAGCAAAGACACGCAGGCGGCGCTCAAGCAATTGCAGTCCTGCCGGAACGCGGTCGACTTGGGCACGCTCTAGTGCGCGAATCGTTCTATCAATATACGTATAACGAGTGGCAGGGCCTCTGCCACACACATGACCTCAAGCCCGAGAGCGCGGCGATGGTCTACAACTGGTATTACAAAAAAAATCAACGCACTCTGTGTTCTGACCATAATCTCCCCAGGCGGACGCGCGAGTTTCTGACCAACCAACTTTCCTTCGAATTGCCCGTTGTGCATACCGTGAGCGAATCCGCCGACCGCACCGTCAAATTTCTCTTTGCGTTGAGCGACGGTCGGCGCGTGGAAACGGTTTTGATTCCATTTCAAGGCAAGTACACGGTTTGTCTCAGCTCGCAGGTAGGCTGCGCGATGAATTGCAATTTCTGTTTCACCGGCACGCAGGGGCTTTCGCGTCATCTCCGCACGGAAGAAATTATCGGACAGTTTCTCGGCGCGCAGACATGGCTCAGTGAGAACCGTCCCGACGATGACCGCATTCTCAATATCGTTTACATGGGACAAGGGGAACCGCTGCATAATTTCGATGCCGTCAAACGTTCGGCGGAAATTTTCGTGTCACAACACGGTTTAAGTTTAGCGGGCCACAAGATCACAATTTCGACTTCGGGCTACATTCCGGGCTTGAAACGTTGGCAGCAAGAAATGCCCGATGTGAATATCGCGCTCTCGCTGCATTCACCGTTCAATGAGAAGCGCAGCCGCGTGATTCCGATCAACAAAAAATATCCGCTCGAAGACGTATTGCCTCTGGTTGATGCGATTCCGACGGGCAAAAAGCGTTTCGTGACCTATGAGTATTTGTTGCTTAAAGGCTTCAATGACTCAGATGAAGATGCGCACGCGACCGGGCGCCTGCTCCAGGGACGCAAAGCGCTGGTCAATTTGATTCCCTTCAATCCGTTTCCCGGTGCTCACTATGAGCGCCCCGCGCACGAGACCGTTATCGCCTTTAAAGCTGTGCTCGACTCGTATCAATTGCCGACAATGATTCGCGCGACCAAGGGCGATGAAATTCTCGCCGCTTGCGGTCAGCTCAATTCGCGTGTTTAATAATACGGATTCGGAGGACCCATGGCCGCAAAAAAAATCGCCGTTCTAGTTGGAAGTCTGCGCAAGGAATCGTTCACCCGCAAGGTTGCAAAAGCCGTCATGGAGCTCGCACCCGATGCGCTGAAATTTGAAATTGTCGAAATCGGACAACTTCCGTTCTACAACGAGGACCTCGAAGCCACGGCTCCGAAAGAGTGGCGCGAGTTTCGCGAAAAAGTTAAAAGCTGCGACGGGGTTTTGTTCGCCACTCCGGAATACAACCGGTCCGTGCCCGCGGTGTTGAAAAACGCACTGGATGTCGGCTCCCGTCCATATGGCAAGAGCGTGTGGGATGGAAAGCCGGGAGCCGTTATCAGTGTGTCGCCGGGAGCGTTGGGCGGATTCGGAGCCAATCATCACCTACGGCAATCGCTAGTTTTCCTAAACGTTCCTGCCATGCAAATGCCCGAGGCGTACGTCGGCGGTGCGAGTAAATTATTCGATGAAAGTGGAAAGCTAAACAACGACGGCACCAAAGAATTCCTCCACAAATTCACCACTGCATTTTCTTCGTGGGTGGAAAAAATCATCGGATGAGTCCTCGTGGCACGAACCTTCTGAATCTCTAGCGACCCGCGCCATCATGAATTTTGACCATAATTTCTTTCTGACATAGCATCGGGGTATCTACAGTTGCGGTGGGGGAAGCTATGCAGCATATGGCCCGTTTAATTCCGTTGTTTGCTTCGGTGCTTGTATTGACCAGTTGCAATAAGCCCGGCGACTTCTTCTACGTCTACCCTGTCTCGCAACATATTTCGTACGCAGAGCCGATCAAGCAAATGCTCGGCTCGAACCAACTCGATATCTTGTGGGTCATCGATAACAGCGGCAGTATGATGTCGCACCAACAAGACGTGATGAACAATATGAACACGTTCATCAGTGCTCTAACCACCAACAATGCGCTTGATTGGAAGAGCGGTTTGATTTCGACGTCTGACGGTGAACAACCCTATGCGGGATTTACGCCCGGAACGGAATTGCTCTCCAGCGATCCGTTAGTAGGCCAAAAATTTATCTCCGCGGTGGCTCGTTTAGGCACGATGGGTGACGGCACGGAAATGACATTTGACCCGGTCGTCGACGTGCTGACTCAGTATCCGACTTTCCGCCGTCCCGGCGCGGCCTTTGCGATTATTGTCATCAGCGATGCGCCCGAGCAAAGCTATACGAACACGGCGACCACGTTCATCAAGTTCCTCACTCAGACGGGTGGCGGCTCTCTGGCGCAAACGTATTTCTATGGGTTTTTAAATCCCGACGATTGGTGTACGGCGACCGACGACGACTGGTATTGGACGGGAAGCCCGTTTGAAGCCGTGAGCAACGCCATTCAGGGCCATGTGTACAAACTCTGCGATCCGAATTTCGCGGCCAACCTTCAAGATCTCGGCACAAACCTCGGCAAAGAGGTGAGCATGTCGCGGATTTACCTCAAGCAAATTCCCAGGCCGGCCACGATTCACATCATTTACCAGGGACAAGAGGTTCCGGGCGGACCGCAATCGCAGGGTGGATACTGGGTTTATCGTCAGGATATCAACGCCATCGAATTCTCAAGTTTAGCTTTTGCTCCGAGCCAGAACGCATCGGTGCAAGTGATCTACGACGTCGACAACGGCGTGCAAAACTAAAGCCGCCAAGTTAATCAGAGACGAAGCCACGGTCATCCATAGGTTCGGCGCACGAGTTGCAATGTTCGGCACTACACATGGTAAAGACGCTGCAGTTTCGCACACTTATGAAGTATTTCCAGGGCGTGGCTATAAGTTCGATAGTGGTGTTTTCGCATTTGGCTTTCGCTATCGTGGGCGGAAATCTTCCGAGCCCGGCCGATCCGACTGCTAGAAGCACTGTCATTTTGTTCAAATTTGATCCCGATAAACAAATGACCAGCTCGCGCTGCTCGGCGAGCTTGATCGCCAAAGACCTCTTGGTCACCGCGGCTCATTGCCTCTTTCCCGATCATTACTCGAATAAGAATCAGCTTCCCCCGCGAAATTTGATCGCCTACCTCGGCGGATATGTCGCGAGTGAGGGTTTGATGCCGTCGAAAATCGTGCACGTAAAAGAGGTGCGCGTGCATCCCGGGTACACGGCGAGTTTTAAGATTGCCCATGAGGAGCGCAAAGACATTGCGCTTGTGAAGCTCGAGCGCGATGTCGACTTGGGCTTTTCGCCGGCGGCGATTTTGGATCCGACAATTTCGCTTTTGAAGTTTCAATCGCCCCTTGTCGGTGGCTACGGCGATACCGCCATTCCCACGCAAATTCCAGGCGGAACATACTATATATACAACAACTACTTTGTGGACCTCGCGCCGTATGAGGGGGGATCGATGGTGGAACTGATCGGTCCTCACAATAAAGGCGGCTATGAAGGGGATTCGGGAGGCCCGGCCTATCTCGATGATCACGGAAAATTAAAGCTCTGGGGTGTATTCTCGGCCTATGTTTTTGATCAAGGAGAAGCGGATTACGAGGACTTACGCGCTTCTCTGACATGGATCACTTTTGCCAGCGCCTCCCTCGGGTCACCGGTCACATTCTAGATTTCCTTGCCATGCGTTATAGCCTGTGGTTATAGATAAATCATGTCACAAGCGATTCGTTTTCTTTTAGCAACATTGGCCATTTTGATTTTCAGCGCCCACGGCGACGAACTCAAAGAGGACTTTAAGAAAGTCGGCCGCGACTTCAAAGAACTCGGCAAAGATATCGGCAAGAATGCAAAAGACGTGACTCACAAAGCGGTCGGCAAAGCCAAAGACCTGACCAAAAAAGCCAAGAAAAAGATCAACGACTAAGGCAGCATGCGCCTTAGGCTCTCAGAGCCTCTCCCAAACCATCTAAAATTCCGTCCCAGCCGTCTTGAACGCGGTCCTTGAGATGTGCAAATTCGGCTTTAATCTCGTGCGTGAGAGTGACTTCGACGCCGCCACGGTCGAGCGTCTTCACGTCGATTGTCACGAGATCTTGTTCGGGCGCGTTTCTCACAACTGCGAATTTGAAGGAGAGGCGTGTGGGCTTGTTGATTTCAACGAATTGGCCGTAGTGTGAGGCATCGCCGCTCGGGCGCCGCTCGACAAATACAAATTCGCCGCCTTCGCGCGGATCGAGTTCGGCTTTGATCATTTTTCCAGTGATAGTCTTGAACATGAATTTCTTAGCCTTCTCGACAGTGAGAAGAGCGTCGAACACGCGTTCTGCCGGAACATTGTAACGGTGTATAGATTTAACCTTCACTCTAGATTCGGTCTTCGCCATAGGAACTCCCGCCTTGATTTTACGATAGCTTTAGATACGCTTTAAGTTCAACTAAGGAGTGCAGCGTGCTTAAAATTCTACTCGCCTCGGTGGTTAGCGCGCTTTTCGCTGCGTGTGCAGAAGCGCCTGCGTCGTCGAGTGGGTCCGCTAGCAGTGCTGCGCCGGTCGCCGCAACAACGCCGTCTGTACCCGTAATGACACCGGAAACGCCTCCACAAGCGGCGTCAACACCTGCTGAAAAAAAGGTCATGAGAGAAGCGCCGGCAGCGAAGTCCGAAGTTCCGGTCAAAGCCACCGGCACCGTTTGGAAAATGAAAAAGGGCAAGCTCTCGGGCACGCCTGCCGCGAAGGTCATCGCCAAAGACAAAGACCCCAAATCGGGACAAATGATCACGACGTTCTGCTGGCGTTACGAGACCTTTGCCGTCATTGGGATTAAAGGCTCCGGCGAGGTCGGAACGGGCGAAGTGGATTTGCGCCGTGAGAGCAAGCCGCATGAGAATCTCTGTAAAATGGAGTTTAGCGGTAAGGTCGACAACTTGGATATTATAGAAGGCGATTTTGCCGGAGTGGCCGGCGATTTCGTAGTGATCGAAGGGGCCGATGCGACCGACGGTCCGCCTCAGTTTCAAATTCTCTCAACAGTCACGAATAAGGAAGTGTTCAAGGGCGTGCACAATCCCGCGGAGGAGTTTTCGCTCACCCGCCGCGGTCACCGGACTTCGCTGACGTATTTCACCCGGATCCCGGTGAAGTGTGAACTGGCGGATGAAGGCGCCGCCTGTTGGTCAAAGGTTCTGGCGGCAAGTCCGCTCAAGAAACATACGGCGATGCCCGACTGCAAGGGCGCATTTGCAAAGGCTAAGGTAAAAATGACGGAAGATGCGGTCGTGACTGTCGAAGCCGAAGTCGGCGACCTCAATGCGCCAAAAGTGGCTTTCATCGGCGGGAAGGCGACCTGCGCGCCGGTCCCCGACGCGGAAAAGTTATAACTATTTTTTCTCGAGCAAGAGTACGCTTGGCGGAAGTTGGCGCATCCCGGTCTTAATCAAAACAGCTTGTTTGGCCACTTTCAATTTCGCCAAGAATGGCTCGAGGGCCTTGGGATCCGCCGAAGCGAGCGGCATCTCCGGCGAGCCAAGGTAGCCCTCGGCGGTGACGAGACCCTGACCATCGAGTAAGTAGAGAAAATCTCCTAAGTCGCTGGTTACGATTTCATTGTGATCGGTTAAGCCGATTTTCAACAGCGTAAATTCGGTATTTTGATTGAACGTATCGTTGACGACGTCGTAGTGCGGCCCTTTGCGCTTAAACGTTCCGTAGGTAAAGGTCCCGGTGTGGGGAATCTGGAAGTTCGAGAGTTCGTGCATGCGGCGGCGGCCGATTTTGTAAAAGCGGTCGGCCTGCGTTTTGTTGATCTCGTAGCGCTCGAACCACGGCGCGAGCCGTTCTTTAGCCTCTTTGATCTCCTGCTCAGTCAAAGTTTGTACGACTACGGCGCGTGCGCTTTGCAAAAATAGCGGGCGGAGGTCACTCGCGCCGGGAATCGGTTCGGTGAGTTCCTTATCCGCAAATAGCATCGGAACATTTGGGTGAAGGTCGACAAGTTGGTCGATGACAACGACATTTACGACCATTTCCACTTCACCATAAAAACCGGAAAGGGCGACCGTTCCATTTTCGTCAATCAGATAGAGCTGGTCCCCCGGGCGCAAGTCGCGGCGGGTGAGCATGGGAAGTGGCGTGATATTCCGCTGCAAGAAATCATCTTTGATCTGAAAGGCGGTTTTCTCGCCCATTCCCGTTTGCCAGTAAGTGCCGAGCTGGCCTTCAATCGCGATTTGGTTCGCGGCGAGCCGAATCTCCGTGTCTTTGTCGACGCTCAGACGGCGATCGCAAAGTGACATAATGTTTTTGACGGCAAAAGCTTGCGGCATCCAGGCGAACAGCACACAAAAAGCGATGAGAAAACGCATTCCCTCCCGTAGCAGGTTTACCCTTATGGAACAAGCTGCTAGCCTATTGAGCGAACTAGGGGGAAAAAATGTTCCAAGGACTTGCACTATTTTGCACGGTGATTTCTGCCTTCGCTGGCACGATTGAATCTAAACCCTGGAAGCAGGTGGCGAAGCCCGTAGCGGGCTTTGCTGACCATCAGGTTTTAGCCTTAGCTGCCGATCATGGCCACTTGTATGTGGGATCGTTTCTGACCAAAGAAAAACGCAGCGGGTTTGAAATTTACGACCTGAAAACCGGAAAGATCACCGAGGATAACAAGCGCATTCACCTGCACAAAGAAGATTCAATCACGCACATCCTTGTCGATGAGAAAACCAAACATGTTTGGATTGCGACCAATAATAATTTGGCCACTGCCAGATGTTATGACGATAAGTGGATGATCATGAAGTGCGATCGTAGTTTTATCGATGATCACGTGAAATATCTGGAGCCGCCGTCGGTAAAAAACCCGTCTTTTGAGACGGGAACTTATGATGAGGCGGGCGGGGTCCTTGGCCAGTTCAAAGGTCCAATTTTTCTCGTTGATAAGTCTCAGCAGCTGGAAAAGGTTTATGAAGGCGATCATTACAAGTGGCCGCGGGCGAGCGCTCTCACCAAGGAGTACGCCTTGGTCGGCACGAATGGCGACGGCTTGATCGTCATCAACCGCGCGACGAAAAATGTCGCCCGCTTTCCCGACAATGACAAAACGACGCTCGACAATGCCGCGGCCGTCGCCGTCGCGGGAGCGGAAGTTTATATTGGCGGAGTCGGACTTTACCGCGCCCCGCTTAAAGACTTCAGTGTGAAGTAGAAGACTATTTGAACTCGACGAAATCGCCGCCACGGACGCTAGGTGAGAACACTCCCGGAGGATAGTTCATCGTCACGCAATGAATGTTGCCGTCGCCTTCAACCGCGAGTTCTTTGGTGTACACGCCGACGGCTTTGAAACCGAGCTTCGTGTAAGCGTCGAGAGCATCCTGGTCCGCTTTGATTCCCATTTGCGGAACGAAGATCGTGCCGTTGACCACGAGCGTGTTCATGTAGGTTTCATCATCGGCGCCCGTCGAAGGAATACGCGAAACCTGATAGCCTTTGCCAGCCAAGAGTTTGGCATAAACGTCGTCGTCTGTCAGGGCGACTTTTCCACTCAAGAACTTGATGCGCTCATCGATATCGCCAATGCCACCTTCTTGGTCGAGCAAGGTGACGGTTTTGCAACCGTAATACTGGGTAAAATATTGTTGCGGGTCTTGCAAACCGGCCGTTTCGTTGACGTCTTCCGAGAAGCAATTGCCGTCAAGATCGTAAAGGAGGTTGCCGCCGCGGAAGTATTGGTGCGTGCTGACCATCGGCACATTGCCGAGGGCTCGGTCGACAGCCGCGTCAGGCTCGAAGCTCTGCGGATAGATCGAGTCAACAAGACCCATGGTTGTCGCGCTGGTGTACACGGGGAACGGGAGCGAGTCGCGGGCCCAAATGGGATCCGAGCGTTGCGATTCCGGAACCACTAAGAATTTCAAGCGGTCGCCGAGATATTGGCCGAGCTTAGCTTTAATCGGAGCGGCATCGGATTGATTCGCGACGTAGACGATCAGCGAGGCGTCTGCCGGAAGATTTTGCGCAATGGCCAAACGCAGATCGGGCATTTCAAAATCGTCATCGCCGGCGATGGCGACGTAACCGGTCGTTTCAATTTCACTGAACGGACGGACGGCAGTCCAATTGCCAGTCGTTGTGGACATCGGCTTCATAAAATCTTGGTTCCACTCAATGGCTTGGCGTTGTTGTTCCGGAGTTCCCAAGTGTTTATTCGCGGCAAAGGCCGAGAACGAACTCATAATCAGGACCACGAGCGCTAGCTGTTTCATCTTTTCCCCCCTAAGTTTAAGATGCGATTAAAAAGCGTAGCCGTGGAATCCGGTGCGCGCGACTTAAATTTCATGTAATTCGGCGGGAAATATATGGATTCTGATGCTTTTTAAAACTATGTTCGAATTCCACGATTAATAGAGGGCGTCAGATGAAGAATGTATCGCGAAACCTTAACGTGATTTTGATTACCGGCTTGCTGTTTGCCATTTTTTTAACCTGGCTCGGACCGATCGTCATCGGCGTGCTGTTTACGCCGCCCGTAAGCTTCGGTATGAATTGCGAGCCGGCCGCCGCCTGGTCGATGCACAAACTGATCATGACTCAAGTGATCGGGCTGATTGTGGGGATGCTCGTCTCGGGAATTTTCGTCTCTACTCGCAAGTCAAAGCCGGTTGAAAGTAAACCGGTTGATGGAAAGTAATTAAGTGTTGGCTGCGCGGGAGGAAGGCACTCCAGTACGCGCGGCTCGAGGGTTCGCCGAGCACGGCAAACGCATTGGCGATCACGGTTTTGGGATCGCCCTTCCAGCCCAAGGCTTTAAGTGGGATTTCGAGATCGGCCGTCCAACCGTCATCGGTCGGCGTGCTAACGGCTTGCAGTCCGTAGGTCGCCGTCGGACGTGGGGGAATGTGATGCGGATCTTGGATTTTCAATTGGAAAATCTGGCCGGCGGCATCGACGTCGAATTCGTAGTAGGGAACATTGCCCTTTTGCCCCGCCACACTCAGAAATAATTCGACCACGTCATAGTTGAATGAGTATTGGCCGGGATTGAGCGTGCCGCGGCCATAGACCGCTGATTCTTTGACTTCGTAATGGACTTTTAGCGTGTCGCCGTCGAGCGCGAATTGCACGGACACCGGAGCATCTACCGGCGCCGGTGATTTGCTGAAGACAAGGCCTAAGGTTAAAAGCGCGCTCGCACAAGTCATCGTTACTTCGTCTGCATCGGAATCGCGAGATTCGAGAGATCGGCGTTGGGGCTTGCGGCGCGGGCGGCTTCCGGAGTGAGCGGAACGGGCTCGGGTTGCGTGAGGTAGAACACCATGGTTTTTTGCCTGACGATGGCGCGTGCGTCACGGCTCACGACGATTTCGTCGCCCACTTTACGGGCACTCGCCCAACCGGCTTGATTGATCTCTTGCACGGTTTCGAGATTTACCGGGGCTTCTTGATAGTCGTTTACGCCCTTGTCATTCTTCCCGTCGAAACCTTTCAGGGGGCGGAATTGGACTGAGCCGAGGTTCACTTTCGCCGATAGAATCAAGCGGCCGGTTGTCACATCAAATTTGGCCGACCAGAAATCGTTCGGCTGGAGCAAATTCGCGAATGGGATAATAGCACGGTCACCCAAAGCCGAAAAGCTCAAGCCCACGGGTATCGCCCGGAACGCGTCTGCGGAAGACACGTCGATGTGTTTTTCGTATCCGTCACGCGTGCGGTTCGGATAGCTCTTCGTGCGCAGCCAGTAATATTCGCCGGCGGATTTCACGACCGGATAGAAATACCAGAGTTTACCGATGGCGTAGACGTTCGAGTCGCCATCCTTGCTGGTGAGCGCGTGGAAGGTCTTGCTGACAATGCCGTCGGGCTGATCGGCCATGCGGTCGATGTCTTTATCCGTAATGTTATTCTTGATCTTCATGCGGGCATCGCGCAGATCCGGAAGGCCCTTGAGGCTCGGCAAGCGCAGTTCGTTGATCTTGCTCAAGCTGATGTAATCCACGAGTTGTACGGTCGAGTAGTCGATCGTGTCGATATACCAATACGCCGGCGAGAGCGTAATCTGTTGGTTGGCGTTTAAGTTGAAACCGCTCGAGGGGTCGGAGTAACCCGACTGCATGCGGATATGCTTAATGTTGGAATCGTAAACCGTTGTGGCGCGGAATTGAACTTCCTGCTGAGCGGTTGCGCGCTCGGGCAGGCTCATTTGGTTAAACGAGAAGTTGCTGCCGATACGGCTTGAGATCACGTCGAGTACGGCTTGCACCGGAACGGAATCGTCGCTCCCGGCTTTGCCGTCACCAGCGGTTGCTGCCGATTGGGCGGCGAGCGAGACTTCTTGCAAGATTTTGTCTACGATTTGCGTTTGAATTTTGGCGAACGCGTCGCCGGAGCCGCCTTCAGAAGTAATCACGACGCTCTTGCTATCGACGGCGCTTTTGAGGGCCGCGTCGATCTGACCTTTGACGATCGAAACTTGGCCTTTGGCCCCCGCCTTAAAGTTCTGTGCGAGGCTTTTGAGGTCGACAGTTGCAGTGATCGAACCCAATCGCTGCGAAGCTTGGAACTGATAGCGCACCGTCACGGTCACGCCATTGCTCATCGCGTTTTGAAAGAATTCTTTTTCGGCATCCGTCACGCGGAAGATCGCGGTCAGCGTTTCGCCATTCGACTGGATCATATCGGCTTCATTTTTATTCGCGGTTTCATCTTTTGACTGGATACGCGATTGGTCTTCGGCCGTGAGGCCGATACTTCCCACATCTTGAACTCCGGGAATGTTCACTTGCATCGAGGTCAAGGGAATCGGCGCGATCGTGTACACTTTGTTGCTCGGATCCGCGCGGTTGATTTGGACTTTCACCGTATCGAAATCGCACATATGTTCATCGATGGCCTGCGAGCTCGCGCCTTTGGTCAACGACACTTCACCATCCGAAGGAAAACGCAGTTTTAGATACAGGAACCATTTGCGGGCATTCGCATCTTGCATATTGGCGTTGGGAATCGGGGCGAAGTAAAAGCTGCGCGAATCACCATCGCCAACTGTGCCGGGAATCGCGTGGGGAACTACGAATACCGTGTGATTAAAGTGCTGCGAGCTGCGGAAGAAAATGCGGTTACAGGAGCTGTCGACCGGCAGGGGAACGGGCTGCAGTTGAGCGCCGTCCACGCCATTGGCGTAAACTTGGCCGGTGCTTAAAACCGAGGCGAGCACGCTCAAGGCGAGCGAATGGCGGAGCTTCAGCATAAATCCTCACGATATATTTAGGTTCAGGACCCTATTTACAAGATCCATTCCACAGTTCTTGAGGACTTAAGTAAGTGATTTTACAGGCAGGATCTTACAAATCCTGCCTGAAAAGGGCACTGAAAGACCGATTAAAGCGCGCCGATCGACTTGTAAAACGGCGTATTGGAGGGCTCGCGGCCGAGGAATTTCTTAACGAGCTCGATAGGTTCTTCCATGTTGCCGCGTTCGAGAATGTACTTGCGGTATTTCGCGCCGGCTTGGGGATTGGTGAGGCCTGCCTTTTTGAAGACGGTGAACATGTCTTCGGCATAAACTTTCGACCACATGTAGCCGTAATAACCGCTGTCGTATCCGCCCATCAAATGGCCGAAGCTCGCCGGGAATTGCACGCCCGGCATGATGGGGAGACCGGTAATTTGCAAATAGAGATCGTCATACATTTTGTTGGCATCGATCGGCCCTTGCTGGCTGTTGATCGCCATATCGTACGCCGCTAATAAATCTTGGCGGGTGTACATGCGGGCCGCCTGGAAATCCCTCAACGCGACCAGTGATTTTAGCGTGGCCGACGGAAGCTTTTTCTTGTGGTCTTTGTAGTGACCACTCAACCGGTTGAGAATTTCAGGTTCGTATACCCAGTTCTCGAGCATTTGTGACGGCGCCTCGACAAAGTCTTGCTTAACCGAAGTTCCGCTAAGTGAGGCATACGGCGCGCGCGTGAGGGTGGCGTGCATCGTATGTCCGAACTCGTGGAAGAGCGTCACGACTTCGCCACTATTGGCGAAGCTGAGCAGCGCGGGCTTGCCGTTGCCGCCGGGTTCAAGATTCGCCATGATGCTCGCGACCGGGTAGTTGTAGTGACCGTTCTTCAGCACACGGCCCGAAATAATAGCTGAGTTGGCGGCGTGTTGATACTTGCCCGGCCGTTTGTAGAGATCCATGAAAAAGAACGCGATCAGGCGGTTGTCTTTCTTGTCATGGATTTCGTATGCCTTTACATCGGGCGACCACACCTTTGCGTTCGGGATTTCTTTATAGGTCACACCGAGCATCTCCGAATAAATTTTCATCATATTCGGAATCACGACGTCAGACGGAAAGTATTCGCGCACTTTCTGAAAGTCGATATTGAACATCTTCTTCTGCATTTGCGTCGAAATGTACGTGTTGTCCCATTGATCAAGGGTCTTCGCGGAAGGATCGAGTTGTTGTTTGAACTTCAACATCTCGTTTGTCTGCTTCGTATTGTCGCGCGCGAGCTTTTGGCGGACGTCATTGAGGAAGCTCATGACCGTCGAGCTTGTCTTCGCCATGTGGTCTTGCAGTTTATAGTCTGCCCAGGTCTTAAAACCGAGCAGCTTGGCGATTTGCTCACGCACTTCCACGCCTTGCTCGAGCAATTTGATATTGGCATTGCCGCCGACATTGTACATCGCCGTCATCATGCGCTTGCGGAGATCGGCGCTCTTGGCATTTTGCTCGATCTCGAAGAAGTCGGGTTCGCGGACGCCGAGGACGTAGGTGTCGCCGGATTTCTTTTGTTTGGCGATATAGTCGGGATTTACGCCGTCCATTTCGCTGGGTTTGGCCGTGATCGTCGACGAATCTTTGCGGATATTGCCTTCGAAATCGAGCTCAATTTTCGAAAGCTGATCGCTCAGCTGGCGGAATTTGGCGAGTTGATCGTCGGGGAGATTCATACCGTTCTCTTCGAAGCCGCGCAGAGTTTCGCTTACCAAACGCTTTTCATCCGTGTTGCGTCCAGGCTGGTCTTTGAGGGCAAGATAGAGATCGCGGCGAGTGAGCATGTCGTTGCCGAATTCGGCGAGAGTTTGCGAGCACTGTTCACTTTCCGTGCGCGTGGATTCATCGGGCGAAACGTTTTTCATGTAGACGAGCGGGGAGGCCTCATCGCCCAATTCGGCGTTGGCGTCTTCGAATTCGAGCATGGTGTTGTCGAGGGTGCGGCTCTCAGGTTTGAGGGCCACGATAGCCTTTAGGCGTCCGTCGCATTTGGCGATTGCAGCTTTACAAAGAGCCGTCAGCTCGCCCCTTTGATAACTGACCTGGATATTCGGTTCAGGCGTGGCGGCCGCAAAGGCCTGGGCTGCAATTAAACTCAAAAGGACGTTAAGCATACTGGACCTCCGTGAATAACTTTAGTCTCAAAATGAGACCCCGAGTAGACCTGAAGTTTACAAAAACTGTCGAACCTTCGGGCGAGTTGCGGATCGTTCCTGGAAGTTCAAAAAAACTGTCAAATCTTTAGAGTCCTAATTTGACTAAATCGTTAATATTTTTAGCGGTTTATGGCACTTAGCGTTAGCCTGACTGTATCCGCGGGGGGTGAGCCGCGGGAGACTCATTCAGGAGGAATGAACCATGCGGGCGACTATATTAGCAATAATCCTACTAAGCGGAACGTTGGTTGCCACAGGATGTACAAATAAGGTTTCGACCGGAGATTCCAGTGGGCCGGTCAAGATGTCGACTTTCGACGTCAATAAGTATGCGGTGAACACGACGGCGTGTAACCCGCTGAGCGGCGGAAATCCGCCGACGGATCCCTCAGCCGGTATTCATGCAACGCTGTCTTATCTTTCCTCGTCTCAGCCAAGGTATAGCAATGTTTCGGACATGATTAACAACGGTACGCCAAGTAAACAAGACTTATTTTTTACCGAGATTAATGTCCCGACACGCCTGTTTACGGAAGGTTTTCCGTTGCAGTCGGGAGGCATGATTAAGGACGACCTGGGCAACGACTTACTCGAATGGTTTGCTATCCGCTTTCAAGGCACGGTGCACCTGGGGCCCAACGACGTGGAAGGCGACTACCAACTCGGCATGCTCGCAGATGATGGCGCGATCATGTCGCTGTCGAATGACGTCGAAGGCAATAACTTTCAGGTCGTGGTCAACGACGATGGCACGCATCCCACGATGATGGATTGTGGACCGACCATCCAGATGACGAAGGACACCAGTCTCGCCATGCGGATCGACTATTATCAGGGCCCGCGCTATCACATCGCGCTCGTGCCGCTCTGGCGCCCGGTCAATATGTCGACGCCGCGGGAGACTTTGTGCGGTGTCAGCGGCAATAATGCGTTCTTCGATTACAATAATAACTCGGCGCCGTTGACTAACTATATTAAGTTACTCGCCGATGGCTGGAGACCTTTGAACGCCGCCAACTACTCCGTTTCGCCGAGCACGGGCTACAATCCTTGCGTCGACGGCACGGCTCCGGGAATTTCCAATGTGGCGATCTCGTATAACGTCGAATTGAATACGGTGACGGTCACTTGGAACACCGATATCGAGGCCACCGATCAAGTGCTGATTACGAATCCCGATGGCACGCAGACCTTAACGACGAGCGACAATGTCTTGCGGACGTCACACTCCGTATCTCTTGTCGGGGTGCTGTTTAGGGGAGAAACGTACACGATTCAGGCCGTGTCGATCTCGGCGGACCTAGGCAAGTCGATTGGCGCGCCAATCACCTACACTCTGCCGTAATCTACTCTACGGCGATCAGTTCGCATTCGCGCAGCTGATCGCCGACTTCGAATTCCACTGTGTCCCCTGCGCGCTGCCCGAGGAGGGCTTCGCCGAGGGATGATGCGGGCGTGACGATTTGAATGTTTTCACCTTGAAATTGGAGTCTAACGGCGCCGCCTTTGGGCATCATCAAAAGGCGGCTCGGTTTTCCATCGACTTCGACGGCGATCAGCGCTCCGGCTTGGACGGGGTCTTTCGGCTGAAAGGCTTTGAAGGACATTGTTTTGAATAAGGCGAGAACTTCGTCAATTTCTCCCGCACGCTTGGCTTGCGCTCCCGCAAGATAAGCCGCCTCTAGGCCGCGGGTATCGTATTCGTTTTCAGCCTTGCTCTCCTCGTGGGTGGCTGCCTCATGGTTGGCGCGGGCGGACTCCTTCATGGCGACGAGATCGGTTTCGAGCTGGAGGATAAAGGCCTCGATTAATAACTTTTTGAAATCATTGGATGGTTGCATGTGTTTTCACCCATTTCCGGTAATCGGCATTTAGGTCTTTAATCTCGCAATACGTTTCGAGGTACCCATCCATTTTCGTGCCAACACTGAGGCGCAGCAAGTTCGACAGGTCGCATTTTCGGGCAATCATTTCGACTAGAGCCTGCGAGGTCACGTAATGATAGTGAATGTCGTCAACCGTACCGTCGGCCGGGTGAATAAATTGGCGGACGTCTTGCGGGAAGGGTTTTGAAGCGAGCCATTTGTAGTTCACTTGCGCGGACTTCGCGAGGTAGTTGGCTAGCCCTTCCTCAAGCCAGAGAGGGATCGCGCTCTTATATTTCTGAAACGAGATGATGTGCACCAGTTCATGGCCGAAGACGCTGTCGAAATTTTGGGCTGTCACTCTCGGGCCGAGGTGAATCGTGTTCTTGAGTTTGTAAGACACGGCGAGCATAGATGGTCCCATGCCATGGAAACGCTCAAATTCACTTTGGTCTTTGTGGAATGAGACCGTCACTTTGCGAATGTCCCACTCGAGCAGGGTTTGGATGTGCGCGACAACTTTATCGACGCGGTTGCGCGTTAACCAGGCCGGCGCTTCCTTCATGTAAATGTTGTTCGTCTCCACCTCATGATTTTGCGCTAGGCCGAGATACGGCGCTAAAATGATGAGGAAGGCAGCAAGTCTGGCGGCAATTTTCATTCGGCAGTATCCTGCCAGGTCGAGGGAATTTTGCAAAGCGTACGGGGCGCTGCGTGGCAAAAGGCGATTGCTTCCCGTTGCATTTTTCGGTCTAATTGGTCTTTCAATAGAGAGGTTACGCATGGCTAAAGGTAAAGTTAAGTTCTTCAACGGCGCCAAAGGTTTCGGATTCATCACTCAAGACGATGGTGGCGATTTGTTCTTCCACATCTCGGAAATTCAGGGCGGCCAAGAGCCCAAAGACAACGATCGCGTTGAGTTCGAAGTCGGTCAGGGCAAAAAAGGCCCCTGCGCCGTTCAAGTCAAAGTCGTTAAGTAAAATTTTAATGTGAAAATTTGCATGTGACCGGAAGTTTGTCTGAACTTTCGGTCTTGTTGAGAAGCGTGCCCTTGCTCAGTGAGCGGTCGGCGCCATTTTTAACATATTTCGTATCGAGCTCCAATTCTTGGGGCCCGGTCTTCGCTTGCACTTTGAGCAGCAGGTAAAAGTCGTCGGCATTGCTACGGATATGGACAATGTCGGTCTTGGCGAGAGCCTTTGTCTTGCCCGCGCTCTGGATTTTCAGATCGGTCAGGATAGCATTGTGTTTATCGGTCCGAGCCCAGAGTTCGACCGTCCCCTCATCATCCCGGCAGGACATCTTGCCCTGAGCTGCCGAGCCGGCCGCAAAAGCCGCTCCTGGAGCCAGTCCGAAGGCTAAAAATAGCTTTAAAATCGCGTGCATGGAGATAGGAGATCATATTTTAGTTTGTAATTCAATCGAGGCGTTTTTCTTGGTAGGGTTGAGGAATATATGCCGGTTTCGAGTCAACCCTCTTACACAGTTATAATAGCGAGCAACGCGGGTGACCGGCCCTATCGCTTTGAAGTGCCGGTAAGCTGGCTCAAAGCCTTGGCATTCCTCGGGTTTTGCTCGTTACTGTTCTTTGCGGACATCGCCATTGATTACGTCGGATTGCTACCTCGGGCCCGGGAGCATGAGACTTTGAGCGTAGAAAATGCCTCGCTTTCGAATTCCAAACTGGTCCTGGAAAAACGGTTGTATTCAATGAGCGCGGATCTGGACCGGGTCCAGACTTTGACTCAAAAGCTGCGCCGAATTTCTAAATTGGCGGACGAAAACCAGATAATCACGCCCGTCGATGAAAGTGCCGCGCGGTCGCCGGCATCGACGCCGGTGACGCCCTCGATGAAGTTGGCGTCGATCCCGTCGGCAAATCTCGCCGAGCAGGTGAACGGCGTGCTGCGCGAATCGCAGGTACGGGAGCAGGAGTTACTTGAGACCTGGGGCGAGTTATCCGATCGGCAGAATCTTTTGGCCGCAATTCCTTCTATTAAACCGATTCACGGAGGGTATTACAGTTCGCCTTTCGGATACCGGTACGATCCGATCAACGGACGTCCGCTTTTGCATGCGGGAATTGATATTGCCGCACCATGGGGCACAGCCGTCCGGGCTCCGGCCGACGGTGTGGTTTCGTATGTCGGATATGAGGGCGGATACGGAAATCTGGTCGCGATCGATCACGGGTACGGCGTGACGACCCGGTATGCACATAATTCCAAGATTCTAGTTCATCAAGGTCAGCCGGTGAAACGCTGGGATATTATCTCGATCGTAGGCTCGACAGGCCACTCGACAGGCTCTCACGTGCACTATGAGGTCCGCGTGCACGGAATGCCGGTTGACCCTCAGAATTATATTCTGCAAGAAGAATAGCTATGGAAAACCTGAGTGGCGAGCGCGCTGGCACGCGGGTGCCGATTCTCTATCGCGACGCGGACTACGTAGTTGTGAGCAAGCCCGCAGGGCTGCTGGTTCACCGCAGCGGTCTCGCTTCCCGCGAGACTGAGTTCGCCGTGCAGCTTGTCCGGGATTCGATCGGACAGCGCGTTTTTCCGGTCCATCGCCTGGATCGTCCGACATCCGGAGCATTGGTCTTTGCCCTATCGTCCGCGGCAGCGCGGGCGCTCTCTTTGGAATTTACCGAGCGGCGCGTAGACAAGGAATACCTGGCGATCGTGCGCGGCTGGGCCCCTGTGGAGCGCGTGATCGATTATGAATTGCGCGAGGAATTGGATGCATATGCAGATGGTGCCGAAGGATTTCGTCTGGCGTGCGAGGCCGTGACCCAGATCCGCCGGATTGCGGACGTTGAACTGCCAGTGGCGGTCGATCGGTATCCGACTAGCCGTTATTCTTTGGTCGCCTGCCGTCCGGTTACTGGCCGGAAACATCAAATCCGGCGCCACTTGCGGCATCTCGGACATCCGATTGTCGGAGATATCACCCACGGCGTTGGGAAACATAATCGTTTTTTTGAGTCTGAATTCGGCGTCCGGCGGCTATTGCTAGCGTGTACGTCGATCGTCTTCACGCATCCGGCGACCGGCCAGCGGGTCGAAGTCCGAGCGCCGTTATGTCCGGAATTCACCCACGTCCTGCGCGAGTTGGGGTGGTGTGCGCATGCGTAAGCGTAAGACCCAAGCGCCATGTCCGCGCTGCTATTTACACAAACGGCTATGCGTATGTGCGGCCATTCCGCGGCTTGAGTTGCGGACGCGCGTGAGCTTGATCGTTCACGCGCGCGAGTTGAAGCGCACGACGAATACCGGACGCTTGGCCATCGAATCGCTGGTGAACAGCGAGATGATTGTCCGCGGGGCGGACCGCGTGCCGCTGGATTTATCGCGATTGATTTCGGACGAGTATGAGAGTGTCTTATTTTTTCCGGCGGACGACGCGGTCGAGTTGTCCGAATACTGCCGCGGTTCGGATTCCGAACGCCGGCCGCTGCACTTGATCGTTCCGGACGGTAACTGGCGCCAAGCTAGTAAGGTCGGAATCCGGCATCGCGAGTTGTCCGAACTTCGGCGTGTGAAGATCTCAGCGGTGAATACGGCGCAATTTCATTTGCGCGCCGAGAGCTCGCCGGAGGGCATGTCGACGTTGGAAGCCATCGCTCGTGCGATGGCGATTGTAGAGGGCGATGAAGCGGCGGCGCCTTTGCTCGCCTTGTATCAAGCTAAATTGAACGCCACTTTGATTGGGCGGGGCGTGCTCCGCGGTCCCGAATAGGTGCGGTGGTGATTGCGCTTCGCACTCTGTCTAGACAGAGTTGCCGTGCGACCGACTTCAAAAAAATGACAACTTATAAGTTGTCATTTTTTTGAAGTGCGAATGCGCCTGGGAACGAAAGGGCGTGGGCATCGAGGAGGCCTAGAGTGCGAGCTTCGTTCCGATTCCAAGTTCCAAGGCGCGGCGTAGGATCAGCGGCGCCGTGGCCATATCCTCTAAGGCGATGCCGAGATTAATCGCCATCGTCCGCTGTTCGGGCGAGGTTCGGCCGCTGCGTAGGCCGGCGACGAGTTGTCCGAGATCCGCGTAGGGCGAGGGAGTTTCGCTGAAATATCCGACTTCGCGGTAGTAATTCATTTGTGCGATATCATCTGTCGCCAACAGATCGACCTCGCGCAAGGCTGCGCCTGTCCAATAGGAATCGAAATCCACGGGGCTCGCGAACGCGCCTTCGGCCAACCAGCCGGCTTCGATTGTCGGCGTCGGTTTTTTCAAAATCGGACCGCTGGTCACGACCATGTCCAAGCCACGGACGGCGTCTTCCGGGCGGCGGACGACTTCGATATCTAGATCTAATTCGCGGGACATCTCAATCGCAAATTGGCGTGCGACTTCCGGAACTGAGTCATAGGCGAACACCTTCTTCAGAGTGAACGCGCAATCCAGCGCCATCAAATTGCTGCGGCCTTGAACTCCGCAGGCGAGCACTCCGAGAGTCGAACTCTCCGGACGGGCGAGCAACTTTGCGGCGACCGCGGTGGCGGCGCCTGTCCGCATGGCGGTCACCCATGTGCAATCCATTACGGCCAGGGGAATTCCGGTGGCCGGATCGTTCAGAATCATGAGTCCATTAATATACGGGATGCCGCGCGCTTGGTTCTGCGGATAGCCCGAGACCCATTTAATCCCCGCTGATTTCATTGCCGGAATATACGCGGGCATCGCATGAACAAATGCGTCAGGAAGGGGATGAATTCCGGGCTTCGGCGGCATTTCCACGCGGCCATGGCCCTTTTCGACAAACATCTGCTCCAAAGCTTCAATAATCTCACTCATCGGTAATTTGACCGATTCGACATCCTTACGGGACAGATAGAGCACGTCTGACGATTGCATAACCCCTCCAGGCTGGGAATCCCTTACCACCAGCTGCGGCCCATTGACAACCCGTGCATAAAGCGATTTGAATAGCCCCTATGTTTCACATCCGCTCCATGGAAAGCCGCGATTTGACTGCCATTCGGCAGTTTACCGATCGGGAAATCGGCGCCAATTACTATTCGGCGGCCGAGCTGGAAGGTATTTTCAAGCGTTCACAAAAGAACGGCGTAATGTGCTCCCTCGTCCTGACCAACGACGATGGCGAAATTGTCGGCATCCGCTTCACGTATCCGCCGGGGCAATGGGAGCACGGCAAAGGCAATGGCCTTGAGCCCGACAAATGGCCGCACGCCATGAAGGACACGGCTTATTTTCAATCGATCTTTTTGTCGAACAAAGTACAAGGCGACGGGTGGGGCGCCAAGATCTCGATGCAGTCACTCGAGCGGCTCAAGGAAGTCGGTGCGAAAGGCGTGGTTTGCCATTCGTGGAAAGAATCGCCGAACAACTCGTCGACCCGCTACTTGCTCAAACTCGGCTTTGAAGCCATCAGTGAACATAAACTTTATTGGAAAGATGTTGATTACAATTGCACGCGCTGCCTGAAGCCGCCGTGTCAGTGCACAGCTCAAGAGATGTATCTTGATCTGGAAAGGAACTCATGAGCACCTCATTCTGGCTAGACCGTTCAAGTAAAACCGATAAGCGCACTTACGACGCGATCATTGTCGGAGCGGGCGTTTCGGGACTCTCGACGGCGTACTGGCTGCAGAAAGAAGATCCGAGCCTCAAAATCGCAATTGTTGAAAAGCAACGGCTCGCCTTCGGCGCGAGCGGCCGCAATGCCGGCTTTATCACCGGCGGTTCCGTCGAGCACTTCAACCGCATGATCACGAAGCACGGCCTTGAAACCGCCACCGAAATCTGGCGCTTCGCCCAAGAGAACATCCGTCTCCTCAAACAAGAAATCATTCAAGACGACGGTGCGAAACTTTCCTTTGAGATGAATGGCGCGTATTCGCTCGCGGCACAGCCGAATGAGTTCGAAGAGTTGAAAAACGTGACGGTCATCATGGACAAACTCAACATCCGCACCGAGACGCTCGATACCGCTGCAATTGAAAAGCGCGTCGGCGCGCGCGGTTTCGTGGGAGGCATCCGCTATCTCGACGACGCCTCGATCAATCCGGTCGCGCTCGTGAATCAAATGCGCTCGAAAGTGAAGGTCGATCTTTTTGAAGGCGTCGAAGCTCGCGGCTGGGAAGAAACCAGCGAGGGCACGCGCATTCTTAAGACTGACGGCGGCGATTTTGAGGCTGCGATGATTCTCTTGAACCTCAACGGCTACTCGTCACAGTTGCATCCGTACTTCGCCGATAAAATTTATGCGACCCGCGGCCAGTGTTTGATGATGGAAGCCGTCCCGCGGTTTATGGATGCTCCTTGCTATGCGAATTTCTATCTCGATTATTTCCGGCAATTGCCCTCGGGTGAATTGCTGATCGGCGGTTTCCGCCAGGTAGAAAAAGAGACGGAAGTGGGAACGTCAGATCACATTACGCCGCCGATTCAAAAGGCGCTGCACGAGTTCGTAGTCACGCATTTGCCGCAGTTTACGAACGCCAAGGTCACGCATCGTTGGTCAGGCGTGATGGGCTTCGCCAAAGACGGTGAACCCATGATCGGCTCGTTGCCGAACGACCCGCAGGTCTTTTTCGCCGGCGGATACACCGCACACGGAATCGGACTCTCATTCCATACGGGCAAACGGTTGGTGGATATGGTGTTCGGCCGCGAAGTTCCGAAGTGGTTGTCGGCGCGCCGGTTTAGCTAATCGCCGCGCGGCTTAGCTTTTTTCGCGGTCAAGTTTGGCCGCGAGGGCGTTGAGGGCTTCGGCGATTTCCTGCATGCGCGGTTCATCGCTCTCGCGAAGTTTCATCCGTTCGCCGTATTTGCCCTCCTTCAGTTTTTCGATATAACGCTGAATCGCGACCGTTGGTCCCAGTGTCTTATGCGAGATCAATAATCCCAAGATAAACGAAAAACCGTAGATCAAGATGTAGGCGAGAAGGCACAGCGACAGGGACGTGACAATCACACTGGTCTTGCTGTAGTCCATCGTGCCGTTCATCCACGAAAAGTAGATGTTGGTCGCGAGCAGTGTCAGCGCGACATTCGACATGATCGCGAGAGCTAAGAACAGCGCTCCGTAGCGGATCTGTGTGTCCGGGCTGATTAGAAGGTTTTTCCAGCGGCGGCGGCTATGTCCTAGCAGCATAAGTCCTCCCTATCCTCATTGCCACAAACTCGGCGTCAGAAATTGGCTCACAATGAAAGTCTTGCCGATCCCATTTTCAGTGTAACTAAACCGCACATACAAACGATAGAGCGGTAGCGGCGCAAGGTCACTGCCATATGCGTAATCGGTGGTGACCATCTGAACTTGATATGAACTCACTTTAAAGGTGCAGTCGACGGCCGTCAGCGCGACCTGGCCGCCATCGTCGTTGAAACAGGATTGATCGGCGATATTCGCATCGTCAAACGGCTGAAAATTCGGATCGGCGAAGCGCGCGTCGCGGACCAAACCCGGAAAACGCTGCGAGGCACTTGCCAGTTGGTACAAGACCGAGCGCGCGATCTTTTGCAGCCGCGCCTTTTGATTCACCTTAATACCTTGGCGGGTCATATTGAGCGTGACCGTCTGTACGGCCAGGACCATGGTTATGAACAAGGCGGTCGTGACCAGGGCTTCGACCAATGTGAATCCGCGCTGATTCCTCATTTAGTTACGCCCTCTTGGTAAACGATGGGCAAATTGCTGAGAGGGACGCTGACGCCGCCTCCCGTACCCGAACTCTGAAACAAATTGCTGTAACTCGAGAGAGTGTCGGCGCTGCCCGCGCCAGGCGCACCGACAGCGACTTCGCTTAGAGACGCGATATGAACTTTCGAGGGCGAATTGAAATAGCCTCCGAGAATCGTTCCATATACGTTGGCCGCAGAATTATTGACGATCGTTGCCGGCGACGAAATGTAGGCAAAGGTCCCGCTGAGATTAACCGTCAGCCGCGGCCCCGATACGATCACCGCCACGGGATTCGTAGCGGACGACGAAACGCAGGTCGAACTGCAATTCGAGGCGCTGGCTTTCGAGCAATCATAGGTAATCGAACCCTGAGAATAGCTCACCGGTACGGTCACGCAAGAATCGCTAAACGACGTGACATAATCGTAAATCGTCTCAGGGGTGCCGTCGGCCTTCTGACACGTAAAACCTGTGCCGTTGGCAATGGCGACCGTAGGATTGGTGGCCGAACAATTTCCTGAAAAGAGAAAGCGCGGTGCCGAGAAGTTGGTGACGATTCCCTTTAAAAACTTGGTCGGCAGCGCCTGCCGCTGCGCTTTTGTCAACGGCGGCACAAAGTCGCCCGTAATGATCACGGTCTCTGTAAAAGTCGGGAGGTTGGCGACCGGCACGTCAATGTTGCCATTGAAAAACACGCGGCCATCGATGACCGAGTCATTGGTGATTTTCATCGCCTCTGACCAAAGTTTCGTGGGCGTCTTACCGTCACTTTGTGCTGGAAACATCATAAAGAGCGCGAAGTCCCGCGGCGTGGACGGATATGTCAGCAGCGGTTGGCGGCGTTTTAGCGCGATCATTTTGTTGGTTCCCGCTAAGCTGACTTCGGACGAAACTTCGAGATAGCGCTCCGGGGTCGCGCTGTTAAAGCCGGCGTCGTCACTGTAAATACGAATGCGGGCGGCCGCACGCTGGAGGAAGCGAGCCGCGTCTTTCACCAAAGTTTGGCCGGCTTGAATCTGCAAAAACAGATTGGTGTTAGACGAGATGTTATCGATGCCGAGAGTTTTATCATAGTAAACTATATCTATGTAATATTGGCCTGGCTTGTCTTGCTTGAGATTTCCGATGCCGAGTTGCGGCTGTAGAACCATCTGATCGAGCATCGTCGAATTCAAAAGCCCCGAACGCAAATAGAACGGGCAAAACACGGGAATGTTGTTCAATTTGAATACGCCGATTTGTTTGCCTTTTGCGTCGAAGCCGCCGCATGCCTTAAGCATATCGGTGTCGGCATCCGTCGACGAGCCCATTCCCGAAGCCAGCAATTTTTGAATGGCGGTGCCGCGGTTGCCGCTGTGATTCCACGGCCCTTGGCCGTCGAGGTAAATCACGTTTTCGTAAAACAGCTGGTATTTGGTCAATTCGATCAAGTCGTTGGCGAGGGCTTCGGCTTCGATCCGGGTTTGTTCGCTCATAGCCGTTTGCATGCCCGATTGGAGGACGTCGAGCGAAATGTAGGCCAGCGAAGCTGCGGCGAGCATCAAGACGATAATCAGCATTAGGGCGCTTCCGCGCTGGCTACGGATCAGTTGCACGAAAGTGTGGTTCCTCCGCCCAAAATTTTTGTGCCCTCGGGTGTCAGTTTCACTTGCTGGAGTTGAGCGTTGGGCGAGCTCTTTAGAACGGCAAAAGCGTTACAGCTGGTACTAGCCGATCCAGTCCACGAGCAGCTATTAGCTTTGATGCCGAGCACGGGACCGGTCCCGGCGGGGTTTGTATTCGGATTGATCAAGCGTCCGATAAAAATCGAGCCGTCATTTGAACAGTGGGAGGGCGTTCCGTCGTAGGACCACGTGATCGTCAATCCCGCAAGCTGCGAATCGCTGCAATTGACTGTTTGCGCGCCCGCAGTTGGGGAGGAGTAGTTGAGCTTAGAGGTCGCCAACGCATCGTCGGGGATCGCGCAAAAGGCCGGTACCATCAGCGCATTCGAGGTGTCGATGCCACAGCCGGGAGGCTTAGACAATACGGCCATCAAGGTAAAGCTGGTGCCGCCGACTGACGGAGCGCCTTTGAGCGTCGGCAGAGCCGAAGGATCCGTGCAATCGACTTGTGTCGCCTGCCAGCAACGCACGGGCGCGCCCGTCGTGGAAAAGGCTGCGGCCAGTTGCGGCGCCTGATTGTCGATGACGTCGCTCTCCGAATAAAACGGATCAATGCGATAAACCGAGACCACGTTGCCGTAGCTTGCGCTTGTCGAGTCGCCGTCGATATAGTTCGCATATTGAACGGTATTGGACAGTCCGCAAGTCACAAAGAGGTTGTCGATGCTCGGCGGGTTGGGGACGGCGGCGCTATTCGAGATCTCAACTCCGGCCATTGAGTAACCGGCCGTCGCGGAAATAGATGACTGGACGGGTGTTCCGCCGCGGACTTTCGTGTTCCAGCGCGTGAGCGTGAAAGCCGCCGCGTAGATTCCCTTTGTCGTGGTCGTGCTGCTGAAGGTTTCGGCGATTTGCAGGGAAATAAAATTGGGTACGATTTCCGTCTGAACAACGGCTGAGGGATCGGTGCCAGCCGGCCAGCCGGCTCCCATCAAACGCAATTGCCCGGTTTGTCCGGGCTGGTCTGCGACCGCGTACTTGATGATGGCCAGCGACTCGATCGCGAACTTCTTCAGTTGCATGTTATTAAACAAAATCGAGGAATTGCCTTTGGGAAGAAAACGGCAACCCAAATCCGTAGGCGGCTGTGAAACGGAATCCGAGACCGTGATCGATTGCGCGCCGGTGTCGATGGAGGTGACAACAAAAATACCTTGGTTTTTTGCCGGATCGAGGGTCGTAATCAGAAGATCCATTCCCGTTTGAAACAAAGTTGTATCGGGAACAATGATCGTGTTGGGGGCCACGGTGCTGGTCGAGCCCAATGTGCGCATGCGCGTGTAGGCGAAGCCATAGGCGTCCCCTTTTGCCGCTAACGTTAGATTTTGCCGGGTTTGGCCGGGAGCAACCGTTGTGTGCCCTGTGCAGGTTACCCAGGCCGAGCCGTCGGCGGCCCCGCGCATGACTTCCGAATTGGTAAATTGAAAAGCCATGCTCCGGACAGAAATGTCGGAGCCCATCGAGTCATAGAGATTCTTGGTTAAGTCCTGGAGTGGTTTGAAGAGCGAACCGCCGACGGCAACCGCCGCCAGAGACATCGCCGACAGAATACCGGCGGCGATGATCAGTTCGACGAGCGACAAACCACGCTGACTATTTGATACCCGCAATGGACCGGCCCTTTTTTTCAACCTTCACACGTTGTGAATCGACGTATTCATAGAAGTACTCGTCTTCTATGTTCATCATGGCCCTTTTTTGCTTGTTGTAATAGAGCCCAGCTAAAGTTTTTTTCTCGGCCGATTCGTCGCGGCCCGGACGCGAATAGTTCAAGCTGATCATCTCGACTCCTCCCTTGCTTAGGGGTACGAGCTCTCCCGGCTGCACCTTACCGTCGCGGTTGCGGTCGTACCACAGACGCAATTGGCCATAAATCTTGTCCGATTTGTCGATCCGGCCATCATGGTTCTTATCGAATTTTCGCAGCTTCTCGAATCCGTTTTCAACGCCTTTTTGATACCCGAACAACTCTTTGATCGAGGTCACATGGCCCTTCTTGTCGGGGAGGACGAGGAAGGCGACTTCGTTCGTGTTTTCAGGCCAGTCAACATAGCTGAGGTAGTTCGTGCCCGTGATATCGAAGCCAACGGACTTTTGGAAAATGCGCGAGACCTTGATGCCATGGCCCTCAGTATCGAGGATCAGCGGCGACCATGACAACGAGACGTTGTCGTACTGGAATTGGGCGCCCGGGCAAATTGGAGCCGAGAACGAGGTCACGAGATTGTCGGATTCACCCATTTGGCCGGTTTGGTCGTGCATGATGTCTCCAACCGGTTGGCCCCACTGGCGTACGGCGAAGTTCTGCGTGCGGATCTTATTGGCTGGTCCGGTTGAGACAGTCGAATTGGTCGTCAGATTGTGACCGTCTCCGAAAAGCATCACGATGAGCATTCCCCAAGTGCCGCCGCCGCTCATCTGGCTGTCATCGCGAGTGACGATTTTGCCGACTCCGGTGGCTTTGACTTGATTGCTGAAACCGAGGCCCCAGCGCATCGCTTCCATGTTGTAACGATAACCCATTGTGCCGTTGCCGACGCTCGACATCGAGCATTCGTCGGCCGGCGGAGTGGGTGGCGCCGAGCCGCTTGTCCAATTGGCCGAGCCGAAGTTCGGGTAAATCATCCAGCATTTGTTCGAGCCGGTCCCGGCGCCGCTCGAGGTGACCGAGCCCGCCGAGTTATCGTTTTTCACAAGATCGAGCGGGAACGTGTCGCCGTTCGATTCCGGCGAATAGTGCACGACTGAAACGCTGGCGCGGCCGGCTTTGACATCCCCTGCTTTGAAGGGCTTCGAGAAGGCGCAGGTGGTGGCGTCTTTCATCACCGCCGGCATCGCCTTATCGGAGCGCGCGGGCGTGCGGATCTGGAATACAGGCATGCACGAGTCGTTTACGACAGGCACGAGGCGGTCGTACGGTTGACCGGCGTTCGCGTCCTTAAACGTATAGTAGGGAGTCCCCGTCGTGCCACGCGTATCGACACCGCCGACGACTTCCGGGTGGGCGAGGAAGAATTGGAAGACGAGGAGCGTGTCATCGCTCGGCTCACCCGCAACGGGGCGGAGCAAGGTATTTTGGTAGTTTTCGGGATCCATCGTGCCGTAGTAGACGGGCGCGCCCACGACACGGGTTTTCGGATCCATCGAGAGTGCGACGACAACTGCGGATGAGTATTTGCGGTTCACCCCTGTCGGTAGAACGAGCTCGCTGTTGGCGATCGTGATTTTCCCTATCGTGTCCTCACCAGAATTCAAAATGCCGCGGAATGGAACATCCGGTGCGGTTTGTCCGTAGGCCGCGTCGAATCCGGGCAGCTTGAGCGGACTCGGATAGCCGGAGGTCTGCGGTGAGCTGTTGCTTGCGTCCAAGAAATAGTATTCGCGCGTAGCTTTGAAGTAGGGGCAATCTCCATATTTATTGACATGAAGATTGTAGCCCTGACCGAGTTGGCTGAATTGAACAGCGCAGTAGTTAGTCACTCCGTCGGAAGTGGTGACTTGGGCGCGGACGATTTCAGTTTTGTTGACGGGAGCCGAGTTCCACACGCCCTGCTGGTTGGGGCCGCCTGACCAGACGACCGGTTTTGCCGGGATACTCAGATCGCCGCTGGCGCCGGTCACCACGGCTTGGAAGACGAGCTTGCCGTTATTGACCGTGACTGTTCCTGCCGGTGTACAACTTGGCCCACTCGAGCAAATGGCATTCGGATAGACGCCGCTGGCGCCCGAAATATAGACTTGGCAACTCGACGACTTCACTTCGCCGCCGAGGTTGATTCCAGCTGTCAGGCCCGAAAGGTCCGAGTTACGGTCAAAATTCACAGTCGGATTGCTGCCGGAAGCTTTGAGGCCGAGGGTCGACGCAAACACAGTCGCGACCATCCGCGGATTCGGATTGCGAAAGAGGGCGAAGAGAGACGTTGCCCCGGACTTTGAAAGCGTGATGGGCTTATTGTTGACGAAAACTGCCGACTCGTTTTGGAGGCAGAGGCTGCCGCCGTTATTGGAGCAAGTGTTGTTAAACTGTATACTGAATTTCACTTGCGCCGTATCGACGGTCGAATCGTCCGCTAAGCTGCACATATAACGGATTAGGGCATAATCCGATGGCGAAAACGTTTTCAACAGCGAGTTCGGGAGCATGGCTGGGCTGGCGTTAGTGATTGAAGCGGGATCCGAATCCTGTACGGCCACGCATTTGACGTGGGCGATGTCAGTTTTGGCGTAGCTTGCGGAAGCTGCGAAGAAAAGAACACCGGCAAGTGGCCACACTTGTTTAGACTTCATTTTTACGCTCCGAGACGTGAGTTAAGTTAAGGGTAACAAAGTTCGACAGTTCCGCAATCTTAGCTCGTGGGAGTCTCACTTCCGGGCGCGCTGTCGTCTCATCTCGAGACGCAAGGCGCGAAGTTTGACTGCGCTGTCTCGCGCAGACACACTTATTGCCATGAAAAATCTAATTGTCTTAGTTACATCCGCATTTTTATTCACCAGCTGCTCGACCGCGCCGTCTAAAAAGAGCGAGGCTCCCACGGATATGCATCCGGCTGAGGCGAACCTCACGCAGACGGAAGCCATGCTTCGGGCGCAAATTATTTCCGACGTGAAATACCAACTCGCGGTCGAAATGGATAATGCGAGCGAAACCTTTCACGGAACGGCGCAAATTGAGTTTTCGCGCAAGGATTCGCCACACGACCTGTTTCTCGATCTGAAGAACGGCGCGAAGATTGAAAAGTTTGAGATGAATGGCAAGGCCTACACGCCCGTCTTCATGCAACACCGGGTGATTCTGCCGCAGGCGATGCTGGCGGTCGGCGCGAACAAAGTCGTGATCGCATACACACAAAGCTACGACCACAATGGCCGCGGCTTGAACCGCTTTGTGGATCCTGAAGACAAGCGCGTGTATTTCCATTCGCAGTTTGAGGCCTACGATGCACATCAAATGTTCCCGTGCTTCGATCAACCCGATATTAAGGCGACGATGCGGATGACGGTCACCGCGCCCAAGGCGTGGGAAGTGATCTCGACGACTCGTGAAACTTCGAAAAAGGTGAGCGGAGACAATGCTATTTGGACCTTCGCGGAGACCCCCAAAATCAGCACGTACTTGTTCTCGTTGCATGCGGGACCGTTTGCGAAATGGGAATCCAAGGCCGGAAACATTCCTTTGCGCTTGTTCGCCCGTCAGGCGCTCAAGAAGTTTGTGGTCGCCAAAGACTGGTTTACGCCGACTAAGGCTGGATTGAAATTTTACGGCGAATATTTCGGATATCCGTATCCGTTTAAAAAATATGACCAAATTATCGTGCCGGAATTCACGGCCGGTGCCATGGAGAATGTGGCCGCGATTACATTTACGGAGCGTTTTATTCACCGCTCGGCGGCGACTTACAAAGAGCGCGAGGGCCTGTCGAGTGTGATTTTGCACGAGATGGCGCATATGTGGTTCGGCGATCTCGTGACAATGCAATGGTGGAACGGGCTGTGGCTCAATGAGAGCTTCGCGACCTACATGTCGGCGCTTTCCATGTCGCGCGCGACCGAGTTTAAAGACTCGTGGATGAGTTTCTACTCGGGCGGGAAGACCGGTGCCTATGTCGAAGACCAGTTGGTGACCACGCATCCGATCGAAGCCAATATCCCCGATACGGATACCGCTTTCTCGAATTTCGATTCAATTACGTATGGTAAAGGCGCTTCAGTGCTTAAGCAGCTGAGTTTTTACCTCGGTGAAGACATGTTCCGGAACGGCTTGAAAATTTACTTTAAGAATTATGCGTACAGCAATTCCCGCCTCGAGGATTTCTTGGGCTCGCTCGAACAGGCTTCGGGTAAAGACTTAAAAACGTGGTCGAAGACTTGGCTCGAGATGGCAGGTGTCGATACGGTCTCCGCCGAGTATACATGCGACGCCGGAAAAGTGACTGGCTTCGCGCTGAAGTTGATAGGTCCGAATGGCGAACCCACTCTGCGCGAGCACCGCACGCAAGTTGGCCTCTTCCAGGAGAAGAACGGGAAAATCGTACCGCTAAAGACCGCCAACGTCCTTTATAAGGGCGAGCGCACAGAAGTTGCGGAGCTCAATGGTTTGGAGTGCCCGGCCATGGTGTATCCGAACGATCAGGATCAGGATTACGTCAAAGTCAGCATTGATCCGCGCACGCTGGAAACTGCGAAGACTTCGCTCAGCAAAATTGCTTCGCCGTTCACGCGTTTGATGTTCTGGCCGAATCTTTACTCCATGGTCCGCGATATGCAGCTGATGCCGCAGGACTATTTAAAGATGGTCGTTGAGAATCTTCCGGGTGAAACGGATCTGACCATCGGAAACGCGATAATGCGGTCTCTTGGCCGCGTGATCGTCTTCTTGCCGCAGGCGACGGACGCACAGAAGCAGACGCGTCTTGCGTTGATCGGCGACGTTGAAAAGGCCGTGTGGAAGAAAATTGACGGCAAGACTTCGGCGGATTGGAAAAAGATGGCTCTCGAGACGTACTCGGATATCGCCGAATCTCAACAGGCGAAAGACAATCTGATGAGCGTCCTCGAAGGCAAGATCAAATGGAAAGGCGTCGTGATCGATGCCGACCGCCGTTGGGATATGATTATCCGTTTGAGCGCGCTCGGCGACTCCCGCGTGGAGCCGATCCTTGCGCATCAACGTGAAGTCGATAAGTCCAGCCGTGGCGTAGACAATGCACTTGCCGCGGATGCGTCTAAGCCCTCCCTGGAAGTGAAAAACGAGTGGATCACCAAGATCCTGAGCCGTGCGGATATGTCCTATGACCAAAAGCGCACGATTCTCCGCAATTTCCTCCCGCGCCAGCAGGACGATTTGCGGGCGTCGTTGAGCGACAAATATTATTCGACACTTCCGGGATTGGTGAAAACGGCCGATCTCGAGTTCAGCGACTTGTATGCCGGCTCGATGGTTCCCGCGACCTGCACTCAGGCGAGTGCTTTGAGGATCGGTAATTTCCTGACCCAGGAAGCGGGCGCCTTGCCCACTCCCGTGATCAAGATCTTGCGGACTAGCTTACAGGAAGACAGCCGTTGCGTGGCCATTCGCGCGAAGGCCTCGAACTAGTTCGGCTGCGTACCTATAATCCGGGCTAATACGTCACATACGTATTCGCCCGGGTATCCCCTGACATGAAAGCTATACTGTTCGTCGGTGGTCATCGGCTGGGCACAGTTTTGATAACCGGCCTCGAAACACTGCTCGCGTGCGGCGTTTAAGGCATCGGAAATTGCCTGATGCACGCCTTGGTCCGCACTATATTGAGAACACTGAATTTCACGGGTGGCATCGTCCGCCGTTTGAAACAACGACATAAACTTCGCCGGCCGATCGACTTGAAACTGTTGGCGCGCGGGCAATGGCGGTGGAGTGAGCGCGCCCGCGCATGTGACAGCACTGACCTGGTTATAAGCATCGCGAACGATTACGACATCACCACTCTGAAGAGATGCATTTTGGCCGGTTACGATATTGTAAGTGGTCGCGAATGAAGATTGCGCCGCCAAAAGAACGATGATGGTAGACATAAGCTTAAACATTTATTTCCCCCTGATGGGCGCATTTCGCGCCTGATTGAAATCCCGAAAACCGATTTGCGATTCTGATGCCGATATCTAAATGAAAACGATTTGCCGGTTTTATAGGCCAATTTGGCACCATTCGTTGTGGCATTTACATTGCTCAATGGTGTGTCGGGGGGGATCTATGAAATTGGGGACATGGATATTTTTGTTAGCGCTAACGCCACTGGCGGCCAACGCACAATCGAACTCAATTCCGCTCGATGAAGTAAAGAAAGAAGTTAAGGACTCAACGCCGGCAGCGGAACAGCCAGCGCAAAAGAGTGACGTCGAACGGATCGAGGTGACCGGATCACATATTAAGAGGCTCGATACTGAAGGCGCCTCACCTGTAACCACGATCACCCGCAAGGAGCTCGATAAGTCAGGATACACGTCTGTGTCCGATGTCTTGCGCGACACCGGCATGAACTCGTTCGGTTCGCAGCGTGAGTCGAGCAACAGCGGGGCCCCGGCGGGAAATGCCGAAGTCAGTCTGCGCGGTCTCGGCTCGGACAACACGCTCGTCCTGCTCAATGGACAACGCTTACCCACGGATGCGGTTACTGGCGCTGTCGATTTGAACTTAATTCCGATGGCAGCGGTGGAGCGTATCGAAGTCTTAAAAGACGGAGCGTCGGCGATTTACGGATCCGATGCACTGGGTGGTGTCGTCAATATTATTACCCGCAAAGACTTTCAAGGAACAGAAGTCAGTGTGGAACAAACGACACCATCGCTTCGCGGTGGTAAACAGGATAACATTAGTATCGTAAATGGCTTTAATGCGCGCCGGTTGAACATGGTGAACGTGATGCAATACCGCGACAACTCGGCGGTGTACTCGCGTGACCGCTCGTGGTCGAACGATGGCGTGAGCCAAATCGGCGCGGCCCCTCGCTACACGGGTACGGACGGTAACAGTCATATCGCCGGCGGCTGCCCTCCGGCAAATATCAAACACACTCCTACGGGCGATGTGTGTACGTACAAGTACTCGAACGATCAAAATGATATTCCCGATCTGAAGTCCTTCGGTCTCATGTCGGAGTCAAATATCGAAGTGAGTCCCACGGTCAAGATGACGGTGCGCTTGGGTGGAACGGATCGCGCAACGAAGACGGTGCTCGCTCCTCCGCCTGACACGATTACGATTCCGAAAAATGTGGCCAACACTCTTGGGCCGGGCGGTACGACTTTGCCCGGTGCGGATCCCAATCAGGATTTGGACCTGACGTTCCGTGCGACGCAACTAGGTAACCGGGTCAATCAGAGCCAGACCTATGCGTACAATGCATTGGTCGGTTCGCAAATCGAACTTCCCAAAGACTGGGAACTCGACTTAACGGCGAGCAATGACAAGATCATGAACACCAACAAGGGTGTCGGTGGCTATGCTCTGAGCCCTGCGATGATCTCGGCGATCTCCAATCATCTGTGCAATCCCGCGGATCCATCACAGCCTTGCGACTTGGATTCGGCCCGTTACACTCCGGTTGAGTCGATGATGTCTGAAATGACCAGCGCTGATGTCAAAGCAACGGGCGAAATTACCCAAATGCCAGCCGGTCCGCTGAGTATCGCGATCGGTGGCACCGTGACCTATCAGCAGTACAAGGACCAGTACGACGATCAAAGTGTCGATGGCAATGTCTTCGGTTCGGCGAATAGCAACGGTGCCGGCGGCCGCAGTACACGATCAGGCTACACAGAACTTTCGATTCCGATCGTGAAGAGCCTCGAGGCGCAGATTGCCGCACGCTACGATCACTACAGTGATTTCGGCGACACGGTGAACCCGAAGGGCGCCCTTCTGTTCCACGCTTCGAAGTCCGTATTACTTCGCGCTTCGGCGGGCACCGGATTCAAGGCGCCACTGATGCAGGAACTGTATGCCGCGAGTTCCGCGGGATATCCGGGATTTATCGATCACGTCGCGTGCGATAGAGAGCGTGCGGCGGGCGGACCGACACCGGAGTGCGCGGTCGAACAATATAAGGTCACGAGCGGCGGTAATACGGGGCTAAAAGAGGAGCGTTCGGTTTCGTACAGCACGGGCGTGGTCTTTGAACCGAGCAAGAGTTTCAATATCAGCACGGACGTGTTCGAGATTCAGAACAAGAACGTGGTCGGCTTGGACTATGATGATCTGACGTTGGCGGAAGCAAAAGGCATTCATCCGTCGGACTACGGTATCTCGGTGACACGCGATGCGAATGGAAACATCACAAGCGTCAATGCGCCTCTTCAGAACTTATCGCGCCAGGAAATTACGGGCTTCGACATTTCGGCAACGTACCGCATGGGCAAATTCAGACTCGGAACGGAACACTCGCAAATGTTCTGGTTCAAAGAAGAAGGATTCCCGGGAGCCGGCTATCGCAACAAACTCGGTGAGCACGGACGTCCCGCATGGAGAAATGCAACGACGCTCACGTACAATCCGACGGAGAACAACGACATCAGTCTCGTCGCTCTCACGACGGCGAGTCAGGAGAAAACCGATCCGTCGATGGGCCGTATCGGCCAATACACGGAGTGGGACATAATGTACGCCTACAAGTGGAGAAAAGTGGGCACGCTGATGGCAGGGGTGAAGAACGTGCTCGGCACGACACCTCCTCTCGACGACTCCGATCCGACGGCTTTATTGAATGCTTCGATCTACAATCCGATCGGGCAAGAGTACTACACGGGATATAAGTCGACGTTCTAAAGGAGCGAAGATGACGGCAGCAGTAGAGAGGAAATTTTATTCACCAGAAACGGGAGGCGGGTCGTTTGTGTACTCGCTCCTGGCCCACGGCCTGTTTTACGGTCTGTTGGTGGTAGCGCTCGGAATTCATATTTCACATGCGCCGCCCAAGCAGGAGTACTTGGACTTGGGTTACCAGGAATTCGATGCGCCTCCGCAGCCCGAGCAGGTCGAGCATAAGGTGAAGCATTCGGTCGAGCCGGTAACGCCTGTGAAGACAGCGCTTCCCGACAATTCGCCGAAGGAACTGCAAGACGAGAAGAGCGACGTTGCGGGACGCCAAGAGGCCGCGAAAGAAACGCCGACCATCGGCAACGATGCCCATGGAACGGCGGAAGCGACCCCCTACTACAAGATCAAGCCGAAATACCCGCGGGAGGCGCGGATCTCGGGGACGGAAGGTTGGGTGCTCTTTGAAATCGATATCAATGAAAAGGGCGAAGTCGAGAGCGTCCGCGCGGTGGATGGAGTCAATCGGAATATGTTCGAGAGAGAAGCCCGCCGGGCCGTCGAACAGTACCGTTATAAACCGTTTACCGATGCGCATGGCCAGCCGATCAAGAAGCTCGCACACCAGGTGCGGGTGGAATTCACCCTCAAGGGTGAAGAGATAGAATCAGCAGGAAATTAGTTTTTAATATAAAAAAAGTGGAGATTCATGGACACACTATTTAAAATTGCCGAAGCATCAGCCTACACGATTCTATACTTGTTGGGATTACTCAGCGTGATCAGCGTCTCGATCATGATCGAACGGTTCTTCGCGCTGAAGAAAATCGGCAAGTCGAGCAAAAATATCGCCCGCGACTTTCGCGCCGTTATCGAAACCCAGAATCTCGACCAGATGGTGGAGTTGTCGGCCGATGCCAAGTCTCTCGAGGGGCGCGCCTTGGGCTTCGGCCTCGGATTTGTGAAGAAGCACGGCGCGAGTGGCTTGGATGAACTTTTCGATTCCTATAAAGCGATCGAGCGTCCGGGGCTGGAGAAAAATCTTAACGTCCTCGGTACCATCGCCTCGAATGCGCCTTACATCGGCCTCCTCGGAACGGTGATGGGTATTATGAAGGCGTTCAACGATCTCGCCGTTGCGCCCGGTCAGGGCAATGAAGTCGTCATGGCCGGTATCGCGCACGCGCTCGTGTCGACGGCCATCGGTCTCGCCGTGGCTATTCCCGCGGTGATGGCGTTCAACTATTTTCAGAAGAAAGTGCTGACTGTGTTGAACAATATCGATGCGGCCCGCGATTTGTGCTTGGTCTACACCAAAAGCAGAAAGGCGTAAGCAATGGCGGCACGAACTTCGACAAACGACGCGGGAACCATTGCTGAGATCAATGTGATTCCGCTAGTCGATATCATCCTCGTGGTTCTGATAATCTTCATGGTTGCAGCGCCCTTGGTGATGCAGCCGAAGATCGATATCAGTTTGCCTAAAGCCAGTACGGCGAAGGACGACAAAGACAAGGTCCCGCTGCGCGTGGTGCTCGGAAAACAGGGCGAATTGTTCTTGAACAATAACCCCATCACGCTCGAGGGCCTCACGGCCGAGAGCCAAACCATCTCGGCAAAAAACCCCGAGGCGGCGGCGCTCTTGGTGGCTGATAAAGCGGCCACTCTAGAAATGGTCACGGAACTCGTCGACGCGATTAAGTCGGGCGGCGTGAAAAAGGTGGCCTTTAGTATCGAGCGGAAGAAGTAATCGCTTCCACAATTCAGAGCCGTGAATCGGCACGGCCCTGTTAGTCAGTCCTACAACAGGTGTCTCAGTCTGAGACACTTGATTCGTCTAAAACGCCATATTGCGGGCTACGGCTAGGTCTTGGCTTTGCAATTCCAAGTTCACATGAACTCGAAGGCTCTGATTTTTATCCTTGGCTTAACGGTCGCGTTTCCGGCATTTGCTGAAACGGTGGGCCGTTCGCATGGCTCTTCGGCTGCGAGAATGTACACGCCAGATTCCGATTTAATGACTCCGGCCAACGCCTCAGGCCTATGGGGAGTCGGCGTCGACGGTGAACGCCGCATTCCTTCGGTTTGGGATCTCGATCATAAATATGCAGAGGCCCGAAAAAACACATCATGTGTCGCCACTTACCGCGCGCTCAGCCGGCGCCAAGCCGAATTCACGCCGACGCAGATTCCGTATGGCAAGAGAACCATCGAGAATGCGGCCATGCAGTGCGATGTTTCAAAGGATATGATCGACCGGACACTCGCCGTATTTTTGCAAAACCAAACTAAAATTCCGAATCAACGTTACCTAAGCGTATTCGATCTTTCGCAGCGCTCGAATAAAAAGCGTTTTGCCGTCGTTGACCTCTGGAGTGGAACCGCGAAGTGCTATCGCGCCGCCCACGGCTCGGGTTCCGATCCGCGCCACAGCAACTATGCCACGAAATTCGGAAACGATCCGCGCGGACATTCGTATAAGTCGAGCATTGGCTGCGCGATTACTGGTGAAATTATCCGCGCGAAAGTGACCCCGCAAGAGCCCCATGTCCGCGTCGCACTCCGTATGATGGGCTTCAGTCAGGGGCTTAACGACAACATGTGCGAGCGCGCGGTTTACATGCACGCCGCACCTTACGTTGACTATCAACCCGGCGTGAAGAAATCGCTCAAGTGCTATGCCTCGGCACCCGGCCGCAGCCAAGGTTGCCCGGCCTTCGAGTACAAACAGCGCGATGAGATTTTCGAGAAAATCAATGGCGGCGGCTTAGTCTGCAGTTGGAATCAATAATATGAAACGCCTGGCATTCTTCCTTGTTGTGATGTTCACCTTCAAAGCACAGGCGAGCGTTCAATGCTTTAAGATGCTGCCCTCGAGCCAGAAGGTGACTGGACATTCCACTGAGGCTTTCTATTTAGCGTGGCCAGCCGACGGCAAGGGTGGCCTTGGCTTTATCGGCTTGGAGCGTGCCGGAGGCGAACGCGTTTTCGGCGAAGCCCAATGTGCGGGCGGATCGCCGAGCAAGTGCACCTTTGGCGAAGACGGCGCTCACGGCGTGGTCATGTTTGAAGGCGCGCGCGCGAAGATTTTGATGAACGGCGTGTTGCAGGTTCAAGCCGATGACGAGGGTTTCAGTGTGACCAGCCACCCCGTGAACGAACGCCACGAGTACGAATTCCAATCGACAGCAAGCGCGAATTGCGAGAAGTTCCACGCTCTACCGGATTCCGGTCCGCAGCGCGACGTCTCCGGCGGCGATTAAACTTCCTCTAGCAATTTCCAAACGTGTGGGTCGAGCCAATCGCCGCCGATCAAAAAGATCTCGGCATAGCCCTTTTTAGACTTCGGTACAATTTCCGACGGCATCATGCCTGAGCCGCCGAAATGCTCATACCAAAGTTTGCGGACGTAGAGGGAGTTGCTCACGATCGTCTTAAGGTCCTTGCCCGGAGACTTCTGGCGGCTGCGCACATTGAACTCGTACGAACTGAAGAGAGCGTATTCATCGCCCTTCTGAATCGGGTCGAGGGATTGGTAGCCGAGCACGCGCGAAAACCGCGGCTTGGCCGGACCCGGAAAGCGGGTATTGAGAATTACGTCGAGATCGCCCGAGAGAAATTTTCCCTCGAGCTCACTGCGGTCAAAGACATCAATCGAGATCATTCTCAGCATATCGTCGGAGAAGAGTTTGTGCGCCAACTCGACAGCGGTTTCGCTAATCCCCTCGAGCGTGCCGATATGAACCTGGCGTGCGCGTTGATTGGTCTGCAGTGCACGAATTGAATTTTCGAGGCGGCGCTGATTCTGCGTGAAGAGATCGGCGAGTTGGATGGCCTGCGGCGTCCACGAGGATTTGCGTTTCACCTTGCGGTCGAGAAGTTCCATCCCGAGTTCGCTCTCAAGCTTGGCGATGAGCCGCGAGAGCTGGGGTTGACTCAGTCCCACATGTAAAGAAGCCGAGCTTAAATTTTTGAAGGCGACCGAGCGGGCCAAGAGAGAGAGGGCATAGCTAAGTGACGTCATGCTCATTATGTAATTACGGAATAATTAGTTATGCAACATTCATTTTACTAATTTAGATCCAGGACCTAGATCTGGATGGGTCAACATAACCCACTTAGGAGTCACAATGAAAGCAGCTCTTCTCTCTCTCGTTCTCTTGCTCGGTTCTTCAGCTTTCGCAGACGGTTTTATCTGTGAAAACGCATCCGGAAACCTCCGCATCAAAGTTTATCATCAGACGCAGCCTGAAATGGGCACGCGCAATGCCGCGATCTTGGTGGCTTCGGATCCGACAATCTCGGGCGGACGTAAGACGATCGCTACGTTTTCGTCGCAAAACGATTTGCTGAGCAGTCACTCGGCAATTTACGAAGCGGACGTTGATCTGCGCTTCAAAACTTCGGACCGCAAAGGTGAAAACATCGGCGGCACGAAGCTCGGCGATCTCGATTCGATCAAATTGGTTGTCGATTACTCGTTCAGCAACCCGGTCGCTAGCGGTGCACCCGTTGACGCCGAGTTGACCTTAGTTCGCCGCACGTCTTCGGATCTTGTTATGCCGATGACTTGCACGCGCTACCTCAAAGGCGAATAGTTAGCTATTTTCCGGGCGCCGGCGGTTGAGCCGGCGTCGCGCCATTCGGTGGCATATTTTTCCGGTGACCTTTTTCCGCACGGTCCTTACGGAACCTCATCATATCTGCTTTGCACTTCTCGCTCAGAGTGAACTTTGGATTTTTTTGACGATAGCCCCAAATGCATTTTGCCAAGCCATGACCCATTGTCTTATCGCCGCAGCCGGCTACTTTGGCATCGGTTTTACAATCGTTGTTGATGCTTGTCTTGTCGGTGTTCAAATCCGCATGCGCGGTCATCGTGACAAACAAAGCGCAAAAGACGAGTTTCAGCATTAGTCTTCCCCTAAGAGTTTTAGTGCTTGATCGAGCTCTTCTTGATGTTTATGCCCCTCGAGGCGGGCGGACAAGCTATAAGCGCAAGGGACTACAAAAAGTGTTAAGAAAGTCGATACCAACACGCCGCCGATAACGGTAATCGCCATTGGACGCATGACTTCAGAGCCCGCCCCGCGGGCCAGAGCGTTGGGAATGGCGGCGGTGATGGTGGCGACTGAGGTCATCAAAATCGGGCGCAAACGTACGGGACAGGCTTCCATGAGCGCCGGATCGACAGCCATACCCTCGTGCCGCCGGAGATTAGTAAACTCGACGAGCAGAATCGAGTTCTTCTTCACGATCCCCATTAGCAGCAAGACGCCGATCATCGAATAGATGTTCAGCGACGTATCGGTCATCAGCATCGCGAGCAACGCACCCGTCACGCTGAAGGGCAAAGCGAGTAGAATCAAAGCCGGGTGGAGGAAGCTGTTGAACTGCGAGGCGAGCACGATATACGCGACGAAAATTCCCAGAAACAGGGCGCCGAACAGAGATTTGATCGAGTCGCCGAACGCCTGCGAACTTCCTGACATAGTGATATGATAGCCGGGCGGCAGCGTTTTTGCCGCGAGATCTTTGACGTAATCGATGACTTCGGACTGAGACTTCTTCGGATTGAAGTTCCCGAAGATACCGATCGCGCGTTCACGATTGTAGCGTGTGACGGTGAGAAGCGTGCTCCCCGGTTTAATGTCGACGAGCTTACTCATCGGAGTCATCCAGGTGAAGACGTTGCGGACATCGATATTCTTAATGTCCGCAGGTCCCTGGTTCTGATCGGCCACGAGTTTGACCTGGATGTCATCGCGGTGACCGGAAGAATCCGTGTACTTGTTCGGGAGTAATTTTAAACCGCCGACCATGGCGGCAATACCATTCGCGATCGTTGTGATCGGAACTCCGGAGGCCGCTGCCGCCTTGCGGTCGGGCATGATTTCGAGCTCGGGCATATTCGGATTGTAGTCGGTGTCGACGTCAGCCATAAGACCCGAGTTTTTCATCTTCGTGCGCATGTCGAGCGCATACTGAGTGAGCTTATCCCAATCCGGGCCCTGCACTTCGAACTCGATCGGATATCCGCGCTGCGCGCTGAAGCCGGAAAGAGATAAGTCGAGGATCGCCACACGGTCCGCACCGGGAATCTTCTCGAGCTGGGTACGCAGCCACATCATGAATTCTTGTTGCGAAGGTTGGTGTTTAAAAGGCTCTTTGACTGGGCGTTTGCCGATATCCTTCATCGTAATAAAGGTAATCCCTTGATTCACCAGACCGCCGCCGAATCCGCCGACAGCGACATAGTAGCTAAAAATCTCAGGACGCGATTTGTAAACTTCTTCGGCCTGTTTGAATACACCATCTGTAAAACTGAGGGAAGACCCCATTTTCGTATAAATCGTGATGAGGAAACGGCTTTGATCCTGCGCGGGAATAAATTCTTTGCGCAAGAAGTGCCCGGTAAAAAGCGAGACGACGAATATGATCGTGGCTACGAGCAAGATTTTTACGCGATGGCCGAGACTCCAAGTCAAAGCGCGTTTATAGATGTTCGAGAGTTCGTCCATTTTTTTACTCACCCAGAGAGTCACGGTATTGCCGCCACCCACGGTGAGGAACTGAGAGCAGCGCATCGGAGCGAGAGTGAGGGCTTCAAGGAGCGAGAGCAAGACGGCCACCGACAAAGTCACGCCGAACTGGAAGAAGAACTTACCGATAATTCCCGGCATAAAGATCACCGGCACGAAGATCGCCAAAATAGCAAGCGAAGCCGCCACGGCGGGACCAGTGATTTCGCGGGCGCCGACGAGCGCCGCGTGCACGCGGCTTTTGCCTTCTTCATTGTGGCGGGTGATGTTCTCGAGCACCATGATGGCGTCATCGACGACAATACCGATTGAGAGCGAAAGCGCCATTAGCGTAAAGCTGTTGATCGTGAACCCGCAGAAATAAAGGACGATAAATGTTCCGATCAGCGAGACCGGAATGGCCAAGATCACGTTAAATGCCGAGCTGAGAGTCCCGAGAAACAAATAGCACACAACCGAGGTCAGCAAGACTGCCATTAACAAACTGAAGAGTAACTCGTTGACCGAGTCCTTGATAAAGGCGGTGGTGTCGGTCACGACGCCCATGTCCATGCCTTTCGGCAACACTTCTCTGAGTTTCGCTAACTTCTCTTTGACGGCGTCCGCGATGGCGACGGCATTGGTCCCGTGCTGTTTGATCACGCCAAGGCCGATGGTCGGGAAGATACCGTTGTAACGCGAACGGCGGCGGACTTCGTCGGTCGACTCTTCGCACTTCGCGACGTCGCCGATTTTAACTTTTGCCGAGTACAAGGGCGCGCCGGCGCGAGCCGGAATGTAGAGCGCCTCACACTCTTCGGCATTTTTGAATTCGGATTGCACGCGCACATAAGTTTCGTGGTTGCCGCTATCTTGATAACCCGTCGGAGCCAATTGGTGCTCGTTATTGACGGCATTGATGATGTCGGTGAACGTGATGTCATGTGAGTGCATGAGTTTCGTGTTCATCCAAATCCGCATTTGCGGATCGACGAAACCGCCGAGCTGCACGTCACCGACGCCGTTGACCGTCGTGATCTGATCTTTTAAGTGATCGCGCACGAAAAGCGCGAGCTCCCGCAAAGTATGTTGAGTGGAGTAAACCGCCGTCCACATGATCGGCTGATCGGAGGGATTGATTTTAGTAATGATCGGCGGATCAATGGTCTGCGGAAGGTTTTTCTGCGCTTGCGAGATTTTTGTCTGCACCTGCTGGAGGGCGACGTTGATATCCTGCTGGAGGTTGAATTGAATCGTGATTGAAGTCGATCCCTGTTGTGAGGTCGACTGCACGAGCTGAATACCGTCAACGGTCATGACCGCGGCTTCAATAATATCGGCGACCGCCGTTTCCATAACGTCGGGCGAAGCGCCGGCCCAGGTGACGCTCACGGTGACGACTGGAAAGTCGACGTCGGGAAGTTGGCTGATACCCATTTGCAGATAGCAAATGATGCCGAACACGAGAATGCCCGCCATGAGCATCCATGCGAACACAGGTTTTTTAATGGAAACATCAGATAGAGTCATATCTTGGAAGCGCTTTCGATTTACTGAAGTTGATTGTTCGGTAACAGTCTAACGATTAAATCTTTGACAGGCACTTTCTTTTTTACTCATGCATCGTGGAGTCATCGCTCCACATTGTCGGAAACCTCACGTGAGTGCACGTCTCGCTGGCACGCTCTGTGTAGTGGATCTATCGCAAACTAATATGAGGATACCCCCAAATGACCAAACTAGTTCTTGCCCTGACTATTTCTTTAACTGCCGGTTCAATGGCCCATGCCTCGACGGCAAAATGCGATAGCCTCAAGGGGGCGTTGGCCGCCCGCTTGTCGGATGCGTGTGAAAGCGCAACCCCGCTGACGCAAAAGCAACTCGATGAATTCAAAGCCGGGATTGAAGGCTTACTCTCTCCCTGCCAAGAGAATGACTTTGCGGACGCGCTCTATCAGGCTGTCATCTCGAAAAAGTTGGGCCTTGCCGACGCTTGCAAAGCGCGCGCAAAAGTGTTGAGTCATGCCACAGGACTCACTGAGGCTTAAGACACTGTTTCGCTTTCTATACAAAGCTTACTTCTGGTTGGCGCGGCAATGCCGCCGCGTTTGGAGCCCGCTTACTGTGGGCGTGCGTGCCCTAGTTATGCGCGGCGATGAAGTTCTGCTCGTGCGCATGACTTATGTCAAAGGTTGGGCGCTACCGGGCGGCGGCGTCGATCGCGGCGAGAGCGCGCAGGCGGCGGCCATCCGCGAAGTTTATGAAGAGTGTGGATTAAAAGCCGAGCAAGTTTCACTCTTTGGCCTTTACTACAACACGCAAGCCGATCGCCACGATCATATATCAGTGTACCTCGTCGACAAGTTCTCCGGTGAACCCCAAATTATTGATACGCGCGAAATCGCGGAAGTGCGATTCTTCAAAGTTCATAACCTCCCACAGGAATTGCGCGGAGGACATCGGCGCCGAATTGAGGAATATGCGCGCCACGTTCCACGTTCTGAATTGTGGTAACGCTTCCATATTCTGCGGCTTTTGATTCTTTACTTGCATACTGCAACTAATCGGACATATTCTCTGCGCAACCTTGAATATTGATGTGGGGGCACATACGTGAGAAGGGGATCCAAGGCGCAACTGCGCCAATTCATCTTGATTATCATCAGCATCTTCGGCTTTTCGGCATTTGCAAGGACCACGGAAACAACCGTACCGGTAGTTCCACAACAAGACATGAAACGCGACACGCTGACGGCCCAACCGCCGGTCAGCCAACCGCCGCTCGACTTGCGCGAGGCTGTGGCTAAGGCGATGGACAACAACAACGCCATCAAGCAGGCGCGCGCAGGAGTCGAAGCCGCAAAGTGGGATACGGCGACCGTGCGCTCGCAATTGTTTCCCAATTTGAGTTTCGTCGGCGACGCCGGGAATAAAAAGGACTCTGTTGGTGAGTTGAGCACCGATGGTAAGTTCGGCGGGCATATTTATCACCAATACACCGGCAACTTGAATTTGACTCAGCCGCTCTTCGCGTGGGGTGCTCTGAGCGCCATCCGCGCCAAGGATTTTCAGACCAAGGCAAACGAACTGGATCTCGAAATCCAGGAGCGTACGCTGACCTCGAATGTAATTCAGACGTTTTATCAAGTGCTCTTGAATCAGCGCTTGCTTGAGATTCTCGAGCGGGAAATGGCCGTTTTGAACGAATCGTTAAACACGGCCAACAGCCGGTTGCGCACGGGCCGCGGTCAGCTGCTCGACGTGCTTACCGCAAAAACCCAGATCGCGCTCTTGAAGCCGCAAATCGAATCGGCTCACAATGCGCTCGAAACTTCCGGCGCGCAGCTCGCGACGTATCTTGCGGAACCGGGAAAGTATGAATTGCGCCTCAAGGGTTCGATGCGCGGAATCCGTTTGGCCGATGTGCAGCGAAAACTGAATTTTAAAGATGCGCGTTTGCCCGAACTCGAAAAAGTCCGCGTTCTGCGCGAACAGCTGAGCGAAAATGAGGACGTTACGCTCGGGACTCATTTGCCGAATGTGCAACTCAAAGGCACCTACGGTTCACAGACCAACGCCTTCCGACAATTGAATGACGATTGGTCGATCGGTTGGTCTTTGATGGTGGAACTGACCGTGCCGATCTTCAGCGGTTTCCAGTCGATCGATCAGCGCCGGTCCTTCGCCGAACAAGACCGCGGTTTGGATTATCAAGGCCGCGATTTGGAAAACACTCTGGCCCTCAATCAGGTATCGTCCTTAAAGACGCTGCAGTCGAAGGGCGCGTCGCTCGTTTCCGCGGAAGACGCGGCGAAGCTCGCGGACCAAGAGATCGCCGAAGTGCGCAGACAATATAGATTGGGAACAATCGACTTCGTCCAGTTCCTCACCATTCAAAACACGGCCCTTCAGGCCTATTCTACTTTGGATCAGACCAAGTTCGACAACATCGTGGCATTCACCAATTATTTCGTGGCCACGGGACAACCGCTGTCGGTTCTGATCGATACTCTAGAGGAGAAGCAGTAATGCTACGTTTTAATGTCCTCGTGATAGCCTTGTTGTCCGGTAGCTTGGCGTTCGCCGCCAGCGCAAAGGACGAGCCGAGCAGTGAGACGAAGGCCGGTGACACGGTCCGCGAATTCGCGGTCCCGGTACCGCAATCGGAAATCAAACTCGAGCCGATGCGCTATGTGCCGCCTCCACCTGTGGAATTCAGCTTCGGCGCTTCGACGTATATGCCGAGCAACTTTACCCGCTCGAGTTACACTGGCGACGTTTCGCGCTTTGACCGCACGGGCATTCCCAGTCTGACGATCAACCGCCACCAGAATATATATGAAGCGGCGAATGGGTTTACGGTCGGCACTTTGTTCGGCCTCACGTATATGCAACTCAATCGCTCGGTCAACCGCGTGATTTTTAACGCCGATGCGGGAACGTCGACGGAAACCGTGAACTTCTACATGCTGCGTGCAGGCCTTGAAGCCGGCTGGCAGCATTTGCTGCCGTGGAATTTCGAGCCGGATTTATCAGTGGCGATTTTGCCGACGTGGATGGCGGGAGACCGCTCGCAATTTGAGGACTCGGTCGGCGTTTTCGGGATGCCGTATGAAGCGAGTTTGGGAGTGTTGTGGCGCGCGCCGCGCGGCCCATCGCACTTTGGAAATTTGACGATCGGAATTTCAGGCACACAGACTTACGGCAACGTCGGTGGTTCGAGCATGAGCGGCCTGGGTTTTTCGGGTGAATTGCGCGTTTCTATTTAAGGGGTAAGTTATGGGGAAAATCAAACTGTCATTGTTAGTATTCGCGGTCGCCGTTCTCGGCTGCCAGAAGGATGTCACTCAGCAAGAGTATCAGCGTCAGTTGGCTCTTGAAAACCTCGCCCAGTATCAGGCCGTTGAGGGACGCTATTCGGGATATGTCTCGTCGGCTGCAACCGGTAAGAGCGGACGCATCCTGGGCGGGATGGAACTTCTGCTTCAGGCGCGCCTTAATAGTGAAGGCGGGTCATCGGGCTCAGGGCAATCGACCGGACCGACGGGACAAGGCGGCGGAACGGGTATGGGTTCGGCCTCGGCGACCCTGATCACAGAATTGCATTTTCAAGATTCGACGGAGAAGTTAACCCGCATGGTCTCCCAGACCGGGTACTTCGATCCTGATACCGGCGTATATCAGACTCAGTTTCAGATTTTTTCCTCAGACGGTAAGCTGTTTTGGACGCTTTCGATCACCGGACATATTGGCAGCAATCACATTGTCGGCCGAATTCAGGGCGTCGGCTATGAGGAATACGGCGGCAGCTTCGACCTCGCCAAAGACGGAACCGATATCACTACTCTTGGTAAGGCGTCCAAACCGACGCCGACTCAAGATGCCGAAGGCCAGACATGGGTGTTTAAATCGCTGCAGCGCTTTGACCCGAGCGATAAGCAGGATCCGCCCATTCAGATGAGCGTGAATGAGCCTACGGTGACGGCGACGGAACATTTTATGGAAATGTTCCTTCCCGACACGGAAAAGGCGCTTTCCATTAGTCTGAATTTGAACGATCTTATGGATCCAATTCCGTTCAATGCGGCCAATTGGAATACCCTTACAGGCGATGTGACAACTCCGCCCGTGGCGATTCAAACCAGCCCGACCTCGACATTTACGCCGCATCTCCAGTGCAGCGACTTCTATCTGACTCAGACCACTAAGCCGTTCACCTGCTACTATTGGTCTGACCGTTCGGCGCGGATGGCGATACTCTTTCAGCCGAAGGCCAACGTTCCGTGATCGACGACTCCGGGCTGCTGGCCGCTCTTTTTATGGACGTGGTGCCGAAGGCGATGCGCGAACTTCGCAAAGAAGTTCGCAATCGCCAGTCGCTGAACGCCATGACCATTCCGCAGTTTCGCATTTTGGCGCTTCTCTCTGAAGATCCGGCGAACAACTGCGAACTGGCGGATCAACTCGGAATCAGCGTCGCTGCCGTTTCACGCATGGTGGATTGGCTGAGTGAGCGGAGCTACGTCGAGCGTCTGCAGGACTCCGGCGACCGCCGCAAAGTTAAAATTCAACTCACGCGCAAAGGCCGCGAGCATTTCGGGCGCTTCCGCAAAGAGGCGCGCGCCCGGTTACAGAAACGCTTGGCTTCGATGGGAACGCAAGACCGTAAGAATCTCAATCAGGGACTCGCGGCTTTGAGTAAAGCCGTCGAGCATATGGCTATCGGAAATTAATCCAGTACCGCGCGATTTTAACGCCCTTGGCGTCGGTGTCTTTCGACGGCGCGACATCAAGCAATTCGCCACGATTTTTCTCAATCACTTTGCGCGCGATTAAATCTTCCGCAGGCGCGGTGACTAGAGCGCGGCGGAGTCCCGCACGAACCGCTTCGAATAACATCAGTGAGAGCGTGAAGGGACCATTGCCTTGTTTGCGAAATTTCGGCGGCACGGCCACGAATAAATTTCCGCCATCGCTCTCCGTGACTTCATCCAGCGGAAAACGCAGGATCGCATAACCGATTAGGTCTCGATTATGATCCGGCAATACATAGTGGGTCACCGAAGTTTTGTTGGGCCCGGGCTTCCAATCCAGCCGTTGCTTTTCGCACTCCTTGACATAGCGGCGGAACTCGAGCTCCGACCAAGCCGCCTTGCGTTTGAACAGTTTTGCGAACCATGACGGATCTTGTTCCATGAAATCCGCGACCATATTGAGAAACGATGATTCGTGTTCTAGTGCCAATTCCTCTAATTTCATGATTATAATGATAGAGGTCGAATTCCAAAAGACAAGGGAGATGTGTGCGGTTCCTTTTACTGTTTGCACTGGTCTTAGTCGGTTGCCAATCTTCTGAAATTCCTCCTTTGCCCTCCGAGATGAAGGTTGACCCTTCCCATCCCGTCAAGTTCGCGCAGGTGAAACCCATATTGGACTCCCGCTGCATCGCCTGCCACAGTTGCATGGAATCGCCCTGTCAGCTGAATCTGCAGTCCTGGGATGGCGTGATGCGCGGGGCCTTTCATGGCAACGTTTATGACGGCAGCCGCTTGCACGCTGTAGCGCCGACACGCCTTTATGAAGATGCCGGCGGACCTGAGGGCTGGCGCACCAAGGGCTTTTTCAATGTCGTGAACGGTGGCGATGACTCGCTTTTGCTCTCGGTTCTGCGTGCGGCGAACGGCCGCAAGTCGATGCCGTCGACGGCCGTAAGAGATAGCTTGATCTGTCCCCAGAGTCAGAAAGAGCTGCTCTCCAACACCAAAGAGCTAGCCATGCCTTACGGCTTGCCGGCGCTAGCTCCGGGCGAGCAACAGCTCCTCGCGGGTTGGGTGAACGGCGGTGCGCACGGAGAACCGGCGAAGCTCGGACTCGCGGGATTGCCGGACTCTCTGCGCATTGAGGCCCGCGAGTGGGAGGCCATGCTCAATGCCCGCGATTTGAAATCCCGGATTGTGGCTCGGTACTTGTTCGAGCACCTCTATATGGCGCATCTCTATTTCAAATCCGAACCTCGTACGTTTTTGAAACTGACCCGCAGTGCTTCACCTTGTGCCGAGGGCATCAAGCCGATCGCGACCCGCCGGCCGAATGACGATCCGCACTCGACAACGTTCCATTACTGTCTGTATGTGGATCCGGCTACCATCGTTTATAAGAATCACATGCCTTATGAAATCGGGGCGGAAAAGCGAGCCTGGATCAAGCAGAATTTTTTCGGGCACCCGTGGAAGGCGACACAATTCCCGAGTTTCAAGCCCGGAATTGCGAGCAATCCACTCTTAGCGTTTGGCGAAATTCCGGTCGAGGCGCGCCACCGTTTTCTACTCGAGAACGCCCAGTACGAGGTGATGACGTTCATTAAGGGCCCGGTGTGCAACGGCAGCTACGCGGTAAACTCCATTCAAGAACAGTTCTACGTGTTCTTCACCGATCCGAAAAAGGATCTGATGGTGCGCGACCCGAAATACGCCAGAAAGGTGGCGAGGGAATTAGTTCTACCCGGCGAATTTGGCGAGGATCCCAGCCTAAGAACCCTCATTTCCGGATATCACAAAACCCTGCACAACCGCGCGAAGGCGCGTGAGCAGGAGAACCTGGCGCTGCGTGCGGTTTATCCTGATGGTCTGCCATTAGACATGATCTGGGACGGTGACGGCCATAATGACAATGCGGTGTTGACTGTTTTTCGCCATGATGACAACGCCAAAGTCGTCAAAGGAGCGAAAGGTGATTTGAGCAAGACGATTTTTGTTCTCGATTACTCGACGTTCGAGCGTTTGGTTTACGATCTCGCGGTGAACTTCGATGTCTTCGACAATGTTTCGCATCAGTTGTTGTCGCGCTTGTATATGGACATTTTGCGGATGGACGCCGAAGACATGTTCCTGCAATTTCTCCCGCCCGGCGAGCGCTTGGCCGTAAAGAACTCCTGGTATCGTGGCCTCGCGACGGCCTTGAAGCTAAAGGTCCTCGAGGAGAAAAAGTTCGCCGACATCCCCAATGCGATCACGGTTGCAAATCCCGACGACGCAAAAGGCGACATTGTGCGCGCATTCTTATTTCAACGTCTATCAAAACGAGTGCGCGGAGAAGATGACCAGCTCAATTGGAAAAGGCTGACGATCGAAGAGCCCAAAGATCCGGAAGTCGCGGCCCTGCGCTCCATCGCCAGCCGCACCGATGGCGAACACGGGTTTCCTACCTTCTTTCCCGAGCTCTCGGTTCTGATTATAATGAAGAACGGAAAGCCGGTTCACACCTATTCGCTGATCCGCAATCGTGAGCACACGAGCTTGTCGTGGATTTCTGACGAGAGCGGGCGTTTGGCGCCCGCGGAAGACACCCTGACGATTCTTCCTAAAGTTTCTGGCTCGTATCCCAATCAGTTTTTCAAAGTGGACGAGAAGGAGTTAGGTTCGTTTGTGCAAATGGCCGGCGCTCTTCATTCAAAGGGTGATTTCCGGGCCTTGGTGAAAGAATTTGGCGTGAGTCGAGAGTCGGCCGAGATTTGGCGAGTGTACGATTTTGCAAACGCGCACTTGCGGGTTGAAGAGCCCATTGAAGCCGGTGTGCTGGATCTTTCCCGTCTCGATTTCAACTAACCCAGAAAAGCAAAAAGCCGACCTTTTGGGGCCGGCTTTTCGTAAAAGCTGATTTAGCTTAATGTTCAGAGCAAGAACTAGCGACGACCGAAACCACCGCCGCGTCCACCGCCACCGAATCCACCACGACCGCCGCCGCCGCCTTCGCGGGGAGCCATCGGTTTAGCTTCGTTGACTGTCATGGGACGGCCGCCGTACTCAGCGCCGTTGAATTTGCTGATAGCTTTTTGAGCTTCGTCGTCCGTGGACATTTCCACGAAGCCGAAACCTTTGGAGCGACCAGTGTCACGGTCAGTGATGATTTTCACGGAATCGACAGTGCCGCATTCCGAAAAAGTGTCAGTGAGCTCTTGCTCGGTTGCGGAAAAGGGAAGATTCCCAACGTATAATTTTTTACCCATATAACCTCCTAAAGGCCGGGAGCTTTTTCAGAGGTACTGGGCCCTATGCCCGCAGACTCGAAAACAGCAGTTACGTTCTAATTGCGAAAAGTAGCAAATCCCCCCGCAAATGCAAAGAAATAAACAGATTCGCTCCCATCTCTTCTATAAGCGACCTGAGCTGTAAAATCATATCGCTTAAGCCACTGAATTTGCTATAATAGAGGAAGGCAGTCTCTATTCAAAGTTCACGCCCAGCTCAGCTTAAGTACTTCCGTTTTGCGAAAGGAAAGAGTTATGAAGCCGCAAGTCGTGTCTTTTCACTGTATTCTCAAGAACAAGTTTGGCCGCGTTTTAAGCTCCACGTTTAATCATGATGTCATCACCCAACCGGGTGGGGCTGAACCCATTTTGACCGGTTTGGCTGAGGGTCTCCAGAATCTAGTCAAAGGCGAGCGTCGAATGATCGTTTTGTCGGCGGATCGCGCCTACGGATATTACGACCCCGCAAAGGTCATCGAGTGCGACCGCGAAGATTTGCCGGAAGGCCGCAGCCTCAGAAAGGGCGACGAAATTCAGTTGCCGCTTGAGGACGGCGATTCGATGCATCTGCGCGTGACGGGCATTCGCGGGGATAGGCTGGTATTGGACGGCAATCACCCGTTGGCGGGGCAGGATTTGATTTTCGAGATTCTGGCCACGGCGGCACGTGACGCCACCCATGACGAGATTCTCGCGATTGACAGCGATGAAGTAGGCGGGCATCTCCATTAGGGATGAAAGACGTCTCTCGTTGCGCTTGGCCCGGTGTTGATCCGCTTTATGTCCGCTACCACGATGAAGAGTGGGGCGTTCCCGTTCACGACGATAAGAAAATATTCGAATTTTTGGTGCTCGAATCCGCGCAAGCGGGTTTGAGCTGGATTACGATATTGCGCAAGCGCGAAAACTATCGCCGTGCATTCGCGGGCTTTGACTATAAGAAGATCGCCAAGTTTACCGAGCGCGATGTAAAGCGTTTGCTCGGCGATGCGGGTATCGTCCGCAACAATCTGAAAATCCGTGCTGCAATTAATAATGCCCAACGCTTCATGGAAGTGCAGAAAGAGTTCGGCTCTTTCGATAAGTACATTTGGTCGTTTGTCGGCGGGAAGCCGATCGTGAATAAACGCGCGAGTCATAAGAACACGCCCGCCACTACGAAAGAATCGGATGCTTTGGCGAAGGATTTAAAAGCGCGCGGATTTAAGTTTTTAGGCTCGACTGTAGTTTATGCGCATATGCAGGCCACCGGTATGGTCAATGACCACCTAGTATCGTGTCATTTTCATAAGCGCTGAACAAATTGCAAGTGTGACCACGTCCTTGAAACTCGGTCCCTAAGGAGATACCCCTGCGTTTCGAAAAGGGGGCCGGGAATGAAAAAGTTCATTTTCTTTACAATGTTAGTTACTTTATCCGGGTATTCAACCGCAGGATTTACGCAAAATAAATTGTTGAGCGCTATTAGAAATGTCGCGCGTAGTGGAGTTTGTGACACGACGGCAGATTGCCCCACAGGCAGCTACTGCACCAGCCAAGGCCGTTGCACGAGTGGTGAGTCGGGAGGCTTTTGCGACTCGACCTCCGATTGTCCCACGGGAAGTTACTGCACCAGTCAAGGGCGTTGTACAAGTGATGATTCTGGCGGCGGGTTTTGCGACTCCACTGCGGATTGTCCGACGGGAAGCTACTGTACAAGTCAGGGTCGCTGTACCTCGAATTAGATAAATTACGAGATATTCATCGACATTGGAATCGGGAAGAGCTCACTGTAGATCTGATCGATCATTTTGCGTTTGAGCGAATTGTCCATCGGCAGCGTTTTGTAAATCTGCTTAATTCGCTCGGCGACTTCATCTTTTTGTTTGCCGGAGAGCGAGTGATAGGCCTGTCTCAAGATCAACATGCTACTTGAAGCGAGGAGCGGGCTTTCTTCCTCAATGCGGTTTTGATCGGGGAGGAAGGTCGTGCAGAATTCGACGTCGCCCTGCTCACAGAACAATGCATAGAGTTTCCAAGCGCCACGCGAGTGGGCGGCCAGCACGCCTCTGTCCATCGGATGCGTGACGTGGTTGCTGATTTTCGTGAGTTCATCGGCAATGATTTTGTAGCGTGGATCTGTGGGGACGCCCGGAGTCTGCGCTCCGCCGAGAATCGGTCTTAAGAAACTATTGGCGAAAATTTTGAGATCGCCTTCGCCGTGCTCCTGAATCTCGAGCAAGCAGGCGAGGGGCTCGGTGATTTTGAGCAACTGCTTCGAGTTATGCTGCCTTTTGAAAAGGTCTGCGGCCACAAGAATGCGCTGTTCGTATTTCATGAGGCCATTGTGGCTGAGTTCACAGGGTTCGGTGGCGTGGGCGGCGAGAGTGGCGGTTGCGGCGAGTGCGAGAAGCCATTTCATCGGCGCAACCTCCTATTCGTGCAAGCCAGCTCCAGGTCTATTGGTCTTGCGCAGCGGAATGTCTTTCACGAGAAAGGCAAACGCCGTCGCAAGTCCTAAAAGTATTGCACCAATTAAAAATACCATTTGCAAGGATTCGGCGAGTCCCTGTTGCGCCGCTAGCCTTACGGCGGGCAAGAGCGCGCTGCCATTTTCGCCGAGCTTGTTGAGTGCATTTTCGATGGTCGCTGCGGCCTCAGGTTGCACGAGGAGTTGCGGATTATTGAATTGCGCCATGTTCTCGAGCGAGAGGCGCGTGCCGAGGTCAGTCGGCAGCATGTGGTGAAACGCGGGCAAATAGAGATTCGCAAGAAGGCTGCCGAAAATCGCGGCGCCGAGAGCGCCGCCCACTGAGCGCACAAACTGAATGGTCGAGGTGATATTTCCCGCAAACCGAATATCGACGGCATTTTGCACGGCGAGCGTGAACACCGGCATCGTCGCGCCGAGGCCCAATCCCATGACGATAAGGTTGCGCACGACAATTGAGTACGGAGTATGAATGTCCATCTGCGCGAGTAAGAACATGCCGAGACTTGTGACGGCGGCGCCACCGACCGCCAGCGCGCGGTAGCGGCCGAGCTTCATGATAAGATGGCCCGTGAGCATCGCGGAAATCACGAGGGACATTGTCATTGGCATCATCACGGCGCCGCTGCGAGAGGCGCTTGAACCGATTGCCGTTTGAATGAAGAGCGGGATAAACAGCGTCGTACCGAACATGCCAATGGCAATGAGGGCTGAGACGATCATCGCGCTCCAGATAATCTGATTGTTGAAGAGCTTCATGGGAATGATGGGCTCCGGCGCCTTATGCTCGATGTAGAAAAACACGGTCGTTAGGATTGCGCCGAAGCCGAGCAGCCCGACGATCAGCGGCGAATGCCAAGAGTAATCGCGTCCGCCCCAGCTCAGCGCGAGCAGCACGGGGACTACCGAGAGCACGAGGGTGAGTGCGCCGCCATAGTCGATTTGCGGCGTCTTTTCAGTGTTGCGCGCGATGCGCGGGAAATAGAAATAAAGTATCGTAAAGGCGATCAGGCCGACGGGCAGATTTACATAAAACACGTAACGCCAACCCGGACCGTCAGTCAAGAAGCCGCCGGCCGCGGGACCGATCACGCTCGCGAGGCCGAACACTCCGCCCATGAGTCCCGAAACGCGGCCACGTTTGGCGGGAGGGAACAGGTCGGCGATCGTGGTGAACGCCATGGCTTGGCAAAATCCGGCGCCGACACCTTGAATGCCGCGAAAGGCGATCAATTGAAACATGCTTTGAGCCGCGCCACAGAGCATGCTGGCGCTGACGAAGATTGTGACTCCGATTAGCAGAAACAACCGGCGGCCGTAGTAGTCGCTGAGTTTTCCCACAAGCGGCACGCTCGCGGTTGAAGCCACCATGTAGGCGGTGATGACGCCGGAATAATGTTGGAAGCCATGGAGCTCGGAAATGATCCGCGGCATGGCCGTACTGACGATGGTTGAATCGAGTGCGGACATGAGCATGGTCGTGAGCACGCCGGCCATCGCGGCAAAAATAATTTTCTCAGGCAACTCGTAGTAGCTCGCGTGGGTGGCGGCTGACTTCATCTAAATCCCAATGGTGAGTCCGTAGACGAAGCCCGAGCGGCCGTCGGCGAGCGAAGATTTGCTGATGCCGATCACGCCACGGTAGCCGGCGGAAATCCCGAAGTTGCGGCTGAAGGCGAAGTGCACGCCGCCGTAGGTTTGCGAGATCATGCCGTTCTGTTGATCATACGTGTAGGTGTCTGTCGTGCCCGTGACGAGAACGGGATTCCTTTGGTCGACCCAGTCCAGGTCTTCTCTGACTTGCACGCTGAACCATCTGACGATTGGGTAGGCGTAGCCGATGAATGGACCAACACCCATTTCGCGGTCGTCATCGGGATGGTTCCCAGCGGCATAAAAACCGCCGACGCCGCCAAAGATTCCGGAGTCAGTGCGGAGGCCGAGATCGAGTCCGAAGACGAACATGGTGCCTTGCACGGAATTGTACCCGCCAGCGATGGAGGGCGTGATGAACCAATCGGGACCGCTTCCGTCGTCTTGGGCGTGGGCCTGCAGGGTGCACAACATAAGAATTGTGGAAAGGAGGAGGTGCTTCATGGTTCCATTATTTTCGGTGGAGGGTCGGTTTAAGGCAAGCGTTTCGCGGTGTGATGTGCGGTTACGGACTCTGCCCGGGCAGAGTTGGCCTTAGTGCTTGGGTCGTAGAGAAGAGGAATAAATTTACTAAATCTGCGGCAACGCCTCGTCCGGCTTAATCCGAGTCCGCCGCAGGGCAGGCGAGAACCAAGCGGTCCCACTGACGATGAGCATAGTCATCGTTCCGCCAAAGATCAACGAAGGGATGAGACCCATCAACCGAGCCGTCAGACCCGATTCAAACGCCCCAATCTCATTCGACGATGTGATGAAGATCAAGCTCAGTGAGGAAATCCGCCCGCGCATCGAATTCGGTGTCAGCAATTGCAAAATCGTTCCGCGAATCACCATGCTGACGCCATCGAATCCGCCACTAGCCATCAAGAACATAAACGCCAAGGCAAAATTACGCGAGACCGAAAATCCTAAAATCGACAGGCCAAAACCCGCGACCATATACATCAGCATTTTGCCTGAGATGATCCGCATCGGCCGAATGGCCAAGCCAATGCCGACAATCGCCGAACCCACTGAAGGTGCCGCACGTAAAAATCCCAGCCCGAGAGAGCCTGAATGGAGAATCTGATCGGCAAACACCGGCAACACGGCCACGGCTCCGCCGAACAGCACCGAGAACATGTCGAGCAACATACTCGACAGCAAAACCTTTTCGTGGCCCACAAACTTGATCGCCGCCCGTAAACTCGCGAAGAACGGCTCGCGCTTGCTCGGACTCATCATTTGGCGGATCTCGTCAGAGAAAAACAGAATCAAAGTAAACGAAGCGAGCATAAACACAAAAGGCACGCCGAAGGCGATTTGAGCGCCGAAATATCCATAAATCAATCCGCCGAGCGCGGGACCGAAAATCGCGGCGATTTGAAACGCGGAGCTGTTCCAGGCCGCGGCTTCTGCCTGATTCACGCGTGGCACGATATGCGAGATCATGGAGAAAACACTTGGCGAAGAGAAGCTGCGTACCATTCCACTAATGAAAACGGAGCAAAACAAAATGCCGATGCGGGAAGATGCACCGAGGGGCAAGGCTTGCCAAGCCGACATCCATATCAGGATGGCGTTCAAAACTAAAGTGGCCACACATATGGTGTAAACCTGCGCCGGCCGCCGGTTGTCGACGACGTGGCCCGAGATAAACGCGAAGCCGATCGCAGGCACGGCTTCCACTAGGCCCATCAATCCCAACATCAAGGGATCCTTGCTCAGCTCATAGACATGCCACCCCACCATCACGGCTTGGGCTTGCAAGCTGATGACCGTGAGTATGCGTCCCAGAATTAATAGGCGGAAATCGGGAATCTTGAGAACCTGGGCTCGACCCATCTTTACTCGTAGCGCTGGATCAAGTGATAACCGAATTGAGTGCGGACCGGACCAGAGACTTCATTCACTTTCAATCCAAATGCGGCTTCCTCGAACGCCGGAACCATGCGCCCGCGGCCGAATTCGCCCAAATCGCCGCCGCGTTTTCCCGACGGGCATTTGGAAAACGAAGCCGCGAGCTCACTGAAGGTCTTCCCTTCCGCGAGCTTCTTGACCAAGTCTTGAGCCTCGTACTCGTGAGTGACGAGGATATGACGTGCTTTAATATTCATTATTCTTTCGCGCAGCCCACTCGCGTGATCGTCGATTTGCCGAGCACCGTGACGCCGGTTTCGGATTCATTCGAGCCAAGAACGGTCGTGCCATCTTTGCTGGAAGCCAAGTGCGCCTTGCAAGCGACGTTGATTTCACCTTTGCCGAGAACGTCGACTTTACCCTTGATGCAGTACCAGCCGTTCGGGTTCAAAAGGCTCATCACGCTCTTGGACATTACAGTGACAGCGGGCTTCAGAAGAACGAGATCGGGCTTTTCAGTTTTGCCTTGGTCGACGAAGTCATCGCCGATGCCCATTACTTTAACTTTTGAGGCGACAACGCGGAATTCGGGGCTTTCCTTTGAGAAGGGCGTTTTACCCCAGTAGTGCAAGCAGGCTTTAACATCGTCCATATCAGTAGCCGCAGCCGTCAAAGAAAAGCCAGCAGCCAAGATCAATGCGAACAGTTTCACGTAAGACCTCCACGGTAGAGGCCTCACTGTCATCTATCGGGATACACCGGGTCAACTAAAACCAGGCGCGGAGCCGTTTTACGAAGGCGGAAGGGTTCTCGACATTCCAGCAATGGCCTGCCTCTTCTAGCACTTCAAATGTCACGTTTGGCAGCTTTTTGCTGAGATCTTCGGAATCTTTCAATGGAATAATCTGGTCATGCCGCCCGTGAAGCAAAAGTGTAGGATTTTTAATCTGCGCAACCTGGTCACTGAGGCGGACGGATTTCAGAATTTGGAGCACCGAGCTACCGATTCCTTGGACGGCTTTGAACGCGACGTCGACCACCGCTTTGGTCAGTTCAGGCGTAAAGTGGCTTTGGTCTTTGACCGTGCTCATGATCACCATTTCCGTGAGATTGCGGTTCAATGCCATCTGCTTAAAGGCATCGTACATGGAGTCGTCGAACACGACGCCATCGGCGCCGACCGGGTCGAGCAACACGGCTTTTGAGACCTTGGCGGGGTCGATCAGCATCATTTGTAAAGCGATTAGGCCGCCGAGCGAGTGGCCGACTACGGCGACTTTCTCTTTTCCCATTTGCTTGATCAGGTCGAGAAAATCTTGGGCCAGTTCTTCAATCGTGAATTGCTTATCGATCGGCCACGCGGGATTGCGTCCGCAGCCGCGCCAGTCGGCGAAAATCAAATCGCCATTGCCGAGGCTTCCGGCCTTTTGCCATTCCGCCAGCGTCGGCTTCCACCAGACCGTGGAAGCCAGATTGCCGTGGATAAAGAGGGTGTCCTCTTTAGCGAGTTTGGGATATTTTTCGGAGTAAATCATTGTCACAGCTTTGAACTCCTGCGCCGAGCGGAATCACCACTGATCCGCTAGTGGCCGTGAATTTCAGTGGATCGCCGTCAAAGGTCAAGCCCTTGTTTAGCTCGGGGTTGTTGTCCACGACTTGTAAAACCCAGGCCGCGGTGTAATCGGGGCGGTCTTTGGGAAGCTCATGCTGTGTCTGACTGACGATGATAAAGCTCTGGCGCACATTCGGGGCCACGCTATTCCAGAACTGCTTTTGCGAATCCAAGGACACGTAAGGATCTTGTGAGCCGGCCATCACATGGAGTTTGCCCGCCGGCAAATTCTTCACGACATTGGCCGCATGCCAGTTCTTCGCGCCCTTGACCATACGGTAAACACCTTCGGTTTTATAGGGATTTTCAAGCATGATGGGCTCGAGAATCGGGTAAGTGGTGTAAACCAATTGGCGGAGGAAGAAATCGTAAAGTTGATCGTCCGAGTACGGGTTTAACGGGTTCGCCGCCCGCGTGATAGCGACTTGCTGGCGGATCCATTGATCCTGCGTAGGCAGCGGCTCGAGATAGGGCGCCATCAAAAGCATCTTGTCGAAATCGCCGGGATGCTCGGCCATGTACTGAATCGCCAAACCGCCTCCATAAGACAGGCCGCCCAGAATGACCGGACCTTGAATATTAAGCGTGTCGTGGAGCGATTTCAGGTCGCGGACCTGATTTTCAAACGGAATGTCGAATGTGATAGGCGCTTTATCGAGAAGCGTTTTACCCATGCCTTCCATGTCATAAAGGACGATGCCGATCGTGGGATCAATTACATCGAGCGCTTTGACGAGCGGTTGCCATTGTTCGGTCGACCACGTGAGGCCGTTGCACAAGAGCAATGTCGGGCGGCCGGGAGCGGCCTTACGTTGTTCGACATAGAGGCGCTGGTTGGGGCGCACTTGCACAAAGCCTTTGGTCCATACGGATTCACTCGCTTTGGCAAAGGCTTGCACGCTTGAAGCCATAAGGAGGGCCAATAAAATGTGTTTCATTAGAGTACCAATCCGCCATCAACGCTGATGGTGGTGCCGTTGATGTACGACGCTTCGTCGCTCGCCAGGAACATGCAGGCGTTGGCGATGTCGCGGGTCTCACCCATGCGGGCCACCGGCACTTTAGCTGTGATGCCGTCGAGCACTTCTTTCGGCATAGCTTGAGTCATTTTGGTGGAGATAAAGCCGGGGGCGATGGCATTCGAGGTGAAACCTTTTTTGCCGAGTTCGCGCGCCCAGGTCTTGGTCATGCCAATGACGCCGGATTTGGCGGCGACATAGTTCGTTTGGCCGAAATTGCCGTAGAGGGCGACGACGCTGGCGAGGTTGATGATGCGTTTCGGTTGGGCTCCATCAAATTTATTGAGCAGAGCTTTAGTGACATTGTAAACGCCGGTCAGGTTGGTTTGAATGACGGCATCGAAATCTTCGTCGGTCATTTTCGCGAGGCTCTTGTCGCGCGTAATGCCGGCGTTGTTGATCAAGACGTGGAGGTTGTTGGTCGCATCGGCGAGCGCCTGGCAGCTCTTGCGGTCAGTGACATTGAGAGCGATCGTTTTCAAATTTGGAAACGATTTGAGTTCGGTCTTTGCGGTTTCGAGTGCCGCCGCCGAAAAGTCGGCGATCGTGACATTGGCGCCGGCTTCGAGAAAGCATTTGCTGATCTCAAAACCAATTCCTTGAGCTCCGCCGGTAACGACGACGTTCTTGTGCGCAAATGAAAACTTGAGATTATTCATTGATCCCCCAACTTTCCTCAGTGTGTTTGATCATTGAGTCTTAGCTACATTTTTCTGACCGAACAATGACTAAATCGTGACTTTGCATCGATATTTCAATTATGAATTAAGGAAAAGAGGAGTCGTATGAGACGCGCTGTCATTCGTGGAACCGGAATGTATGTTCCGGAAAAGGTCGTAAAGAATGAAGAATTCAACGAAATGTATAAGAAGGACGTTGCGACTTTCCTGCGCGAAAAGAGAAATATTCACGAACGCCGTTACATGGATTCGTCGCAGGCAACATCGGATCTGATCATTCCCGCGGCTCAACAAGCACTCACTGCGTCGGGAATTAGAGCAGAAGCTCTAGATTTGATTATCGTCTCCACCGACACACCCGATTATCTGTCTCCCTCGACAGCAGCGGTTGTCCAGCATCGCCTGGGCGCTACGAATGCCGGTGCTTTTGATATTAATTCAGCCTGCGCCGGATTTGTAACGGCGCTGGACATGGCTAATAAATACATTGTGGCCGACAAACAGTATCTCAATATTTTGGTAGTCGGCGCGTACGGCATGACTAAATATTTGAACTACGACGACTATAAAATCGCAACTCTGTTCGCGGACGGCGCCGGCGCGGTTGTGTTACAGGCGAAAGAAGACGCCAGTGAGGCCGACGGCGTTCACTGTGCGACATTGTTCGCCGATGGGCAATATCATGACTATATGGGTGTCTACGCCGGCGGCACTCGCTTTCCCGTTACCCATGAGGTGATTGAAAATAAACGTCACTTGCTCGACTTTGCGAAAAAAATTCCCATTGAGACCAACGGTACGCATTGGCCGCGCCTGACTAATATTTTGCTCGACCGCATGAAGAAAAAGGCCACTGACATCGATCATTTCTTTCTCACGCAGATTAACATTCAGTCGATTCATGAAGCGCTTGATAATTTGGGTCTTCCGCACTCGAAGTCACACAATGTGATGGACCGCTACGGATACACCGGCAGTGCGTGCATTCCGATGGCGATCCACGATGCCGTAGTGGCCAAGAAGTTGAAGAAGGGCGATTTGGTCTTTATGTTGGGATCAGGCGGCGGATTGTCGATGGCGGCACTCAGCCTGACATGGGATTATGACACCTGAGGCGGATTGGCTCAAACGCTGGGCGGAGTATGCTCCTTCCAGTATTGCGATTCAGAGCGGTGAGGACGGAACAGCCGTTTCGTACTTGGACCTCTATCGCCAGAGCCAACGCTTAGCTGCAGTCTTGCGGCGCCACTTCGGTATTCACGCCGGCGACCGCGTCGCGTGTCTTGCACAAAATGAGCTCGAGTACATTTCACTGTTTTTTGCGGTTCAGCGTTTGGGCGCGATTTTGGTGCCGATCAATTTTCGCTTTACGGTTTCCGAGGTCGAACACATCGTACGCGATAGCGGCGCCAAGCTCTTGGTCGCGCAAAAGGCGTTCGCTCCGACGGCGATGGCTTTGCAACATGTAACGCGGCTATGGAATTTCGACGGTGAAGAGTCCCTGTGCGAAGCCGTTCGTGGGGCTGACTTTGAAGCCGTTCCGTTTGCAGGCGCGTTCGAAGATCCGGCGATGATTCTCTATACTTCGGGCACTACGGGTTTTCCGAAGGGTGCTTTGATTTCGAATCGCATGATGTTCTGGAATTCGATCAACACGGGCTTGCGGCTGAACCTCACGCAAAACGACGTCGTACTCTCGTTCTTGCCGCTGTTTCATACCGGCGGCTGGAATGTGTTGACGACCCCGTGCTTGCACCGGGGCGCGCGCGTGGTGCTGCTGCGCAAGTTTGACGCCGATTTGATATTGGACCTGACAGAGCGCGAGCGTGTGACTGTCCTTTTTGGCGTACCGACGATGATGGACTTTATGGCACGCAGCCCCCGCTTTCGCGCGAGCGATTTAAAGAGCGTGCGCTATGCGATCGTTGGCGGTGAGCCGATGCCATTGGAACTGATCGATACGTGGGAAAAGCGTGGGATTCCGATTCGGCAAGGCTACGGTTTGACGGAGTTCGGTCCCAATGTGTTCTCTTTAAATCAGGAAGACAGCCGCCGCAAAATGGGCTCGATCGGCTTCCCCAATTTTTATATCGACGCGCGAGTCGTGGACCTGGAAGGCCGCGACGTTCCCGCCGGTGAAGTCGGGGAATTAGTTTTGCGCGGTCCAGTCGCGATGAGCGGCTACTGGCAAAATCAAAAAGCCACTGATGAAGTGATGCGCGAGGGTTGGTTGCACACTGGCGATTTGGTTCGCCGTGATGAAGAAGGCTATTTCTTCGTAGTTGGCCGTAAAAAAGAAATGTTTATCAGCGGCGGTGAAAACGTTTATCCCGCTGAAGTTGAGAAGGTTTTACGGCAGGTCGAATCTGTTCGCGAAGTCGCAGTGATCGGCGTCCCTCATGAAAAGTGGGGCGAGTGCGGCCGCGCTTTCATTTCAGTTGAGGCCGGCCGTGAAGTGGCTGTTGAATCTCTGCGCGAGCATTGCTTGAAACATTTGGCGAAGTTTAAAGTGCCCCAACAGTTCGTCATCATGGCGGATCTTCCAAAGACCGAGAGCGGGAAAATCGCTAAACAGTTATTGCGGCTAGTGTGACTGAGTATTAGAACTGCGCACGAAGCGAACGGCGATGGCCATTGATGACTCGAACCTCTTTACGTATTCGAAGTATGCCCGTTCGGGTGCGCCCGTGGAATTCTGAGCGAGGATCGCCCGCATTGAAGAGTCGACCTCCTCAAAACCTACGCCCTTGAAATCCTCGCACGCATTCATTTCTTGCGTCTTGTAGTTTTCGAGTTTCGCGAAATCGTCCGCAAAGTGTTTGTCCGACTTCACGAGCATGCCGTCTAGCAGCTCGCTGTGGGTTTGCCATTCACTATAAACATCGAAAGGAGTCGGTTCGCGGCTTAGGAGCGCGCTAATGAGCTGGCCTTCGCTATACATGAGTCCCTGACATTCTTTCTTTTGGTCATCAGTCGCAAGTGTCGCACAGAACTGCTGGCCGAAGTCGGTGCGCGTAGCCATGGCGGTGCTGCCTTGTTCTTGCAGCGCCTCGGTGCGGAGGCGGTCCAAATGATACTTGCCGCGCGAAATTTCATAATTTTCGTCGACGGATTTTCCGGTCGCGGGATTCACGCGATTGGACGCGCGCATGAGTTCGTGGAAGATTTCGTCATCTAACGACTCGCCTCGCCTATAGTGATCTTCCCACGAGTCTTCATCTTTTGATTTCGAGGTCTCTTTGAGTTGGATTTCGGCGCGCGGCCCGTTTGCAGTTTGGGTGATGTTGGTCCATGCCACGAGCATTTTTTGATTCTCGACCGGCTGACCACTTTCGGAGATGAGGATGGGAGTGGACGTCACTCCAGACAAATTGTGAAGTCCGTCGGTCAGCGCTTTGCGGTCGTCCGCGCTGATTTGATCGCTCTGTGAGAGGGCCTGGCCGCGTGTTATGAATTGGGCTTTCATTTCATTGCCGCCGCCACCGCCGTCCATGCCGCCACTGCGGCTGTCAGACGCGCCCATATGACTGTTGCAAGCCTGTAGAACTACCAGGCAAAGTGCCAAAAAAGCGCGGAAAATGCCCTGGTAATTCGTGGGTTTAAGCATATAGGGACTAGATAGCAATCCTAGGGCCGTTTGCGGGTGAGTTTAACCCAATCCAGGTTGAAACAAACCAGGTGCTCGGGCGCTTCATTTTCGCCGACTAGGGCGCTGATTTTCTCGACCGTGTTGGCGAGTTCCGCGCGCGCTTGTTTAAAGCCCTTTTCCGAGATCGTGAGAGGTGCGGTAAACGCAAAATCTTCCGCCGTAAGGCGTGGGTACTCTTCAGTCACCCGGAGGCGCCAATTCGCATGGTGGCGTGAGACAAGTGGTGAACTGGCTTCGAGCATCGTGCGCTTAGGCCCGAGCTGAAAGCGGCCGTTCTTGTCCTCTATGCAGAGGCCATGGTCGACTAAAAATGCGAGAACTCGATTCACGAGCGAGAGAGGCAACCCGAGCGCACCTGCGATCGCGTCGGGTCTTTGATAGTCGGGGAGAGACGTGAGCATGCGCATTCCGCTGTAGAGCCATTCCGAGTAGAAAATCGCTTTTTCGCTCTCGTTTAAGACTTTGTCCCGCGGCAGCCGGTTCTCGAGGCGGCGCGCCTTTTCGCGAATGGTTTCGGCTTGTTTTTGATATATTTTCTTGAGCTTCGCGGTGCCGGAGCGGTCGATTTGGACCAGCGCCAAAAAATATTCGGTTTCCGATTCGTCTAAGCCAAAGTACTCACATAGACCTTGCGCCGTTTCGAGCGACATTAGTTTTGTCTTTCTGAGAATTTGACTAATAAGTGTCGTGTGCACACCAAGATGCTCTGCCAGCTTGCGCGCTTGACCGCGGCCATTCTTATCTGAGGCTTTGATCTTGGCCTGCAAAAATGCAATTGAATCGTCAAAATCGTATGCGCGCATTATGTAGTCTTATCGGATGTTTACATAGAAAGTTTACTTTTTAGTCTCCGAATATGAAGAACAGAGACATATAAACTCTTTAACTGTACAACGCATTGCAGTAAGTTGCGACCGACACAAGTATCTGTACCGAAATCAAACTGAACAAAGGAATAAATATGAAAGCAGTCTCTGTTTTTGCGATGTTGATCTCGATTTTCTCGGTCCAAGCTTTTGCCTTTATGGTTTATGCCCCGCCCAAGGTTCTTAAATCCGCTAGCGTCGTGCTCGACCAAGCGCTCGAGTCGCGCGGTGAAACGGCTAGCAGCGCTCATGTTACGGGCTACGATTCGAGAACCGGCAATCTGACATATCTCGTTGCTGCGGTCGATAAATCGGGACGCACAGAGTGTTCGACTTATGTGATCGCGAATATCGAATATAAAGGCAAGATTCGCTCGGCGCTTCTTCCGGAATATCCGATTGCGGCCTCTTGCCAAGCATTCGCGGCTCACTAAGCCTGGACGTTCGCCTGTAATTTAACTTTCCCCTCTGAATCTCCGAAACGAGAGCAGGGGGGAATTCAAATGTTCATCGCAGTCTTGCTCGCACTTTCAGGCTCGGCTTTTGCGACCGTTCCCGATGCGATTTGCGCCGCCCCTGAGGTTTGGGACCGCGGCTACACCGTGAATCTCACTCGTTCGACAGACGGATCTTATTCGGCTCTCTTGAGTGCGGTGACTATGTTTGGCTGGAAGACGCGATATCAGGGCCCGGTCACGATCGAAGTTCTCTGGCCTTCGCCGTCGTGCGAATTAAAAGTGACCTCGGCCGACGGATTAGAGGCTTTCGATTTGCGGATTCTCGAGTCGGGCCAAGACCAGCTTCTCACTGTAGACGGCGAAATTGTGGTTCCGCTCGAGTCGAATATGGAGTGCAAGTTGTCGCAGGCATTCTCTGAGGATGCCGCGAATCTCTGTGGTCAATGAGGAGCCATTGCCGCAAACCCACCCATCACGGGAAAGAAAAAAAGAAATAGCCACATCAAGCGCGTCGTGAAGGCCATCGGCCTCAGGCCGAGTGCAAGCCAGATCATCACGGACACGATTGACGTCCAAAATCCCCACTGGGGTGAAAAACGACCGACGAAAAAGGGAGCTCCGAGGACAGCGACGAGAGCTAATTGCAGCCCTAGGATTTGAAGGGCGTCTTGCCAGTATATCGTAGGCAGATCCCGCCACTTTACGTCCCAGTCGGCCTCGGCGAAATACGTTTCGAGCGCGGTTCGGTCGTTCACCAAATCGGCGGTACTTTCAATAAATCGATTGGATGTCGAAACTAAAATAACAAAGCCGCCGGTATTCTCCGGGTCATTCAAAATGCGGACAAATTTGTTGATGTCGGCTCCGCGGGTGATTTGGCCGAGCTTTCCTACGGGTACCATTTAGCGTGTGGCTCCGCCAGCCGCGTCGGCGCCGGCCTTTCGGGCGTTGAGGCGATCAAGGGCCCGCCTCATGCGGGTATTGAGCAATTCATCGGCGCGGAGGCATTGGCGGATGTCTTCACCCAACACAAAGCTCGAACGATGCCCGTCGAATTTTTCTCCCTTCATCGCGCGAATGTAATTGTCGATTTCACTTTTGAAAAGGGTGACATCGGCTTTTCGTCCGGGATGGGCCTGTGCGATTCCGTCGGCCGTCGCTTTGAATTGTTCGGCGGTGGGTTCAAGCGGCGGCGTGGAGGCGCGATCAATCTTACCTTGATCGTAAACAGTATCGAGCCGCTTATCAAGAGTCTCCGTGCATGCCTTTTTCTTCGAGGGAGTGGTTGTCATGGTTTCGCAGTCATAGGGCAGATCGACAAAGTCTCCGCGCAGAGCTTTGGCGATTACAGAATCGCAATCGCGGCCGGAAATTTCCGCGCAGTACGTTTGCACGACGGCTGCTTTTTCAAGACCGCCGACCGCACGTTCCTTTAAGGCCGACGAATCGCAGGTCGTGCTGCTCCGGGCGCGTGCGGCGGCATCCGAGACGTCGGTGTTTAAATCCGCCGATGCGACAGCGGAAAGCGCCAGCAACACTAATATCATTAATGTGTGACCTCAGATTCGTTGCGGCGTTCGTCGCCATGCTGATTATCTTGCATGGGCGAATAGCTGTTGTGCCGCGAATCGGGGACGGTTTCGTTCGTGTCCGGCGTCAGGTTGCTCGGGTGATACAATCCGAGTTCGATAATTCGCTTATGGGCCCACGCGCAGGTGTCGCCGACATCTTTCTTGGCGCGGGTGCGGTTTTTGAAATAGTAATTGGTATTCAGGGACTCCTTGTTGCACATGTTATCGAGCGAAATCCGCTGCGAGTCCCACATCCCGCGATTGGCGGCGACGACCTGTTTTGCGCTCTTGTCGCCCCGGGCGGCGTAATAGCACTCACGGGTGGTATTGCGCTTGTCAGAGGGCGTGCCGATACAGCGTGCACTGAAATTCTTGGCGTTTTCGCCGCCTTCGCTCGGATTGTCGCTGTTAAGACCAAAGACAAATGGATTGCACAGAACTTTTCCTGCCGGGCAAGAAACAGTGATTTCGTGCGTGGGTTTATAGTCCGAGGTTGAATCGGCCATCTTGATCTTGACACTGTTTTGCGCCGAACAAGATGAAGTGTAGATCACAAAGCCGGCATAGAGGCAGCGCGGTTGTTTAGTACCGATGTCCTGTGTTGGGCTCCAGCTCGGGTCAGCCATACTTAAATCGGCGTGTGCTTGGGGAAGCGTGATCGCTTCGAGAAGCCGCTTATACGTTGAGACTTTGTCGCTGTCGGGTCCGAAGTTACCGCCCGTGGCTTCTTCGATCTTAAAAAGGAACACCCGCACGTAATCGATGTACTGATCTTGCATTCGCGGATCGAGCTTGAGGAATTCAGCCGCAGAAAGGAAAAGGTGTTCCGTTGGAGCGGCTTTTTTCTCGCGAGCGGAGGTCACACCGCTCGTAACTAGGACGATAATCAGAAGCAAATAGCGCATTTCTAGAGGATAACAGAGCACTCCACAATTTCAAACCTGACCTGTAGTGTAAAGAAAGAGACGCGTCCTAGGACGGGTCTCTTAATTGTTGTCAGCGGCGCGAAGGGTCTCAGTGACATCATTCTCAAGAGCTAACTTAGCATCCAGCAAACCGCCCGAGCGCAACTTACCGTGGAGCGCCGTGCGCTTCGAGGAGTACTTAATCATGTGCTGAATCAGAGCCTGAGGGTTCCGCATCTGCGGATCTTGCGCGATCAGCAGCGCGGCAACACCCGTTGCGAACGCCGTGGCTTGGGAAGTGCCGGTCATAAATCCGTACTGACCATTCGGCAGTGTCGAGTAGATATTCTTGCCCGGAGCTGCGAGAGCGACCGAGTGAATGCCGTAGTTAGAAATGCGCATCAGGTGTTCGTCTCGGTCGATGGCTCCGACAGACAAGATATTGGGTAAATCATAGTCGGCAGGGAAGAAGGGCATAAAATCGCTATTGGCGCCTTCGTTGCCAGCGGCTGCGACCACCAAGACACCTTGAGCGGCGGCCCAGCGCAGCGCTTCTTCCTCCTCGTGGCTGCGCAGCATTCCGCCGCCGGAGTAGTTGATGATGTCAGCGCCCATTTTCACTGCATAGTGAATCGCGCTGATTGTATGGCGCAGATTTTCAGGACCTGTAGCTTCGGGATCGAAGTATTTTAAAATCATGAGACTCACATGCGGGGCGACGCCTCCGGAGCTCATTCCGTTGAGCTTCTCAGCGCCGATTATTCCCGCGATATGAGTCCCATGCCCGTGTTCGTCGGTGACGTCATTGTTGTTGCCGCTGAAATTCCATCCGTGGAAATCATCGACAAATCCATTGCCGTCGTCGTCAATTCCATTGCTCGATTTGGGGTCGCCGTTGCGGTCTAAGCCGCCTTCCCCAGGATTACGCCAGATATTATCTTTGAGGTCGGGGTGGTGAATGTCACATCCTGTGTCGATCACCGCCACGATCACGTTTCGTGATCCCTTTTGGTGCTTCCATGCAGCCGGGGCGTGGACTTCTTCTAAACCCCAATTCAGGGAAAGGGCCGGATCTTCGCTCTCGCCGCTCATCACCGTCGGTTCCTGACGATGTTCCTTGAGCGGTTTTTCCTTCTTCATGAACGTGTAGGCGAAGATTGCGCTTAGACCCAACGTGCAGGAGAGAAAAATTTCCGTAAACCCTTTCATGTCACAAATCCTTTCATGACGAATTGAAGTTACTGAAAGGTGAGAGCAAGCAGGGGACCGGAAGCGGGCGCGATTTAACCGCACACCTACCGTAGAGATTTTGGCGTGTGCGTGTAGAGATTTAACACTGTTAAATAAATGGAGTGGAGTTAGCGGGCTAACAGCTGTATCATTTTGAGACTATGATACGCGAAGCTCAAATGGACGATATCGCCGCCATCGCCGACGTCCATTGCCGCACTTGGAAGGAAGCTTATAAGAACATTGTGCACGATTCCTATCTGAAAAAATTGGAGCCCAAGTATGAAGAAGTCCGGTCGCGGATGGAAAATCCCGACCGAAAATTTTTTGTGATGGTCCCGCCGTCCTCTGACGGCAATCCTGTCGGCGCGTTTATTGAGGCGGGGAAATCGCGCAATGTGGGGTTCGCCGATGCCCAAATTCATTCTATCTATATATTGCCGCGCTATCAGAAACAGGGCGTGGGCAAGGCGCTGATGGACAAAGCGTGGGATTTATTCGCTGAGCGCGTTTATCGAACGGCGTTTGTTTCGGTACTCTCGGCCAATGCGTCTGCCGTAGAATTTTATAAGAAAATGGGCGGGCAGCTCAATGGGCATGATCGTGTGGTAATCGAGGGTATATCATATTTAACGGACACCTATTTTTGGCACATTTAAAGAAAAGTCTTTTGTGGCTGCCGGCGTGTGGGATTGTTCTTTTCATTGCCTTGTACTTTTTCGCGGCCTTTCTTTATCCCGGCGGGACAGCGTTCGACCATAACTCAGTCGGCTATAGTCATCTCGCAAATTTTTGGTGCGATTTGATGGACTCGACGACCTATTCCGGAATGACAAACCCAGCACGGATTTATGCGTTGGCGGGCACAATTTTACTTCCGACCACTCTCATGCCGTTTTGGCTTTTTGTGCCTTCGCTTTTCAACGGCTCTCAACTTGCCGGCAGTATTACGCGGGGTTTTGGCGTACTGGCAATGGCCTCAGCGTCGTCGGTCCCATTCGCCCATGATCTGATGGTCAATTTCACTAGCTTTTTCGTTGCTATTGCATTTGCTGCGACTGCGTTCGGCCTGTTGCGAGGTAAACAATTTTTTCTTTTTGCGCTGGCGTTAGTCCCCATCGCGCTATTCGTTGCTAACTACTTGATGTGGAGCTTTGCGTATGAACTTAAGTTTATGCCTGCCGTTCAGAAATCAGCATTCATCTTGCTGTGTATTTGGATTGTGATTTCGATGCGCCGGATTTGGTCGGAAGCGACACGTCCCGGAACGCGTCGCTTTCAATACTCTGCCCGGGCATAGCTGGTGCAATTCCGAGGCGACCTCTCTCGGTCGCGATGTTGAGTATGATATCCCAGTCATGAGTGAACCCTGCCGAAGAGTTGTACGACCGCGCCGGACGGAACGTGTCCGTATTCCGTCACGCCTGAGCAGGTGTCAGGATTTATTCGACACTGATAGATGAATTCGCCAATTCGACTCACTGAGCCGCTGAAAAAGAAGATGGAACCTTTTAGGCGACGCGAGATAGACCTTCAGGTGCCACTGTCGCGCGGTTGCGGCCTGTGTTTTTTGAGTTATACAGAGCCAAGTCGGCGCGTTTGATCCAGCCGCGCATCTCTTCGACCTTGCCGATCTGGGCGATGCCGATTGAAATCGTGAATTGAATTTTGTGTTGGTCCTGAACGTAAACTTGTTGGCGCACGGCCGACATCAGCTCTTCGGCCTTCTTTAACGCCATATCGGTCGTAAAGTCGGGGAGCAAGATCGCGAACTCTTCGCCGCCAACACGGGCGACGATGTCGCTTTCGCGATGGAAGGTCATCTTTAGTGTCTTGACCAGCTCCTTCAAGACGAAGTCGCCGATAGGATGGCCGAACGTATCGTTGATCTTTTTAAAATGGTCGATGTCGAGCATCATTAGAGTCAGCGGCTGAGCTGAGCCCGCGGCGAGATTCATATACTGCTTGCAGTACTCATCGAAGCTCTTGCGGTTCAGCGCCTGCGTCAGGTGGTCGAGGCGGGCGGCATCGTTAGCTTCGGTGAGTTGCTTTTTGACGGCGCTCATTTGTTTGCGCACGGTTTTCATACGCGTTGAGGCACGCTTTTCTTTCTTGAACTGCTTTTCGACGTAGCAATCGATAAACTTACGCGACTCCGATTTCAAATAGTCGATCGAATTGGTTTCCACCGCTTCTTTAAGTTCTTCGAGGTGATGGCGGATTTCAAAGTCTTCCTTCGCCGTTTCGCTCATATCTTCTGACAGCTGGTCCACGAGGTCCCACACAATCGAGCGGAACTCTTCAAAGCTCTTTTGGTAGTACGCGGTTTCATCTAAGCGATAGGCGCTAAAGAATTGGCGGAAGCGGAACATGACCTTCTCGAGGCCTTCTTCACCCGGCCGCAAAATGGATTTCGTAAACTCATCCAGGGCCTCGCGCACGCGGCGGACGGGATGGTTTTCGACTTCCATCAAATGCTTGTTGAACGTGTCGATCACGAACAACAGCGTGGCCCGTTCTTCGGTCATGCCTTCGGGCACTGAGGCACCGCCGCCGCCGTTGCGCTGGCGGGGCTTTCCGTCTTTATCCCATTCAAAATCAAACTGTTCGACGAGTTTTTCGACCCACTTCTTCATACCTCTCTCATCGGGCAAAGGGCCGGGAAAATTCACGGGCCTTGGGCTAAAAATCTCAGGCTTCCTAGACTGATGTCCGGCGGCAAGCTAAAGCGAGTCATTCTTTGGGTCCGATAAGAAGGCATGCGCAGCTTGTATCAAAAGTTTTCGCCTTTCCTCCGCCGGATTCTGGTCGTAACAATTATATTTCCGGGCGTGGTGGCGTTGTCGCATTACAGGGATACACGTCACGTTGCGTCCGAAAAAGCGACTAGGTACCTTAATTCATTCGTCGACTATCGGCGTCTTCACATTCAGCCCCCAGCCTTTTAGGATCTGGGGCTCTTCCGCGGCAGACATGGCTTTCTTGAATTTAGCGCCGCTCTGGCCTTTCACGCGGCGTTCGCAATTGGTCCAGCTCTTGTGGCGGCGGACCACGCCACCTTGATAGCTTAGGTATGAGAACGCGGGCGCTTTCTTTTCGCGCGGGCGCATTTCCGGTAAACCCTGATCTTCAGGTAAATCAAAAATGGCGACCTCGTAATTCAAAAGAGGGCCTTCATAGAGGTCGACCCATTTGCCGTTCGCAAACGCGACTGCGATCTCGTCACAGCGTTCATTGCCGGGAACTCCGGTGTGACCGCGGACGTACTTCCAATCGACGGCCAAGGGCTTCAAGCGTAAGAGTTCACGTGAGAGTTCTTCCCAAAGATCGCGATTCGACACATCATTTCCCTCGGCATTCTTCCAGCCACGCGAACGCCAAGCCCAGATCCACTCAGTGATTCCGCGGATGACGTAGGTCGAATCAGTGTAGAGCACGACGGGATAAGCATGGTCCTTCTTGAGGGCTTTCAACGCCATCAAGGAGCCCATGATTTCCATGCGGTTATTCGTAGTGGAGGGATCTTTGCCGCCGAGTTCGAGCACGCGGCCGTCGGGCGAGGCGAGAATCGACGCCCATCCGCCTGGACCGGGATTCCCGGTGCAGGCGCCGTCACTAAATATGATGGTGGATTTGAAATCCGTCTTCACGCGCTACTCCTGTGGAGTAGTGAAGACTAGGAGAATTACAGCTCATATTCAAGAGAGTTGTCGGAAAGAGTCGCAGCACGCTCTTCCGAATGCGCCACTTTGCCCTGCATGCGGCTATTGTCCTGGCTCATTTTCTTTTGCTGGCTGCGCAGGCGCTTGATGTTCTTAGCGGCGCGCTGCAACTTCGCGTCGGCGTCGCGCTGACGGGCCTCGAGCTTCGACTTTTCGCGGGTCGTGTCACGGATGTCCTTGCTCAACGTGCTCTCGAGTTCCTGTGCGCTTTTCAAACGGCTGGTCGCTTGGTCAGCTTTGGCTTTGATGCCGTCAAGTTGAGCTTTCAACTTGTCGCGGTTAGCTTTGAGCTTGTTAGCTTGAATTTGAGTTTCGCGTGAAAGCTTGGCGATTTGCTGGTAGCGGTCCTGAGCCGTACCAATGCGCTGTTGCAGGTTCGAGCTCTGATTTTGCAACTGCTTCATTTGCGCCTGGAGGCGGTTGGTTTCGCGCTCAAGTTGAGCGGATTCCTTTTTAGCTTCGTTGACGATCGCTTGCTGATCGTAGACTTCCATCGTCTCAGCTTCGTTCTCGGTGCTGAGATCCTCAGCTTTGCTGCCTAAATCCGCAAAGGCATGGGCAGAAGCAAAAAGACTGAGAGCCAAAATCCAATATTTCATGTGTTTCTCCTTAAACGCACAGCGGACGAAAAGGCGCGACGTTCGCCCGCCCTCGGCCACAGAATCAGCAAGCCAGGTGCCATAAAAGTGAGGTCTCTGCTGGGGTTAGCTTCGATTTCACACGGTGGGGAGTGACGAATTTCGGCGCTCGAGGCTCAAAATTATCAGTTTCCGTTGCCCTTTGGAGGCGAAAGAGTTTAATTCCACTTCATGATCGAAGCCCGCCGTTCCCCCCTCGACTTAATCTCTTATCCGCGCGCCGTTTTTGTATTGATTTTCGGGTTCGTCAGTACCGGTTTCCTGTCGGTCTTCATTCCCGTCATGGCGTGGCTTTCGGGCTCTAAAAAATTAGTCGATTGGTTGATCGAAGACGTCTGGAGCTTGCCACTGGTCGTGTTAGCCGGCGTGCGGGTCGAAGTCCGGGGTGCAGAGTTGGTCAACCAGTCCAAAAAGGGCTGCTTAATTTTGTTTAACCACAGCAGCTTGTGGGACATTCCGGTTTTGTTTAAGGGTTTCCCTCGGCCGTTCCGCTTTGGCGCGAAAGTCGAGCTGTTTAAAATTCCTGTGTTCGGCTGGGCGATGAGAATGTGCGGAACCTTGCCGATCGACCGGCGGAACCGTAACAAGGTGATGAAGGTCTATCAGGAGGCCATCACCCGGATCGAAAACGGGGAGTGTTTCGCCCTGGCGCCCGAAGGCACCCGCCAAGACGGGGCGCAACTCGGCAAGTTCAAGCGCGGGCCGTTCGAGTTCGCGATTAACGCCGAAGCCGATATCGTGCCCGTGATCATTGCCGGTGCCTTAAAAGTGCTGCCCAAACACAGTGCGTGGATCAACGTCGGCCGCTTCCGCCGCCGGGTCATCGTACAGATCCTGCCACCAGTGAACGCGCGGGAGTACACGATGGAGACTGTCGAAGCCTTGCAGGATAGGGTGCGGGCGGAGATGGAACCTGCTTTTATTCAGCTCAACCAAGAAATTTAGGATCGGGTATTACTCGGCGCCCTTGCTGAGTTTTTCCCAGGCCTTCGAAAAACCTTCGGAGACGTCGTGATAGGCGGAAGAAATTCGTTTGGACCAATCCTGCTCCGTCTTCACGCCCTGATCGACTTTCTTGTTTAACTCGTCGTTTTTGCGTTCAAGCTCTTTTTTGAGCTCCGCATGCTGGTGATTCATCTGCGCCATAAGATTTTCCATCTCAGTGCGCGACTGATCCGTGACTTTTTCGCCCTTGGCTTTCAAGGCCTCGATTTTCTTTTGCAGGAGATTGTAGTTAGTCTCGAAGGAGTTCTGGAGTGACGATTGATCGCTGAACGCTCCAGTGGACAATACAATAAATGACAAGATGATGAAACGCATAAGCTTACCCTCCTCAGAGGATAAGCTTACTCTTTACCTGCCCTGTTAATCACGGGATTTGATGCGCAGTGACCCGGAAAAAGAACCAGGTACCTATTCGTTATCGTCGCCGAAGCAAAGTGCGCGGGCGCAGGTCAAAGTCTTGAGACTGTGCGGTGCCACTTGCTCGCGGCCTTGGAGTGCGAAATCCAGCTTGTGGAGGTCGCCGATGATCGTATTGGCCGTCTGCACATCGCTTGCGGGAATACGCGTGCGGAGGTTCAAGTCCGGCGTCTGCGCATTCATGTAGTTCACGTTGTAATTGATCGTCGCGACGTCCTGCTGAAGGTTATCGTCGGCGCTCGGAAGATTCGCGAGCACTGACGTTCCGTAGAGCAGGGCTGCGATAAGAAGTAGTCTAAGTTCTGCCATTGTTTCCCCCATTCCTTAGGTTATTCGTTACCGACACATAGCGCGCGGACACGGCTTAGCGTCGGAGTGCGCCGACCAAGACGAAGCTTGAGATACAGTTCCCCCGAACAGCATCCCTATCATTACTAACTTAATCCAAAGCATAATGACCCCATCCTGGAAGGCGCAAATTACCCCTCCACCTACGGCTCATTACTTCAAAACCGGGGCCAACCGGTTTGCTCAGTTTTTCGTCAGATTTGGTGTCGCGGTGGCCCTGAACGTAAGAAAACTTTGCAAAACCCCGGTGTCATAGTGCTATACGTCAGCCTCCAAGGCCAAAATGCAACCAATTCCGGGGGGGATTGTACATGCGAGCACTAGTAATCGTTTTAGCGTTTTTCATGGGTTCGGGAGCGTGGGCGGCGACTGAAACTACGACAACAACACTGCCCGCTGAAGACGCGGGAGCGGCTCCGTCTTCGAGTTCGAGTGCCGTGAAAGGCGCTCTTCGCGACAAACATTTCGACGAAGACAAGCGCATTAGCGACTTGGAACTTCGCGCGAACGGCGGTTCGTTGAACCGTTACTCTACACAATTCATTATGAGCTATAGCGGCTCGGCCGTGAACGATCTCTCGAATGCGCAACGTCCGAATCCGAACAACAGCGTGGGCGATATGCGCACGTACATGTCGGGCTCCGCGAACGTCCGCTATCGCGTGACTGAAAGTGTCGGTGTGAACGTCGGTACAGGCGTGACGTTCTATGCACCTTATCAGCAGCTCACCGGAAAAGATGCGCAACATAAGGCGAATCAAAAGAACTACGGGGTGAACAACCCGACGGTCACTCTCGACAAAAACTACATCATTACTTCTGAAATCCAATCGCGGACGCAGGTTGGCCTCGTCGATATCACTGACCAAGGTTACAAATCGACTGGTGAGTGGGGTGAAGGACTGGTCCGCCAATACTTCAAATACAACCCCGGCCACTCGCGCGTGATTTTGGGTTTCTCGGTTGAGGCGGATTGGTTCACATACGCTCGTGATTATCAAGCCACGGCCATCAAGGACCAAAAGGGCAGTACGGTTTTCCCGGCAGACGGCAGAGCTAATCGCTACTACCTGACGGCGATCCCGAGCTTCGAGTACAAACTCACTGACAATTTGAACTTCAATACGTCGATCGGTTACTCCGAGCAGAACTTCCGCCAAGACAAGTCGTGGTGGAATTGGAATCACCCGCAGAGCACTTGGCGCGTCGGTGTGGGTTGGGCAGTGGCTCACGACATCTACATCAACCCGTACTTGAACTTCTTCATGGAATCGCCTTCTTTCAATACGGCATCCTTGAATATCTCGTCGGTGTTCTCGATCTTCTAAGAACTTGGCCGAAGGTCTAGTCCAGTCAATGGTCCACGCTGAAATTCCGATGAGGAATCGGGAGATTACGTGGACCGTAGCAAGCTAAAAGACATTTTGAGCAATTGCCTGCTCTTTCAGGGAGCGGGCGATGCGGAGCTTGAGCAAATCGCCGGAAGTTTGATCGAAGACACGTTCAAAAAAGGCGATCCCATAATTCTGGAAGGACAACTGAGCGACCACGTTTACTTCATCACCGAAGGGGCGGTGGAAATCGTGAAGTACCGTCCCGAAGTGCAGATGGTTTCGCGCGTGACGGTGCTGAACGAGGGCAGTTATTTTTCGGAATTCTCGGTTTTAAACCGAGCCAACAAGTCGGCGTCGGCCTTTGCGCTTGAAGATACGATCGTGCACCGGATGAATGGAGCGGCTTTCCTCGAACTCCTGCAGCGTGTGCCTGCAATCGCCACCCAACTGGTTATGACGCTCGCTGAACTCAACGGGAATACGAATATCAGCTCCTCGCTTGAGTACTTCGATCCGACTTGCATTGAATATAGCAGTGAGATCGCGCGGGCGCTTCCGAATACCCTTTGGAAACGATACGGCTTCTTGCCCTTGAATTGTCATGGCGGCATTTTGCAAGTGGCCATCAAAAATCCCAAGCAGCCTGACTTTTTCGCGTTCTGCCAGAAGGCTCTCCCGCAGGCGAGTGTAACGTTGATGATCATTGGGGAGGCTGACTACGATTTGGCCTTCCGCAAACTGACGCAGCTCTATTCGGCCGGCGAACCGCCTGCGATGAAACCGTCTGATCACAAGGATATCGACGTGATGGCGTGCTTAAGGCGTTCGCCGTATTTCGAGAATGCCTCCGACGCCGGTCTCGCGAGCATCGCCAAAATGTTTGAAGTCCTCGATCTGCAGCCGGGCGCCGTGATCTTCCAACCGGGTCAGCCCCCGGAGTATTTTTATATCGTGGCTTCGGGACAAGTGGAGCTAAATCACCAGACGGCCGACAAACTGGCTTGGACGGGCTTACGGGTGCGCCGCGCCGGCGCGGGCTTCGGTGAGATCTCCCTGCTGTTCGGCCATCCACACGCGACACTCGCGCGCGCGACTTTGCCGTCGAAGGTTTTGCGGATGAAACGCGACATCTTTGAGCAGTTTTTAGGTTCGCCCGAGTTTTGCGTGAACATGGCGAAGATACTCGCCAAGCGTTTGCAAGATGCCACGGAAATTACCTCATACAATTTCTTAGATGAATCGAAACCCGTGCAAGTCAAAGAACTCGCCGCGCTGATTCCCCGGCAGATTATGCATTCACATCAAATCGTGCCATTGAGAAGCGAAGGCAAAAATATCACGCTCGGTCTCGTCAACCCCGGAAACGAAGCGATCTTCGCCGTGGCCCACCGCTATCTGCGCGGCTACCGCATTTCGGTAGAGCTGGTTCCTCTTGAGAAGTTCAACGCATTTGTCGGCAAGACCGACATGGCCGCGGTGGGGGCTCACAAGCCGGCGGTAGTCGCTGCCGCGGCGGCGAAACCTGCGGAAGGCACTGTTCTTGAGCTCAATCGTCTGCTCGCCGATGGATTCGAATCGCGCGCGAGCGACTTGCACTTGGAGCCGACAGGGACCGGATATGCCGTGCGCTATCGCGTCGACGGCGTTTTGACCGAAGTGGCCTCCTCGATTTCGGCCAAGCAGGGTGAAACGCTGGTCAACCGGATTAAGGTCGTGAGCCAGCTCGATATTTCGAATCACTTCACACCGCAAGACGGGCAATTGAAGATCGTTGAGAACAACCGCGATTTGATCGCGCGCGTAGCGACCACGCCGACAAAGCACGGCGAAGGCGTCGTCATGCGCCTGATCCGCAACCGCCACTCCGCCGTTCCGCTAAGCGCCCTGACACCCGTGCCGCGAACGGTGAAAATGCTCCGGCAGATTGCAAAATTGAAACAGGGTTTGTTCCTCGTCACTGGTCCCACCGGTTCGGGAAAGACCACTACGCTCTACTCCATGATTGCGGAATTGAACCGCGTCGACGTGAAGATCATCACGCTCGAAGATCCAGTGGAGCTAGAGATCGCCGGCGTCACGCAAATTGAGATCAACGAAAAGATCGGCCTCACATTTTCCAAAGCGCTCCGTTCCACGCTCCGCCAAGACCCCGATGTGATGGTGCTCGGTGAAATCCGCGATGCCGATTCCGCGCGCTCGGTGTTTGAGGCGGCCGAACAAGGCCATTTGGTGATATCGACTTTGCACACGAATAATTCCTTTGCCGTAATGAGCCGGTTGAAGGAACTCGGTGTTCCCTCTAACACGATTGCGGCGGGACTCGTTGGTTCGCTTGCGCAACGCCTGGTGCGGGCGGTTTGCAAGAAGTGCCGTGTCCAGCGCCTGGTTACAAAACATGAACACGAGCTGCTTTCCACGCGGCTTAATTTAAGCGAAGTTCCATCGCACGTCTGGTCGGCCAAGGGCTGCATGATGTGCAATAATACCGGTTACTCCGGCCGGCTGCCGATCATCGAGGTGTGGCAGAAGACTACCGGCATGGAGGAACTCCTCAGCCAGGAGGCGGGAATCGATAAGCTTCACGCGGAAGCTCGCAAGGCTGGCTTTATGAGTATGTTCGACACCGGTCTTGAGATGGCTTTGAACGGCCTCACGACCATTGAGGAAGTCGAGCGGTGTATGTCGGGGAATCTGTGAAGAGGCGCCAGTCAGGTTCCATTGCCGCTCTAGGGTTTTGAGGTCATGAGTATCATTGGATTTAATTCAACAGTCTTAATTTTCGTTTATAAACTTACGTAGTCGGCTCCGGCGGCTTTTTTAAGAGTCCCAGCCGAGATAGCCGTCCTTCCGTTACACATGATGTAGGCGTGCCCTGCGGAATTGTGTTGAACGCCACATCCGCCGAGTGAGTTTCCTAAAACGTACACTTGTCTACCCGGGCCATATTCTTGAGTATATTCCACTTGAACAGAGACTCCAAATTTGGCTTCAAGTAGCGCAACTATCAAATTGGTGTCCTGGGTAACTCTCTCTGCGGTGGCGCGATCGAGTTGACGACCGATTTCATCAATATGAGCGGCGGTTTCAGGTGAAATCGCTTCACCCGGAATGTCGGTGGCAAAAACTGCTGACGAAAAAACACTAATGAGAGCTAGAATCGATAAATATTTCATAAGAACTCCTTGAGCTCGAGTAGGCCACTTTTGATAGAAGATCATCTCGATTTGAGCAATTTCTATACCGCCCTCTGGTCTGCCTGATTTAGAGTGATGCCCTCGTACGATTCCCAGGAGTGCCATAAATCGGCACCCGGGAATATTCGACTCTCATATTTACGCTATCACGCCGAGGCATGAGATTTCATGTGCTCGCCCTGGATGCCTTTGAGCTTGCCAATTTAACTCGCCAATGTCAGACCTTTTTGAGGAGGGTTCTTATCATGGTCAAATTAGTTCTTGCCCCGGTACTTGCTCTCGCCGCCCTGTTTACATCTCTCACGCATGCGGACGCTCCTCCGACCGGAGGAAGACCTCCGATGGCCGACGATTTCACAAAAGGTACGCTCTGCACCGAAACCGAATTCGATGCCTATGGCATTTGGGATTTCAAGACTGATGGAACGGCCACACTCGACGCGATTCAAGAAGGCGCCAAAGCATGGACAATTCGATATACGTCGTGGCAGGTGATGACGAACGGTGATCTCCAACTCGAAGCAAATCCGGACGATTGCAATTGTAGTGATGATCCATTTCAAGTCGTATACTATCCGGCAACCGATCGATTTTACCTTCCGAATGAAATCGATCAGGGACAACAATGGTGGCACCGCTGCGGGGCGGGTGAGTAGCGTTTCCGGTCCACGCCAGAAATCAATGAGTTCATGGTCAGTAAGAGAGCACGAACGATTCCCTTCCTTTACACCGGCTTCAAATCTCTGTAGCTTTGATTCATGAGTTACCGGCTTCGCTTGATTCTGAAAATAATCTCATGGCTTCTGGGGCCATCCTTGGATGCCACGGAAGAATATCGCGCGGAGTATAGAGTTTGGCCCACGGAGGCAGAACTAAGTGTGGTTGAGAACGCGAGGTATGGCTATCTGCTCGTGTTGGAGAGGTTCCGGTTTGTTTTTGCCACTGCATTATGGAAAATTTGTTTGAAGCGTCGTTGGACCGCGGTCATGGGAGCTCAAATCTACAAGGTGAAGCGCCCGTTACATCGTTGGCAGAAATTTTCGATTATCACTAAGCCGCTGTCTTGGGACGACAAATGGTTCTACTTTGAGCAACGAGTCGAGTCATCGGAGAAGCTTGTATGCACCGCGGTCGTCTCTTGCTTGTTTTTATCCAAAGAAAGAAAAATTCCAACTTCAGAAATTTTAGACCTTGTCGGCATTCGCACACCCTCGCCTAAATTTTCCGATTCGGTACAAAAATTTATTCAGGCCGTCGATAGCCTCGAAGAATAAGATGGCTTTAAAATCACTGTTCAAATGATTTTCTCGGAAATCCGGCCTCAATTTGCCGCAGCAGGCAGAGTGGGCGCCTCGCGAACCGCCGCCGGCCCTTGACCGATCGGACCTCTAAGTCCCGGCAAAGCTTCGAGCATCCCCGTCAGAATAAATTGCACGGCGATCGCGGCCAGCACGAGCCCCATAATCCGCGACATCACGTTGATGCCCGTATTGCCAAGGACACGCGCGATACGCGGAGCTTGGCGCAGCACGATTAGGCTGATGATCATCGTTAGGGCGATCGATAAGTAGATAATCGTTCCTTCGAGCATCGTTTTTGCGCGTTCGACTAAAATGAACACGGTGACCATCGATCCGGGACCGCTCAAGAGGGGAATTCCCAGGGGAAAAATGGCGATGTCGTTTTTCATCGTACCTTCTTCGCGCTCCTCGTCGGTGGACTTGGCGCCGCTGGTGCGAGCATTGATCATGTCCATCCCGACCAAGAACAGCAGAAAGCCACCGGCGATTTTGAGGGCGGGGAGCGTGATCCCGAAAAATGTAAAAACGAAATTGCCCAGCGCCGCGCAGACCATTAGCACGCACATGGCGAGCAAACAGGCGCGATAGGCCGTCGAATTTTTCTTCTCGTCGCTATCCCGTGCCGTCATACCCAAAAAGGGACCGACGGCTCCGAGAGGGTTAACAATCGTAAAGACAGCGGGAAAGGCCACTAGAAAAAAATTAATGTAGTTCATGCGAAGAAAATAATAACAAACGGTTGACAGCAAAGCACCCGCAAAGATTGTACTAACCGTATGAAAACCATGTCTAGACGATTTCTGGACCGAATCGAAAAACTGATGGGATCGGAGCTGCGCGCGCAAGACCTCAGTTTTCTAAAGCGGCCTTTGCCTGTGAAAGAGTTGGAACGGCTGAAAGAATTTTCCGCGATCAACTCGCCGACGCTCGACAAAGAAGGTGTTGCGAAAGTGCAAGACCGAGTCAGCGAAATTTTGCAAGGTCTCGGGTTTAGAGTTCAAACTCTAAAAGGCGACGAGCGTTTCGCTCATCTGGTGATCGCTGAGCGCGCCGGACGGCAGAAGTCGTTTATCACTCTGGTCACCCACGTCGACACAGTGTTGGCGAATTTCAAAGAGTTTTCGGTCGATCTCGAGAACGAACGCGCGTTCGGGTCGGGCGTGATCGACAACAAGGGTGGTGTCATTGTCGGATTAAGCGCTTTGCAGAGATTTTTGCAGGCGTTTGGCGAGACGGAATATTCTTTGCGCTGGATCTGCTCGCCGAATGAAGAGATGGGATCGGTGGGCTTCACCGAAACCTTCCGCGAATTGGCAAGTGACACGGTGGTCGCGTTCGGCTTGGAGCCCGCGCTCGACAACGGCGCGATCATTCATCAACGCCGCGGCAATCGTTGGTATGAAATTGATATCGAAGGCCGCGAGGCGCATGCGGGCCGTTCGTACGGCGAGCACGCGAATGCCGCGCACGATCTCGCTACGAAAATCGTCGCGCTCAATAAATTGAACAATTACCCGAAGCACATGAGCGTGAACGTCGGCCATTTTCGCGGCGGCAAAGACCGGTTCAATATCATTTGCGGAGATACGCACGCGAAACTCGATGTCCGATTTGCCACACTCGACCAGCGCGAGTATTTACATCGCAAGATCGAGAAGATTTTGAGCGCACCCTCAGAAATGTCTCCGAGCGGGAAATTCAAGACCGAAACCAAGTGGTCGATCGCCGACGATTGCCCGCCGTTTTCGCTCACCAAACGCAGCCGCGGCCTCGCGCGAAAGTATGCGGCTTTGGTGAGTCAGCTTGAAAACCGCAAGGTGCACTCGCAGCCCGCAGGCGGTGCCGGCGATGTGAATTACCTAAGCGCCGCACACAACATGGTTCTCGACGGGCTCGGGCCCGTCGGAGGCGAGATGCACACGAAAATGGAATTTGTGGTAGTGCCGAGCCTAGAGACGCGCTCACAGGCTCTAGCAGGATTCTTACATCACTTGCAGACGCTTAAGCTCTAACCGGCAGAGCATTCGACAACAAAAACGAATTGTACGCGCGCCACTGCTCGAGGCCCATGCGGAATTCAATCTTAGCCAGACGGATTTGAAATTTCAATTCCTCAAGGCGTTCCATTTGATTGTGCGCATAGTCCTTGGCCATCTTCTTATACTCCGCACGCAGTTGTTCGAAGCGCTGTTGGGCGCCGTGAATTTGCACTTTCAACGAATCCAGCTGCGTTTGAAACTGACCTTGCCAATGATGTGACAAGCGGCCTTTCAGGCGCTTCTCATCCATCTCGAGTTGGAGACGCGTGATTTCCGATTGCGGCGCCGTCTTAAGGCCATACGCCAGGCCGAGCATGCGGAAGAACTGAATCATCCATTTCGTCGGATCCCAATGATACCAGCGGATGCCGTTGCGGTAATCGCCCTCGAAGATATGGTGAAAGTTGTGATAGCCCTCTCCGAATGTGGCGACGGCCATAATAAACGAACTCCGCGCTGTATTTTTATCCGTGTACTCCTGGCGGCCGAAGTAATGGCACCACGAATTGATAAAGAAGGTGTTGTGGTGGAGAGCCGTCATGCGTATCAACCCAGCTACCGCGAGTCCACCGAGCCACGAGCCCAACAAGTAGCCAACTCCCATCGGCATCACAAAACAGGCAAATGAAGCAATCGGGATATAGTACTTGTGCTGGAACATAATTATCGGATCGCGCTCGAAATCGCGGCCATAAGATTCCATCTTAACCGGCACTTGATAGCTCGAGAGCATCCAACCGAAGTGTGCCCAGAAAAAGCCTTTGCTTATCGAGTAGGGGTCACTGTCGGTGTCGACAAAGCGATGATGTACGCGGTGTTCGCGGCACCAAGTAAAGATTGAGTTTTGGAAGGCGGCGCCGCCGAAGAAGGCATAGAACACCTTTAGCCAAGTACGCGCCTCATAGGCGCGGTGGGCGAAGAGACGGTGGTAGCCGGCAGTAATGCTCGTCGCCGTCAATGTATACATGACGGCGGCAAAGACCCAAATCTGCCAGATAAAGCCTTCAGTGCGCAGATGATAAATTGTAAGGGCAATGCCGATGGGAGGCGTAAGAACGAGGAAGGGGGCTCCATGCCAATTCACTTTGGCTAATAGCTTTTTCATGAACATGCTACTCCGTTTGCTATACATGCGAGAGTAGCACGTTCACTCAGAAATCTAAATCAAGATTCGATTAGTCGCGCGCCGCCGTACTTGCGGTGCCTTGCAGCTTTTTATATTCGGCGTCCATAAACGAAGCCGATTCAGGACCTTTGCTGCGGATTTCGCGGATCAGCTTAAGTGCTTGGTCGTTGCGCTGGTGATCCATCAAGAGCTTCACGTAGTTCTGAACCACCGTGACCTGCAATACATCAGGACGAGCGGCCAGGACTTGGTCGAAGTACTTAGTTGCGTCATCAACTTGGCCGAGTTGCGCCAAGGCTTTTGCATAGCTGTAGCTCGCTTCGAGATCCTGTCCACCTTTTTGGAAGAACTTGTAAAACGTCTGAGCGGCTTCGTTATACTCAGCACGCTTCATTTGGAATTGGCCAAGACGCGGCAGTTTAGTCGCGTCAGCGTCAGCCACTTTGGAGTAATTGCTCTCGACGCAGGACCATTTCTTAAGGTCCATGCAAATTTCGGCCGTGCGCTCAGCATCGGCTTGGCTCGCCATGCCGATCGTCGATTTGAGTGTGAGCGGGATGATCTCAAGCGAGTGGTTATCCCAATTCACAAGCTGAATATAAGAGGCCACAATTACGGCGCCTAGGATGGCAAACATTTTTATGGCCTGCGTTTCGACAGCTTGTCGTGCAATCGCGTTATTGGACGATGCGGTGAAGCCGCAGTGATTACAAATGACAGGTTTTAACTGTTTGCGTTCCGCCGAAATATCCTGTTTGCAGCGGGGGCATGCTCCGAATTCCAACATTGGCTTTTGCTCCTTAGAAAGAGGTCCTTCTCTGTCTCCAGCGCGTAGGTGAGCAACCGGAGTGCCTTTGCTAACACCTTGATTCTTGGGTTGTGGAGGTGGGGGGGCCATGAATTTTGGATAGGGCGGTGACGGATTGGGGCACCGGTTTGCAGTGGCTGTTTGCGGTAAACCGATGTCAGTAACAGGTAACGGCAACAGTAAACAGTGACAGTAAACAGTAACAGTTCCTGAAACGGTTACCGTTATCTGTTACGGATAGCGGATACGGATACGGATACGGATACGGAAAGCCGCGACCGAAAAACCGAAATATTAAGGGATGTTTGATTTTAAGTGTTCGAAGAAGTTTCAGCCTCCTCCGCTTTCGCTTCAGAGGCTAATTTTATGAATGGAAAGATTGGGTTGTGTAAAGAGACGCCCGCCTTCCCTTCCAAGAAGGCGAGCGGACAGGAGGACCTCACGAATCCATCCTAGACTCGTGTCGGTTGGGTTGGGACATGCTCGAGGCTTCCAGCCTCTTGCCGAATCCCAAGAGCAAGTCATGTTCCCAGTTCGAATCTGCCAACTTCTTACACAGAAAATTTGTCGAAAATTCAGCGTGACGAATTGCGCTTAGACTTTGAAAATTTTCACCGGGTGAGGTGCAATGAAAGTTGTTTCTGAAAAATTTGGCGGGAAAATCGCGGGTGACGAACTAATGATCGCTTTCGGAAGGAAATTCATAGTGCGAATTTTCGGTGACGATTTCAAGTGGCGAGCGACGGCAATTGTCATCTTTTGCTTTTTTTCGAGTGCCGCCGTTGCCGGTGTCGATCTTGATGTCGGCGCGGAAGTCCGCAGTTATCCGCTGAGTGGGGTTGTTGAAGCTGATGCGGGTTATGATTTCTTGTTATGGGGAACGCACACGGCCGGTGACTCCCAACAATCTTCGCCGTGGTACGGATATCTCCGTCCACATATAGATGGATCGACCGCCGGCACCTACAACCAACTCGGCGGTTCGGTCGATATTTATCCATTGTCCTTTTTGGGCGGACGGTTTGGCGGCGAGGGCATCCAGAATGATGCGAATTATACCGCCTACGACTGCCAGACTTATGAATGCCGCGGGCGGTTTTATCGCACTTATGCTCAAGCCGATTTAACTTTGGGCGCCGCGGGATTTTTTGTGCAAGCGCGGTGGCGCCGCGAAAGATGGACTCAGGGTGCCGTAGGAATAGTGGATTTTATTGAACCGACGAGCGGGTTGGCGTTACGCGCGGCCGGCGATGCGCAGACATATTATAGAGGAACATTTGGTTACAAATTCAATACTACGTGGTCCGCGGCGGCCGCGCTTGTCTACTATCAATCGGATATTTCCAACGAAATCTCACGTTTTCCGTTTGCGGTTGTCCGCTTTCAGCGTGGACCATTGAGTCTCGGGATCGGCGGCGGCGTCTATGAAGGCTCGCTCAAATCTCAGGCGGCAAGTGCACTGTTAATTCTGGATTACAATATTATTCCCAGTTTAAGGTTGCAGTAGGGGGCACAATGATTTTCAAACTCTTAGTCGCTGCGTCTCAGCTGTGGGCCATATCCCCACCGCCTCTCAAAGCGATCGATCTTGCAAAAGCGGCGGGTCAGCCTGTGCAATGCGTAGGGTACTTATCCAATACTCCGACGCGCGGGAATTCCACATACGCCGCCTGCTCCAAGGCTGGTCAGCAAGTTTGTGTTGTGAGCTTGGAAATGAATGATTGTCCAGTCTACAAATATATTGAAAACGTCGGTTGTAGCGGCGCGACCCTTCTTTCCCAAAGTACATTTGACCGGCTGAATTCCGGCAAAGTCGATGTGATGAATCTGAGTTATCGTGTCGCTGACGAGTTGCGTGCCCAAGGGGTGCCCCAGCTGAAGAATGGCCAAGCCAACGACGTGTTTTATAAGAAGATGATTCAGGTCACGGAAAGTCGCAAGAGTTCACTTCCAAAAGTGACTTTGAAGGGAAAACTCGAGCGATGTGACGGCGAACCAGCAACCTACAATCACTGTACACTTGCCGATTGCTCAGTGGAGATCGCAGGTGACGTTGTCAAGACGGACGCCGCTCAGTCGGACTGTGAAAAGAGAGGCGGGCGGTGGCAGGGGACAATTTCCGGGCGCGGCCGCCTCACGGGGTGCAATATGCCCACAAAAGACGGCGGTAAAGCTTGCACGCGCGGCGAGGATTGCGAGAGCGTTTGCGTGGACGGAAAGTGTTACGGCTACAAGATGTTCAAGGGCTGCGCGATGTGGAAGGGCCAAGATCAGATGATGTGCTTCGAGTAAAGATACCGACACGTTCCGGGACGTGTCCGAGTTGCGATCCTCAGTTGCACTAAACAGATTTCTTTGATCACATAATTTCCATATGAAAAAAGAAATTGTGTTTGCTGCAGTGGTGGCGGTTTGTGGACTCTCGGCCTATTGGTTCAAACCTGTAGTGACTCACGGCGGTCCCTTGCGGATGCCTTCCTCGGATACGCGCAACGACGAATGGCCGAACTATGGCCATGGCCTCGACGGCACAAAATATTCTCCGCTGACGACAGTTAACCAAACCAATGTGGCGTCACTCAGGCCGGCGTGGTCGTTTGCCACGAGCCATCTTGAGCGCCAGGCGATTATGCCCAAATTTCAAGTGGCAAAGGCGGCGATGGAAGTCACGCCCATCATGCTCGAGCGCAAACTCTTTCTCTGCGACCCGCTCGACAAAGTGTTCGCTCTCGATGCGAAGACCGGGCAACAAATTTGGTCTTATGATCCCGATATTGATGGCTCGGTGACTGCCGACTACGTCTGCCGGGGAGTGGCGGCTTGGGTGGATCACAATGCCGATCCCAAAGCCACCTGCTCGCGCGAAATTTTTGTCGCGACGTTGGATGCAAGGTTGATCGCCTTGGACGGGGAGACGGGTAAGCCGTGCACCGCCTTCGGCAGTCATGGCGAAGTCTCGCTGAAAGAAGGCCTCGGCGACACGCGCACAGGCGAGTACGCCCCCACTTCGCCGCCGACTGTGGTTGGCGATTTGGTCATTCTTGGCTCGGGAATCTTCGACAATTTGCGCAGCGATGCGCCTCCAGGCGTGATCCGTGCCTATGATGTGCACTCGGGCCAACTCCGTTGGTCTTGGAATCCTGTGCCTCCCGGCTATCAGCGCCCTTCGGGTGAAAGCGGCGAATGGGCCCGGGGCACGCCGAACGCCTGGTTTGTGTTTTCCGCGGACGAAGCCAACGACATGCTCTTTCTTGGCACTGGCAATCCGTCGCCGGATCTGTTCGGCGGCTTGCGCACGGCCCGCGACTACTTCGGCAGCTCGATTGTCGCGCTCCGCGCTTCCACGGGGCAGTATGTTTGGCACTTCCAAACCGTGCATCACGATCTTTGGGATTACGACGTCGATTCGCAGCCCGTTTTGTTCACGATGCACACGGCGAACGGCGATATCCCGGCGCTGGCGCAAGCGACGAAGGCAGGACATATTTTTGTCCTAGATCGCCGCGACGGCAAACCGATCTTCCCCGTTGAAGAGCGCCCAGTCCCCCAGTCCGATGTGGCGGGCGAGCACACATCGCCAACGCAACCGTTTCCGGTGAAACCCGCGCCGCTGTACGAACCGTACAAAGATTTGTTCGCGAACGGCGCGCACGGCTACGGATGCAAAATTCCAAAAGGCGCGCGCTATGAGGGAATCTTCACGCCGCCGAGTCTCGGTGGCGGCATTTCCTTTCCGGGACCGCTCGGCGGCACCGAATGGGGAGGCGCCTCGCTCGATCCTTTGAATCAGATTTTGATCGTCCCGCAGAATCAAATTCCATTTATGGTGAAGCTCGTGCCCAAAGCCGAGGGACATATTCCGCTTGTTCCCAAACTCGGCGATCCGGCCGCGATCGATATGGAACTTGAAGGCACGCCGTACACGTCGCATCGCACGCCGGTTCCCTACAGTGGATTTTTCGGAATTCCCGGCAAAATCGGCGGCGCGCTCGGAATTCCAATTCCCTGTTTGGGCGCTCCTGCCGGTGAACTCGTGGCCATCAATCTCGCCGATGGCAGTGTGCGCTGGAGAAAACCTCTCGGTTCAATGTACAAAATTATTTCGGGCAGTTTGAACGCGGGCGGCGCACTCGTGACGGCCGGCGGAATTTCATTCTATTCGGGAGGCTTAGATGGGCGGCTCCACGCCATCAATACGGGCACCGGACAGGACCTGTGGAGCTACAAGTTGCCGGTTCCCGCAGCGGCGACACCGATGACCTATTCGGTAGACGGCGAACAGTATGTCGTGATCGCAGCTGGAGGCCATCCCGGCCTCCAAACGTCATTGGGCGATAGTATTGTGGCGTTTAAATTGAACCAATAGGGAGATGGTCATTTCCGTGAAGCTTCAAAAGCGCCGCGGTCATGGCCTTCATTGCTAGAGGCGCTGTGGCCTTCCAATCCGTCACATACTTTGACGAGTGATTGTATATGGGCGCGCCTTTCTGGCTGTCTTCGCCGATCCAAAACATCAGCGAAGGCGCTTTGACGGCGGCAGCGAACAGGCCGAAGTCCTCGGCACCCATAATTGGATCTGGAGACAGAACGGCCTCTGAGCCGAACTTCGATTGAAAAACTTTGCGCATTGTTTCTGCCAGCTGCGGATTGTTGTAGGTTGCATCCGAGCTCTCGCTGAATTGGACAACGGGATCTGGCGCATTGTTCGTATGAGCGATGCCTACAGCGATTTCTTGAATGCGGCGCTTGATGAACTTTCGGAGCTCAGGATCAAACGTCCGAACGGTGAGTGCCATCTTAACTTCGTCAGGAATAATGTTGGCCTTTGTGCCTCCGTGAATCGATCCAACACTGATGACCGCAGGTCTTATCGCTTTCTTTTCGCGGCCGACGAGGGTCTGCATTTTTAGCGTGAACTCGGCTGTTTCAATAAAGGGATCGACCCCGCCCTCCGGGGCTGAGCCATGCGTGCTCTTTCCTTTGAAGGTTACGTGAACGGTGTCGACATTTGCCATTGCATATCCAGGCACTACGGCAATTGTACCTTTTTTAAGATTTCCCATTGTGTGAAGGGCCAAGGCCTGATCGGGTTTTGGAACTTTCTTGAAAAATCCGTCCTTAATCATGGCCGAGGCGCCGCTGACGACTTCTTCCGCGGGCTGGGCGACAAAAACCAAGGTGCCTTTCCAGTCGGCTTTGTTGTCGGCCATAGCTTGAGCTGTACCCATTAGGACAGCCGCATGAAAGTCGTGACCGCAGGCATGCATTTTTCCATCGACTTTGCTGGCATAACGTAGGCCCGTATCCTCTTTGACGGGAAGGGCATCGAGCTCAGTTCTGACGAGCGTGGTTGGTCCCTGGCCGTTACGCAAAATTCCAACAACCCCGTAACCACCGATTTTTTCTTTCACTTCAAGACCGAGCGCGCGGAATTCGCGCGCGACTTTCTCTGCCGTCAGCTTCTCCTCGCCGCTGAGTTCAGGGTACTGGTGCAACTCCTTGTAAAATTCTTCCCAATGAGATTGGTTTTTCGAGATGGAGTCATCAACGGAAGCTAACGCATTGGCGGAAATGACGCACAAAAATGAAACGACCGAGCCGACGATGTAACGACGCATAATATCCCCCTGATTGAATTAACAAGCATTAACACTTTCGGGGAAGCGCGGGCAATTTCTTTTTCTGTCTACACAAACTTTGTTTTTACTTCCGGCGCGCGGCAGGAACTGTCGAAGACGCCGGTTGGCGTAAGACTTTCTCGAAATTGGGATCGTTGTTCATGTAGTTGTCCAACGAAGCCAACGCATTTTTCTCTTCGCTCGTGAAGATTTCGGGAACGTGTTGCGTACGAATATAATTGTCAACCGCCATGGAGCAATAGCGGAATTGTTCGCTCGTGTCGGCGAGACGTTTCGGCGTAGTTCGTCCGGCATGCACGGCGGCCATCTTCGCGCGCGCAAGCGCCGTGAGCTTGGCGCGGATCTTTTGCAGAAACTTGGCCGTGACGTCGCGCGTGTCGTTGTACACCAAGGCGTTGAGTTCTTTCGGTTTCGCGCTCTCTAATTCCTTCGGCGTGCTGAAGACGTGATTCATCAGGTACATATCGCGAGGGGCCTTCGTCACGCCCACAACGAACGGCACGTTCGTGTCTTTTAAGCCGATAGTTTTCAAAAATCCGCCGTTACAAGCCTCTCTGTCTCCGGTCGGACTGAAGCAGTCGCCTTTGATTCCGTTTAGAGAAACCATCGCGCCGCTTTTCGTTTTTTTCACGTCGTCAGGCGAAAGCGTATACTCGAACGCATGCATCTGACCGTCCTTGCCATCTTTCAAAACGTGCAAGTGGACCAGAGCTTCGCCCGGGCGGTGTTCGACTTCGACCAAGGAGTTATAGCAATAGTTGACGCCCGCTTTGCCGGGCTCGGATCCGATAAATTGCGGTCCGTACTCGTAGCCTTTGAACATATCCCCCGTGAAGCAGTTTTTAGCGAGCGCCATTTGGCGGCTGCGGATCCGGCAGGGGTCCACATCGCGAGCGAAAGCGCTGCCGGTCAGGCAGATTAAACTAAGGCTGGCCAAAATGGCGGGGCGGTTCATTACGGGCTCCTTAAAGGCGTACTCTCTCAATCGGCAAAACATGCCCTTTAGAGTACTGGACCAATGGTTAGACATTGCCCCTCGCAACACCTCGAGGTATCTTGCCTAAACATGAGTGAATCCAGCGTAAAACCAGCAGGTAAAATGTCCGTACTGACCGGCGTCAAACCGACCGGTCAGCCTCATATTGGGAATTATTTGGGCGCCATTCGTCCAGCGATCGAAATGAGCCGCGAAGCCAACACCGAGACGTGGTTTTTTCTCGCGGATTATCACGCGCTGACGAATGTTCACGATCCCAAACAAATGCGGCACAACATTTTGGAGCTCGCAGCCGTTTGGTTGGCCTGCGGACTCGATCCGGCGAGTACGGTTTTTTACCGCCAGTCGGATATTCCCGAAATCATGGAACTCAATTGGATACTCTCGTGCTTTTGCCCCAAGGGTTTTATGAACCGTGCACATGCGTACAAAGCGCGCGTGCAGGAGAACGAAGCACAGGGAAAAGAGGATCTCGATTTCGGCGTGAATATGGGCTTGTACAACTATCCGATTTTGATGGCGGCGGACATTTTGGCGTTTTCGGCTGACCGCGTGCCAGTCGGTGAGGACCAAGTTCAGCACATTGAGTACGCGCGGGATATCGCGCAAAAATTCAACCGCACGTACGGCAATATTTTGAAGATGCCGAATTTCGTGATTCAAAAAAACAATAAGAATGTGCCCGGCCTCGACGGCCGCAAAATGAGTAAGTCATATGAAAACGTCATCTTCATGTTTGAAGAGTCCGCGAAGATGAAAAAACAAGTCGCACGCATTAAATCGGATTCGCTTCCGCCCGAAGCACCAAAGCAAGTGGAAGGCAGCATCTTGTTCGAGCTCTACCAGGGCTTCGCGAGTGAGACTCAAGTTGAAGACATGCGCGCCCGCTACGCCAAGGGCATTGGCTGGGGCACCGTCAAAGAAGAACTCTTCCAAGTGATGGACAATGAGCTCGGGCCGAAGCGCGAAAAATTCAAGCAGCTGATGGCCGATCCTTCGTATATCGAAGGTCTTTTGAAGACGGGCGCTGACCGCGCCCGCGCGAAAGCTGTGCCGCTCTTGGAGCGCATTCGTAAGGAGATCGGAATCCGTGGCTGAGCATAGTCCTAGCATTACGGAATTGAATTTTTATCCCGTTAAGAGTTTGCGCGGTTTGCGGACGAACGAGCTGCATCTCGATCAGTCGGGCGCGCTGTATGACCGCCAGTGGATGATTGTCGACGACAAGGGAACGTTTCTCACGCAACGGCAGATGCCTGAAATGGCGACAATTGGCGTGACATTTGAAGACGGCATCCTCGAGTTGAGCAAGGGCGAGCACGGCACCATTGATTTCGGCCTTGAAGAAGTCGAGGGACCGGAAATTAAAGTGAAGTGTTGGCAGCACGAAATGCCGGCGTTTGAAGTGAGTAGCGAAGTTTCCAAATGGGTCAGCGAGGTTTTGAAAAAGCCGCTGCGGCTCGTGCGTATGAGCAGCTCGTCGAATCGCCTCTACGATCCGGCGGATCCGAAAACGACTTTGCGTTTTGTGGATCAGAGGCCGTTACTCGTCATTAGTAAAGAATCGCTTGAATTACTTGAGGCTAAAGCCAAGATGCAAATGTCGATGGCGCGCTTTCGCCCGAATATTGTGATTAGCCATGTGCCGGCGCACGCCGAAGACAATTACGCGGGCTTTTCCGCGGGCGGATTGGAATTTAAAGCCTTGAAACCCAGCACGCGCTGTAAAATCACGTGCACGCACCCGTTGACGGGCGTCGTGGGCGATGAGCCGTTAAAAACTCTCGCCACCTATCGCCGTGCAGAAAAGGGAATCACGTTTGGCTACTATTACGCCAATCTCAAGCCGGGCGTACTTAAGCTTGGCGCGCCCGTTTCGCCACATTAAGCGCGGCTTCGCGCATCACTTCACTTAAAGTCGGGTGGGCGTGGAATCCACGCGCAATATCTTCAGCGGCTCCGCCGAATTCCATCGCCATCGTGGCTTCCGCCAAAACGTCTGATGCGCGCGGACCCAACACATGCACGCCGAGAACGCGGTCACTGTGTTTGTCGGCGAGGATTTTCACCAAACCGTCCGTCATGCCCATCGCCTTGGCGCGGCCATTGGCGCTAAAGGGGAATGAGCCCGCGTTGTACTCGATGCCCATCTCTTTGAGTTGCTCTTCGGTTTGGCCGACGCTGGCGAGTTCGGGCCAAGTGTAAATCACGCTTGGAACCGTCTCATAGTTCACGTGGCCGGCTTGTACTGCGAGAATTTCGGCCACCGCCACGCCTTCTTC
>Ga0265338_10000210_pt1 | contig 107885 bp, 93 predicted proteins | sample 42126metaG_FD_193579 | JGI IMG/M metagenome (GOLD analysis project Ga0265338, IMG submission 193579) | Rhizosphere microbial communities from Carex aquatilis grown in University of Washington, Seatle, WA, United States - 4-21-26 metaG | ecosystem: Host-associated > Plants > Roots > Rhizosphere...
TTAGGCGAAAGGTGCCGCGAGGCACCGGTTAAACTAACAAGTCATGCGGGGAGTGTTCATTGCACTCCCCGCCCTGCAATTATGCTAACAAACAACCCAGAGGGCTTGGAGGGGAGTATCAAGTCGCTGCAGGCAACAGCCGCTGCCCCTGCCAGTTGCGATTGATTTATGAATTTGATCGGCATACTTTCATTTCCACGTCCCGCTCGGCGGCTGTGCCTGAGCTCTGGACGTTAGGCGCACTCAATCAAACATGACTACCCACAAGCTTCCTGCGACCAACGGTTCTGCCTCATCTGCAAGCCGGGCCATAGGAGCAATGTTTTTTATCGTAAATGGGGGTGCCTGGTTAGTGATCGGAGTCCTTAAGGGATACGGTCTGTCAGTTGTGGCCCTTTTTTCAATCGTGGCTGTCACCTTGTGGCTATTCTTCCTCGCACTCCGAAAGTTTCGTGTGAACCAAGAGGCACATGCGGCCGAGGCCGATTCGCCGGAAAGCAAAAGGGCCGAGCGTATTTTCAACGCGGTAAATGTGGTTCAGTGGTCTTTGGTGTTCGTCACCTCCGTCGTTCTGATACTATTGCACCACGCGGAGTGGATTTTCGCCTCGATTATTTTTATCGTCGGCGTTCATTTCTTCCCACTGGCGGTCGCGTTTAAAGTTCCGCGGCATTATGCCACGGGCGCAGCGATGACCCTTTTAGCGATCGCTTATCCTTTTATCGCGACTGGCGGCCCGAACAGCCCGGTGGGATGCTTGGACGCTGGCATCATCCTGTGGGCGAGTGCCATAGCCGCATTGGTACGACCTGCCTAAGAATGAAAATCCGTCTGACAAGGCGCTAGAGCCGACACTCACGCTTGTCACGTACCGTGCTGACGCACGGCCCGCGCCAAGCACGAGTGTGGCTCATCTATAACGTTGGGCGAGGCCAGCCCGCCCGCACCTGCTTCAAACATATGAAATACACATTGCTGTTCTTAATGAGTTGCGCCTCGCTTTGCCTAATCGCAGGATGCGCCACACCATCGCGCCATAAGGCCGCAGTCAACCCGAAGGCCATAGAGAAACTGAAAGCTGCCAAGGATGGCGCGCTGGCGTGCATCAGGTATGCGGACGCCCACGGGGGACAATTTCCGCCAAATCTGCCGGCCATTGCCGGTTATGCGAACACGAATTTTTTAAATCAACTGGACGCCAACTTTGATCTGGTTTACAGCGGTGCCGCCACCAACATCGCCAAGCCGTATGCCACGATTGTCCTCAAGGAAAAGCGGGCGTGGCAAACGCAAGGCGGCCACTGGATCAAAACCTACGGGTTTGCCGACGGTCACGCGGAGCTACACAGGAGCAACGACGGCAATTTTGATGAATGGGAAAATGAGCGAATTATCAAACCGTAACGGGTGTCGGTTCGTGTGGAGCTTTTTGATTTATGGACATCGCCGCCAAAAATATTAATCGAAAGCAGGTTGCCAGGAATGTTAAGTGGATTTTCTCAGCACTATTGGTCCCCGCAGGCAGTTTGGCTCTGGCAGGGGAACCAACGGTCATGCTCAGCCACCTGCGCGGGAATGTTTATGTTGTAGAGGACACCTTTTACAGCAAGGAAAATTCCGCGGTATATATCGGGACAGATCATGTAACCGTTGTCGGGGCAACCTGGACCCCTGAAACCGCAAAACTGCTTGCCGGCAAAATCGCCGGGATCACGAAGAAACCGATTACAGAGGTAATCGACACCAACTACCATCCGGATCGCGCGGGCGGAAATGCCTATTTCAAGAGCATCGGAGCCAAAATCATCTCAACGGAGATGACGCGCGATTTGATGAACAAGGGGTGGGACGGGGTGGTCGAGGCGACACATCAGGCGATGCCCACGTATCCAGTGTTGGCGGCGATATTGCCCGACACTGCCTATCCTGGAAATTTTGCCGTTCAAGATGGCAACGTAAAAGCGGTCTATCTCGGTCCCTCGCACACGCCCGACGGCATCTTTGTTTATTTTCCACAGGAGAAGGTGCTGTATGGCGGTTGCATCTTGAAGGAGCAGCTCGGCAATCTCACTTATGCCAACATCGAAGAATATCCCAAAACCTTGCGCAAATTGCAGCGTCTTAATCTCGGGTTTACGACCATCATCGCGGGGCATTATTCGCCGATTCATGGGCCTGAGCTGATCGACCAATACATCGAGTTGCTCACGCAATTGCATCATTGAAGTCAACTTCCCGACGATGCCAAACAAATCGCGATGTACACAGCGGCATGGCCCTTCGGTTGCGCGGGAGCTCCCGACGGTAGGCGCCGACACGATGATGCGCGCGGGCGAATCTACTTCGCGACCCGGCCTGCTCCACCGGCGGCTTGCGGGACGGGTTTTGAATAAAATAATTTTTTCAACTCCCCGCGACAGCAATAGGCGGAGGCGAGAACTCCCATGACGGAAAGACAAATGATGATTCCAAGGACACGGTGGGAAACCGGATGACGAGGTTGGGCGGAAGCATCCGGCTTTGGGCCGGCTTCCGCTTCACCGATGATCTTACCCATGACCAGGGCCAGGGAATTGTCCTTCACGCACCCATAATTGGCAGTTTGTGTGCCAACGGCATTGCACAATGAAAACCGGGAAATGAGGACATATTTCCTGTGGTTCAGCCAGATTGTCCAGTGCGTTGGCCAATTTGTTGACACGCAAAGTCCGGGCACCTGCCAATTCCGTAGCGGCGGGCTTCGGCGTCATTATTTATTTAAACCACGGATGGACACGGATCAGAAACGGGGTTCAGTCAGGCTAGGAACCTCGTCAATCAGCGAGGCTTTTTGGCTTTCCAGAACCTGCCGTTTGCCTTGTCTTAATCCGTGCTGTATCCGTGTCCATCCGTGGTAAAAATGCTTTTGCTGCATGGAAGACCAACGGGTTGGGCATGTTTTTTGGCTGTTTAGCCGCGTTGCCGTTGCACCTTTTTCTGGACTTGGCCTGTAGAATTTGATATCAATCATGTTACAAGCCTGTATGAAAAAAAACTGCTTCTCCGTCATGTTGATTGCAACGACGATAACATTTTTTGTCGGATCATCTTCTGCCCAAGACACCGTTTCGCCGGCCACGCCCCAGGAAGTCGAGGCGATGTACACCACCGCCATTGAAAGCCGGACCGCGGATATTCTTTCGACGTTGAAATTGACAGATTCCGAAAAGTCCGTCCGGGTCCGCGATCTAATCATTGCGCAATATCGGACGTTGAAAGCACGGGACGCGGCCATCGACGCCCTGCTCAAGTTGCAGGGCAAGGAGATTAATTATGAAAACCGGGCCAGCCTGCTCGAGAGCCAGTCGAAACCGTTGCACGATCAATTTCTGGTGAAACTGTCCGCCGACCTGACATCCGATCAGGTGGAGATGGTCAAGGACAAGATGACCTACAACAAGGTTCGGGTGACTTACGATGCCTATTGCTCGATTGTGCCCAACCTCACCGATACTGAAAAGGCCAGGATATTGGCGACACTGAAGTTGGCCCGCGAGGAGGCGATGGATGGCGGCACCGCCAAGGAAAAGTCCGAAATCTTTAAGAAATACAAAGACCAGATCAATGATTATCTGACCGCGGACGGACATGACATGGCCAAGGCGTTTAAGGATTTCGAAGCCAAACAACAGGCGGCCAACAAGCCGCAGGACCAGCCGGCCCCAAAGACCGCCGCTTCGGAAAAATAGCCCGATTCAGCCCGGATAAAACCAACGCCGGCGGCCTTCTCCCAGTGATGCGGCTGGCTATTCGGAAGAAATCCGATACGCCAGTTTGACGATCCAGTCGGCGAAAAAGAAGCAGATCGCCCCAAACACCAGTCCCGGAACGCCAAAGGCAAAGTAGGAGAAAGTGGAATAAGACCCGGCATCACTGTCCGAACTGGTTTGCAGGATGTTCTCGACCACGTTATCAACTCCCGTCCAGACGTTCCAGACGCTATAGATGACAATTAGAAAACCGGTTGTCCGCACGATGACGCCAAATAGTTCCGGGGGTTTCATGTCTTAAATTGAACGATGGATTCCGATCCAGTCAAGCCGACCGGTAAAATTCAAAGATTCCGTCCACCAGCCAAACTTGCCACCACGGATGAGTGGCACTCCTTTCTACGCTTGAATCAGAACCGCCTTGTTCTTTTTTAGATATTTCTCCACGACCCCTTTGCCACTGACGGAGGTCTGGGTCCGGACAGCATCTGGTTTGGCCAGTTTGTAATGCACGAGCAATTTGCCGACCAGCCCCACCTTGAGATTCAGCTCCGCCACGCGCCATACCTGACCAGTTTCAAGTGGTTGAAGGCTGGCCCGGCGTGTCGGCTTGTTATTCTTCATAAGGGCGAAATATGAACTGAATCATCCAAAAAAACCAGATAAATCGCAATGCCGGTGAGGAATGGCAAATACCCGATGAATTTTGTTTTGGCAAGCAAGCCATTCGCAGTTTAACTAATCACCATGCAACCTGTGCTCGATTACTTGAAACGCAACCAAGTCCGATTCGTGGCCGAATTGTGCGATTACCTTCGCTTCCCCAGCGTCTCCGCGCAACCCCAGTACAAAACCGATTTGCTGGCCTGCGCCGGATGGCTGGTGGCCCATTGCCGGAACATCGGCCTGGAGGCGCGTTTTTGCCCGACGGCCGGCCATCCCATCGTCATCGCCAAAACCCCGCGCCCCAAGGGTTCGCGCAAACCGCACTTCATGGTTTATGGTCATTACGATGTGCAGCCGCCGGAACCGCTGGATCTGTGGAAATCGCCGGCCTTTGCACCACGCATCGTCGGGCGCTCGATTTACGCGCGCGGCAGCACCGACAACAAAGGCCAGAATTTCGCCCATTTGAAAGCCGTCGAAGCCTATCTCAAGACCGGCACTCCCCTGCCCTGCGACCTCACCTTTGTCATTGAAGGCGAGGAGGAGGTTGGCAGCGCCAATCTGGCGAAATTTCTGAAGACGCACCGCCGGGAACTGGCTTGCGATACAGTGGTCGTATCCGACACCGGGATGCCCAGTCTTGGGCATCCCGCCCTGACGTATTCGTTGCGCGGGATCATTGCCTTCGAAATCACCGTGTGCGGGCCGTCGCGCGATCTGCATTCCGGTGTTTTTGGCGGAGCGGTTGAAAATCCGGCCATGGCGCTAAGCCGGCTGCTCGCACAACTCCGCGACGCCAGCGGCCGGGTGACCATTCCCGGTTTTTACAACGGTGTGGCACCGCTCTCAGCCTACGAAAGGAAACAGTTTGCCCGGCTGCCCATCAAGGACCGCGATCTCCAAAAACTGCTCGGCGTAAAAAAATTATTCGGGGAACGCGGCTTTACGCCCACCGAACAACGCAGCGCCCGCCCGACCTTCGAAATCAACGGCCTGACCAGCGGCTATCAGGGCCAGGGCAGCAAAACGATTGTGCCGGCGTGGGCCCGGGCAAAAATCACCTGCCGCCTGGTGCCCAACCAGCGGCCGTCGGAAATCCGCAAGCTCGTCTGCCGGCACATCGAGAAAATCTGCCCGCCAACGGTCCGGCTCAGAATCGAAGCCGGTCACGGCGCGGAGGCTTATCTGGTGTCGCCGGCCAGTGCCCCCGCGCAGGCGGCGTTGCGCGCGCTCGAAGCCGCGTTCGGCTGTCCGCCGGTGTTGATGCGCGAAGGCGGCTCGATTCCCATCGTCAACGATTTCAAAAAAATTCTCGGCGCGGATTCCCTGCTGCTGGGTCTCGGCCTGCCCGATGACAACGCCCATTCGCCCAACGAAAAATTCAACCTGGACTGCTTCGCCCAGGGCCAGGCAATGAGCGCACACCTGTGGCAGGAACTCGGCCGGATCTGAATGAGCAATCATTTCCCGTCCGTTTTTCTGACCGCCGAATGGCGCTATTTGGCGATGTTGAATTACGAGGTTGATCCGGCGATTCTCATCCCGTTGGTTCCAGCGGGCACGGAATTGGATCTCTGGAATGGCAGGACTTTCATCAGCGTGGTCGGTTTTCTTTTTCAAAACACCCGGGTTCGCGGAATAGCCATTCCGTTCCACCGCAATTTTGAGGAGGTCAATCTGCGGTTTTATGTGCGCCGGAAAGCATCGGATGGCTGGCGCCGGGCGGTGGTTTTTATCAAGGAACTGGTTCCCCGCAAGGCCATCGCCTTGATTGCCCGCACGGTTTACAACGAAAATTACGTCGCACTGCCCATGTCCCATCAAATCGAAAACTCTCCGGATCGGCCGGATGAGATCAAAGCCGCATCTTATTTCTGGCGAAACAATGGAAATGAGGAATGCCTTAAGTTGATTACCCGTGGCCGTGCCCAGCCGCTGGCGGAGGGTTCGGAACCGGAATTTATCACCGAACATTATTGGGGATATTCGGTGCAACGCGACGGTTCGACCCTGGAATATCGTGTGGAACATCCGCGTTGGCGGATTTGGGAAGTCGAAACGGCCGAGCTCCGGTGTGATGTCGCGGCCCTTTACGGCCAGTCTTATTGCAGCGTCTTGAACCAACCGCCAGGTTCCGCCCTGCTGGCGGAAGGTTCGGCGGTGAAAGTATATCAAGGTGTCCGGCTGAAATAACGGGCAGTCGGATGGCCGGATGGTGAAGATTACAAGCAGTCAATCAACTGGTTCCAACAAACGAAATTCCTGAAGCGTTCGCACCACGTTTGCCGAGGCATACCAGTCACCCCAAACCAGTTGGAGGAGGCTGACTTCCATTTCACCAAAGTTTTCGTTGCGATTTTCCGCCAGCCAGGCGGCGAGTCGTTTTCCGTCGGTTCCAGGCCGGCAAAAACGCAGGATCGTCATGTGCGCGGCGGTGATTTTATACCGGCGATCGAGACGGTCGCCCAATCCATTTTTTGCGAAAGCCGTCCGCAATTGATGGCGCATTTTCTCCAGTGCATCGCCGGCCGGAAAACCCTGGATCATGACGGCGCCCGGTGACGCCGTCACACCCTGAAAATGAATTTTAAAAGGACGGCATTGTGACAATACCTTCTGGATGACCGCGCGGCAGGCGGGCAATTCCCGCATTCCCTTCCGCCATGATTCCGTTCCCGAAATAACGGCCAGCACGGTGACATGGAGTTCCTCGGGCCGGTAACAATATTGTTCCGACGCAACCCGGGCAAGCCGTTCGATGAAATTCCCAGCTTTTTCGAGCACCGCCGGCGGCGGCCGAAAAGCCAGTGTGACTCCCCGGCGCAAATCCTTGGTTCGGGCGGATAAATTCAGATCAATCTGCGGGCATCCGCGCTCAAAAGCCGACATCGCGTCAATCCAAAGCTGTTGGTAAACCTCCAATCGGCTCCTTTATCGCCGTTGCCACGCATCCAGCTCCGTTTTGAGTTGTTCCAACGGCAAGCCGACGACATTGCTGTAAGAGCCCGAGATTTCCGAGACGATTTTTTCGCCATGTTCCTGGATGGCATACGCGCCCGCTTTATCCAGTGGATTCACCTGTGCCAGATAATCGCGGATCTGACTGGCATCCAGCGGACGGAAGGTCACGTCCGTGCTGGTGGCGAAAATGCGTTCCCGGTGCGCGCGCAGATGGATCAGGCTGATGCCCGTGACCACCTGGTGGGTCCGGCCTTGCAACCGCTCCAGCATCCGCTCCGCATCGGCGGCATTCGCGGGTTTGCCCAGGGCTTCATCGCCCAGAAACACCAGCGTGTCCGCTCCGAGCACAAGCGAATCGGGTATTTGTTTGGCCACGCTCCGCGCCTTGCGGTGGGCGTTGAGCTGGCAGATCTCCTGCGGCGAGAGATGTTCATCCGTCAGTTCTGCCACGTCGCTCGGCAGGACCTTGAAATCAAAGATCAATTGGCGCAGCAGTTCCGAGCGGCGAGGCGAGGCCGAGGCCAGAATGAGCGGCGGCAGATTCACAACCTCAAATTAGTCAATATCTGTTCCGGTGTCGAGTGAGTGCCCGTTAGTGGCGGAAATAAGCGGTCCAAAGTGATTTGAGACGTGCACCCCGCTGTAAAATGGTTTAATTCATCGAGGAAACACAACCGCCATGACCGACCCACAATGGAACCACCTGCTGGCCGTGTTACAGGGTGAAATCCTTCAACCGCCGCCGGTGGGTTTCATCATTGATTGCCCGTGGCTTCCAGGCTGGTGCGGACTGGACATTGCGGACTATCTGTCGAGTGAGACGCTCTGGTTCGAAGCGAACCGCAAGGCCACCGAGACCTTCCCTGAGGTTTGGTTTCTGCCCGGGTTTTGGTCGGAGTTCGGCATGTGTACCGAGCCGTCTGCATTCGGCAGCCGCTGCTCCTTTCCGCGCAATGAATTTCCGTTTGCCGATAAAATCATCACTGACGTCAGCCAAATCGCCGGGATCAAGCCGCCCGACGTCCGCACGGACGGTTTGTTGCCTTTCATGCTCAACCGGCTGCGCTGGGCGCGTCCGCGAATCGAGGGACTCGGCCATAAAATCCGGTTTTCAGTCTCGCGCGGTCCACTGAACGTGGCGACATTCCTGATGGGCACGACCGAATTTCTGATGGCACTCAAGACCGACCCGGAACCGGCACACCGGCTGTTGCGGGTCATTACGGATTTTCTGAAGCGATGGCACGCCCTGCAGCGCGAAACCTTTCCCACGATTGACGGCATGATGATGCTCGACGACATCGTGGGATTCATGGGGGAACCGGATTTTATTGAATTCGGACTGCCATATCTCCGGGAGTTGTACGACGTGAAAGTGGCGGTGAAGTTTTTTCATAACGACGCGCCGTGCGCCAAATCCATCAGACATTATTCCGACCTGGGCATCAACCTCTACAACCCCGGTGTCCAGACCTCGCTTACCGAAATGCGCCAACTCACCGGCAACCGCCTGACCATTCTGGGCAACATCCCGCCGCGCGACGTGCTGGCCCAGGGCACACCCGACGATGTTCGTAACGCGGTGAGAAAACTTCTGGTGGAAGCGCGGGACCCGGTGCGGCTTATTCTTTCGTGCGGGGGCGGCGTGCCGCCCGGTGTTCCGACGGCCAACCTTCAGGCGTTCCTGCAAGCCGCGCGCGGATAACATGGCCCTGACAATCGCAAGCCGACAGGACCACCGCGTTCCCGGGAGGTTTGACGCTTGAAACTTGGAACTTGAAACTTGAGACTGACGCCATGCAAAACGACCGCATCATCGTCAACCTGGCGCTCATCGGTTTCATGGGCACGGGCAAAACCTCGGTTGGCCGGCTCGTCGCCGACCAGTTGCATTTTGATTTTATCGATACGGACGATGTCATCCAGTCGCGCACCGGCCAGACCATTGCGGAGATTTTTGCGGGCGCGGGCGAGCCGGCGTTCCGCAAATTGGAATCCGACCTCGTGAAGGAGCTTGCCGGCCACAGCCGGACGGTCATCTCGACTGGCGGCGGTCTGCCGGTGGATTCCCAAAATCTTGCCGGCCTTAAGTTGCACGCGCTGGTTGTCTGCCTGTGGGCATCGCCGGAAAAAATCTGGGAACGGGTGCGGAACCAGACGCACCGGCCCCTGCTGCACGAAGCCGACCCGCAAAAAAAAATCCGCGAGCTGCTGGCGGTGCGGGAACCGTTTTACAAGCAGGCGGATGTCTTGTTGAACACCGAGTTGCGGTCCGTGCGGGAAGTGGCCCAGCAGGCGGTGCATCAATTCCGGCTGGAAGCATGTCAGCGGCGATGAAAGAACCGATCCGCCAGCGGGCGTTGCAATTGGGGTTCGATGATTGCCGGTTTACAACCGCCGCCCCGCCCGCCAGTGCGGCGGCGTTCCAGGACTGGCTGGCCAGGCGGCATCATGGCGAAATGACCTGGCTCGAACGCACCGCGCCAAAGCGGACGGACCCTCAACTCGTGCTGCCAGGCGCCCGGAGCATCATCGAGCTCACGGTAAATTACGGAGTTGAAAATGCGAAATCTGAAATCCGAAATCTGAAATCCGGAGTGGTCGCCCGTTACGCACAATTCAATGACTACCACAACGTCATCGGTGCGCGATTAAAGCTGCTGACGGAGTTTGTCGATCAACTCGGCGGCGACGGCACGCATTCGCTCTGGTACACGGACACCGGGCCGCTGCTGGAACGCGATCATGCCCAGCGCGCCGGGCTGGGTTTTATCGGAAAGCACACCAACCTGATCAGCCGGCGGTTTGGCAACTGGGTCCTGCTGGCCGAGATTGTCACATCGCTCGAACTGGAACCGGATGGGCCGGAGAAAAACCGGTGTGGCAACTGTGTGCGTTGCATTGAAGCCTGCCCGACCCAGGCCATCACCGCGCCGTTTCAGCTCGACGCCCGCCGGTGCATTTCCTACCTCACCATCGAATTGAAAGGTTCGATCCTGGTTGAATTCCGTTCGGCCATCGGCGTCCGGATTTTTGGCTGTGATGATTGTCTGGCGGCCTGTCCATGGAACCGGTTCGCCCGCGAAGGCAAGTTGATGAAGGCGCAGGCGCGTCCCGAACTGGCCGCGCCGGATTTGACGGAATTGCTGCAGTTGGATGACGCCGGGTTCAAGTCGCGGTTCGCCGGCACGCCAATTCTGCGGGCGAAACGTCGCGGCCTGCTAAGGAATGTTTGCGTGGCGCTGGGCAACATCGGCGACGCCTCCGCCCTTCCCGCCCTGCAAAAGTCCGCCACGGATGCTGAACCACTGATCGCTGAACACGCGCAATGGGCCGTCGCACAAATTCAGAGCAGGATCCAATCCTGAACCGGAACGGCCGCCCGTTCTTCAATGTGAGCACGCGTGGCCGGCCGGAAGTTCCAAGTCCTCGTTCACGGCTTTTAACTTGGTGATTTTCACACTGATTTCACCCGACTCTCTGATCAGATATTCCCATCCGAATGCTCCTGGCCAGGAGGCGGAAATCTCGTCGCGAAGGTGTGCGGGATCTCGGCCGTTCAGCAGGATAAAATAATCGCCGACCGGCAGTTCGATATAATTTCGCAGGTGGACCCAAAAAATCGAAACAAAAAGCGCCTCGATCACAAATGATGAGAGAATCATTGCTTGGAGTGGCCACTGGATGTTAGCCGGAAGGCAAACCAGCCATGCTTGGGACAGCAAAGCCGCGTTGATCGTCCAAATTGCGTCGCAACAGAACATTAACGCGGCGGTCGAAAAAAACCGTCAGCGTGGTGGACATGACTCCATTCAACCGGCTGCACACCAAAAGTAAACCATCCAATTCAACCACACCGGTTCTTGCGAAGTTCTGAAATTCATGTCTAATAATCGATTCGTGCCAGGCATCTGCGCCGTCGCAGGTGAGGTGGTTTGAAATGCCAGAGGAATAGAACAAACATGACCAACACAACTCCAGTTTCGGTGTTTTTTTCAACGAATGCCACGGTGATGGGCCGGGTTTACTCCCACTTCGCCGGGCAGGATTCCTCCACGGGAACACGGCTGTTGCTCATTATTGGGCTCGCTCTTTGCGTTCATGTCCTGGTCAAAACCGTACGGCATATCAGCGAATGGCTCATTTACAAAAACAACGCGCAGAAATATCCGTTCGGCTACGTCACCCAACAGCCGAAATTCATCACGGTCACCCGGCTGTTCGTCAGCGCCATCATCTTTGTCATCTATTTTTTTGCGTTCGGATTGATCCTGCAGGAATTTGGCTGCGACCTGACAACCTACCTGGCCAGCGCGTCAGTCATCGGCCTGGCCATCAGCTTCGGATCGCAGGGTTTCGTCCAGGACATTGTGATTGGGCTGACGCTGATTTTTGGGGACGCCATGGACGTGGGTGACCTGGTGGAAATCACCGGCACCACGACCGTCATCGGTCGCGTGGAGGAGATTGGCTTGCGGTTTACCAAGCTCATCAATTTTTACAATCAGAAGGTGTTTATCCCCAACCGCACCATCGCCAACGTCAGCCGTTTCCCCTATGGCGGCGTTGACGCTTATGGAGACGTTCATATTCCGGCGGACGCCGACCGGCAAAAGGCCCTATCCATCGTGCAAACTGTCGCCCGGGAAATGTGGGAGCAGTTCGGAGCGATCATCTTGACCGAACCGGTGATCGACAAGGTGGAGGCAACCCCGGACAGCGGCTGGAATTATTTCCGCGTCCATTTCCAAATCTGGCCGGGCCAATGGGGCCTGATTGAAACCACCTTCCGCCAACGTGTCGTCAGCGTCATGAAGATCTTTGATCCGAATTACGCCGACTGGCAGGTTCCTGTGACCTATCGCGCCATGACGCCCGTTTCCAGGATGAAACCAGATCCCGACCCGGCCTTCGGCGGATCCAAGGAATGAATCGAAAACAGATACCAAGTTCCAACCACCCTCAAGCCTCGACTTTTAGCGGTTTTCCCGGCCCAGAGCAGGACGAGGGACGAGGCACCGTATAAATGCCAGAAACGGCGGAGTTGTGACAAAATAAATGGCGCCCATGAACCGGGTCGGCTGTTCTGTGACGGAATGCATGGATATCCTTCAAATTGTCACCAGTTCTGTGGATGGCACGCAATGACCAAATGGTATATCTTCATCCTATTCCATATGATTTTTCCAAATCTTGTTTTGTTTCACGGTCGGCTCGTCGCCGGCCTCCGAGATGCCGGGGGTTTTGCAGCCGGGTACCTGACGTTATTTCTTTTGTTGACGGATGTGGTGCGTGCCAATGAAGCGGGCGGTTTCACCGCCTTGATCAGCACTCCGGTGACGACCGGCACGGAGACCTTTGGGACCCACACGGACCATTATCTCGACAACGGTATCCTCCATGTGGCGATCTCACCCAACGGCAGTGTGGATTCCATTAAATACCTGAAACCCGGCTTGCCCGGCACCCCCAAGGCTAATGGTGTCGAGACCGTCAGCCAATCAGGCGTGAATTTCGGGAATCATACGGCAATTTATTATTACTGGTGGCCCGACGGCAACGGCGATTGTGTTTACAGCAGCACGACCACCGGCACCACGAACATCGATCTCACCTATACGCGAAGTTACAATTCGGCAGGGGATGCAGTGGTGGCAAACCTGGCCCTGCATTACATGCTGGGAAAGGGCAATTCCGGCCTGTATGCTTATTTGTTGGTCCGCCATCCATCTAGCCTGTTCAGCAATACCAATAAACTGAACATCAGTTGGATCCAGTGCCTCTGGCCCACTGCTCATGATGACACCAATTTCCTCTGCGAAAATTCCTACGTGGACGACGGTGTCAGGTATGGTCTGGTTTTGAACGGCGTTTATCAGAAGCGCAACGGCTTGCAGCCGAACTTCTGGGATAATTACCACCAGATCGCCGTGACCAACATCAATATTCCCAAGGAAGTCACGGAATACACCACCGGTGCGTTCACGGGCAGCACCAATGGAAAATACTCGTTCACGTTCGATTATCCCAAACTGGGCACCTTTGGCATGGCCAGCGACATCAACCAGATCGGACTGTGGTACGTCACAGGCGGCCACGAATACCAGAACAACGGCCCTATGGCTTGCGAATATTCCGGCGGCATCGGCGGCCTCATCACCTTCGAGCCGCTCATCGCGCACTATGGCAATACCGGACTCTCCGTCGCCACCAACGCGGATTTCACCATGGTTTACGGACCGTGGCTGTTTTATATCAACAGCCAGGCCAACGGCGCCGCCTGCTGGCAGGATTCCAAACAGCAGGCTCTGGCGGAACAACAAGCGTGGCCTTATGCGTGGCTGTCCATCAACGGTTACCAGTCAAAAAGCCAGCGCGCCATTGTCAGCGGCAAACTTGTGGTCAATGATCCATTGCGTCCGCAGGCGAACGCCGCCGGCGCCTGGGTGGGTTTCGCCGCGCCGGATTCAGGCTTGGAGAATGACCCTAATGACTGGCAGTGGCAGTCCGACGGCTATCAATTCTGGACGCAATGCGCGGCGGACGGAACATTCACACTGCCACCGGTAGCAACCATTTCACCCTACGGCACCAACGCGACGTATGAACTTTACGCCTATTGCGCGGGAACCAACGGCTCCGTCGGCCAATACCAGACCGGCACCTTTACCTTTGCCGCCGGCACCGTGACCAACCTCGGCACGCTGGTCTGGAACGTGCCACATCAGGGCAACAGTGTCGCCTGGGAAATTGGTTATCCCGACCGGACGGCCGGCGAATTTCGGCATGGCGATGATTATTCCATTCCCGGTTTGTGGCTGTATTTTTCCAGCGAATTTCCCAATCCGATGACCTACACCATTGGCGTGAGCAATCCAACCAACGACTGGAATTATGAGCAAGGCGCCTACTACGTGAATGGCGTTCCCAACAACATGGTCTGGCATGTCAAATTCAACCTGACCAATTTTCCCACGAGCGGCAATCTCACGCTCAACACGGTCTGGGCCGGGGATTACCAGGCCGCCATCCAGGTCTTTGTGAATGATCCCAACATGACCGGCGCAGTGTTCAGTGATTTTTATCCGAACATCCCCTATCCCACCGGCGGGAATGCGGATTCGCTGATCCGGCAGGGCATCCATGACAAGTATGGCATCAATCACACACCCATTCCCGTCAGCAAATTTGTTCCCGGAACCAACATCATTACCCTGGTGCAGCGCAAAGGTGCTGGCACTCCGTCCGGCTATGCGTTCTATGATTACCTGAACCTTGAACTGCCCATACCCGTCGCCCCGCCTGGTTTGAATGCCATGCCCGGCGATTCACAAGTCCTGTTGAACTGGCCGGCGGCTCCGGGCGCAACTGCCTACAACCTGCAACGTTCGACCACGAACGGCGGACCATACGCATTGGTGACCACACTGGCGACAACGAATTACACCGACACGGCGGTGCTGAATGGGACGAATTATTTTTACGTCATTTCCGCCACCAATTCCAGCGGCGGGAGCGGCATTTCCCAGCAGGCCGGTGCACGCCCCACGGCCATCATTCCTCCGCCGCTGAATCTCAAGATCCTCAGCGGACAGATGCAATTTACCTGGCCATCCGACCACACCGGCTGGAGCTTGCAAGTGCAGACCAACCCGATCGTGACCGGTCTAGGCACGAACTGGGTCACGGTGGTCGGCTCGAGCAACTACAGCCAGCTGATCTTGCCGGTGAATTCCTCGAACGACAGTGTTTTTTACCGGCTCGTATATCCTTGACCGACAACTTGCGATGCCGGAAGCCGGTTCGCTCGGGCGAAATCACTACTAACATCGCCAGAAGCCCCATTGTTTTCAATCTCGTCGTGATCATGGCCTATGCTGTGTTCATCGCTCTGCTGGTTTGGAAGCGCAATAGCATGGTAACGCAAGGCGCTGGACGTGGACTGCTACAAAAAACCTGTCCGCCGGAATCGCCGGCAACCACCGGAATCAATGACCGGAAAGCTCCAGCGGAATTCCGCAACTGGCGATCCTTGCCTGCATGGCGGGGGTCAAAGCCTTGAGCAGTTCTGCGTTGTACGCGTGCGGCGTGGTGTCGGTGATCGTGGTGATCCCAATAATGCACGAGGCGCCGATGGCGTAGCTCGTCCCGTCATCTCAGCCATCCCGATGGTTCTTCGGTTGAGCCGTCTTACGCGACGGTGACTTCCTTGCTCAAATAAACATCCTGGATGGCATTGAGCAAACCAATGCCTTCGTTCATCGGACGTTGAAACGCCTTGCGTCCAGAAATCAAACCCATGCCCCCGGCACGTTTGTTGATGACCGCCGTGGCAACAGCCTGTTCGAGGTCGCCCTTGCCTTTGGATTCGCCGCCACTGTTAATGAGGCCGGCTCGGCCCATGTAACAGTTGGCAACCTGGTAACGGCACAGGTCAATCGGATGGTCGCTGGTCAGCTCGCTGTAAATGCGTTCGTCGAGCTTGCCGTAGCTGGAACTGCCCGTGTTGAGCGCCTTGAACCCACCATTGTTCTCCGGCAGTTTCTGCTTGATGATGTCCGCCTGGATCGTTACTCCCAGATGATTGGCCTGGCCGGTAAGGTCGGCCGAAACGTGATAATCGGTGGTCTTGCCGTCTGCAGCCTTGACCTTGAACGCGTTGTTGCGGAGATAGCACCACAGGACGGTGGCCATCCCCAGTTCATGCGCGTGAGCAAACGCCTGCGCCACTTCCACAATCTGTCGGCCGCTCTGGTCGGAGCCGAAATAAATTGTCGCGCCCACCGCCGCCGCACCCATGTCCGCCGCCTGTTTCACGGTGCCGAACATGATTTGGTCCGCCTTGTTCGGATAGGTAAGCAGTTCATTGTGGTTGATCTTCACCAGAAACGGAATCTTGTGCGCGTATTTGCGGGCGACCGCTCCCAGCACGCCGTAGGTGGACGCCACCGCGTTGCACCCGCCCTCCACGGCCAGCTTTACGATGTTTTCCGCATCGAAGTAGTCCGGATTCTTCGCAAAGCTCGCGCCGGCGGAATGCTCGATGCCCTGATCCACCGGCAGGATCGAGACGTAGCCGGTGCCGCCGAGCCGGCCGTGGTTAAACAAACGGTGCAGATTTCCCAGCACGCGGTTGTTGCGGTCGGACACGGAAAAAATCCGGTCCACGAAGTCCGGCCCGGGCACGTGCAGCCGGTCCTTTGAAATTTTCGGCCCTTTGAAATTCAGCAGAAAGTCCGCCTTGTCGCCGAGAAGCTGTGCAATATGTGTCATATAAATTTTCTTTCAGTTGAACTGGCCGGAAAACCGTTTTGGAAACCTTCGCATCGGCCAAGGTCAAAAGCTTAGCAACCCTCAACCATTCGCGCCATGCCAGATTTCAAAAACTGGCTTTAACCGTATGCTGTGCTAGAACGTATGGTATTGAACATTTCATTTCAGCCATTGATTGCGATCCTCATGATTGGACTGCTCGTTTTCGGTGTCAGCGAGAAGGCAGTGGCAGCGGACGGGAGCATCGACCCGGCTTTTGCGCCCGGACTCGTAATCCTGGAGAAAATCACCGGCACCATCGAAACCCGGACGGACGGGAAACAAAGTGATTGGCGCCCGGGCCTTCAGTTGTTGATCGGAGTGAAGGCCACCGAAGCCTCCAGACAAACGATCGGTTTCGTTGAGCTGACAACCTTGCATCCGCCGCCCACCAACGCCACCGGCCAGCCATGGAGTCCGGCTTTGCAAACCAACCTGTTCTCGTGGTCCAACACCAATGGAATGTCGCTGGTCAGCCATGAAGCCAGTTACATTTCCCCGCTCTATCCGGTGCGCGTGCGCGTATTCGACGAGGCCGGCCGGCAGCTCAAGGAGGGACAAACCACCCTGCCCTGGGGATTGCTGACGAACGGCCTGGCGGACATGTGCCGCCTCAGTTTGGAACTTTCCGTCCATAAGAACCGTTTTGCCACCAACGAGCCCGTGGGGAACAAATCGATCCGGGTGACTGCCGGTGAAAATCCGGCTCATCCCGAGGACCTCGACCAGTTGGCGCAATCCTTGGGTAGCGGGTTCATCTGGCTGATGACCCTGTTGCAACAAATCCAGACCGAGCCGGCAGTGCACGACCTCTGGAAAAAAGCCCATTGCGCCTTTCGCCTGCCGGAACTCAAGACCATGGCGGTGAGCATTGCCACGGGAGACTTCGCGTTGTCGGTGCAACCGCGTTTGGAAGAAGTTTCCCGGAATGAATTTGAAGCGCCGGGGAAGGAAACGCCGGAGCAATACCGGCTGCCGGTGGATTTATACAGCGGCACACGGAACCTGACCCGCGCCGAACTCACCGTTGGTCCGGCCAGCGGGGCGGAGCTCCTGCTGGGCGGCATCCGTTCCATCCGCGCGATCCACCCGCTTAAACCTGAACAGCAATTCTTCGTCCAGATTCTCGCTGCCGGCACGGCGCGCGAAACACATTAGCCAGGCAGTTGCGACCATCGCCGGCACATGTCTGGTTGACAGTGCGTTGACACCGCGTACTTTTTCCGTGGCAGCGCCATTAACCCGAACCATAGGAGCTCGATATGTCCATCCGACCCGTCAAACGCCTGGTCAAAGCCAAGCCCACCTTGGAAGGCGCCGGTGTGCATCTGCGCCGCGCATTCGGCTTCGGCAACACATCCGATTTCGACCCCTTCCTCCTGCTGGATGATTTTCGCAATGATATTCCCGGCGATTACCTGGCCGGTTTTCCGTGGCACCCTCATCGCGGCATCGAAACCATCACCTATGTAATCGCCGGCACTGTTGAGCACGCCGACAGCCTCGGCAACCGCGGCGCCATCGCCCCCGGCGACCTTCAATGGATGACGGCCGGCCGCGGCATCATTCACCAGGAAATGCCCAAAGGCGATCCATTGGGCCGCATGCATGGATTTCAATTGTGGGCCAACCTGCCGTCAGCGCTCAAAATGACCGCGCCCCGCTATCAGGAAATCAAGGCGCTGGAAATTCCCGAAGTAACCGAGGACGATGGCACTCAGGCGCGCATCATTTGCGGCAGTTTCTGGGGCAAACGCGGCCCGGTTGAAGGCATCGCCACCGACCCGACCTATATCGATGTCACCGTGCCGCCGGGAAAGCGTCGCCGGCTGCCCGTTGAAACGACGCGCCATGCCTTCGCCTATGTCTTTGCGGGGAACGGCAAGTTCTGCAACGCTTCCAGCCCGCTGGCCGTGCCGACCGAAAGTCTTGGCTGGGCCGACACCGCGCTGCCCACGGAGGCCGACAACCGTTCACTCATCCTGTTCGATTCCGGCGACGAGGTGGAAGTCCAGGCCGGCGAGGACGGCATCCGGTTCCTGCTCGTGTCCGGCCAGCCGCTCCAGGAACCGGTGGCGTGGTACGGTCCCATCGTGATGAACACTCAGACCGAACTCCAGCAGGCCTTCGAGGAACTGCAAAAGGGAACCTTCTTGAAAACGGCTTGAGATTCCAAAAAGGACAGGTGCGATACAGTTTCCCGCATCGCACCTGCCTCAAGTTGCTTTTTCGGTAATTATGCAGGGGGAAGACTCTTCCACTTGCCGGCACCGGTCACTTTACCCGACACCACGGTCCATTTGTTATTGATCGTGCCGTCACCGGCAACAAACGCCACCTTTTCCACGGCAACTTTGCCCGGCGTTTTGAAACTTTCAGCAATCTTGGTGACGGAGAGACCCTGGAAACTTAGGTCGGTGCTGACGGAGCCATTTTGCTCCACAAAGAGCCGGAAGAACCCAATCCCGGTTTGAACCTCCTTCAGGAAACCATTGGTCGTGGCCAGCTCTTTACCCGTAAAGACAGCCTCGTCGGAATCAAAGGTAAAGTTAACGACATTCGTGCCGCCAACATTTGTGCCTATGCTGACATTGAAAACCGGGTTCGTGCCAGTCTTGTCCACAATGTAAATGTCCGAGCTGAAATAATCCATCGCCAGGCGCGCGCCAACCGGCCAGTTGGTGTTGAAGGATGTTGCCAGGAAGGATAACAGATCCTTGGTGGTGATCTTCATGGCTTTCTCGGTGGCAATGTAAGTGTTGGGAGCGGAATTCGAGAAATCCAGCCCCTGCTGCACCGCAATCAGGTTGCAGTCAATTGTTATAAATTGGGGGGTGGAGATGATTGCTCCGGCCTGGACATTCCATAAGGCGAGCACGGCCAAAAAAGTCATTGATGCGAGCTTGGTCATTTTCATACGTTCGGTTCTAGATGGTTTGATTTGATTGTATCCTCCCAGCTGGCAAGCTGGATGCAGGCAGAATCTCCGGTCAAGGTTGCATCGTCAACGTTAATCTAAATACAATCTCGGCACCCATCTATTCCGGCCATGGCATGGCGTTATAACAGGCATCAGAAAACAAAGCCCCTCGAATTCGGTTTGAAGCTACAGCCACTTTACCTTGACAAGTCTCGCTAATTGTGAGGTAATCTATTCATGAGATTGGGCATGGTCAGATTAATTTCGCTTTTCGGGATATTTGCCTCGGCGATTCTCCAGCCGGCTTCAATTTGGGGCATCACCATCCGGGACGACCAGCCGGACAGCAGCTACCTGGCTTTGGGTGCCGATCCGGCGTACGCTTCCGTGGGGGTTTTTGTCAGCGATACGGGCACCACGACCAGCGGAACACTCATTGCGCCCGACTGGGTATTGACCGCCGCCCACAGCCTATTTGGTGCGGCTTCCGGGACTTTTACCATCAACGGAATTTCCTATACCTCCACCCAGCTCTTCGCCAATCCGGGATGGAATGAGCTCAATCCGTTCGGCGGAAGTGATTTTGGTCTGGTGCATCTCAGTTCGATCGTCTCGGGAATTGACCCGGCCCAGCTTTACAGCGGAACCGCGGATATCGGACAGACTGGAACGTTTGTGGGATACGGGTTTACCGGAACGGGCCTGACCGGCTGGCAAACCCTCGATCACCAGAAACGGGCGTTTCAAAATGTCATCGACGGCAACTTCGGCAATCCGTCCATCCTGCTGGCCGCTGATTTTGACAATCCGGGCAACCCGGCAGACAACGGCTTTGGCAGTCCGACGCCGCTGACTCTCGAAGGCTGCGTGGCCCCCGGCGACAGCGGCGGCGGCGTGTTTATCACCATTGGTTCGCAAACCTATCTGGAAGGCGTAATCTCCTTTGTCGCCTCCGCGGACGGCAATTCAAATTCCGATTATGGCGATGCCAGCGGTTTTGGACGGGTTTCAGCCTATCTGCCCTGGATCATCACCACCATCCCTGAACCTTCGGTGTACGCGCTCGTGATGGCTGGCGCCGGCATCGGCTTGGCCATTTGGAGTCGGCGACAACAAGTTAGTCCTTAATCAGCCGGATCTCAAGAAGCCTGCGGCAGAGCGCGTTCCTCTAAATATCGCAAATTCATTAGAATTGATGCTGGACCCACCCAAGCTGGTGACATCGGAAATCCATGACCTGCGAGCCTGATTTGCTGTTTGACTTTGAGAATAAAAATTCCTAACTGGAGTATTAATCATTCAAACCATTTACTCCATTCCATGGTCAAAATATATTGCTTCCGGTTATTGGGCATACTCACCGCAATTACCTTGGCGGCGGGTTGCAAGCCAAAAGCCCCGACTCAGGTCGCGCGGCATGACTACTTTCAAACACCGTTTCAATCGGAGTCCCAATACATCGTGGAAACCGTTGTGGCCGACGTGGCAGAGCAAATGTATTACGCTGTCAATCGCACGTTGCCGGCAAAGGAAACATTCTCAGTCACCGCCACGGAAACATCCGGCGCATCCCAAGACCAGCCGGTATACGAATTAAAGATCCGCCTCGATCCAAAGTCTAATGACCTGAAATTCCAATTACCCGTTAACGGGCCGATTTGGTCACCGGATGTCTATCGTGACGTGGCGGCAGGGCTGGCCCGGGCCGTCCGGCTCGGTGCCTGCACCGGTGGCACAAATGTCATGAGTGACACGGAGCTTCTTTCAAAATTGCTCGATAGTACGTCGACGAGCATTGAACGTGAAAATCAAATTTTGTCTGACGCCTTGGAAGAGCATTTTACCAACCCAGAATTGCATGAACAGGCGGCGCTTCTATTGGGTGGCTTTTTACTCCGCGACCATTCGGGAAATTTCTTTGAAATCCGATCCTCACTGTGCCGACTGACCGCACACTTAACCCTGGCTCGGTTCTTGCGTGGTGCCATTACACCAGGTGTCAGCGGCCGGTTGGCAGAAGCCATGATGTTGACTTTGGCAGGGGACGAAGCGCTAGCATTAACACAGTTGCAGACCTTGGACACAAATTCAATCACTGTGGCGGCCATGGTCCGAATGTTGCAGGTGCGAAACACAGGGGATTTCCGTCCTTTAACGGGCATGGACAAACGCACCCCGGTCGAGAATGTGGCTTGGTTTATTGCCCTCGCCGATTATGTCAGCGCGCCAACGGCGTGGCAGAAACTGGAGGATGAACAGAAACAAACAATCGATTTTGTCCGTGCCGCCAACAATGAGAATTATTCAGTTGAAATGGGACACGAGCTTTTGCGGGCCGCGATTCCACTGGAACTGCAGGAGATCAACGGCGTGTACGAACTCTCGCACCATGAAAAACTACCGTCAGCCGGACTGGTAAAGGCACTAAACAGTTTGCCGGAACGCTGTTTGACTACGGACCCCGGCGGCAAAGTGCATATGCACATTATCGGCTGGGGTCAATGGGCCGATTTCTTCCAGCGGCACCTCTGCCACGCCGTGCAACAGAATTTTAGATTCATGCAGTATTATTGGGGCGTTCCCGATGATGCGAAGGAGTTCGCGTTGAAATGCGACCGGCAGTTTAGTGGACTGCGGTTGTATCCCTTTGTCAAGCGGTTCAATTGCACCGACGAAAAATCCTATCATAAATCAGTTGACGACGGGTTTAAGGTAATACTTGCCGCACCGCAATTGGTGCCGGCAGAGTGCTGGAATTACCTTTGTTATCGGGTGTCTTTCGCACCGTGGTACAACCCCGTTTCCAATCCTCACATCAATGAATGGCACAGCCACAATCCTCCTCCCGGAACCGTGTATGATCTGAATCCGCGACTAAACCATCCAAGTCTGGTCGACCGCAACGATACCATCAAGCAACTCGAAAAGTTGCATGAATTGGCACCTTTTGATTGCCGCATCTCCAACTTTATCCTGAAGAAACAATACAACGAACGGCCGACCTACGACCAGGCCATGGCCTTGTACGGTAACTTGCTCCCGTATTCGGTAACCGCGCTACGGACCGTCGCCCAAACGGTCTATGACCAGCCTGACCAATATGAAAAATTGATGCTCCGAGCGGCGGAACTGAATCCGGCTTGCTATTATGAAATCGGCGATAATGCCGTGTGTCATACTAATGATGACAAGGGCGCCCTTTACATCGACAAAGCCTGCGACCGTGATCCCGACAGTGTCCGGGTTGCCAATCACGCCGTCTGGCGGGTGCGGTATTATCTGAACAAAGGTCAGACGGACAAAGCTCGTGAGATCGCTGACTTTGCTGGTGAGATTTATTCTTATCAGGGGTTGGAGGCTAAGGCGATTTTTATGGAAAAGACCACCAACTACGATGGCGCGTTTGAGTGGTATGCCAAAATTGAGGAGCGCTACGACGACTCATCTCCGCTCCTGTTTTTCTGTGAACGTTACAAGAATCTCACCGGCGACGGGCGTTTCGAACCTGATGCGCAAAAGCGTATCCGTAAGCTGTTCCCGAAAGGCATTGAAAAGGTGGTCGCGACCGATTTTCAAGGAACTCCGCAGGACGGCGTATGGATCAAAGAGGAAAACGAGCTACTCAAGTCCGCCGGCATGAGAAAAGGTAGCATAATTGTCGCTGTCAACGGTGTGCGTGTGCATGGCTTCCAGCAGTATTCATATGCCCGGGAACTGACAGGTCGTCCCGAACTAATTTTGATCGTCTGGCAAGATGGTTCCTATTATGAATTCAAAGCTAGTCCGCCAAATCATCTTTTTGGCCTGGATTTTGCCGATTATCCGCCATCCTGAGTCCCGGTTCGAAGAACCATCAACGCGCAGGCAGCAAGGCATTGAGCGTCGCAGCCTGATCGGCCGTCAGAAAATTGCCGGCTTGCTGCAAGATCCGCTAATTTTGGAAATGGACAAATTATTTTTGGTTTTCTTGCTAAGGATCAAAGAAAGGCTCTTTAACACCGATTATGATGCGAATTTCGGCGGTTAAACTTTCAGCAGCCCCCAATAGAACGACGGTGGGGAGAGCGTCCCCGCGAGCCGGTCTCAGTTCTACCAACTCCAATTTTCGGCGGCCAAAGCGTTCGCCACCTTGGCCGCGCTCTCATCCTGCAGGCGTATCGGAAATTCGCCCGCCGCTGAGGATTGTCCCATTCCAATTGACGATGACCCGTGTCGCTTTTCCATTCCTCAGGCGGACAAAAGTCAGTTGTATATTGTCATCGGTCTGGCCGGGGTTGACAACGAAGCTGTCAGTTTTCACCGGAACAAAGTCACCGGCGTTCTGCCCGGACGGGAATGCCGCCAGGCCGCGAACCGATGCGACGAGGTAGTCCCCCGTCTTGTCTGTCATGTGGGAAACGCTGAGCGTGGGGCCGAGATGAATCAGTCCAAAGAGAAGCGACTTCCGATATTGCCCCACATACCGGTCGTAAGTTTGGGAATCAGGCTGGGCTGAAACCAGCGCTGGAGAAATATTCGTAACCGTGTTGATTTCCAGGGAACTGATCTGGAACGAGCTGCCCCCCCAATCTGCCTGCGTCGCGAAGCGCGTCGGCATCAGGAAACCGTCAAACGCCCGATAATCGCCAACGGTCATCTTGGTCCACCCCGACATGCCATGTGCCGTGACGCGCGTGAAAACGCCGGCCAAGAGGGCGTTGGTGGCATCGTAGTACTCGAAATATTCGCGATGAGTCTTGGAAACCACCTTTAGCTTGTAACATAAATTTCCGTCAAATCGGACTTCTCCCAGGCACTCTACCGACTCGTTACTGCCAGGCTCTTCGTACCAGCCAAAGCACTCAGCCCCATCCTTTCGCAGATCATACTCCTCACCTCGAAGAATATGGCAGGAACCGTCGGAGCCAATGTTCCAGCCGGTGCGGCCATCGAATCCCTCGACGTATTGGCCCAGGTTGGTACCGGACGACACAATGAAGTCCGCGACCAGCCGGGACTGATCGGGCCGCATCGCGAAATACTCCGTGGGCAACGCGGGCAAGGATGCCACGCCGATGTCCAGTGTGCCCTTCGCGTGAAACGAGCGAATCTCCGCGGCGGCTTTCTCCCCGCCGCGGGCGGCCAGGGCGCGCTCCAGGACTTCTGCGGCCGGGATGGTAGCTGGGGCGATCACCGGCGGCGGAGACAACGGTTCCGGTCCTGACCGGCCAAACCATTGATCCAAATCGATCTCGTGCCGGCCCTTTTGTAATTCATCCGCCAGGTGAATTGTTTTGGGTTGTTCAAAGCCCCGCCGCAGATAGACCGTCACGTCACCGTGGGTGAGGTCGCAAAGCAGCGAATACCGGGTCGATGCCGCCGAGGTGGTTTCGAGAACCTGCCGGCACGTTTGCGGAGCGGGTCCCGTTGCCTGGTCGAAAATCATCGTGTCGGCGATATACCGGGGGCACGGATAATTCCCAGCCTTGGGGTCGCTCAGCAGGAAATTGGTCATCAGCTGGTAGCGGCCCCGTTTCCGGGTCATCCTGACCTTGCCCTGATACCATTCAAACACCACCGAGTCGCCGGAGTGATCCGCCACCAGCAAATGCTGCGGGCTGGCGAACGTGTAGGAGCCCTGCGAGTTATGTTTGGCCCATCCGTAGATGGGTTGCTTTTTGCACCACTTGATGGCTTCGTCCACCGTCGCACAATTGCCCAGCAGGCCGGTGGCGAACGCTTGAAGTTCCGCCGGCTGCCGGGACGATCGGGTCAGGAGACAAGACGGGGTGGGCACATCCGCCACTGCAAAAAACAGCCCTTGATCATTCATCCCATCCGCCCAGGGATAGGCGTAGCGGCAGCAGGAAAACCAACCGTGGTTCGTCGCCGTGGCCGGGACCAGCAACATTCCCAAATTGGGATTGTCCGGAATATCAAAGCTGCGCCCGGCCAGGACGACGTCGCCCTGGGTGTAGCAAAACACCGTGCAGGCGCAGGCCGGTGCGCCGGAAAGGAGCGCGCCGCACGCCAGGATTGAGAGGAACTTCGCCACGAGCGACCCGGCAGTTTTCGTTTTCATTTCAGAAAATATTGTGCTGCGCTGGGATTCTCTTTGAAAATGTTTCATCTGTCTCGTTTTTTTATTTTTGCTTCCGGTTATTACAACGGAAATGGCCGCGAAAGGTTACAGAAAAAATGCCTTTCAACCGCTCATCAGCGCTGATCAGTGAAGATTAGCGGTTAAAAATCTGCCGTCATTCCGCATTCTGCAATCTACAACCCGCATTAGAACGGTGGTGGGGCTAGCGTCCTCGCGAGCCGTTTCCCGGAATTAATTTTACAGGAGGGAACGGAGGTAACAGTGGCTTGAAACTGAAAACTTGAAACTTGAGACCATGGAATTCTACCATCATTCCCGAAGACCAAAACTTCTTGATGGAAATTACTCTCGAACAATTGCGAATGGCGGCTGCCTCTGCCGCTGACCGGCAAGCACGGGCGCGCGAAGCCGCCGAACTGATCCAGGCCGCACGCGGATTTCATTGGGTCGGGCTTTATGACGTGACTCCGACAGAAATTGTCGCCATCGCGTGGACGGGAAAAGCTGCGCCGGCATCTCCACGTTTTCCCATCAGTCAGGGCCTCAATGGCGCGGCGGTAGCGACACGTCAGCATATCATTGTGCAGGACGTCACCAACGATTCTCGTTACCTCACCACCTTCGGCTCGACCCGGGCGGAGGCCATTTTCGTCGTGGCGTCGCCCGACGACGGGCGCATCGTTGGGACGATTGACGTGGAGAGCGATCGGACGAATGCGTTCACCCCGGAAGATGAGTTATTTCTGCGCCAGTGCGCCGACCTGTTAACGCTGCTCTGGGCCGGCCGCGCCAACTGACTCCTGAATTCTGGATTCCGGCTCCTGTTACCCGCCACTTGTCACCAGTTTTGCCGGGTGCACTATCACGGCATGGCTGCGCAACACAAAGATTGGACGCACGAAGAGCATATTTTTGTGCACCATCGACCTCCGCTCCATTTCCACCGTTACCTTCTGTTCGAGTCCGTTTTTGCTGTTTGTGCCGTCTGCGCCATTCTGCAACTGAACTCCGTGTTCATCCGTGGTTGAAAAATACCGGACCTGTAAAACCGCAAGAATAGTCAAGCGGCCCGTAAGGGCGTTTGCTAGTTTAGCCTGCAAATGAGCGGCAACCGGCCAAAGCATAAAACAACTTGGAATGATTATCAGCAGCGCATTCTGCGGGTATTGACGCATATCCAGGAGCATCTGGATGAGGCGTTGGATTTGGAGGACTTGTCGCGGGTGGCGTGTTTTTCGAGTTTTCATTTTCATCGCATCTTCGCGGCGATGACGGGTGAGACGATTGCGGACCATGTGCGCCGGCTACGGTTGGAGCGAGCGGCGATGGAGCTGAGGTCGGGCGCGAGGCAGGTGATCCAAGTGGCGCTCGACGCAGGTTATGAGGCACATGCGGCGTTCACGCGGGCGTTTAAAACGGCATATGGAGTTTCGCCGGCGGATTTTCGCCGCGCAACGGGGCGCATCGCCATTCTCGCCGCGCCGTCCGGCGTGCATTTTCAGCCGGGAGTTCCTTTGACCACCTTCAACACAGATCACATCACCACAAAAGTTATGAAAGTCATCACCAGAAAAATCAAACCGATGCGCGTGGGTTATTTGCGGCATATCGGGCCATACGAAGATACCAAACAAACATGGTTTGACCTCATGGGACGCCTATCGGCGGACAAACAGATTCGCAAGCGTTCGGTGTTCATCGGCATTGGCCATGATAATCCATTGGTGACCCCGGCCGCGGAGCTTCGCTACGATGCGTGCGTCACCGTGGATGAAGAATATGAGCCGAAGAAGCCGGTCAGGTTGCAGACCATCGCCGGCGGCGATTATGCCGTGGCGAAAAATTGCCCGGTCGGAAAAATCAAGGACGCCTTCCAGTTTCTGTATGGCAAATGGCTCGCGCGAAGTTCCCGTGAGTTGCGACCGGCGCCGAGCTTTATCGTGTGGGTCGACACTTTCAAGGGGGTCGCGCCAGGGGAATGGCGGGTGGATATTTACATGCCGTTGGAGCCGAAGCGGCCCCTGAATACAGCGAAGCAAATGAACATCGAAGTAACGACGCTGGAGCCGCAGCGGGTTGCGTATATGAGGCATGTGGGGCCGTATGATGGGGCGTATCGGAAGTGGCTGAACTTTACGACGAGGCTCAAGAAGGACGGGCTGCCGCGCAAGGATTCGTTGTTCATCGGCGTGCCCCTGGACAATCCGAAGGTCACACCGCCAGAGAAATTGCGTTCTGACACCTGCGTGACCGTGGATAAGAAGTATGTGCCGACGAAGCCGGTGCGTGTGCGAACGATAGCCGGCGGTGATTATGTCGTGGCGAGGAATTGTCCGAGATGGGCAATCGCCAAGGGCTATCAGAAATTGTTCTACTCATGGCTGCCCAATAGCGGCCGCAAAGCGCGCAAGGCCCCGTCGCTCTTGGTGGCGGCGAATGGTCTGGAGGGCATACAAACGGCGTTTGGGCTCACGGATATTTATGTGCCATTGGAGGTGTCGAAGTAAGAATCGGTGAGATGTTCCGAAATCTGCATTCCACCATTTCCTTGGCGCCGTTATACATAGTCAGGCGGCATCACACATCACACATAAACAAAACCCAAATCGCCATGACGAATTCGCATCCCAAGACACCCGGCGCCGGGCGCGCCGCCAGCGGGAACCTGGAAATGCTTAAACTTCAACCTCGCTAAAAGAAAACATGAAAACATTCGTTGTCGCTTTGATAATTGTCTGCGTCGCCGTGACTGCCGGAACGATCATTCATTCAAGCCGGCAAAAGGCGCCACCGACCCTCGCGCCGGTGGTTGAATCATCGCCGGAGCAAACGCAACCGGAAAGAACGGTCGCTCCACAACCGGCAGAACCGCGAACGGTTTCAGTGGACAGAAATGAATCGGCGCAGATGGCTGTCACGAAGTCAACTTCTGACAATTTGAAGTCGGATGCCAACACTACGTTGAGCAAAGCCATTGATGCTTTGCTCTCTCCACAAACCAGTTTAAAAGACCGGCGGATGCTGTTCAAACAATTGAAGGATGCGGGTGAATTGGATCAAGCCATTGGGGATTTGAAACAGCGTGCGGCAGACAATCCGAATGACGCTGACATTCCAGCGGCCCTGGGGCAGGCTTACCTGAACAAATTCCCGGTTCAGGATCCTCAAGAGGGGGCCATTTTGGGATTGGAGGCAGACCAAAGTTTCAATGCGGCATTGAAAATTGATCCGGCCAACTGGTATGCGCAATTTTTTAAAGCCGAAGCCATGTCCTATTGGCCATCGGAGATGAATAAGGGACAGGAAGTAATTCAGCGATTTTCAAATCTCATTGACCAGCAGGAAACGATGCCACAGCAGCTCCAGTTCGCGCAGACTTACGTATTGCTCGGCGATGAATACCAAAAGCTCGGCCAGCCGGATAAAGCCCAAGCAACCTGGCAGCTCGGCGCCCAAGAATTTCCAAACAACCCAATACTTCAAACACGAATCAACCATCTGTCTGCACAATAATAAAATTCACGCCGATGTAAATCATTCAGGATGCCCGTGCCAGTTGCGATTGGTTTATAAAATTTGACGTCATACTTGTTTTCAACGCCCCGCCCGGCGGCGGTGCCTGAGCTCTGGACGCTGATATGGTTTCCAATGTCAAGTGAGCGATAGTTGTGCGTTCCGAAATGTTCATGGTTTCTTCCGGCTTGCTTCACCGCGAACTTTTCTGAGTCGGTGACAGGGACGCAATGACTGCGGCTTCAAGGCTGAGATGCGTGTGTCCGTCCCGGCGAGTCGGGGAGTTAGTAACAGATCGCGGTCCGAGGCGTCGCTGGTCTCACACGAGCGCAAGGATCAACGCAACGGTTGCTTTTTGATGTCCAACGAATGTCACGCTTGACCGGGTCTCTGCCGCTGATTCGAAAAATGGCGTGGGCGATGTCCTCAATGGAAAACTCGATCTGCCGGAACCGCATGAGAATGCGTCCTTTTCAATTTTATTCATGTGCCATTGGAAGTGGAGAAGTAAGAATCGGCAGGGAGAATCGCCGTAACTGGACAGTGTCGGAAGTTGCCCTGCTGGGATCAATACGGGATGCCGAACTGGCCAGAAAGCTGAAACGGAGCGTGTCGAGCGTGCGTGGCCGTCGGTACGACAACACGAGCATACGATTCATCCAAACTCCAAATCGGCGGACACCCTCTGAAATATGTTTGCTAATCTCTTTTCCTATCACCTGTCATCCGTCACTGCCACCCGCCTGAAATCCGTGTCCATCCGTGACCAATGCCTTTCCCGCAGGCTTCAGGCGAGCGCCATTTGGAGCACCACCAGGCGGCCGGTATCGCTGATGCCGTCTTGAGGTTTATATTTGCCGGGGCAGTCTTTTTGGTGGACGCTGCAAGGCCCGAACTCCTCCGCGGTCAGTTCGCGGCGGGCCAGTTGTTTGGCCCATTCGAGCGGTTGCGCGCTGTTGATGGGCGCGCTGCAAAAGATTTCCTTCAATTCGACGCGGCCTTCAAAACTCAACTCCTCGTCAACTTCATCGATCCATTCGGGCAGTTCCCAATCCGGCGGGAGGGGCTGCTGGAAAAATTCCTTCAGATGGCAGTCCATCCTGAATTTGGACGCCCGTTGACTGCGACAGAAGGCTTCCAAGGAAAATTCAAATTCATGACCGCGTCGTTCGCCGAATTTCAGGTCGGTCTCCCAGCTTCCGAACCGCAGCGGTTTGGTCTCGCCGGGTTGCCAAACCCAAATGTCCGGCCCGCGAGTTTCCGACGGTTCTTCGTCATCAATCCGCTCGTGATAGCCGAGGAAAAGATTTTCCAGATCGCGCCAGTCGCGCAAGCCGGGCACGTGCCCAATCAGCCGCAGCCGCAGCTTGGGCGCATCGGCCGGCACGGTCGCCGCATCCACCCTGGGCGTGATGAAAGACCAGTCGGTCTGAAAATAGATGGCGCTCTCCAGCTTTTGACGGGGAAGAAACAGTTTTAGTCCATCGGAGCCGCAAAGTTTCCATTTCTCCGAGTTAAGTTGCAGGGATCCGCTCATGCTTTAAAATAGGTTGGTATGCTTCAATCCGAGTTGGCTGTTGATTTTCCAAACCGGCGGTTATTGGCCGAGGTCGGCGAGTTCCAGGACTGTCTCCCCTCCATATTTCCCTTCCAACCTGACCAGTTTCGGCTCAATGGCGCTCACAGTGAGGCCCTTGATTCTGTCGCCAACGAACAATGTCGTGTTGTTGATGATGGCGGTGGTTTGCCCATTTGGGCTGTAGAAGATTCCTTGCAATTGCAGCCCATTCACGGGAACCACCCTGCCCGGGACTGGATTCGCCCTTGCGATGGTTGCCGCTGGCTTCGCTCCATATTTTTGACTCGCCGCCTCGACCATCGTGCTGGGGCCTGGCAGGAACGCCCAACAAATACCGAACCCAAACCAAATGACCGCCCAGACTTGCAGCGGCATGAAATACAGGAGGTCGCGCCTGCCTCCGTCGCGCTCCCGCAGCGAAGCGATCAGAAATATCACCACCGCTCCCGCCCCGAACCCAAACAGCCGCGGCCAGATATGGGCCGTCAAATATGGCAGGCCGAAGAGGCCGGAGACCGTTCCAGTTACAAAAAGACCTGCCATCATTATTGGCAAGCCGAGACCTCTCCAGACGATGATCATAGGTTTTCTTTCTAAATAGCCGACGATAAATTAGGCAAATCAAAGCAGTAAATATGCCACGCTGGGGAGAAATCTGCGTTGGCTGGGATCTGTCATAATTGAAGGAACATCCTCATCTTCAGCACAGTATGAAACCGCTCTGGAAAGGCGACGTTGAGGGTCTTCGATCTGACAGACCATCTGAAGGCCAAACGCTGTTGCTACCAACTTTTCTGTTCAAAGCGCAGGGTAAGCGAGCATAAGAGGAGTCGTTGCTGGTGTCAGAAAACTTTCAGTGCCCGACACAGAACAGTGCCCGTTCGTCGGAACCCGCCATATTCATCGGAAGGTTCACTGGGAACGTCGGGTGACCTTCCTTGTTCAATATGCGACAGTGCGCAAGAGTTGGGAGATTTGCCGCACTCGTCGGGCAACTTCCCAGTTCAAAACGGGCCCGCCAGCGAACGTGGGGAAAATAACCACGAAAATTTACCTAGTTGCGTCCGGGATTGGCAAGGAACGTATCAACCTGTTGATGGAACCATTTGGGATCATCCAACATGATGAAATGCCGCGTTTCGGCCATGACGATCTGGCAGTTTTTGAGTCGGGCATATTGTTTGCGGAGCCTGCCTTCAACCTCCTCGCGGGTGATGTAGTCCTTATAGGCGATCCACGTGCCCAGCACGAACGTGGGCGATGTGATCCGGCCAATATCACCACGCAAATCGTGACTGAACAATTCGAACGTCGCGTCGCCGGCGGCCAGCGGGTCGGTGTTTTTGACCCAGGACATGATGCGGCTCAAATCAGCCGGACGGGTCACCATCATTTTGACACTCCTTTCAGAATCCGTCACGAATTGCGGGCGTGGCACTGCCATGCTGGCTCGTATCTTGTCAGCCATGGGCTTGATGGTTTCCACCGTTGCATTGGGCATGAAGCTGGCGGGCAGGAACGGATAGGAATCCACGATGACGAGCGGTCCCGGGAGATCGGGATCGTGCGAGGCGAGCCAGAGGGCGAGAAAACCGCCGAGGCTGTGGCCGATGATGACTGGATGATCGAGCTTCTGGCTGCGGATGTAGGCGGCAAGGTCGTTGCGAACCGTTTCAAGATACGGGGCCGGGATGCGCGGCTGTCCGGCGAACCCCGCAAGAGTCAGAATGTGGCACTGGTAACGGTCCTTGAGATGCTCGACGGTGCCATCCCAGACCGCGCCGGAACACGAAAGACCGGGGATGAGAATCACGGGCGGACCCTTGCCAATGACTTTGACGGCGAAGGACGGTTTGACGGGCTCGTCACCGGCTCGCGTGGAATGCGGGGTGAGGATGGTGGTTAAAGCGGCTGTGGCAGCGACAACAAAGGTGATGATGGTTTTCATGGGGATTTTTTGGAACGCCCTTTAACGGACGGTTGACGATGGGAACAAAGGTTTGCGCGCGATAGCCCACCAATGGGCGGTCATGGGAATCATAATGGGAATTGCCCAAACCCACATCAGCCAGAAAAAATACGGCACCAGCTTCCAGCAAACTTGAAGAAACGGATTTGATTTCCACAGTTGCCTGACAAATTCAGTATTCACCTGCGCCCCATGGGCAACGGGACCGAGAGCATATTGATGGGCAATGGCATACTGGCCGCCTGAGGCAATATTCCAGGCAATGGCGCAAGCCGCCGATGCCTGCCAGCCAAATGCGAACGCACCAAAGGCCCAAATGCCAAAAGCAAATCCGCCCACCACCAGCGCGCCGACTGCCATGGCACCATAGGAAAACAAGCCAACGGCACAAGCGCCAATGCTGACTGGGGCCACCGCCACGCTGCCATAAGCAAACAGAACGCCGAACGCGACGCCATCAGTGACCGCAATCCAAGCCTTTACCGGTGTCTGCATTTTCCCGTTCTGCCAGCCGCCGGTGCGGAGGTGGATGAATGGCAGGCCGAGCAGTTGAAAGCGGCTGCGATATTCCCAAAAACGACCTTTCGGGGTGACCGCATCTTCCGAGGCCGGCTGTTCCAAACGCAATTTTTTTACTGCCCGATAAAACCAAAGGCAAAGCGGAGCGAGCAGCAAAAAATAACCCAAAATCAACCCTGTCATCAAGCTGGCGAACAAGGAAGGATTGGTTTTGACGAGCGAGTTGCCGTGCGACATCAGGAGGCTGGTCAGCAGGACAAAGATGACGATGCTGCCGGCGAGCACGGGATAATATGTTTTGTATATGTTGCGTTCGCGGTCTGAACGCGCCGCCTTGTGGCTCAGATGCCAGGCCCCGAAAAGATTTAGAAAGGCCAGCAGCGGAAACAAAATCGCGCCGAGCAATCCGATGAAGCCGGCACCGGTGGCCGTAGCGCCACCTTTGGCGGCGGCGCCCATGGTTGCGGCTTTCGCGGAAATGGTCAATGCCGGCAATGTTGCCAAAACACCAAGCGTGAAGACCTGCCCAGGATTGGTTCGTGCCAGAGCACCTTCGACAAAGGCCGTCACCTCCTCCGTCAGCAATTTGCGTCCGCGTGACAACCGCTGCTTCACCGCATCCTCGCTCAATTCCAGCTTCCCGGCCACGGATGCCACCGACTGGTGCTCGCGGTAGAAAAGAACCAGCGGCTCGCGGTACAGCTCCGGGATTTTTTCCAGCGACCGCCACAAAATCGCCTCCTCCTCAAGGCTGATGGTCTGTTCCGATGGCAGGGCCTCGCTGGCCGGCGAATCGTGCGCGTCTTCCAATGGCGCCGCATTGCAGGCCGGTTCGCGCCCCGCCTCCCGCAGGCTTCTTTGAATCCGGTTTCGGACGATGCCGCAGAGCCAGCCGCGGAGTTTTTCCGGTTCGCGCAAGGACCGAAGACTGGTCCACGCCGTAATGAACGTTTCCTGAGCCACATCCTCGCTCAGGCTCATGTTGCCGGTGGCGCAGTAGGCCACGGAACAAATCAAGGTCTGGTATCGCTCAACAATCTGGCGGAAGGCGGCCCGGCTGCCATCCAGGCTTTCCGCTACCAGATCGGCATCGTTGGATTCCAGCGTGCGCATCGTTTCGGTTGTCATCATATCATGCTCCTAGTGCCAGAAAAGGACGGAGAGGTGACAGGAAATGTGAGCTGCCAAAGCAGAAGTCAGTAGAAAATTTGCGGTCATCTGCGAAATCTGCGGGAGTTGAACCGCGAATCTTCACTTATTGCCGCTAATCAGCGGAAAACAAGCGGTTAATCTGCTCGCCTGTCGGTTTCTAAATCTGCGTTCCTATGCGTCATCTGCGGGAAAACCGCTCGCCCTGAGTCTCGCCCCACCTTTGCGTGTTTTGCCAGTTGGTCCAACAATAAAGAAACCGCCAGACGACATAACCCGGGAGGGTTAACTGGCGGGTTGATACGTTGTTAGGGTAATACCTGCCGTCACGCTAGTGATTATTGGATTGAAAGGATATGGGGTGAACACCCCATGGCACCAAATCAGATTCTCCGATATTTGTCTCAAGATGAAATCGAACCGACACATTGTCCGGGCCGGTTCCAGGGCGCTGGAGATCATGTTGTTCGCACTTATCATCGGCCTCCTGGCAGCAATTGTCAGTCCCAACTTCGTGAGTGCGCCGGCACCGGCGCCAGCGAAAGTCCGCGTCAACACCTTGGGAAAAATTGATGCCGACGTTTCCCGGTTCACCACGGAGATCAATCAAAAGGCCGAAGCTGTTGCCATTTATAACGGTGATCTGACGCCATACGGGAGACTGGGCGTGGCCCTCGGCATTCCCGATTTGTTGACAAGTGGCATTTACACCAAAATTGCCGCGGGCGTCCTGCCCGCCGCCTCACTCCATGATCTCGCCACCGCGCGCCACCCTCAGCCGTGAATTAACCGCTAATCAGCGCTGATTAGCGTCAATGAGCGGTCAATCGTCTTGCCCGTCAGTTTCAGAATTTGCGTTCATCAGCGGAATCTGTCGGAACACCGGTTCCTCCGGAGCCTCGCCCCACCAACCGGACATTCTTCTCACCTGTCACCCAGCATCCGATTCTAAGGCTGCCAGATCGCCCGCCAGAATTGCACCGGGACAGATGAATTCATTGAGTTTGTGACATTCATCATGCCGTTCAGAGACGTGTTGGTGCTGATGGCGGTCCATACAACCAGATTGGTCGAGCGTTGAACGACATAGGGAACATTGGACTGTCCCTGGAGTTGAAAGACAAACTGGCTCGCAGGAGGCTCCGGCATTGCCAGCAAGGTTGCCGGCGCCGGCGTCAGGGTTAGCACGGTGGCCGAGTAAGGCCCGAACGTGTAATTGAAGTTGGGTCCGGCGCCGGACAGATTGGTCCGGGCCAGGTCCGGCGAGCCGACACCGAATTCCGCGGCGCTGTCCTGGGGAATACCATAGGAACAGACCGTGCCACCTGAGGCGGGGACATAACCAGCCACTGCCACCTGTCCCGTGGAGGTGTTGGACGGGTCCTTGTTGATGGCCAGAACGGTCAGACTGCCATTGAGGCGCTGAACCGCATAAACCGAAAGCAGCGAGTAATCGCTGGCCGCTGTCAGCACGGTATCGCCGGCTTGAACAAAGTTGGTCATCAGCTTGAAGGTGTAGAACGTCGGATAACGCGTGTTCAGGTTGCCGACCACGCCCAGATCACCGTTGGTGCGCCAGCCGTAAAGTGAAGCTGAAAAGTCGCCATTGGTGTCCGTGCCGTTTCTCAAATCCCACCAGATGAATGAATTGAACTCCGTCTTCGTCAGTTGCGCGAGGCTGTCCGCCAGATAAAGACCATTGACGACGCTGGTGGACTGTTTGCCCTGATTGCCGGCATCGGCATTGTTCTCCGTGGCCAGCAGTTCCATGTTGGTTCCAGGGTTGCCGACATAATCCGTGATTTGCTGGCGCAGGTTGGAGGCGTCAGATGCCCAGTTCGCCGAAGCCTGCAGCAAGCCCTGGTCGTTGTCCGAGCCGGATTCGGGATAAGCATGGTCCACGAGAAAATCAGGCGTCACGCCGGTTGCCTTCAGCGTGGCGAGCATCACCGGAGTCCAACCGTTGTGGACCTGCAGGGTGCGCGGATTGGTGACCGGGTGGCTAATGTTGTTGACATATGTGTCCTCGCCGGGTGTGGACACCACGCCGATTTTGATCGTCGGGTCCACCGTTTTCATCATGCCCATATAATTCGTGGCGCGCAATGCGTAGGTGTAGGGATCGTGGGCCACTGCGTTGCTGTCAGTTTCCCAGGTGCCGTAACATTCATTTCCCACCTCCCAATACTTGAAACCCAGCGGCACGCTGCGTGAAACGCGGAGAAAGTTTTTGCCGTCGTCCGTTCCCAACGGCGCGGCGGCGCGCAAGGAAGCCCAATATCCTGCCGTCTGCCAGTTGGTGCCCTTGGCGTCAACACCCAGCAACTGCGAATTGGAGGTTGTGGCATTGCAATACGCCACCCAAGCGGCGGCTTCCTGCGGCGTGCCAGTGCCGTAGTTGACGGTGACAATCGCCTGCGCATTGACGCCGGCATTGGTGATCACGTGAATAAAATTGGCGAAGGAGGTAGCCCATCGCCAGGTGTTGGTAAGCGTCGTGTTCAAACTCCAATTATATTCATCGGAAAGCGAGCCGCCCGGCAGGCGAATGATGCGCGTTCCCAGTTCGTGAAGCAGCGAGACCGTCGTGGGCGTATCGTAGAAATTGTCCCACGTAACCGCGTTCAACCCGAACCAGCGCGCGTCGGCGGTGCGAATGGGCTGGCTGGCATTGACGGACAGGTGCACCAGAGCCGGTGGCGGCACGATCACGTTCAGTTGGATGTCGTCCAGGTAAAAAGTGGATTCCATTGAACCGGCTGAGTCCTGGATGGCGAAGCCGGTGAAATTTGTCGCATTGGCCACACCCAGGGCCGGCAGGGAAACCGTGTATTGCTGCCAGGTGTTGGCCAACGGTGCTGCGAGATGATAGCGGGAGCTCGCCGTCCCGGTGCTCAGATTGCCGTACATCTGAAGTTGTTGCCCGCCGCTGGAGCCGCCATTTAGCCAGAAACTGATGCTGGCAAAGGCTGTGTTCGTCATGCTGGAATGATTCAACTGAATGCCACCGTAGGCGCCGGTGATGGTGGCGCTGATGGAATCGTTGCCGGAATGGACCGGTGAAGGCGAAGTAGTGGCGAAGTTTCGCGTGACGCTATAGCTCCCGTCCGACCAACCGTTCACCAGCGAATCGGCATAGATCGTCATATTGCCCTGTGCCATGGACAATGCGGGCGCAGCCAACAGGAATGCCAAAATAAATTTTGACACGCGCAAACCGATCCTCCTCAAGGCCTTACTTCGTGGAGTCATTGCCGTTCATTCTAACTCAACTCAGCCCCAAAGTCCACGCAAGGTCGAACCACTCCACTATCGGAATGAACCGAGACAAATCCGCTCGCGCCTTTGTTTGAAAATGAACCGCAGATTTTTACTTATCGCTCTAATTAGTTGAGATAAATGTTAAAAATCAATGATTACAACCGCCAATTTATACTTAACTGTCCCAGTAATGCCGCATTCCGGGACGAAAAATGCATCAAGTGTCAAGGAGCGGCGATGAGCGATTGGATTCAGGTTTGGTCCCTTGGCGGCACGCACAGAGTCTCGTGCCCTGCCCTTCGCGTCTATTCGTGTGCATTCGCTGTTAAATTCCGGCGGCAAAAAATCTGTGTTAATCTGCATCAGCTGCGGAAGTTTTTGAACGACAAAAGTGGCATGGGTTATGCCGTCAATCGGCCATGATGAATGAACATATTGGACAGCAACGACACATATTGGTGGTGGATGACGAGCCGACCGTCCGCTACACCGTCCAGATGCTGCTGGAGGAAGACGGCTATATCGTTGAAGAAGCCGAAAGCGGCGCTGAGGCGCTGGCCATGTTTGAGCCCGGCAAATTCGACATGGTTTTCACCGACTTCTGCATGCCGGAAATGAGAGGCGATGCGCTGGCGGCGGAGATAAAAAAACGTTCACCCAGGCAGCCCGTGGTGATGATCACAGCGTTTCCCGAAAAACTTCCGTGTTCGGATGTCCCCCTGGGCGGCGTCGATTCCTTCATCTGCAAACCATTTGAAGCGGATGAGCTGCGGACCATGATCAACCGGTACGCCCATTCTTAAAATCAGAAGCAAAATTTTAAAACTTCAAAGGTTCGGTTTTTAATTTCTGGATCTGCGTTCATCCGCGGAACAAACCTGCTTGCCGGCAGCCTTGCCAATGGTTGGAGGCGAAGACGGCCAATGCCAAACTACCGTCTTCATTCAGCGCCAGTTGGTGGTCAGTGGGGTCTTACTCTTTTTCGAAGTCGATGAAGCCTTTGGCCACGTCCACCGAGGTCAATCGCACCCGTACGGCATCGCCGACATCGAGAGCGTGTGCACCCCGGACCACCATGCCTTCGGCGGGAAATTTCAGCAGCCGGACATAGGTGCCTTTAGGTGAAGCACCGGTGATAACGCCGTCGAACACCTCGCCGATGCGCCGTCCCAGCAGGCAGGCGGCGGCCACCTTGCGCATCAGGCGCTCCACCTTGCGGGCCGCATCCTCCCGTTCGGTGCAATGCGCGGCGATGGCGCTTAATTCCGATTCCGAATAAGGACCCGGACCGCCGGCAGCGGCGGCCTTGAGCAACCGTTGCGTCACCAGATCGGCGTAGCGTCGATTGGGCGCGGTGGAATGGGTATAATCGTTTTCTGCAAGTCCGAAGTGGCCCTCACGTTCGGCCCCGGGCGGCTCGACGATGTATTCGCCCGGACCGAGAAGCTTAACCACAGAAAGCGACAGGTCTTGAAAATGCGCGGGATCCAGAGTCCTGCGTTGATCCAGAAATACGGACAATGCACGCGGATCGGGGGCAGCTGGAAGCTTGACGCCGAGTTCCGAGGCTATGGCCTGGATGCGATCCCAACGTTTCGGAATTCTCACCACCCGGCGGATGGAGAGCGAGCCTTTTTCCTTGAGATGCAGGGCCATGGCCACATTCGCGGCCACCATGAAGCTTTCAATGATGTCGTCGGCCGCTGTGCGCCGGGCGACCACGAGATCCTTCACCTCGCCATTTTGCATCACGGGCGTGGTTTCGACCGACTCGAATGTGAGTGACCCATGCTGCTTGCGGATGCCCAGCAACTTTTCGGACGTCTCCCGTTGCTGGCGGAGCTGCGCCTCCATGCCCGGCACGCAGGCCACCGCCGGCGGGATCGGGCCCCGCCCTTCCAGCCACGCGCCAGTCGAACTGTAAGCCAGTTTCGCCCGGTTACGCAGCCAGCCCGGATAAACATCGCGTGCCGTCACGTCGCCCGAGTTGGAAATATGCAGCTCGATGATGATGGATAGCCGGTCCTGCGCATTCAGCAATGATGTCCGGTCCGTGGAAAGTTCCGGCGGCAACATCGGAAAAGTCGCCACGCCGGTGTAAACCGACGTGGACTCGACGGCGGCGTGCTGGTCCGTGGCGGACCCTTTGGGGACGGCGGCATCCACATCGGCGATGCCCACCAGCAGACGTGTCGTGCCATCCGGGAGCCGCTCAACAAACTCGACCTGATCCAGATCACGCGAACTGTCGTTGTCAATCGACGACCAAAGCAACGAACGGAGATCGCGGGCGGTTGGCCAGGCAGCGTTTGGCGCCGCGTGATTGAGACGCTGCAACTCCTGTGTAACTTTCGGCGGAAAGTCCGGTTGGAATCCAGCCTCCTGCATGGCTTGGCACGCGCGAGCTTTGAGATCGAATGGAGTCGTCACGAGCCCATATTGATTCGAGCCGGTTGATTTCGGCAAGGCCGAAACGGATCAAACTTTCTTCGTTGAGATCAACAACCCGGCTTGTCAGCCGTGGGTGATTGGGGTACAGGACGTGAATGATTGTGCCTCCACCTCCACGACTGGACTCACGAACAACAGGGGCGGTCAATTGCCGGCGTTGGTGGATTCACCTGATTCTCGTCGGCGCCTACGTGCTGTTCATCGGGGTGATGGGAATGGAACACCGGCAAACGCGGTTGCATTTTCCAGCCCTTACACATACCCCCGCCGGCCTTCTTCTGGTATCCGCCAGCGAGTTGTTGATCTTTGCGCTTGTGTTCAGTCTGGCGCTGTTCGCTTCCCAAGCGTCGCGAGACGACCTGTTATTGCGCTGGCGTGGGGGCTTCTGGCCGGTTCCGCTAGGCATTGGTTATTCCGTCGCAATCCGTCTCGCAATTGCAATCCTCATGATGGCCGCCGGCACCATTTTGTTTGTCACGCATATCATGTCGGCGCAATCTCTCCAGGAATTTGTCGCCACCCACCGCCCCAATTACGAGGCCCTGGTTGATGTTTCGGCCATGCGCCAGAATCCGCTTTATTTCTGGCTCGTACTGACGCTGGTCAGTTTTTTGGTGGCCGGCTTGCGCGAGGAACTTTGGCGTTCGGCATTTCTGGCGGGATTGCGGGCGCTTTGGCCCCGAAGTTTTGATTCACGCACGGGGCAGATTGCCGCCGTCGCCGTCGCGGCGATTGTCTTTGGCTTTGGACATCTCGGCATGGGACTGTTCACGGTCTTGATCACGGGAATAATCGGTTTTGGACTGGGACTGATCATGATTTTTCACCGCTCCATCTGGCCGGCAGTCATTGCGCACGGAATGTTTGATGCCTCCAGCCTGGCGATGCTGCCATGGGTCGCCGACCGGCTGCAGGACATTCAACGGACCGCCGGGCACTGATTGGAAAGACGAAGCTGGCTGATCATGGAAGATTGGCGAAATAAAGCGGCCCCCGTTTCCAGGGGCCGCTGATGATCGGTGAAGTTTCCGACTGGCGTTAAGGCGCTGGAGTCACGTCAAGCGCCCGGGCATTGTAACTGATGGCGCTGTCGCTCGGATCGAGGAATTGCAGTTGAACCGTCCGGGTCTGATGCGGACGCAGGACATCGTCACTGTCGCCATCGCCTTCTCCGATGCTGACCTTGACATACGGGCTGCCGAGCGGTTCGAGCACGGCCGTCGTGCCGTCGGAGTTGAGCAACGTGGCGTTGGTGCTGAGATTATCCAACACCAGGAACAAGGGCGCGGGCACCGGAGTGGAGCCGGTGTTCTTGATTTGCACTACTTGGGAATAGCGGTGGGTGTGATGGTCCTGCACGAACCCTCCAGCAATCACCGACATGCCCGGTGGAACCGGGATGGTTCCGGGAGTAAACAAGTCGCTCAGGTCATTGACGGTCGCAACATTGTTATAACCGCCGAAATTGTTGGTCTCGGCCACCGGTATGGGATTGTTGATCGTCGGCAGGCCGAAGATCTCCTCCATGGTCTTGATGTCCGAGGAATGGTTCAACAGCACGCTGCTGGCATAGGCATTGCCCTTGGCCAGCGGAGAGATGATGATTTCCGGAAGGGTGAAGTTGGTGCCATCGCCACCCTCGGATTCGTCCCACCAGATGATGATGGCGCCGTTGTTCTGGTAGGCTTTCGAGGCCATGATTTCCGGGACGACCGTGGCGAGGAAGTTGTCGCCCTGGGCAATCGAGGCCTGGTCGCCGGTGTAGTGGGTGGCCTGATAGGTGAAGCCGCCGTTCAGCGCGCTATGGGCGTCGTTAAATTGATTGGGCGTGATCCAGTTATATTGTCCAGTCGCCTTATTGCTGAGATCCAGAAAGAGCTGGGCGAGCGGGTAAACGTTCTGGAGGGCCGTGTCGCTGAAGAACGCCATCGGGTTGTGTTTGACGGCATAGTTGAACTGGGTGGTGCCGTAGTAGGGATTGACCGGGCCATTGGTTCCCGAGGCGCTGTTGGTCGGGCTGGCGCTCAACTGGACGTCCTCCTGATAGTTGTTCCAGGAGATGCCGGCCTTGTTGAACTGGGCGGTGAGATGAGGAGTATGGTTGCGATGCCAAAACACCAAGGTGCTGCCATTGGCCGTCAACTGGCTGGCGAGGTGGGTGGAATCTTCATAGAACTTGTTGCCGTTGGTAGGACTGGGATCGGCATCCGAGTGAAATCCAAAATCGGTTCCGGCCTCGTTCCAGACATAGTTCGGTTCGGACGGATGGACGTTCATGCCAGCGTTGAAATAATTCACGGCATACGACACTTGGGCGGCGTTTGGATCGCCCGGTGTGATCAGGCTGTTGAGGTAAGGCGCGGCCGGATTGCCGAGAATCTGCTGCGGACTCGACGCCGGATTGGGTTGGGTGAAGTTGTGATTTTCCATGGCAATCACAAAGACATCGCCGGCCGGGGCTGGGTGGGCGGCCATCAAAACACCGGCAACGGCGGCGCCGAGCAGTGCGGCCGGGCGCCGAAAACCGCCGGAATGTGGAACGGAGGATTGGGGTGTTTGGTGGATGCTGACAGGTTGGTTGATATGTAGTTTGGTTTTCATATTTTTCCTTTCTTTCATGGTCACTTAACCACACCTGCGGGACGGGAGTAAACGTGACAATGGTCAAATTCCGGCGACGGAAATGGCGGTCACGTTCCGGCCCGGTTACGTGTCCTGAAAGTGACACAAGTTGGTGACATCGCGGCATTTGCCGGGACACAATTGCCTTACCGAAGCAATCAGCAAACAGGCCGGTCAAAAACCAACTGGTGGAGGGCCGCGGTTCTTTTCCTGTCAGCATTGACAATCTTATTTAGCGACAAGCCATTTTTCCCCTCGTCGCATTCTGGGCGGTTCTGAGTTGCAGAACCCCATCTTCGAAAATTCATAGGGTTGGTTTTACGGTTAAAAGCGCGGGGCTGCTCTGCCTTAATTATTGGCAGCCCTTCTTGACGAGGACGCCGCGGTTCGTTATGAAATCAGGTTCATGAGCAAGACCGAGACACATCATTTTCAGGCGGAAATCCAACAGTTGCTGGATATCGTCATTCATTCGCTTTACACGGACAAGGAGATCTTTGTGCGCGAATTGATTTCCAACGCGGCAGATGCGTGCGAGAAACTGCGGTTCAACCAATCATCAGGCAAATCCGTCCAGCAGTCGGAGATTGCGCCGTCCATTGCCGTGACCACGGATGAAAAGGCGGGCACGATCACGATCACCGACACCGGCATCGGCATGACGCACGGGGAGCTGGTGGAAAACCTCGGCACCATCGCGCATTCGGGCACGAAGGCGTTTCTCAAGCAACTGGCCAAGGACAAGAAGCCGGATGTGGGTTTGATCGGGCAGTTCGGCGTGGGGTTTTATTCTGCGTTCATGGTGGCAAAGCGCGTGACCGTGTTCAGCCGTTCATTCCTGCCCGAGGAGACCGGCTGGCAATGGACAAGCGAGGGCGGCGGCGGTTATGAAATCGCTCCCGCCGCCGAGCTGCCGCGCGGCACCAAGGTCACACTGGAACTCAAGGATGACACCAAGGACTTTGCGCAGGCCAACACCATCGAGCGGATAATCCAGCGTTACTCGAGCTTCGTCCCATTTCCCATCGAACTGAATGGCAAGCGGCTTAACACCGTGCAGGCCATCTGGGCGCGGAACAAGAACGAAATCAAGGACGAGGAATACAATGAGTTTTACACATTTGTCGGCCACGATCACGAGCCGCCGCTTTTCCGGCTGCATTTCTCGGCGGACGCGCCGCTGGCGATCCAGGCGCTGCTGTTCGTGCCGCAACGGAATTTTGAGACGATGGGCATCGGGCGGACTGATTCGGAGGTGAACCTTTATTGCCGCAAGGTGTTGATTCAGGCCAAGGCCAAGAAACTATTCCCGGACTGGCTGCGTTTTATCAAAGGTGTCGTGGACAGCGAAGATCTGCCGTTGAACATCTCGCGAGAGACGATGCAGGACACGTCTCTGATGCAAAAACTGAACCAGGTCCTGACGGGACGTTTCCTGAAGTTCCTGGAGGAGCAGGCGGAGAAGGATGCGCCGGGCTACGAAAAGTTTTATGAAGAATACCAGCGCTTCCTCAAGGAAGGCGTGGTGACCGACTTCACACACAAGGACGCGATCGGCAGACTGCTTCGTTACGAATCGTCGGCACAAGCCAGGGGCAAGTCCACGTCGCTGGCGGATTACGTGAAGCGCATGCCGGCGGAGCAAAAGGAGATTTACTGTCTCCTGGCGCCCAACCGCGCAGCGGCGGAGAGCAGCCCATATTTTGAGGTGTTCCGCGAACGGAAGTTCGAAGTGTTGTTCCTGCATGATCCGTGGGACGAATTCGTGGTGGAACATCTGCAGGCTTTCGACGGGAAACCGCTCCGGCTGGCCGAAAAGGCGGAGTTGAATCTGGGTGAAACCGGGAAGCAGGGCGGTGCCTTGCCCGAGGAGACGGCCAAATCGCTGGCGCAATGGCTCAAGGAAACCCTCGGTAACAAGGTCGGCGAAGTGCGGATTTCTCAGCGGCTGGTGGAAAGTCCGGCGGTAGTCGTGGATGCGGACAAATTTGTCACCGCAAACATGCGGCGCATCCTGAAGGCCATGAAGAAGGATGATGAAGCAGACGCACCGGTAAAATACGATCTCGAGATCAACGCGGCCCACCCCATCATGGCGCGGCTGGACGCAATGCGGGCAAAGGACACCGCACTGGCGGCCAGCGTGGCGGAACAGATTCTCGACAATGCGCGGGTCGCCGCCGGACTGCTGGAAGACCCCCGCGCCATGTTGAGCCGGCTCAATCAACTGCTCGAAAAAGTGTTGGAAAACAAGTAACGCCCCTCAACTGCCGCCACTGAAACTTTTTCCGGGGCAAGCGCCGGTCGCGTACTCCAAACGGTTTCCCGCGAGTTGATTTAATCGCGGTCAAATCCCAAAAATCCCAAAAGGCAATCTGCAATCAGCGGATGGCATTTTGCAATTCACATGGATGGTGGTGAATTTTCCCCTTTTGAACCGGACATTTTTTCCAGATGGCACTGATGATGCTTAACGGGGGAAAAAGTTTAAACCGAACCCGAAATTTAAATGATTGGATGTACTCGTAGAAGCAGATTGGTGGATATTGATAGACTCAAACGCGGCAATTCATGTGACGTATTTTCAGTCCGTCCCCGATTCAAAAGAAAGCAAGTTGTCCGAAATTCACGATGCTGCGACGTCAAAGAGCACCGGCCAATTGTTTTTGGCAACATAAATTCAACCGGGAGGACAGCGATGCACAATCGGCTGGTTCTGCTCCTTTGGGCCCTGGTGCTGATGCATTTTCACGTCTTCGCAGCGGGCAGTGTGACGCTGGCATGGAGTGCCAGCACCGACTTAACCGTCGCTGGTTACGACATTTACTACGGAGGAGCACATGACAACTATACCAATAAAATTTCGACGGGATCGGCAACGAAAGCGACAATTGCCGGACTGATTCCCGGGGCAACCTATTATTTTGTAGCCACCACGTATTCGACTGACGGTTTGGAGAGCCCGTTCTCCAGCGAATTGTCATATCTGGTTCCGGGCAGCGCTCCAACGATTGCCAACCAACCCCCGACGCTGAACGCCATCAATGACCTCACGATCACCGAGAACAGTGGATTGCAGGCTGTCAGTTTATCCGACATCACTTCCGGCGCGGCCACTGAAAATCAGACGCTCACCGTTACTGCGACCTCCAGTGACACAGATTTGATTCTCAATCCGTCAATTAATTACGCCAGTGCGAACACCACCGGTTCCTTGAATTTCACACCCGTTCCCAACGCGTGCGGAACTGCCGTGATAACCGTCACTGTCGATGACGGCCAAGTCATGAACCACCGCGTGGTTCGCACATTCATGGTGACCGTCGTTCCCGATCTCGCTCATTCTTTGCTCATCTCGCCCTTGACCAATGCCGTGGCCATGGCCGGTCAGGCCATTTCTTTCAACACCGTCCAGGGCAAATTGCTTTTGGGAGCACATTTGACTTACCAGTGGAAATTCAACGGCACCAACCTAGCTTCAGCCATTGGTTCCTCCCTGGCATTGAACAACCTGACCCCGAGTCAATCGGGCATTTATTCGGTGACAGCGACTGATGGCAAGAGCTCGACCTGTCAGACAGTCATCTTGACGGTCTATGCCTCTGCGGCAGCCAGTCTGGCGCCAGCCGCTCATGCCAGCGGCCAGTATGCCGTGGCGTTGGCGGGGGTGCCGGGGTATAAATATGTGGTGGAAGCTTCCACCAATCTGGTCACCTGGGTTCCGGTGCAGACCAACACGGCCCCGTTTACGTATGTAGATGCGAACGCGGGAAAATTCCGGCAGCGATTTTACCGTTCGGTTTATGCGCCGTGACCCGCCATCGGCCCATGCCAGGTAGCGACGGCGGTAAGGAGCGGATGTTGTGGAGAGATCATGCTACGCTCCCATCCTTCGGCTGGTCGGGACCCGTTGGTGAAATTTTCCTCCGCTCGGCGACGTTGGCCTCCCGGAAATCGCTCAACCGGCCCTTCTTCAAGGCGCCATCCGGAAGTTTCAAGCTAATCTCCGGCGGCCAGCCGGCTTTGGCCTCGGTCACATGTTCAACAATCCCAACGGCACGGGAAATCCGGTGGACCATGATTTCACCAAGATAGCCCTCTCCGGTCGCCGGTATTTTGGATTTGCTCATGCAATCGAGAGTATGCGGAACCACAAGGACGTGTCGAGCCGTCTTCTCCCGCAGCCGAACATTTGCGGCCAACGGATTCGTTTTACATTTTAAATCCCTTCGGGCAAAACTTTTATTCCAATTGGAGCCGGTAGAACGTTTGCGGCCAATTGGTATTGATGAGGTTGGTCAAAGCAAAATTGCCGATGTTATCAAACTGATTGGTCATGAGCGGCGTCCATTGGGCCGGCGACAAATTGGTCGTCGTCAAAACATAATAAAACCAGTTCGGTGTGCCGCCCGTTCCCGTCAACACCAAGTTGGTTCCCGCCAGCCGGGTCGTAATGATGTTCGGCGAATTGGTGCTGACGACCCACAATGTGCCGTCCACATTGAGTCGGGCCGTGTTCCATGCCAGCCCGCCCGCCAGAGAAGGACCGCTGAAAGTACCGAAACCATTGTTGTAGCCTGCCGCATTGAACAATTTGAAATTATCGCCGGCCGTGAACGGAGCGACGGCGACGTTGCTGACCACAATTGTGCCGCCTTCGCTCAACGTGCCGGAGACCTTTGCCGCATTGTTCGTCAATGGCGAATGCTGGAGCTGAATATACGTCGTGCCGCCGGCCAGTGTCAGGTTGTTGCTGATGGTCAGCATGCCGTATCCCCCCGGGGAACCGGGCGCAAATGCGCCACTTGAATTCACCGTCACGGCGGCACCCGAAATGACACCGGTGCCTCCGAGCCGGCCGCCGTTGACCGTCACCGGCGAGCCGCTGAAGCTGCCGTTTACGAGCAATGCGCCGTTGTTCACCACGGTCGTGCCGGTGTGCGCGCTTGCGCCGGTCAGCGTCCACGTGCCCGTGCCTTCCTTGATGAGTGCAACCACTCCCTGGAACGATGCAGCATTGGTGGCGTCCGTGTTCAATCCGCCCGCACGCCAGGTGACGAGATTCTTCCCGCCGGCACCCGTGGCGCCGTCCGCGCTCACTGTCGCGCCGCCGGCGCCGGAAAATTCGCCAACGGGAATGGTTGCTCCGCTGGTCGCTCGCGAATACATGGAAACATTTGTGTTGATGTTGAGGCGTGCGGACGGGAACCCGGTGGCGCTGGCAACACGAAAATCGTCGCTGGTGGAGCTGGGCGGTGTGCCGGTGGTGCTGAATACGTTCAACAATCCGGTAAAGCCGGTCCAGTCTCCGCCGACGTCGCCGCGCACATAGTCCACATTGAAAACGAGCGTTCCGCCACCGGTGACTTTGCTGCCAAAGGTGTAACGCGGGCCCGCCGCGAGGTTGCCCGTCTGGCCGCCGGCAACGACAATATCATTCGTAAATGAACCATAACCGCTGGTGTTGTCGGCCAGGTTGTAACCATAGAGTCGGAGCGTTCCGCTGTTAAAACGAACCGGACCGGAACCGAGCGCAAAATTGTTTGCCGTCACCGTGCCAGCCGCCGGGCCGGACAATGCCACAATACCGTTGCTCAAGGTCGTGCCGCCGGAATACGTGTTCGTGCCGGTGATGGTCAACGTGCCGGTACCGGCCTTGATCAGCGCGTTGGTGCCGGAAATGGAACCGCTGCCGCCCAGGGTGTAGCTCTTGGAGGCATTGAACGTAACCAGGGCCGGCTGCGGCGTCCCGGCCACAAACACCGGCACGTTGTTCGAACCCGAGTTGTCGAACGTCACGATGTCGCCGTTGTTGAAGATGGTGTCCACGCTGTTGGTCTGCCAGTTGGAAACCCCGCTGACATCCCAGACGTTCGCCGCCCCGTCACCGTTCCACGTGAGCGAGCGCGGGGTGAAGACGATATTGATATCCGGCGTGGCGCTTGCTTCGGGTGAATTGGGGCTCAAACCGGTGCTGTTGGTGGAAGCAACGACGAAATAATATGTGGTGCCGTTGATGAGGCCGGTGTTGGTGTAACTCGTGCCGGAATAACCGGTGAGCACCACATTCGTTTCGTTGCCGCTGTTGGTCCCGCTGAAAAGGTAGTAGTTGCCCACTCCCGGAACTGCGGTCCAGCTCAAGGTCACCTGGGCATTGCCAGGAATGGCCGAGAGACTGATGGGCGCAAGCGGCGGAGGAATGACGGTAACCGTGGCGTTGCCGGAAACTCCCGCGGCGTTGACCGCCGCCACCTGATAATAATAGGTCGTTCCCACATTCAAACCCGGATCCGTATATGTCGTCTCCGTGACGCTCATCTGAAATGTGAACGGACCACCGGGGCTGGTGGCCCGGCGGACGATGTACCCTACAGCTCCGGGAACCGCTGACCAGTGGAGGACAACGTTGGCCGAGTTGAAAATACCGGTGAGCGAACCTGGAGCGCTGGCCGGCGGCGACGGCAACGGCACGGCCACCGCAGGGTTGGAATTCGTGCTCGTACCGCCCGCGCCGGTGGCGGCAACCGAGTAACTATAGATGCTCCCATCCGTCGGCGATAAATCAGTATAGCTGGTGCCGGTGACGTTGTTGGCGAGCACAATCGTTCCCAAAACATTGGAAACGCCGCCGCCATTGTTGAACAAGGTGGAACGATAGATCGTGTAAAAATTCGCGCCGCTTGACGCGCTCCAGTTGAGCGTCACGCTCTGGTGTCCGGAACTCCCAATCGCCAGCCCCGACGGCGTCGCGGGTGCGCTGCTGGAAAGGCTGCCTGAAGGAGCAGACCCGGGGCTCTCTGGTGAATTGGTGCTGGCCCCCGCAGGATTGACGGACTGCACCACGTAATAATAGGTCGTGCCATTGACTGCCGTGGCATCCAGAAAAGTCGCATTATTCCAGCCGCTGCCGCAGACCGGACCGATGACGCCGTTCGTGACGGAAACGTAACCACTGCCGGAGGTGGTGGACCGGAGCAGATTGTAGCTGGTGGCACCCGGAGTCACAGGCCAGCATATCAAATTGCAGTTGTTGCCTGGATAAGCCACGACATTTGTGGGTGCCGGCGGGACGTAACCCGGAAGTTCCAGCCGGAGGTAATCATACATCGAATGATTCGCAAAGTACCCACCTTTGCGCATGGTGATGGTCATCGTGTTCTGGCCCTGATGCAGATAACTGTTCAAAACGCTGAGTCGATTGTCGGAATAAAGCCCGTGGATTCCTTCGCGGATGGTCGAGTCGCTTTCATTGCCCGAACTGTCGTAAGCCGGATCATAACCATTGGTGGCGGTGATGTAATTGCCATTGACCTGAATAACCATGGGTCCCTGGTAAGAGGAAGATAACGCCATGTAGAATGAGCCGTTGGCCGCCGGCGCGGATGCGAGGTTAAATGTGATGGTCGAGGTCGAGCCGTTGTAATTCCCGGCGCTGTCAGTCACCACGGGTTGAACGAAGTTCCAGTCGGTGGTCCAGCGGCTCTGGCCGACGGCATAGGCTGGTCCGGCCGGAAAATCGAACGGGTATTCCAGCCACTTGCTCCACACAGGGCTCGGATTGGTCGGGTTGGGTCCGATATCACCCACCCACCAGTCTTCGCCATGACGAAATTTTCTGGCGGTTCGATCGGGGTAGCCAATTTCAAAAACCGTCGGACCAACACGCGTCGGAGTCCACGTCACCGTCCCCAGATTATTCGTTGCTCCGCCCGCCACCGTGACACTGAACTGTGCCGTCGGAATATTTACCGAATTAGGTGCGGTGCCTCCGGACTGGGCTTGCGATTGGAACGTCCCAGCCGTGCCCGGACCGAAGGCGTATAACGTGTAGTTGGCGCCGGCAATCACGTTGGGAATGGTGAAATTGCCGTTCGAGCCCGTCCTCGCCCAAAACTGATACGGTTTCACCCATTTTTGAAAATCGTAGGTGCCGGAGGTCGTCGATGGCTGCTGTACGAGACCAACCCATAAATTGGACTCGGAGGCATTCGGATTGTAAACATCGTTGATGATGATTTGGCCGGCGACGGTTCCGCGGCCGGCCGCCGGAGCATAACCGGCAAAATTGGTGAACCATCCATAGGGCCAGGCAGTTTGCTCGGCGGCAGCCTGCGCCTGGGCGTTGGTGTAAAGTGTCTGCGCCGCCTGGTTGGTGTCGGAAATCGAGCTGGCAACATTGTTGCAGTAAATGAAATAGGGGCCATAAACCTTGCTCCAGACTTCGCCCGCACTCCATGACCCGTCGGTTCCGCCGCCGTAATGACTGCCGTTGCTCATGTTGAGAATTGTGGTGCCGATGTGCTCCATCAATTCGCGTTTCATTGGGCCGCCATTGTAGTATTCGACGCTGGCCGAAACGTTCCACAAACCGACATTCTTGCCGCCGGTCCCGACGCTGCTCCAGCCCCAGACCCGTTGATCACCGAAATCGGCGCTGTATTTGTATTTGTCCTCGTATTGCCCCTGATAAATGCCATTGGTCCAAAGAGAAACTTCCACCGGCGCACCCTGTACGCCGATGGACACCGCACTGGGCTGAACAGACATCAAACGATTGCGCGTTGCGTCCACGCTCATCCAGTTGAAAGTGGTGCCGGCGTAAATATTGTCGCGCGTTTCGCCCATGCTCTCAATGCCGTCCACATTGCGATGACTCCAGATGGCCGTGACGTAGAAACCGGTTGAGCCGCGCAGCATGGAAAAACGGACTTCCATCGTTCCGCTGCTGGCCGAACTGCTTACCAGGCTGATTTCAGCGTAATTGCCGCCGTTATTCGCCGGATCGGCCACCAGCGTGTAGGTAAAAGTGCCGCCGCCGAAACTGCCGAGTTCCCAATACAACTGTCCGCCGTTATTCCCGCCGGAAAGCAGGTTGACAGTCTGCGGACCGCCGCCGTTGTCGTAGGTGTAATTGATCTGGTTGATCGTCGCCCCGGACTTGGCGCAAAGGATCGAGACGATCCCGTTGGCGATGGTGACCGTACTGCCGCTGTCCACCACGGTGACATCGGCGCCGGTGCCGGTGCCTCCTCCGGGAAGGTTCGCCAACGCCATAGACGGCAGGCCGACGGATAAACACAGGCCGACGAAAAACAAAAAAACAAACCCCGACTGAAAACGACAAGGCTTCATGAAATATATGGTTTTAGGTTTTAGGCCGTCTTAACTGTTGGTTCAAAGACTAATATGACATATTAGCCGGCAGCGTAGTATAGCCAATTCTGGGGATATGGCGCTGCCGGACCCCGACCAGATTTCGCCGGTCGGCGATCAATGGTGGTCGCCACTGGAACGGTGCAAACATGGAATGCCGAAGCAGTCCAACCCAATCAGGCAGCGGGCACGGGGACGGGATTCACTTCAGCAGGCCCCCTGCCCCGTCCATGATCCATGTTGATGAATTGCTTGGTCTGGGTGATGTAGGAGACGATGTTGAATTTACCGATCAGTTCCTTTTTCGCAACTTCGAATGCCACCGACGTGGCGCCAAAGTTTTTGCCCTTATCGACGTTTTTGGACCACTGATTGTTGCCGGTGAGGTATTCCATCTTTTCCGCGTCTTCGATGAGTATGTTCATGAACCTGCATGTTAGCAGTTTTTTTGGAACCACAAGCATTCAAAGTGGCAAATCAGGTGTTTTTATTTTCAAACCGGCAGGTGACCCGCACTCCTTCGGCCCGGAGCCGCAGCGATTGACATGAACTCCCGCCCCGCCGGCCGGAGTATCCTTCAATCCATTCCAACCGGGCGGCGCGACGCCTTCTTCTCGGCGTGATGCGATTTGTCAGCCAGCATTTTGGCCTTCGCCCGCCGCGAACGTTTGCGTTTCTGGCGGCGGATTTTTTCAATCTCGGCGCGCTGCGCGGCCGCATGGCCGTGTTTCATCGCTTCAATCTTGTCAAGCAGCAGGCGGCGGGCGATGAAACGGTTGAGTCCCTGCTGGCGGGTGGCCTGGCATTTAACCTGCAGGCCGGTCGGCCGGTGCAGGAGCATCACACAGGTGGAGGTCTTGTTGACGTTCTGCCCGCCATGGCCGCCGGAGCGGACAAAGGATTCTTCGATGTCGGATTCGCACACGCCCAGCGTGGTCATGCGTTGTGCGAGCTGGGTTTCCTTCTCCAAACTGACGGGGTACGCGCTCATTGCTGCCCTACCGTACCAATTCAAACGCAAAACCCTTCAAATACTCCGTCTCCGGAATCATCGGGATGACCGGATGATCGGGGCTCTGGGAATAGGTTGCGACGCGGCGCAACACGTGTCGCGTGTCGTAGGCCGCCGAGAGGATAACATCTTGAAACGTCACCAGGTCCACGTGATGCGAGCAGCAGAACGTCGCCAGAGTGCCGCCGGGTTTGAGCAGCTTCAGCGCGCGCAGATGGATTTCCTTGTAGCCACGCAGTGCGTCAGGCACGGACGCGCGGTTGCGAGTGAACGACGGCGGGTCGAGAATGACAAGGTCGAAACGCGGCACCACCCGCTCATGCGGCTTGACGGCGGTATTGGCCTTGAGCCAGTCAAAGACGTTGGCAACCTCGAACGAACATTTTTCCGCCAGGCCATTGGCCGCGCCGTTGCGCTTGGAAGCTTCAACCGCATCCGCACTCTGGTCCAGCAGGTGGACGTGGGCTGCGCCGGCACGCGCGGCGTGCAGGGCAAACCCGCCCAGAAAACTGAAGCAATCCAGTACCTGCGCCTCCTTCGCAAAGGCTGACACGGCCTGATAATTTGTCTGCTGATCGAGATACATCCCGGTCTTGTGGCCCCCGATCAGGTCGGTTTCGAATTTCAATCCATTCAGGTTCACCGAGATGGGTCCGGTGAATTCACCGGCCAACACGCCGTTGGCCCCGGCCAGACCTTCGAATTTTCGCGAGGCCATGTCACTGCGCTCCAGGATGGCGCGCGGCGCAAAAATATTCTGCAGAACCGCGACGATCTGGGTCTTGCGTTGGTCCATGCCGCATGATGAAATCTGCATGACGAGGACATCCTCGTATTTGTCCACGATAAGCCCGCTGAGAAAATCGCTCTCCGCATTCACGACGCGGAAGGAGGTGGCGCCGGGCAGATGCTTTTGCCGGACGGCAAGCGCGGCACAAATACGCTCCTCAAAAAACTTATGGTTCACTTCCACCCGGTCCGGCGAAAGGACCCGGACGTTGATTTTCGATTTTGAATTGAAGAATCCGGTGCCGATCAGCCGCTGGCGGTGGTCCTTGACCTGGACCAGTTCCCCGTCCGCAACAGGCGCCGTAAGCCGGAGAATCTCGGTGTGATAGACCCACGGATGCCCGGCCACAATGCGGTCGGCTTCGCCCGGCTTCAACAAGACAGTTGGTAACGCGTCCATAGTTTGTAAACAGTTTGGGCCCGGAATCCCTCTCCTGGCGGTCGCCGCGGAAAACAGGATTCAGAACGTGCCACAGGAAGGCAGAATCGGGGGCCGGAAGAAAGCTTATTTGACCGGACGGGCTTACGAAAAAATCATTATGATGGAAATAATTTACTTGAATCATGGCCGGGAGAAGCGGATAAAGCATCAAGCTTATGAACTCAAGCGGCATCGTCAGCGCATTGTTGCATCACAAGGGACCGGAAATCTGGTCGGTTTCTCCGGAAACCACGGTCTTTGAGGCCATCAAACTCATGGCCGATAAAAACATTGGCGCCCTGCTCGTCATGGCGGATGGGAAATTGTCCGGGGTTTTTACCGAACGCGATTACACCCGCAAGGTGGCGCTTCAGGGCAAATCATCCAAGGAAACCCGTGTGCGGGAAATTATTTCCACCGAGGTGGTGGCGGTCGGGCTGCAACATTCCGTCGAGGATTGCATGAAATTGATGACCGAACGGCGCACCCGGCATCTGCCAGTGGTGGAAGGCGGAAAAGTCGTCGGCCTCGTCTCCATCGGCGACGTGGTGAACTGGACCATCTCCGCCCAGAACGCAACCATCGCCCAGATGGAGCAATATATTGCCGGCGGCCTGGCGGGTTGAAGCCCTCCGGTCAGGGGTTAGCTGGCGCATCGGTATCCGTGCGCAATCCGGCCAGTTCGCTGCGGGCAGAAAGAAACACGGCGTACGGCCTGGTTTTGGTGTCCAGCGATTTTCGAAAATCATACGCCGCCTTTGCCTTGTCACCGGCAAGCAGTTGTTTCATTCCGTTGTAATACCAGAACTGGCTCTCCTGTTTTTCCCTGTCCGCCGGGCTGATGGCCGCAAACAAATTGGCCTCGCTGGACTGGTTGAGCAGGAATCTGGCAATCTGGACCGGCCAATCATTCGGGGCGCCCGTGGTGCGGTTGTTGAGGTAACCTGCAAGTTCCTGGTTCGCCTCCGCTGCCCTTCCGGCACGGGTCTGAACCAGCCAGACATGGATGGCAACGTAGTCTTTCAAGCCGTTGTCAGGCAGTTCCTCGCATCGCCGGAAATCCGCCAAGGCCCCGTCCAGGTCGTTCTGCGAACACCGGACCACACCCCGGTGATAGAAACCCCAGGAAAAATTGGTGTTGAGCTCCAGCACACGGTCGAATCTGCCAAACCTGCCGTCCCGCCAGCGTCCGGCATCACGCCGCATCGGAAAATCCCGGCCGGGAAAATCCCGGTTATAAAAACCCCGATTAGTGTCGGATTGGCTGCTGATCGGCGGCATCAATTCACTCATCCGCGCCCGGTCCATCATTGCTCCAACCAGATCACCCCGGGATTCCATGATTCTGGATCGGATCATGTAAACAAACCGGTCATTGGGATTGAGTTCGAGGGCCTTGCCGTAATCGGCCAGCGCGCCGTCAACATCGCCCAAACCGTTTCTGATCCCGGCCCGGCCCCGGTAGTTGCTGCTATTCCCAGGATTCAATTCAATGGCCCGGTTGTAATCCGCCAGCGCACCCTTTCGATCACCCCTCAGGTCCTTTACCGACGCCCGATTTTCGTAAGCCGCGGTGTATTGCGGATTAAGATCGATCGCGCGGTTGAACGCATCAAGGGCACGATTCAAATCCCATTTAAAAAGCCATCGTTCGTCGTTGCTCGAAGCGGTCAACAGTTCGCACCCGCGATCATAGTAGTAATCTGCGCCATGGGGCCAGAACCACGTGACAGTTGCGGTCGCTCCCATCAGGCCAAATATGGCGGCCAGCAAAAAAATGAAACTTCTTATCTTCAAGAGTTATGGCAATTAGAATTGATACTCCTTGCAGAACGATTTGTCAATTCTCAGCATCCGGTGGCGCGCGGTTTTCAAGCTGGTTTTGCCGCCAGATTCTGGGACGGACAAAAGATTGTTGAAATATTCCGAATATTCCGGGACTTTCTGGCCGCCGCGGTGTCTATGGTTTGAATGCAACGCACAATTCAAAATGGAAATGGCTTTACGCTGATCGAACTGCTCGTGGTTATTGCCATCATCGCCATCCTGGCCGCCTTGATGCTCCCCGCGCTGGGTGGCGCCAAGAACCGGGCGCTGCAAATCGTGTGCGTCAACAACCTCAAGCAAATCTCTCTCGCCATCCAGCTTTATGCCGATGACAACGATGATTCCCTGCCCGGACCGATGCTGATCGGAATTGCCCCGGGTTACAACGCCACCACCGGTCCAAATTCCGCTTATCCTCACATCGGTAATTATCTTTGGAACTATCTCGGCCTGGCCGATCCGGTGACCTTGGGAATCAACTATCTGGTGCCCCAGGTGCTGATGTGTCCCGCCCAGATGAGAATCAAATCCGCCGTCGTTCCCGATGGCGAACAGATCAATTTCGCGGCGCGGAATGCGTTGCGTTTTATTCCCGGCACAAGGACCATTGACAACACCACCCGCCCGTTTGGCTATCCCTCCAATACCATACCTCCCGTGGCGGGTTCGCCTTTCAAGCCGATGCACCTGAGCTGGCTCGCGGCCGTCACGAACAACTACAGCGGCACGTTCGCTTTGCGCGATGTGGACCAGCAGTTGGACGGCACCAACAATCCGCCCTGGTGGCATTCGTATATTTCCGCCATGGCCGTTCACGGCCATGATGTTCGCAACGCGGCCTTTTTCGACTGGCACGTGGAAGCGGTCAGGGGCACCAACGGGCTGAAAAACCTCCACTCCCACTGAATCTTGCGTAAGTACAATCCTGGGCGGCCAAAGGCATTTGAGCCGCTTTCCGGGTCAACCTTGAAACGATTTGGCAATGTTCATCGCCGGCAGTTCAACCTCACACGCGGGTTAATTATTTTTGGTGATCATTTAAATATCTTGAATGAATGGCGGCTTCCTGTTCTGATTTGTGTTTAGCGTCAGGGACGTCGCGCCGGCATTGCGAGCGGAAAAACATAAATCAGAACTTCAGCATGAATGAGCCATTCAATCCATTTCTGTTTTCGGCACGATTTCTGACTTTGGCGCTGTTGTTCGCCGCGTTCCTGCCGCGCGCTTTCGCCATCAGCGTCTTCGAGGGGACAAATTTGGTGGACTTCCCCAACAACACTCCCGGCCCGCCCTATGCCCTCACCAATGTCGGCCTCTCCACTTTCGGGGGCACCGTGAGCGGCTCGGATAATCAGGATCGTTTCGACATTACGATTCCGCCGGGACTGCAATTATCCCAGGTCACCAAAAATTTCACCGGTGCCAACAACTCGACTTTGGATGTAAATTTCCTTTTTCAGGACCTGCAATTCTACGGAACCAACACGTTCCCCATTCCCAGTCCGGCCAGCCCGTTGCCGGCGGGCCAATATAGTTTTTTCGCCAACGCCAATGCCGGCACGGGCAGCGTCTGGACGGCCTATTTTTATGTCACCGCTGCGCCGGATTATGCCATCACCACCAACGGCAGTTCCATCATCGTTACCGGTCTTACCGGGAACAGCGACACGTTGAACATCACCAATTCCAGCTTTGGGAAAATCAAGTTTACTGCTCCCGGGCGCTTCTTCAGCGTGAATGGGGCGCAGCCTACAGTCGGTGACAGCGGTGAATTATCCTACCTCACCTGCACCAACATCACGGTCACTGTCGGCGGGGGGAATGACATCATCAATCTTAATGCCGGGGCCGGCCCGGTTTCATATCCCAATTTGACGATCAATGGCGGCTCGGGCAATGACACGGTCAACTTGAGCGGCACGTTCTCCTTGGTTCAGGATGATAGCCTGGTCATTAACCTGCAGGCCAGCCCGACACCGGGGGTGGGTGCGGTGAATGTGGCCGCAAACTCGCAGGTATTTGCCACCGGGATTGGGGCCATTACGGTTCAATGCAGCGAGAACGTGGAAATGGCCTCCGGCTCGGGCTTTCACGTGCAGGATGGGGATATCACCGTGGATGCCAATCAACAGGCCACGCCGACGTCCGGGAATTTTATTGGCGTCAATTTGGATGGCGCCACACTCAAATCCACCGGCGCAGGCTACATCTTCGTGAATGGCACGGGCGGCGACGACAGCGGCGGCTTCCAATTGGGTGTCCAGGTCATCAACGGCGCGAAGATAACCGGCGGCAATCCCGGCTTCGTCATCATCAATGGCAACGGTGGCAACAGCACGAACTTCGTCAACCGCGGCGTCACCGTCTATGGCACCGGCTCGGCCATCACTTCGAGTGGCGGGCCGATTTATGTCACGGGCAACGCCGGGACGAACGGAAGCTTTTTCGGCATCGGCGTCTCGGTGCTCTTCGGTGGGCAAATTGTCGCCGGCGGCACCGGCCTCGTCCAGATCACCGCCACCGGCGCCGGCCATGCGGGCAGTGGAGCCAATCAGGGACTGGAACTCTCCGAGGCCAATTCGCTCATTTCCTCCGGCGGCGGAAGCATCACCATCAACGGCATCGCCGGGCCGGGCGGAAGCTCCGGTATTCTGATGGCAAATTCAAGCGCCATCATCACCCCGGCGGCGGGTGGAAACATCCTGCTCTATTCCGACAGCGATTCGCTGGACTCCACCATCAGCATCAACACCACCAACCCCGCCAGCTCCGTCACGTTTGGAGTTCAGACCTTCGGCACCCTCGTTGATCTTGGCGGTGCAAATGTCGCAGGTAATCCGGCTACGCTCGGCCTTACGGATGCCGAGCTTGACCGTGTCAACACCGCCAATCTTTTCCTCGGTTTCAACTCCGGCGGTGTGACCATCAGCGCGCCCATCACCCATCCCTATGCCACGAATCTGACGATTCTCCCCGGGTTATTCGGAGCCCTGCATGCCACCAACAGCGGCACGGATATTTCCCTCGCCGGGAACGGCATGGTGTCGGTGCATTTCGGCGCGATCGCTTTTCCCATCACCGGCCCGGCGCCGGATTCCGGCTATCCCCAGCTTAAAGTCACCGGCCGGGTGGAAATCAACACCGCCTCGCTCACCCTCTCCAACAGCACCTACGCCGGCAATGTCGGCGACACCTTCACACTCATCAACAACGACGGCAACGACCCCGTCATCGGCACGTTCAACGGCCTGCCGGAGGGTGCCTACGTCAGCCTGGCCGGCAAACCCGCCCAGATTCATTACGCCGGCGGCGACGGAAATGATGTGGTTTTGGTGCGGGCCAATCCCCAGATCTTCTCCACGCGCGCGCTTACCAACGGCACCTGGAATTTCAACGGCATTGGCATCCAAAGCAACCGCTACGTTGTCCAGGCCACCACCAATTTCATCACCTGGACCAACATCGGATTTGCCACCGGCAACGTCAGCGGCACCTTCTCCTTTGCCGACACCAACGCCTCCCGTTTCCAATACCGTTTTTACCGCACGACGAATTGAGGTGCGGGCAACCCGACTGAAATCACGATAACATTTTCAACGGTTGAACCAAGATTGCAATGCAACCCTAGGCTGAAGGATGTACCCCGTAGTGATTGGACTAAAGAAGATCTTGAGAAACTTCAAACCGGAAGAATTCCGGATCAATATCGAGAAGTTGGACGGGCCGTTTTGTATCTTCAGACGGTCTGCGCCCTTTTGAGTAAGTTTCCATACGCCACGAGTAGATCCGTCAATTTCACCTTTTTCAACAAGCCCTTGCCGGCACCACTGAACAAGGTTCTGCCATTTGAAAGTCGAAGGGCTGCTTGGCAGCTTCGCCACTAAATCTTCTTCTGTGAGTTGGGGGAAATGTTTTGAAACGCGTGGATAAATATCTGTGGTTTTACAGCGCCGCCCAATTCATGAATCGTTTGCAGTAACGGCATTTCGATCTCGTATTGTTTCGGGTAGGACATGATACATCCTTAAGGTTTTAAATCCATATCCGTCACGGCTCCCAATGAAGCCGATGTGACGTGGGCTGCATATTTGGCCAGCACGCCGCGGGATTGTGTTCGGGGTTTCATGCGTCAGCTCCGTCAGGAGCGGAATCTTTGTAGAACCAAAACCCAAAAATATTAAGCCCCGTAGGGGCGGCATAATTTGTTCCCAAATGAATCTCGCGTGGCTATATTTCGCTCCTACGGAGCTTTATATTATTAATCCGATTATGCTACAAAGATTTCGCCCCTGAAGGGGCTGGAAAATCACGCAAAAGCCAACGCCCACAATCATTCATCATCCGTTTTGAAAATGTATCGTTTGTCGTAAGCGACGCCGAATTTCTCCAGCAAATCGATATATTCCTCTCGAAACGTTTTCCCGGCGTGATGTTTATGCTGGTTCTGAATGTAATGGATGACCGCGTCCAATTGTGAACGCGAATACGAAAATGCACCAAAACCTTCCTGCCACGCAAATCTTCCGTAAATCCACCGCTTGTCGTTGATGAATTTCGACGAATTGGTTTTGATGTGCCGGACCAAATCAGAAAGCGCAACGTCCGGTTGCAACCCGACCAGAATATGAAAATGGTCGGGCATGTTGTTAATCGCGATCAATTTCTGTTTTTGTCCCGTGATAATTCCGACGATGTATTTTTGCAGTTCATCGTTGTGTTCCGGCGCGATGAGATTTTGGCGGCCTTCAACGGCAAACACGATTTGAATGTAGATTTGCGAATAGGTGTTCGCCATATTTCGCTCCTACGGAACTGTATATTATTAATCCGATTATGCTACAAAAATATCGCCCCTGACGGGGCTGAGAAATCACGCCGAAATCTTTTGCTGAATTTCGTTTCACAACTTCAAATCCGCATCCGTCACCGCACCAAGCGAGGCGCTGGTAACGTGTGCTGCATATTTGGCCAGCACTCCACGGGTGTAGCGGGGCGCGGGTTTCTTCCAGGACTTGCGGCGCTGCTTCAGTTCGGCAGCTGGAATGTCCAGGTTCAATTGCCGCTTCTCGGCATCAATGGTGATGGTGTCGCCGTTTTTCACGAGCGCAATCGTCCCGCCCACGTAGGCTTCCGGCGTGATGTGGCCGACCACGAAGCCGTGGCTGCCGCCGGAAAACCGGCCGTCGGTGATCAACGCCACTTCCTTGCCCAACCCCTTGCCCATGATGGCGGACGTGGGTGAAAGCATTTCGCGCATGCCCGGGCCGCCCTTCGGACCTTCGCTGCGGATTACAATGACATGGCCTTTCTTGATGGTCCCATTCAGGATGGCTTGGAGCGCTTTTTCCTCGGACTCGAACACGATCGCCTTGCCACTGAACTTGAGCCCTTCCTTGCCGGAAATTTTCGCCACAGCGCCTTCCGACGCAAGATTGCCGCGCAAGATGACCAGATGGCTGTCCTTCTTGATCGGCTGGTCGAACGAATGGATGATGGTCTGGCTTTTTGGATACGGTCTTACGTCCGCCAGCGTCTCGGCCATGGTGTGGCCGGTCACCGTCAGGGTATTGCCGTGTAGCAGCCCGCGGTCGAGCAGCATCTTCATCAGCGGGCGGATGCCGCCAATGGCGACCAGTTCGGACATGAGATGTTTGCCGCTGGGCTTCAAATCCGCGAGCACCGGCACGTGTTTGCCAACCCGGGTGAAATCGTCGATGGTCAGCTTCACCTTCGCGGCGTGCGCGATGGCGAGCAGGTGTAGCACCGCATTGGTCGAACCGCCGAGCGCGATGACCACGGTGATGGCGTTTTCAAACGCTTTCTTCGTGAGAATGTCGAGCGGCTTGATTCCCTGGCGCAACATGTCCACGACGCAGGCGCCGGCGCGACGGCAGTCATCGAGCTTCGCGGGCGAAATCGCATTTTGCGCGGAGCTGTTCGGCAGGCTCATGCCCAGCGCCTCGATGGCGCTGGCCATGGTGTTGGCGGTGTACATGCCGCCGCAGGAACCTGCGCCGGGAATGGCGCATTGCTCGACGGCGAGCAGCTCGGCGTCGGAGATTTTCTTGTTCGCGTGCGCACCGATGGCTTCGAAAACGGAAACCACGTCGAGCTTGCGCTTCAGCGGGTCGCCGGTGATGCAGCCGGGCAGGATCGTGCCGCCATACACAAACACCGACGGACGGTTCATCCGCGCCATGGCGATAAGCGCACCAGGCATGTTCTTGTCGCAGCCGCCGATGGCGACATAGCCGTCCATGCCCGCGCAGCCGACCACCGTTTCGATGGAATCGGCGATGACCTCGCGGGAGACGAGCGAGTATTTCATGCCCTCGCTGCCCATGGAAATGCCATCGGAGATGGTGATGGTATTGAAGATGATCGCCTTGCCGCCAGCGGCATTGGCGCCCTTCTCGGATTCGAGCGCGAGCTTGTCGATGTGCATGTTGCACGGCGTGACATCGCTCCAGGTGGAGGCGATGCCGATGAGCGGCTTTTTGAAGTCTTCCGGCTTGAACCCGACCGGGTAGAGCATGGAACGTGCGGCAGCGCGCTCAGCGCCATCAAATACGATGCTAGAATGGGGACGCAGGGATACGGACGATTTGTTTTTCACAGCGGAGATTTTGCCGGAAAAGGCGGGCGACGGCAAGAGGCTGGCGTTTTTGAATTGAAAAAGCGCTGGCCGTCCGCCACAGTGCACCTTCCGGTGGAGAGGTGGCAGAGTGGTTTAACGCGCACGCCTGGAAAGCGTGAGTGGGCTTAAACCCACCGGGGGTTCGAATCCCCCCCTCTCCGCCAGTTTAAAATTTCAGATTTTGCGCGCTGTCTCCAGCAAAAACTAATCCAATCCTTCCAGCATGGCCAACGCGCGACGTGCGGTTTCCACGTCGGACTGGCTCCAGCCGGCGTATTGAATCTTTTCAATGAGGGCCTTCAACGCTTCTCTGGCTGTTTGGATTGCTGCTGCCGGTTCCTTGATTCCTTTCAGGGCGTTGACACATTCAACCCGGCGGGGAATTGAAATTTCCAACGGTAACTTCCGGAGTTCCTTTTCGTTGTGTTGCCAGGGTTTGACCGTAATCTGAGTTTCCATCATGCATTTATGAGGGCGCAAACCGGCGTTTGTTCCCGGACTCAGGCAAAAATTCCGGTTTCTACCTTCACCCAATAACAGGCCGGCAATATCTGCGTCCTGCCGATGGCCGCGGTGTTATTTCGGCGACGCCCCGGCGATGCTCAGGGTGATTTCAATGGTATTGGAAACCTTATCCTCAAACTGGCCCGGGTTGATTTTGAAATCGCCGCGCTGGATGGTGAAATTGGCACGAATGACAAGCAAATCACCGTTCTGATTCGGCACGCGCTGGCCAAGCTTGTCCTTCAGATACGTCAACTTCACGGGCGCGGTGATTTCCTTGGACACGCCTTTGAGCGTGAAGGTGCCGGTGACATCTGCAGTCGTGGTGTCGCCGGCGGTCTGGACATTTTTAAATTCCTTTGATTCAAAAATGATTTCCGGGAATTTGGCCGCATCGAGCCACTTGTCACTCAACATGTGAGTTTTTTGCATCGGGTTGGGCAGCATGAGCGAACCGGTGGCCACGACAATTTTGCCCTTCGTGGCGCCCGGATTTGCCGGGTCAAAGGTGACCGTGCCCGAAATGCCGCTGGCGCTGCCGTTGATGGCTTCCAGCGGCGCATCGAGTTTGAACCCGGCATTGTTGATGCCCTTGGGGTCTTTGAAGTCGAATGTCTGTGGCGCGGCCAGGGCGGCGCCGGTCACTGCCATGATGGACAGGAGAATGAGTTTTGTTTTCATAAGCTGTTTCACTTTGTGGATTACTTTGATTTTGCCGGGAACAAAAAGGAAATGCCAGCCAGGATTCCGGCGGCCACCAGGGCTGCGCCAAGAAAATCCACGCCCGGAACAAATTTTTCATGCCATTGGATTCCCTCCAAACCCGTGGTCGTGTCCGTAAATTTCTCCGGCACCCCGGTTTTCGTCCAACTACGATTCGCTCCGGTCGCCACCCAAAAACCGATCGAACCGACGAGAAGAATCGCGGCTATCATGCGAAGGATTTTTTTCATGGTCGCGTTCCAGCGCGTCAACATTTGTCAAACAACCTGAGGTCAGGTTCGTCAAATTTGCTGGACGAGCTCTTTGGCGTCGTAGCGAATCTTGGCCAAACTGGCATATTTGTCGCTGGTGGCGCGGTAGCCCAACGCACAGGCCACCACCGTCGCATAACCGCTGCCGTTCAAACCGAGAACCCGATCGTAATCGGCCGGACTAAGCCCCTCCATGGGGCACGCATCCACCCCGAGCAATGCGGCGCAGGTCATCAGATTGCCGAGGGCGATGTAGGTTTGGCGGGTCGCCCATTCGTGGGCGATTTTGCCGCGCGGACCGTTCACAACATCGCTGAGCATCATGCCGCGATAGACGTTGAGCGCATCGGCCGGCAATTTGCGGACTTCCGCCGTGCGCTTGATGAGCCTGTCAACGTCAGCCTCGGTCATCTTGTTTTTGGCCGTGAACACCACGAAGTGCGAGGCATCCAGGACCTGCTTTTGGTTCCACGAATGCGGCAGCAGCTCGGCCCTTTTGGCGGGGTCGTGGATGACCAGAAATTTGTATGGCTGCAGACCGTAGGAGGTCGGGGTGAGCACGAGCGCGCGTTCCAGGGCCGACCAGATATCGGCAGGGATTTTCTTTGTCGCGTCAAAAATCTTGGTGGCGTAACGCCATTGCAAGGCGTCCAGCAATTGTTGGGTGGCTCCGTTATTATTCATGGTTTAAATTAAATTTTTCCAGCTGAAATTGGCATACGTCAGGCCAAAAGCAAATTTAACTTTTGTCATCATTTGACTTGATGCCGTTCGCTGGTAGGTTCATCCGGTGAAGTCCAAGGTTTTTCTCCGTCGTGTCGCCATGGTTTGGGCCATGACGATGACGGGATTTTCCGCCACAGCCCAGTTGCAACGGGTGGCGAACACTTCGTTGACCAATCTGCCGCCCCAGCCGCCGCAGTTCGGTTACACCCTGGCCAATGCCTTTCCCGCCGTTTCTTTGAGCCAGCCGGTCTGCATTGCGTCACCGCCCCAGGAAACCAACCGCCTGTTCATCCTGGAAAAAACCGGCAACATCGTGGTGATCTCGAACCTGGCGGCGCCGACCCGCACCGTGTTCATGGATTTGACTTCGCTGGTTGAATCGGACAGCGAAAGCGGCGTGCTGGGGCTGGCGTTTCATCCGGGCTACGCAACCAACCGGTATTTTTATGTTTTCTATACTCGCGCAAATTTCACAACTCCCCTCGGCTCGGGGCGGCATCAATGTATTGCGCGGTTTCAAACCACGGCCACCAACGCCAACGTCGCCCTAACCAACTCGGAACTCATGTTGATCGCCGAGTACGACACCCAGCCGAATCACAACGGCGGCGATCTGCATTTCGGTTCGGACGGTTATCTTTACGCGTCGGTGGGCGATGAAGGCCTGCAATACGACGGCGACTTCAACGCCCAGGTCATCACCAACAAGTTCTTTTCGGCGATTCTGCGCATTGACGTGGATAAACGGCCGGGCAACCTGCTCCCCAATCCGCATCCGGCGAGCAGCACCAATTATTTTATTCCCGCGGACAACCCGTTTGTCGGTGTGACCAGTTTCAACGGCCACACCTTCAGTGCCACCAGTGTTCGCACTGAGTTTTACGCGATCGGATTCCGCAATCCTTGGCGCTTCAACTTTGACCCGGCCACCGGATTTCTCTACGTGGGCGATGTCGGCCAGGACCTTTACGAGGAGGTGGATGTCATGCCCAAGGGCGGAAACGGCGGCTGGCCTTATTACGAAGGTCTGCACGTGGCTTCGATACTATATCCAGGACAGCCCGGCATTTTACCGACCAACAATGCTCCGGCTGGACTGATTTTCCCGATCCAGGAATATCCCCACAGCGGCACTGCGGGTTACACGGGCAACTCGGTCATCGGCGGCGTGGTTTATCGCGGCAGCCGGATTTCACAGCTTTATGGGGCATATATTTTCAGCGACAACGGCAGCGGCAACGTCTGGTTCATGCGCTACGACGGCAGCAACACCGTGCCGTTCCAGCAGATCACCACCGGCGCCGGGCCGTCGTCATTTGGAATCGATCCCCGCAACGGCGACGTTCTCATTGCCCAGCTCAACAACGGTCAGATCGGGCGGCTGGATTATAATGCCACGGCAACGGGTGCTCCCCTGCCCGCCACGCTCGCCGACACCGGCGCGTTCGTCGATCTGACTTCACTCACTCCCAATGCCGGCATCGTGCCCTACGACCTCAACGTTCCGTTCTGGTCGGACAACGCCATCAAGACGCGCTGGTTTTCCGTGCCGAATCCCAGCCTGGCCATCGGTTTTAATCCCAACAGCAACTGGTCGTTCCCCACCGGCACGGTTTGGATCAAGCATTTCGAATTGGAACTGACCAACGGAGTCGTATCTTCGCGCAAGCGTCTCGAAACCCGCTTCATCGTGCGCAACACCAATGGCGTCTATGGCGTGACCTATCGCTGGGATTCGGCGACCAATGCCACGCTCGTGCCGGAAGCAGGACTGGATGAGGCCTTCACCATCAACGACGGCGGCACGACGCGAACGCAGATCTGGCATTATCCCAGCCGGTCGGAATGTCTAGCCTGCCACACGCCGGCTGGCGGCTTTGGACTTGGCTTCCGCACGGAACAATTGAATCGCAACTTCACCTACGGTTCGCTCACCACCAACCAGATCGCGGCCCTTAATACCGCCGGTTATTTCAACCCGTCCGTGACCAACGCGCCAGCTTCTTTGCTGGCCCTGGCTTCGGCCACCAACACCGCCATTGGTCTTGAATACCGGGCCCGCTCGTTCCTGGCCGCGAATTGTTCGCAATGCCATCAGCCCGGCGGCCCGGCGCAACGGGCCAGTTTGGACGCGCGCATCACCACCCCCACGGCCAATGCCGGCCTCGTGAAAGGCATCCCGGCCAACAACTTTGGCAACTCCAGCAATTTCATCATCGCCCCGCAATCCCCCGGCAATTCCATCCTGTTGACCCGCATCTCCACCCGCGACCTCGGCAGCCTGCCATCCATCCAGATGCCGCCGCTGGATTCCATGCTGGTGGACACCCAAGACGTCCTGATGGTCAGCAACTGGATCATGAGCCTGCCGCCCGACGGCGCACCGGCCAAGCCCGGTTTCAACCTGTCCGTTCGTTCGGGGGCGAACTTCGTCTTCAGCGGCACAAATGGCTGGCCCGGCCAGTTTTATTCGGTGCTCACCTCCACCAACCTCATCCGGCCCCGCAGTCAGTGGACACCGGTGGCCACCAACCCGTTCGATCCGCTGGGGAATTTCAGCTTCACCAACCCGCTTAGTTCTGGACCTTCCAATCTCTTTTACATGCTCCAATTGCAATAAGACCCCGGTCGCTGCTATAAATTCGCAATGACCGCGCCGCAACTCCGCGTCCGCCGCGCCACCGTGGACGACCTCGATGCGCTCAAACCGCTCTGGGCGGTGATGCGATTGCCTTTGGACGAAATGGAAAAACGGCTGACGGAATTTCAGATCGCGGAAGACTCTGGGGGCCGCTTTGCCGGCGCGCTCGGTGTGCAGATTGTCCGGCAACATGCCCTGCTCCACAGCGAGGATTACCCGAATTTTGCCGATGCGGACGCGGCGCGGGAATTGTTCTGGGACCGGGTCCGGAAAATTGCCGCCAACCACGGCGTGTTCCGGATCTGGACGCAGGACCGTTCACCGTTCTGGAGCCGGCTCGGGTTTTTCCCGGCCGACAGCGAAACCCTCGAACGCCTGCCGCCGGAATGGAGCCCGCTGGAAGGCCAGTGGTTTACGCTGGAATTGAAAAACGAGGCCGTCATCAACGCCGCTCTTAACAAGCAGTTTGCGGGCTTCATGGCCGCCGAAAAAAAATCAGCCGAGGAAATCACCGCAAAGGCAAAAACCATGATGACCTTCATCACGGTTGCCGGTTTTCTGATTTTTTTTGCCTGTGTCGCGATCCTGATATATCTAATCACGCACCGCCATTGAACCGATGGTGAAAAATTCAGCGGCAAGCACCGCCGCACCTTGAATGCCTGATCAACTCTGCGCCACCGGCAGGTTGAACTCGTCCGCGTGATAGGAGCTCCGCACCATCGGCCCGCTGGCGACATGAACAAAACCCATTTCCCCTGCCCGCCGGCCGTACTCGGCAAAAACTTCAGGCGATACAAATTCCACCACCGGCAGATGCTTCAATGATGGCTGAAGATACTGGCCGAGGGTGAGAACATCGCAACCCGCCCGGCGCAAATCCTCCAGCGCCACCATGACTTCCGGTTCGGTCTCACCCAGGCCCAGCATCATGCCGGATTTGGTGTAAATCGTCCCGCCACGCTTCATTTTCACAGCGCGCAGTACACTCAACGAACGGTCGTAGGTGGCGCGATGACGCACCGATGGCGTCAGCCGCCGCACGGTTTCCAGATTGTGGTTGAAAATATGCGGGTTGGCCGCGAGCACGGCTTCAATTGACGAATCACTCTCGTTGAAATCCGGCACCAGCACCTCGATCACGATGCCAGGATTCAGTTTGCGCACCGCGTCAATCGTCTTCTGAAAATGTTCCGCGCCGCCATCCGCCAGGTCATCGCGCGCCACGGCGGTGATGACGATGTGTTTCAGCTTCATCCGGCGGGTCGCCTCGGCCACCCGCATTGGCTCGTCCGCTTCGAGCGGCAGCGGCTTGGCCGTGGACACCGCGCAAAAACCGCAGGCGCGGGTGCAGCGGTCGCCGGCAATCATGAACGTCGCCGTGCCCTTCTCCCAGCATTCCCAGTGGTTCGGGCACTTCGCGCTTTCGCAGACCGTGTGCAGTTTCAGCTCGTCCAGCAGGCTCCGGGTGCGCGCAAAACTGTCGGAAGTGGGCAACGTGATGCGCAGCCATTCCGGCAGGCGCGGACGCGGTTTGAATTCAGTCGTCGTCATTTTAAATTGTCCAGCAACAGCTTAGCACAGAGGACTGCCAATTAAAGGAAAAGCATTAGTCCGTTGCAGCTAAATATCCTTGAAAAATCCGGGCAATTGTTCCGGGCCAAAATCCGCCAGCACCTTGCCATTGGCTTCAATCACCGGGGCGAGTTCCTGGCCGGACAGCCGGATCATTTCCGCAAAAGCTGTTTCATCGACGATGACATCCAGCGTTTCGTATTGGATGTCGTGGTCATCGAGCCAGCGCATGGCCTTGTGGCACCAGCCGCAATAGGGTTTGATGAACAAACGGATTTTCATACAACAAAACTGTCCCAGCCTGCCTTGATCTTAACCAATCACCTGGTAACGGATTTTCACCATGGAAGCCTACCCGCCGATCTGTTTTTTATATTCCTCCGGCGACAACAAGGCATTCAGTTCGGCGGGATTGCTCAACTTGATTTTATAAAACCAGCCGTTGGCGAAGGGTTCGCTGTTAACCAGTGCCGGGTCGTCCACGGCCAGCTTGTTGGCCGCGATGATTTCGCCACTCACGGGCGAATAGATGTCGCTGGCGGTTTTCACGGATTCCACGACAGCACAGGCTTCGCCGGCCTTGACCTTCCGGCCTGCGTCCGGAAGTTCCACGAAGACAATGTCGGTCAGCTCATGTTGCGCATGGTCGGTGATACCGACCGTCGCCGTGTCGCCGCTCACGCGCACCCACTCGTGGGATTTCGCATATTTCAAATCAGAAGGAACATTGCTCATAAATTGTTCCCGCAGATTACGCGGATTGGGAAGATTCTCAAATCCATTTTTTGTTGAAGCGATATGGAGTCAAACTGCTAAAGCCGTACGCTGTCACAGGACGTTTCAACGCTGAAACTCTTCAACTCTTCACAAATACTCGGTCAACAGCCCCGGCGCGCAGCCGAGAAGAATCACCAGCCCCGCCAGCAGTACCAGTGCGAACAGTGTGGCCGGCGGAACCTTGATGTCCGGCGCGCCAGCCTCGGGATCCAGTACATAAGCCTGTTTCAACACTTGGAGGTAGTAGTAGAAGGACACGGCACTCATCGCAATGGCAAGAATCACCAGCCAGAGCAGGCCGAGATGATCTGCATCGGCACCCACCACCGCGCTGAACAGGAAAAATTTCCCGATGAAACCCGCGAGCGGCGGAATACCGCCCAGCGAGAGCAGAAATATCAGCAGACACAACGACATCAGCGGAGCGCGCCGACTGAGTCCGGCAAAATTCTTGATGGCGTCACCGCCGGTGGCCGCTTCCACCACCGATACCACGCCGAATGCACCGATTACCGTCAACGCATAGGTGATCACATAGAACAACAGTCCGCTCAGGCTGGCCGGCGAGTTGGCCAGCACGCCCAGCAGCATGTAGCCCGCGTGGGCAATCGCCGAGTAGGCTAGCAGACGTTTGACACTGGTCTGCACAATGGCGGTGAGATTGCCCAGCACCATCGAAAGCGCCGCCACGACGGCAATCACCGGTGTCCAGCCGGCCATATATCCGTGCCAGACCGCGCTGCCTTCCGCACCGGCAAATCCGAACGTCATGATTTTCGCCAGAATGAAAAAACTGGCCACCTTGGAACCGGAGGCAATGAACGCAGCGCTGGGAGTGGGCGCGCCTTCATACGCGTCCGGCGCCCAAAGATGGAACGGCACCGCCGCCACTTTGAACCCGAACCCGATCACCGTCGCCACCATGGCCACAAGCAATAGCGGGTCCAGGCCCTTGCCGGCCAGACCAGCGGCGATTTCCGAAAGGTTCGTCGAACCGGAAAGCCCGTAAATCAGGCTCAAGCCGAATAGCAGGAATGCCGCGGACATGCCTCCGAACAGGAAATATTTCAACGCCGCCTCGCTGGACCGGGCGTTGCGCTTGTTGAATGCGGTCAGGATGTAAAGTGACAGGCTGGCCAGCTCCAGTGAGATGAAAATCATGAGAATGTTCTCGCTGCTGACCAGGAACATCAGGCCAATGGTCGCAAGCAGCACCAGCGACAGGTATTCCCCAACGTGTTCGGTGAATTTGCCGGACACGGAAATCAGCACCGTAAAGACCGTCAGGATCAGCAACACGACCTTTAAGAAATCCGTCTGCGGGTCAACCACCAGCATGCCGTCCATAAGGTTGTAGGATTCGTGGCGGGCCATGGTCACCAGTGCGGCCAAAAGACAGCCGACAATCGACATCAGCGCCCCGGCACTAAAACGTTGCTCAATTGGCTGCCCTCGCAAAGCAATCATGTCCACCGCCAGCACCGCCAGCACCGTGATCACCACGATGGTTTCGGGCACAGCCAGTTGAATAATCTGGAAGTAGTTCATTGCGAACCTCCATGCAACAGCCGTGCAAACATTGAAACCGGCGAGTTCAGGCAAGGCTGGATCCAGTTCATCAGGAGGCCTGGAAAAAGTCCGATGACCAGCGTCGCACCGAGCAGGATCACCGCTCCGATGCGTTCCGGCATTGAAATGGGTTCAAGCGGATGGTCATGGCCGGATTTGGCCGGCACCGCGGCGTCCGAATAAAACGCCTGTTGCAGTGCCCGAAGGATATACGCGACGCCAACCACGATGCCGACGCCCGCCATGATGGTCGTCTTGGGAAACACGCTCCATGCGCCCATCAGCACTTGAAGCTCGGCGACAAACCCACTGAACCCGGGCAAGCCCATCGAAGCGACACCGGCCAGCACAAATGTCACCCCCGCGAACGGCAACAATTTTCCGAGTTGCATCGTCTGCAAATCGTTGAAGTCCCGCGTGTGTGTCCGGTCATAAACCATGCGACCCACGACAGCGAACAACAGTCCTGCAATGATGCCGTGCGAGAACATTTGCAGCACCGCGCCACTGAGGCCGATGCTGTTGAGGGTGGCCAGGCCCAGCAACACAAATCCCATGTGACTCACGCTCGAATAACCGATGACAAACTTGAAATCCTTTTGCACCAGCGCCACCCCCGCTCCGTAAATGATGCCGATGACCGCCAGCAGGGCGATCTCGCTCTGCCACATGCGGACACCTTCGGGGAACAAAACCATCGCCACGCGCAAGCAGCCATAGGCCCCCAGTTTCATCACGACACCTGCCAGCAGCATGGAACCGGCGGTGGGTGCGGCCACGTGTCCGGTGGGCGCCCAGGTGTGGAACGGCCACAGGCCCGCCAGGATTCCAAAGCCGATGAACACCAGCGGAAACACCCAGTGCTGAAAACCCAGCGGAAACGAGACCTTCGCCAGCTCCTGCAAATCCAGCGTGGCGTGACCGGTCTGCGCGCGTGCCACCACCCAAGCGGCGATAAGGCCGATGAGAACGAGATGGCTGCCGACAAATGAATAAAGCGCCAGCTTCATTGCGCCGTATTCCTTCCGCGTGCTGCCCCAGCGCGCGATGAGAAAATATTTCGGAATGATCGTCAGCTCGTAAAACACAAACAGCAGCAGCACGTCAAAGCTGAGGAATACGCCGTACACCCCGCCAATCAGCGCGAGATAGAACGCAAAGAATTCCTTGGTCCGCTTTTCGATGTTCCAGGAAAACAGGATGCCGGTGACGGCCGCCAGCCCGGTCAAAACCACCAGCACCAGGCTGATGCCGTCGGCGGCCAGATAATAACTCGCGCCGATGGCTGGAATCCACGGCACCCTGACAATCGTGGTCACCTCGCCCGGATTCGACTGCTGTACAGCACCCACAAAGGCCGCAGCGCACCCCGCGATGGCGGTCAGCAATGCGATGATTCGCGCCGCCCGCGCCGACTCGCGCGGCAGGAGCATCAGCAACAGCACCCCGGTGAACGAAATGTATATGGTCCAGGCTAGCACGTTAAAAATTTAATTGTTGAACCATCTTCACGGCGGTTGCGTCAACCATGCCCAGCACGAATTGCGGCCAGATGCCGAGAACGAACATCAGCGTAATGGCCGGCAGCACCAGCAGGCGTTCGGACAGTGTGAGGTCCGGCATTTTCGACCAGCGGGCGTTCAGCGGTCCGCTGAAAACATGCTGGATGAGCGTCAGCAGGAAGATCGCCGTCACCAGCAGTCCAATCGTTGACAACGCCGCCGCCCACGGGACCAGCGGAAACACACCCTTAAAAATCAGGAATTCGCCGACAAATCCGTTCAAGCCCGGCAACCCCAGCGACGAGAAAAGCGCGATGCCCATCAGGCCGGTGAACACGGGAATCACCTTGCGAAGGCCACCAAAATCGTCCAGTCCGCGCAGTCCGCCGCTGCGCTTTTCGATCAGCGATACAAACAGGAACAGCGCCGACGCCGTGAGGCCGTGGTTGAACATCTGCAGCAACACGCCGTTGAGCGCCGCGGCCTTCTGGAGTTCCGGCAGGTTCACGCCGGACGCGGCCCCGGTCATGGCAAAGAGCGCGAGCAGGCAATAACCCAGATGGTTGATGGACGAGTAGGCAAGGATGCGTTTGAGATCACGTTGCGCAAATGCCGCACATGCCGAGAGGACGATGGTCAAAATTGCCAGCCAGATCAGCGGCGTCAACATTAGCCGCATCTGTTCGGGGAAAATCGGCAGCAAAATGCGCAGGAACCCGTACACCCCCATCTTCGACATGACGCCCGTGAGCAGCATGGTCACCGGACTGGGCGCCTCGGTGTAAGCCGCCGGCAGCCACGTGTGAAATGGCACAACCGGGACCTTCACTGCAAACCCGAGGAATGCGCCGAAGAAAACAATCAGCCCGATGTTCTTCCAGCCAAAGGCCGCACCCAATTTGCCTGCGAGAACACCGCTCTTGGCCATGGCGGCGAGCTCGATGAAATCAAAACTGCCGGTCGCCAGCCGGATTGCGAGAAAACTCAGGAGCAACGCCACACTGCCGACCATGGTGTAAATAAAAAACTGCGTCGCTGCCGGGCCGCGTTTTGGTCCACCCCAAAGTTTGATGAGGAAGAACGCCGGAATCAGCACCAATTCCCAGAACAGAAACCAGTGGAAAAAATTTAACGCGGTGAACGTGCCGAACAGACCCGCCTGCAACCACAACGCCAGCGCATTATAAATGTGGGCGCGGTCATCAATACGCCACGAAGCGAAGATCGAAAGCGGCACCACAATCGCCGTCAAAATCACCATCAACAACCCGAGGCCGTCCACGCCGAGAAAATACTGGATGCCGAGTGACTTCACCCATTCATGTCTTTCAACGAACTGTAGATCGCCGCTGGCGGCATCAAAAAGTTTCCAGAGGCATAATGCCCCGGCCAGTCCCACAAGGCTGAACGTCAGCGCCAGCCCGCGTGCGAGCCGTCTTTGTTCGACCCCGAGGCCGACGATGATGATGCCGCCGATCAGCGGGACGAGGGTCAAAATGGTCAGCCAGGGCATGGAATTCATGACTTGCGCCCCCAGATCAGAAAAAGAACCAGAACCACCAGCGCCACGCCAATAGCGCGGAGATAGGTTTGCACCCGGCCATTCTGCCACCGCGACATTTCGTTCCCGCCTTCACGCAAGGACTCGCAGCCGGTATCGAAGCCGACATTCACCACAAATTCATCCGTAAAGCGATACAGCCACGAAAATCCCAGCGTCACGCAGGAAACCACCAAAACCGCGCCACCCCAGATCCAGCGGTCCAGAAAATCGCAGACGTGCGCCGCCCAACGATTGAAACGAATGATCGTGGCCTCGTAGATTTCGTCCACGAAATATTTATTCTCCAGTAACGAGTAAATCCACGGTTGCCCGGCCTGCAGCACGTCGGGTTCTGCCACCGTCTTGCGCTGGCGTTTGCCATAGAGCCACCAGCCCAGGCCGAGGCCGGTGAAGACGATGGCCGCCGATACCAGCATCAGGCCGAGCGTGCCGGGTTCGATGAGTTTGCTGAAATTAAATTTGGATTCTTCGCCAGTGAGATAACCGTCAAACCACGGCCAGGCGGGTGTCCCGATGAACCCCAGCAAAATGGCGAATCCCGCGAGGATGACGAGCGGAACGGTCATGACGGCGGGGCTTTCGTGCGGAGCGGCGTGGCTGTCTTGGTGAGAAGACGGCTTATTCTTTTCATGGGATTGAGAATGAACAGCGCTCTCACGAACACCGCCGCGAAATTGGCCAAAAAATACCAGCGCCACCTGCCGAGTCATATAAAATGCCGTAAGCAGCGCCCCGGCGCATCCGAGGAAAAAGGGAAGGTGCGACACCGGCCAGTTGTGTGCCGAGTGGAGAATCTCATCCTTGCTCCAGAAGCCGGAGAAGAACAGCGGAAATCCCGACAGCGCGAGCATGCCGACGGCATAGGCGGCAAACGTCACCGGCATGAATTTTTTCAGACCACCCATCTTCCGGACGTCCTGTTCCTCATGGCAACCGTGGATGACCGAGCCGGACCCGAGGAACAACAGCGCCTTGAAAAAAGCGTGCGTAATGAGATGAAACATGCCGACCGCCACGCCGCCAACTCCCAGACCCAGCATCATGTAGCCGAGCTGCGAAACGGTTGAATAAGCCAGGATGCGTTTGATGTCCGTCTGCGCCACCGCGATGGATGCGGCAAAAATCGCCGTGAGCGCGCCAATCCACGTCACCACTGTCAGCGCCGTTGTCACCGGCACACCATGTTCGACGGGCAGCCCACCTGCGGACATCAGTGGATAAACCCGGGCCACGAGGAAAACGCCCGCCGCCACCATCGTTGCTGCATGAATGAGCGCGCTGACCGGTGTGGGACCTTCCATCGCATCCGGCAACCACACGTGCAACGGCAACTGGCCGGATTTGCCGGCCGCACCAAGGAAAATCAGCAGCCCAATGGCCATGGACACCGCCATGCCGCCGACGGTCAGGTGGGTTACCATCGTTGTGAGGGCGGATTGTTCGAGACATCCGTGGCCGCCCGCGTAAAAATTCAACGTGCCGGTTTCGGCATACAGCCAGACCATGCCCAGCAGCAGGCCGAGGTCGCCAATGCGGGTGGTGACGAACGCCTTTTTGGCCGCCGCCGCCGCGCTGGGTTTGTGATACCAGAACCCGATGAGCAGATAACTGGTCAGGCCGACCAGTTCCCAGCTGATGAAAAACAGCAGCAGGCTGTTGGCGATGACCACCCCAAGCATCGCCGCCGCAAACAGCGACAGGAAACAGAAGAACCGCATGAAGTTTTCATCGTGCGCCATGTAGCCGACGCTGAAGATGAAAATCAGCAGACTGACAAACGACACCATCACCAGCATGATGGCCGTGAGTGGATCCAGCACCCAATCGATGTGCAGCCATTGGCCGCCAAACTGGAACCAGTTGAAACCCGCCACCTCGCGAAACACGCCGTTCTCGCCGTGATGGAGCAATGTCGTGCCAAAGGCGCACAGAGAAAGCAGGAACGCCAGGACCATCGAACCGATGGCCAGTGTGGCCGCCAGCTTGCGCTGCGGTTGCTTGTTGACGGCAATGATCGCGGCCGCGATGAGCGGCAGCACCGGAATCAGCCAGAGATTTTGGGCAATCCAGGTCATCCCTTCAAATCCTTCATTTGATCCAGATTGGTGGTCCGGTAATGGCGATAGATGGCAATGATGAGCGCCAGGCCCACCGCCGCTTCCGCCGCTGCGATGGCAATGGAGAAAATCACGATCATCATGCCGGACAACGCTTCGGGATGCGCGCCATATCGCCAGAACGCGATGAAATTCAAGTTGGCCGCGTTCAACATCAATTCGATGCCAACCAGCGCCAGAATCGCATTACGCCGCGTGACTGCACCGGCCAGTCCGATGGCGAACAACAACGATGAAACGAGAAGGCAGCCTTGCAGTGGCGTCACCGGGCACCTCCCTGCAAGGGTGGCGAAGACGGTTTTTCCGCCTTCAATTGTTGCTCTTCAGAATTTGCTTTCTGCGGTCCTTCCTTCATTGCAATGATGACGGCGCCAATCAGGGCGGCGGTCAACAGCAGGCCGATGACTTCCAACGGCAGAACGTATCGGGTCATCAGCAGGTCGCCGATATTTTTTACCGTGGTTTCCGGTGCCTGGAGCATTTCCTTGGGCAACCCCGGACTGTTCAACGTAGCCCAGCCCAGGGTGGCGAAGACGACTGCGGAAATCGCAATGCCAATTCCCCAGCCGGGCGACAGCACGGTTTGATTGGGCGTCGTATCGCTGCGGGTCAGCAAGACGGCGAAAACGATGAGAATGGCCACCGCACCGACATAAACCAGGATTTGAACAAAGCCGACGAACTGCGCATCGAGAGCCAGGTACAACGCCGCCAATCCGGCCAGCGCCACCACCAATGACAACGCGCAATGCACCAGATTGCGCAGGCTCATGGCCGCGGCTGCGGCGAAAAGCGTCACAATGGCGATGACGATGAAAGCAGGTGACATGGAATTAAATCAGTCGGCGAATCGGTAAATGCGTTTGGCGAGTTTTTGATGGTTCATCAAGCCCCGTCCCAGGATGGCATATGTCCCGAAAATCAGGGCCGAGCAGGCCAGCCAGCGCAGCGGGCCCGGATCCATGAAATGCCAGAGGCCGACCGTGACGATGTTCACTAGCGACAGCGGCAGCATGAATTTCCAGGCAAAATTCATGAGCTGATCCATGCGGAGCCGCGGCAGCGTGGCGCGGATCCAGATGAACGTGAAAACCAGGGCAATCAGTTTGGCGAAAAACCAGAGATACGAGGGCACCCAGGTAAGAAAAGAAAACGGCGCGGTCCAGCCGCCGAGGAACAGTGTAATGCCCAAACCGATGATGGCAAACATGCCGAGGTATTCTCCCAGGAAAAATAATGCGAACTTGAACCCGGAATATTCCGTGAAATAGCCCGCGATTATTTCAGATTCAGCCTCCGGCAGGTCGAACGGCGTGCGGTTGGATTCGGCCAGCGACGCGATGAAGAACAGAATGAATCCGGCCAAACCCCATGGCGTGAACACAAACCAATGCGCCAGGCCATGAGTATAGCCATTTTGCGAAGCAACGATGTCGTTCAGCTTGAGCGAACCAACGATCATGATGACCGTGACTGCGGACAGGATAAGCGGGATTTCGTAGCTGATCATTTGGGCAATCGCCCGCATCGCACCAAGCATCGAGTATTTATTGTGGCTCGACCAGCCGGCCATGAACACCGATAGTTCGACCGCCCCACCCACAGCGAAAAAGAAAAGCACACCGGCGTCAAAATCGGTCACGGTCATGTTGCGGCCAAAAGGCAGCACCGTATAAGCCAGCAGCACCGGAATGAGCATGACCACCGGCGCCAGGAAATGCACCACCTTGTCCGCCGCGCGCGGCACGATGTCCTCCTTGGTGAGCGATTTGATCCCGTCCGGTATGAACTGGCCGAAACCACACAAACGGATTTTGGTGAGGGGAATGCCCACGCGATTGGGGCCATATCGGTTTTGGATGCGGCCGATGCCCTTGCGCTCAAAAACGGTGATGAAGGCGAACAGCGTGGCAAACACCAGCGGGATGACTGAAACGGAGATCAGGGCGGAAACCAGCGGCTGCCCGGCAGCGGGAACGAATCCCACCACCTGGTGCTTCAAAACAACAAAAAATTGGTCCAACGTTTTAAACATGGCTTTAACGCCTGGGCTTCAAAACCAGCGCCCGGCATTTTCAAACAACCTTCACAACCTCGGAACTGGTCACCACCGGCGGGGCGGCCGCCACTTTCGCCCTGGCTTCCGCTGCAGCTCTGGCCTTCGCTTCCGCCTTTGACTTTTCCTCCGCCAGATGTTCGTCCACCGCCGTTGCTTCCGTGGGATGAATCCGATGATATTGCTCGTTCGACATGGCGAGTTTGTCCTTCGTGAGCAACAGGCCCCCGAACCGGTCGTCGGCGCTCAACTCAAACTCGGTGTTCATCTTGATGGAATCGAACGGACAGACTTCGACGCAGATCTGGCAGCTCATGCACACCGAAATATCAACGTCGAATGCCGCCGGATAAAACTGGGGCTGCCCCTTGTAATCCGGTTTCTTGTCCTTGCTCTTGATGATGTAAATGCACTTGGGCGGACATTCCTTCTCGCAAATCTGGCAGGCCACGCAGCGCAGTCCCTTTTCCCAGTCGTCCCCGTCGTAAACCAGAAACGGGAACTGCCGGGTGTTCTCCTTCGGCGTCAGGCGCTCTTCGGGATACTGCACGGTGGTCAGGCGGTTCTTCGAGACGTAACTCCCGAAGAAATTCCTGGCGGTTACCGCCATCCCCCTGATGATTTGTTCGCCTAACATTTTAATGATTGAGAGTTGAGAAATTTCATCGGTCCACCTCGCCCAGTACAATGTCCACGCTGCCCAAAATGACCACGGCATCCGATATCCGGTGTCCGAGGCACATGTCCTCAAGAATGGTCAAATTTATGAAACTGGGCGGCCGCACGCGGTAACGATATGGATTCGGCGAACCATCGCTGATCAGGTAAAAACCCAGTTCGCCCTTCGGTGATTCGATCCGGCCGTACACTTCACCAGCCTTGGGCCGGAGTCCGCGCAATTTCGCCTTCGGATCCATGACGGGGCCGGACGGAATGTCACGCAGCGCCTGCTGCAAAATCTTCAGGCTCTCGCGCATCTCCAGCACCCGGACCATGTAACGATCGTATATGTCGCCGTGTTCGCCCAGCGGCACCTTGAAATCAAACCGGCTGTAAATGCCGTATTTGTCCACCTTGCGAAGGTCATAGTTCACGCCGGCGGCCCGGAGCATCGGACCGGTGATGCCGGCGTTCACCGCCAGTTCCCGGGGCAACACGCCGACGCCCTGCGTGCGCGCGAGGAGAATTTCATTCGCAGTGAGCAGCGCTTCAAATTCATCCAGAAATTTGTTGTAGCCGTCCACCAGTTCCTTCGTCTGCGCCAGCCACTCGGAGGTGACGTCGCAACGGACACCTCCAAAACGCATGTAATTGCACATCATGCGGGCGCCGCTCACGGATTCAAACAGGTCGAGGATTTTTTCGCGTTCGCGGAAGGCGTACATCAACGGCGTACCCAGGGCGCCCATATCCTGGGCAAAAAACCCGACGAGACAGGTGTGATTTTGCAGGCGGGTCAGTTCCGCCATGATAACGCGGATGTATTCAGCGCGTTCCGGCACCCCCAGACCCGTGAGTTTTTCAACCGAGAGCACATACGCCCAGTTGTTCGTCATTGAACACAAATAATCCAGCCGGTCCGTGTAAGGAATCGATGCCAGGTAGGAAATGTTCTCGCCGATTTTCTCATGATTGCGGTGGAGATAGCCGAACACCGGTTTGAGCTTCACCACCTTTTCGCCGTCCAGCACCACGTCCATGCGAAACACGCCGTGAGTGGACGGATGGTGCGGTCCCATCGAGATTTCGAGGAGCTCGCCGATGGGTTCGCCGGCTTCGCTCACCTTCGGCAGGATTTCGTAATTCTTCGCCGGTGCTTCAGCCATCGCGTTCACGCTTTCACCTCCGGCGAATAATGTTTTTTGGCCTCCGCCAGCACTTCGTCGTGCGGCGTCGGCTCGTACTCGTAATCATCCGGCGCCACATAGTCCCGGCGCATCGGGAATCCCTTGAACTCGTCCCACATAAGAATGCGCCGCAAATCCGGGTGCCCTTCCAGGCGGATGCCGTATAAATCGTAAACTTCGCGTTCCTGAAACTCACAGGCGCGCCACAATGGCGTAAGCGAAACAGCCGGCGCCCCGGGATCGCGATTGGCGGTCCGCTGGCGCAAAACGACCGGCCCCTGTTTCAATTCCATCGAATACACGTGATAAACCACCTCCAAATAGCCCGACCGGAGCGTTTCGATCGTTTCTTCAACCTGGCTTTCGACGCCCTCCACCACCACCGTCTTCTTAACTTTCGATTTGATGACCGTGTCCGGCCAGTCCACACCGGTCACATTGGAGCAAAAGTCCAGGCGCAACTGCGGGTCATCGCGAAGGAACTTTGCCACCGCAAAAACGTGGGCCGCGTCCACCAGCAATGAACGTTCGCCCGCCGGACAATCGTTCGGAAGGACATCAATCTTCGCGCCTGGCACTGCGGTTGCAAGACGCGCTTTGATTTGTTCGGGGGGTTCCACGGTTAACGCTTGGTTGCCGGCGGTTGCCAGATCGCGGGGTTGTTTGGCGGTTCGAGATCATGTTCGCCGTAGGCCGGCACCGGAAATTCGCTCGGCGCGTCGGCCTTCAGATGCCGCGGCCGGTCCGGTCCGGTGAGCTTTTGTTTCAGGATTTTTTCCTGCAAAGTCATGATGGCATGAATGAGCGCCTCCGGCCGCGGGGGGCAGCCGGGGATCATCACGTCCACCGGGAGATAACGATCGATGCCCTTGAGCACATTGTAACCTTGCTTGAAGGGACCGCCGGAAATCGCGCACGCGCCCATGGCGATGACGTATTTGGGTTCGGGCATCTGGTTGTAAAGGCGCACCACCAGCGGCGCCATTTTCTTGGTAACCGTCCCGGCCACAATCATCAGGTCGGCCTGCCGGGGCGAAGGCCGGAAAACCTCGGCGCCGAATCGGGCGAGATCAAACCGGGACATGGAAGCCGCAATCATTTCAATGGCGCAACACGCCAGACCGAAGGTGAGCGGCCACACGGAATTCGCCCGGCCCCAGTTGTACAGCTCCTCCAGGGTCGTGGTGTAAACGCCCTGTTTCTGCAACTCGCTTCTTAAACCTTCATCAATCATGTTATATTGTCCGGTTTCAATAAAATGAGGAGTACCGCTGCGGCACCGCTCATTTCCACGTCAACACACCTTTCCGCCAGGCCCAGACCAGCCCTTCCACCAGCAACAGGAGAAAAACCATCATGGCCATAAAGGCCCCGACCGAAGTCCCGACGGAAAGCCCGCTGAAGGAGACGGCAAACGGCAGCAGAAAAATCGTCTCCACGTCGAATACCAGGAAAATGATCGCGTACAGATAATATTCCGACCGGAAGGAAATCCAGGCATCACCCTTGGATTCCAGGCCGCATTCGTAAATGGCGTTCTTGTCCTTGCCCGGCTTGTTGGGCGAGAAAAATCTGGCCCACGCCCATGCCGCCGCCAGTGGCCCAAGCGCAAACCCGACGGCCACCACCATCAGTAAAACGAGAATCAAGTAAGGATGTTGGGATGTATCCATTTAGTACACCCCCAATAAAAGGCAAAATCACCGGCTGAACTTTGCAAAAATTGCGATTTTATCAACTTTAGCTACAATAACAATTACGGGCTCTACTATGGGCACCATGGGAAGACCGCCATTCCGGCGAACGAACGCAAGCCCGGCCGCGCTAGACTTCAGTTCCTGTCCAGCACGCAGGGGGAATTCCCGCGTTTAACCGAAGGGCTGCTTCAACTTTTTCGATAGATCGGCTTGGCGACCACGATGGCGGCAAAACGCTTGCCGCGGATTTCAATTTCGACGGTGGTGCCCGGCTTCGCAAATTGCGGCGGCACATAGCCCAGACCGATGCCGATGCCGAGCGACGGGCTTTGCGTTCCGCTGGTGACGATGCCGGCATTCGCGCCGTTCAACCAGATGGGATAATGCAGGCGCGGCGGCGCGCATTTGTCGGTCATCTTGAAGGCGACTAGTTTCTTTTTTGTGCCGGCGGCTTTTTGTTCCGCGAGGACGGAGCGTCCGGTGAAATCACCCTTGTTGAACGCGACAAACCCGCCGAGCCCGGCCTCGATGGGCGTGGTGTCCTCGTCCAGTTCATGCCCGTAAAGCGGATAACAAACCTCCGTGCGCAGCGTGTCCCGCGCTCCCAAACCACAAGGCTTGATGCCGAACGGCTGCCCGGCAGCCAGCAAGGCATTCCAGATGTGCTCGATGGCCTCGTCCGACCCAACAATTTCGAATCCGTCCTCGCCAGTGTACCCGGTGCGGGACGCGAGCACGCTGTGATTCTCAAAACGGAATCCGCCGATCTGGTTTTTCCTCAAGCTGGTCAGGGAATTGACGCGTTCGCAGGAAATGGACGCTCCTGGAACAACCTGGTCGATGAATTCTTTCACCCGCGGCCCTTGGACGGCCACGGCCGAATAATTATGCGAGGCGTCGGTTAATTGAAGTTCGTTGCGGTGGGAAAACTTCGCGGCCTGGGATTGCAACCAGCCTACATCCGGCCCTACGCGCGAGGCATTGATGATGAGTAGAAAAACCTCGCCGGAAAGCCGGTAAGCGTAAAGATCATCGATCACCCCGCCACGTTCGTTGGCCAACAGCGTGTATTGCCCTTCCCCGGGCGCGAGTTTGCGAATGTCGTTGGTGAGGATGGAATTTAAAAATTCCGCCGCGCCGGAACCGCTGACGGTGACTTCGCCCATGTGCGAAATATCGAAGATCCCGGCCGCGTTGCGGACGGCCAGGTGTTCGTCCGTGATGCTGGTATATTGCACGGGCATTTCCCATCCGCCGAATTCGATGAGCCTGCCGCCCAGCTTCTGGTGCACGGCAAAAAGAGCGGTGCGTTTCAGCATATCAAGTTCCCAGCCGTTTCAAGACCTCCTGCGCGAGCAATTCATAAGCCGCCGCGCCGGAACTGTATTTGTCGTAATGGATGATCGGCTTGCCAAAACTCGGCGCCTCGGCGAGCTTCGTGCTGCGGGGAATTACCGTCTCAAAAACCTTGGCGCCCAGCTGGCTGCGCACTTCACCGACAACCTCGTTGCAAAGCTTGGTCCGGCCATCGAACATCGTCATCACAACACCAAAAATGTCCAGATTCGGATTGACGCCCGCGGCGCGCAACTGACCGAGAACCCGGGTCATCATCGAAATGCCTTCGAGCGAGAAATATTCACATTGCAGCGGCACGAGCAGGCCATCGCTCGCGGCAAAGGCATTCAGGGTGAGAATGCCCAGCGACGGCGGGCAATCCACGAGGATCACGTCAAACCGTTGCGATTCCACCGCCGGTCGCAACGCCCCGGCCAGCCGCAGCAGATGATTTTCCATCCGGGCCAGTTCCAGGTCGGCGGCGCATAAATCCACCTCGCTGGGCACAATCTCCAACCGCTCGAAGGCGGTGGGCTTGATCTTGTCCAGAAGACTGCCTTCTCCGAGCAAAACCCGGTAGGCGCTGGCACCCTCGATTTTTTCCAGACCGAGGCCGCTGGTGGCGTTGGCCTGGGGATCGAGGTCAAACAGGAGAACGCGCTGGCCCAGCGCGGCGAGGCACGCAGCGAGATTGACCGACGTGGTGGTCTTGCCCACGCCGCCTTTTTGATTGGCAACTGCGATGACTTTGGTTGGCACCCGCCTGATTTAATGGCAAGCGCGGCGTTGTTTCAAGCGCACAACGCAATTCAAATCAGTTGCCCAAGGTAAGGCTGACCGGCTGGGCCAGCGGATTCTGCTGCCCGAATGGTGATCCCGCCGTCTGGAGGCTTAACACTGGATTGGTGCTGGAGACGATTCCGATTTGATCCGCCGGTTGCGCCAACGAGGCAGGCGTCACCGAGGCCAGCGAAGTGGAGGTTGCCGCGGCCTGCAACACCGGCTGTGGCGCAAGGTCCGGTCGCTCGGCATAGACAATTCCAAACAGGAGGAGCATGCAAAGAGTTCCGGCAAACCCGCCGGCAAACGCCGGTTTCATGGTAAACGCCTGCGCCAATCTTGTGAGCCAAGGCGATTGATCGAACAAGTGCTCCGCAAAGGTCGCTGAATCGCCTGTGTCACCGCTGCGAACCCGCTGGATTACTTGGCGGGAGAAATCATTGAAATATCCCGGGGGCGGAATCTCGTGCCGCTTCAACGCCAACAAGTGGCGGAGCGATTCAAAATTGTTTTCATTTTCTTTCATAGGTGCTGCTTTGCTGCTGTGTTACTTCAAATAATCCGCCAAAAAACCCTGCAACTGCTGCCGGGCGTAAAATAGCCGCGACCGGACCGTGCCGATGTTGCAATCCATGATTTTGGCAATCTCTTCGTGAGATTGCCCCTGCACATCATGCAGAACCACCACCAACCTATGTGGTTCTGACAGTTTCATCAGTGCCGCGTTCAATTTTTCCTGCAACTCCGTCAAACCGGCGTCGCGACGGGGGGTTTTGTCCGAAATCAAGGCCATCAGGTCCGGGTCGTGTTCGGCATTGAAGTCCAGGTCGTTCAGGCTCATGTGAACGCGGTTTTTGCGCAATTTCAGGAAGTTGATCGTTTTATTGACCGCGATCCGGTAGAGCCAGGTGTAAAAACTGGAGCCGCCCTTGAAGGATTTAAGCGCCTTGAATGCCTTGATGAACGACTCCTGGGCCAGATCGTTGGCGTCTTCATGGTTGGCGGTCATGTGGTAAATGGTGGCGTAAATGCGCTGTTGATGGCGCCGGACCAGTTCGTCATAAGCCTCCAAATCCCCGTGCCGCGCCTGTTTGACCAGCACTTCTTCCTCGACCGGCGCGGGCGCTTCGGAATCATCCGTGCGTGTGACTGGAGCGGACATAATCATGATCAGTTCAAATACCAACCACCAAAGCTTCGGTTTGTTGCGCTAAAAAATCCGCCAAACCGAGCAAACCGGCGCGTCCGCTGGACTCCGGGAGAACTCGCAGTGCCCGCCGCGCTTCCTCCAAATAGCGTTTGATGACCGCCTGCGACGGCTCAAACGTTTCATACCTCACCAGCAATTCGTTCACAACGGCCAGGTTTTCCGGCTGCCAGGCTTCGATCAGCTTCTCCAATCGTGCCCGGTCGGCGAGATTTGCCCTTTCCCAGGCCAGCAGAACCGGCCAGGTCAGTTTGCCTTTCGCCAGATCCGTTCCCAGCGATTTTCCGGCCGCCGCCTCGGTCCCGAATAAATCAATGCAATCATCATAGACCTGATAAGCCGTGCCAAAGGCTGAACCGAATTCACGCAACGCCGTGCGGCACTTCTTGGAGGTTCCGCTCAGGAACCCCGCGAGATCGCACGAGAGCGTGAACAGTTCGCCGGTTTTCATTTCGATCACCCGGAAATATTCGCGCCGCGAGACTTCGAACTTGCGGCGGTGCTGCGTCTGCAGAATTTCGCCCGAACAAACCGTGTTCGTCGCCATCGCGACGGCGCGGCAGACTTCCGGCGTGGGAAACTCGGCGGCCAGCTTCAACGCCTGCGCAAACAGGCAATCGCCAAACAACACGGCAATTTCGTTGCCCCAGTTGGCCGCCAGGGTGAGCTGGTCGCGGCGGATTTCCGCCTCATCCATCACATCGTCATGCACCAGCGTGGCCAGATGCACCATTTCAATGATGACCGCCGCCGTGACATGCGCCTCCGTTACCTCGCCCAGCGCGTTTGCGGACAAGGCCACGATGGCGGAACGCAAATGCTTGCCGCCACCATTCAAGGCGTATTGGGCGTAAGGGACGATTTGAGGATCAAAACTGTTGACCTGCCGTATCAATTGCCGGGTGACGGCATCAAGAAACGGCTCCACCGGTTCCACGATGTGTTTCCAGGAACGAGTAGGGTTTGCATTCGGCGAGCCAGCCTCATTTGTACTCGCCACCTTTGATTCAGCAACCAGCATTCGCTTCGAATCTACGTTTGCCAAGCCTCCGAGTCAAACCCCTTGTGTCATAAAGCGAAAACAGCCGGCCTGAAGCATCCTCCCGGCTGCATGACGGTGGCTGCTGCCCGTTGAAAAGTGTCAATTCAACAACTGGTTACCAAACCGGTTGCCAGCCTGCCGCGATAAAAAAGCGCGAACGGCTGCCCGTTCGCGCTTGAATTGTTTTCGCCGGAATTACTTGGCTTCGGTCGCGGCCACTTCCTTGTCGCGATCTTCCATCGCGGCCTTGCGGGACAGGCGCACGCGGCCCTTTTCATCCACACCAAGACATTTGACCGTGATGTCATCGCCAACCTTGACGATGTCTTCGGTTTTCTTGACGCGGAAATTGGCCAGTTCGCTGATGTGCACCAAGCCATCCTTGCCGGGCAGAAATTCGACGAACGCGCCAAATTCCTTCACGGTGACGACCTTGCCGCGATAAATCTTGCCGATTTCGGCTTCCGCCGACATGCCGGTGATGGCTTCGCGGGCGATTTTCATGCCTTCCGCGGACACGGAGAAAATATTCACCGTGCCATCGTCTTCGATGTCAATTTCGCAGCCGGATTCCTCGACGAGACGCTTTATGTTCTTGCCGCCGGGCCCGATCAGCGCGCCGATCTTCTCCGGATTGATCTTGATGACTTCAATGCGCGGGGCGTACTTGCTCAGTTCCGTTCGCGGGCCGGACATGGTCTTGGCCATTTCGCCCAGAATGAACAAGCGCGCGACGCGGGCTTTTTCAATCGTCTCGGCCATCATCGAGTGCGGAATACCCTTGAGCTTGAGGTCGAGCTGGAAGCCGGTGATGCCTTTGTCCGTGCCGGCAATCTTGCAATCCATGTCGCAGTAATGATCCTCCCAGCCGATGATGTCGGTGAGCAGCTGGTATTTGGAAATGCTATCGCCGGAATATTCGGTGCAGATGCCGACGCTGATGCCCGCCACCGGCCGGATCATCGGGACGCCCGCATCCAGCAGCGCGAGCGTGCCGCCGCAAACCGTGGCCATGGAGGTCGATCCGTTGGACTCCATGATCTCGCTGGTGATGCGGACGCAGTAAGGATAATCCTTGGGCAACATCGGCTCGATGGAACGTTCCGCCAGGGCGCCGTGGCCGATTTCGCGCCGGCCCGGACCGCTGATGCGTCCGGTTTCACCGACGGAGAAGTTCGGGAAGTTGTAGTGCAGGATGAATCTCTTTTCGGTTTCACCGCCGGTGTAAGAATCAAATTCCTGCGTATCGTCGCCGGTGCCGAGCGTGGCCAGCGTCAACGCCTGGGTTTCCCCGCGGCAGAACAACGCCGAGCCGTGGGCGCGCGGCAACAGGCTGACTTCACTCGAAATCGGACGGACCGCGTCAAAGGTGCGGCCATCGAGGCGTTTGCCGTTCTTCAAGATCAGGCTGCGGACGGCTTCCTTCTGGATGTAGTAAAAAGCGTCATTGATGACAAAGTCGGTGACTTTTTCCGCGCCAAATTTTTCAACGAGCTTCGCACCAACCTCGTTCTGGATCGCCTTGCAGGCGGTTTCGCGGGCGAGTTTTCCCGGTGTCAGCAAGGCGGGCACGAAACGGTCGCCGGCAAGCTGCTTGGCCTCCTGGAGGATTTCATCCGGAACAATGTTGAGTGTAATTTCGCGCTTTTTCTTGCCAGCTTTGGCGGCGAGTTCCTTCTGGGCGGCAATCATCGGCTGAATGACTTCTTGGGCGTACTTCAATGCGGCGTTGAAATCGGCCTCGGTGATTTCCTTGGCGGCGCCCTCATACATCACAATGTCATGACTGTTGCCGACGTAAACCAAATCGAGATCGCTCTCGGCCTGTTCAGCATGCGTCGGGTTGGCGATGAATTTTCCATTGATTCGGCCAACGCGCACCGCGCCGAGCGGCCCGGCCCACGGGATGTCGCTGACCATCAGTGATGCGCTCGCACCGATAATGCTCAAAATGTCCGGATCGTTTTCACCGTCGGCGCTCAACACCACTGTTTGGACCTGCACTTCATTGTACCAGCCTTTGGGAAAGAGCGGGCGGATGGGACGGTCGGTGAGCCGGCAGGTGAGGATTTCCTTCTCCGTCGGACGGCCTTCGCGTTTGAAGTAGCCGCCGGGGAACTTGCCCGCCGCCGCGGCCTTTTCCCGGTAGTCCACGGTGAGTGGAAAAAAGTCCTGGCCTTCCTTGGCTTTGATGGCCGCCACAGCGGCCACAAGGACAATGGTTTCGCCGAGCTGGATGGTGACGGCGCCGTCCGCCTGTTTGGCGAGTTTCCCGGTTTCGATGGTGATCTGCTTTTCGCCCACCTGGGCGGTTATTTTTTCTGGCATATGAACTTGCCCATCGCCTCCGGAGGAACTTCAGTGAACTCCGAATGCGTTCGGAGCTGATTGAAATTTCCCAGGGGCAATGGAATTTTTATTCGCGATGTTCGGTTTGAGAATCGAACCGTTCGCGTTTCCGGCTCGAATTCGAGAGCAGAAGGCGGCTTGTTGAAAACAAAAACCGCGCCTCTGCAAATTCAGTGGCGCAGCTTCAACTTCTTGGTGACCGCCTGGTAGCGGCCCAAATTGGTGCTTTGCAGGTACTCGAGCAGGCGGCGGCGCTGGCTGACCATCATCAACAGTCCGCGGCGCGAACTGTGGTCCTTTTTGCTCGTCTGCAAATGCTCGGTCAAATGGTTGATCCGCTGGGTCAGCAGGGCAATCTGCACGTCCGCCGAGCCCGTGTCCTTGCCATGCAACTTAAATTGTTCAATTGTTTTCGTCTTCGCTTCCATATTCAATTAATTAGAGTGGGAGATATTAGTTATTCACAAACGCGGTGTAAAGCACTTTCCCGAACGCTTTCGGAGTGATTAAACCATGGCGCTTCCGGTGCCCAGGCTGGGTTTTGAAAAACCTCCAAACCGTCGCCAGTGCCAGATCAGACGATGGCGGGTCGGCCCGGTCAGTTTGAACCGTTCGCCGATCCGCAGACCTTCCACCCAGAAAATTTCGCCACTCTCAGCCATGGCCACAAGCAACTCCCGCCGCCGGACGCGCGGAATTTTCAGGTTCGTGAACAAATCCTGAAGCTTCACCGCCGCTTTCATCCCAATCGGCTGGAACCGGTCGCCGGAGCGCCAGTGACGCAGGGTAATTTCACCACCCACCCGGTCGGCATCGAAAAATTCACTTGCGACCTGTCGCCGTGGGCGGGCAAATTTTGTTATGGCTTCGAGCCGCCACGACAACCGCAGGCCGTCAAATTCAGCGCTCCCTGCCCGGCCGGCTAATTTCAACACCGAGCAATCATGGTTAAAGTCCGTGGCTGGCAGACTGGTCTGTAATTTCACCGCACCCGCCGCGTCCCGCTGCACGGACAAAGTGGAACTGATGCTGACGGAACGATTGGCCGACTTGCGCAACTGTTCTACCAGATCAAAATCCGCCGGCACTGCCAGCCCCTCCAGTTCGAGTTGCAAAACCCGCCGTTGGACCGCGACCGGCAAATCATCGAACACCGGTTGCCGACCCTTCCGCCATTGTGCCGCCATCTCACCAACGACTTCTGCGTCCGCGCCAACGATTTCCATGAGCCGCAAAACGGTCTTCGCCAGCGCGGGCTGGTAATGCCGCCGCAGCAACGGCAGCAATTCATGGCGCACCCGATTGCGCGGCATGGCGAGCGACGCATTGGTGGCGTCCTCGCGGAAACGGATTTTGTTCTCACGCGCAAATCCGCGCAGTTCCGCCCTGGTCACGTCGAGAAACGGCCGGACCAGCGTGATTTCAGGGTCCACCGGCGACGGCGATTGGCATTTCATTCCCGCCAGCCCCGCGCCGCCCGCGCCGCGCAACAGGCGCAGAAAAAAAAGTTCTACCTGGTCACCGGCATGATGTGCGAGGGCAATCGTGCGGATTTTCTGCTTCCGCGCGACCCGGGCGAAAAACTCATGACGCAGCTTCCGGGCGGCCATCTCGATTGAAAGCTTTGAGGTTCGGGCGAAGCTCCGGACATCCGCCTTTTCGACCCGGACGGGGCATTTCATCGCGGCGGCGGTTTTCCGGACGAGTTTTTCGTCCGCCAGGCTGCTGCATCCGCGCAACTGGTGGTTGAAGTGCGCGACCGTCAGCCGCCAGCGATTGCGCGGGGCGAGTTGGTGGAGCGTATGCAGCAGCGCCATCGAATCCAGGCCGCCGGAGACGGCGACCAGCACGGCCTGACCGGGTTTGAGCAGCCGGCGGTCTTGAATGTGTTGTTCAACGCGTTGAAACCAGTCGGTCACGCGTTCATGTTACTTTATCCGCCGGGGCACACAAGAACGGCGGCGCGTTACGGTAACTGGCGGATGCGATAAAATTTCTGCGGAGCGGTGGTAATGGAATTGGTCATCGTCAATGTATAATCAGCGGCCGTATTGGTGCTTAAATTGATCCAGTTGGTCGTGGCCAGATTGGTCGAACATTGCACCTGATAGGCAATACCGGCCAGGGAATTCCAGGTCAATGCCACGGTGTTGTTGCTGGTTCTGGCCAGCGAACGGAAGGCCGGATTCGGGATGGGCTGGATACTCACATCATCCAGACCGAAGTAGTAATTATCGTTCCGGGCCCCGAACTGAAGGGTGGTGTTGGTCGCGGTGGCGGTGACGATGAATTGCATGTTCGTCCAGTTGTTGATGGCCGCGATATTGGACTGGTTGAACAGGGTGTTGGTGCCGGTTGCGTTGGTGTTCCAGTTCACTTGAAATTGATTTGGGGTGTGCCCGCCAAAATTATTCAGCCAGAACGAGAGCAGATAATTCTGGCCCGGCAGCGTTGGCAGGTTTTGGGAAAGATAGGCCAGTTGGCCGGATTCCCCGAGCAGGGCGCCATAAACGCCGGAATGAACCCCGTCGCTGTTGGTTTCAACGGAATTGTAAATCAGCCCGTCGATAACGCCGTCACCGGCGAGGTTCCACCACGAAAAATCCCCGCTTTCAAAACCGGAATTTTGATCCAACGGCTGTCCCAGTTGCAACACGAACTGGCGGATCTGCGCAATGCCGGTGGTCAAGTTGGTGAAAATAAGATTGGTGACATAAGCCCCCGCGAACAGGTTGTTGCCCGATGCATTCAGGGTCACTGTGACCGTGGTGGAACCACTGGCTGTCAGGGCGCCGCCCACCGAAGAAACCTTGAGCCAGTTGGGGACGCTCGTGAGCGCCCAAGTGACAGGTGTGCCTGCCGAATTGGTCAGGATGAAGCTCTGAACAGTTGCGTTGAAGGGACCGCCCACCGGACCGAAAGCGGTAAAGCCTGTCCCCGGGAAAATTCCGAGTGAATCAGGCGTGGCGAGCGCATTGATCAGATTAATTCCATTGGGAGTGCCCCAGCCGGTACAAAGATCATATCCAGCAACGGCGGGAAAATTGGCCGGGCTGACCAGATTGGTATTGTTGCCGGTGGTGATGTCGTGAAAGCAGGCACCGTAATTTCCACCCCTGCCAATCGCGTAGATGGCGGGATTGATAAAGCCGACGGTGGATCTGCCTTTGGCGAGGGCCTGTTGGTTGACCAGGGCCGTGAAGCCTGCCCACAACGGCGCTGCGGCACTGGTGCCCCCGATCATGTGGGGCTGGCCATTGTTATAATAAATAAAAATATTGTCGGCGGTCATGGCCACATCCGGAATGTTCCGGAACGTGGTGGACCCGTGGTTGCTGGACATGTTGATATTGGTTTGCCAGCTCGGAATGGGGTAGATGGTGCTGATACCACCGCTGCTGCCCTCGGTGCTGTTACCGCTGTTGTAACCGTTCCAGGCCGTTTCCGCCGTCCAGGATCCGCCGCCGACGGTCGTGGACAATGTGGTTCCGCCGACGACGGTAACGTAGGAATCGTCATCCGGCGAAGGAACTCCGCCGGAATACGCACCGGTATCACCGGAAGCTTGAAAGTAAGACTGACCCTGCGCGGCAAATTGTTTGAAAAACACGTCCGAGCCGGCGTTGGTCCCCGGATTTGGGCCCGCCCAGGAAGAGCTGAGTTGCTTGGCCAGCGGCAGGTCCGTCGCCATGCGGCTCAAAATATCATTGACGTATGCGGTGTTGTTCGGAGCCTCGTACACCACCACTTTCGTCAGATTGGTTGCCATGGCCATCGCCATGTCTATGTCGAGGGCGACTTCCATGTTCGCGCTGCCGGCGGTTCCGCCAAAACCATCCAACAACACGTTCGTCAGGGTAATGTTGGGGAAGTTGTAAGCCAGTTCATATTGGCGGATGTCATTGGTGTAATAGCCGTCAAATTCAACCAGCGCGAGGATTTGTCCGGAGCCATTGAGTGACACGCCCGGAACATAGGCCGCCCGGAAATCATTGCCAGCATACAGCCCGCCCGGCCCCGATCCGAGATTGGGAATGAGGTTGGTGGGCGTGCTGCCGTTGCCCGGTTTGATGGCGAGATTTGCCGGGCGCAGCAACGAGTAATTATCCAGACCGCTGATGTGCAACACCGGCACGGCCAGATCGACTGACGGCTCGGTGTCCGGTGCGTAAAATTTCCGGTTTTCTTTCGGATGTTGGTACACGCGCATTGTCACATGGAAGATCCTTTGGATATCCGACACCGATCCGCTCACATCCAGCAAGGCGCGATTGGGATGCCTGCCGGTCACCGTCAGGCCGTTCGCTTTCGCGAAATCAATGACCGCCTGATAATCCGCTTCCGTCGGACCGAAATTTTCCGCGAACTGGCTGGGCGTTAAAAATTGATGAAAATTGGGACTGGCCGGGTCGTAGAGCTGCTGAATCATCTGGTCCAACGCCGCTTCGTTCCGCAACGGCAATCCGATTGCCAGGTTCAGATGATTCGTACCTGGGAAAAATCCAATGGGCTGAAGGTTTGACACCGCTCTGGGAACATGACCGTGCATGAGTTGCCGGCCTGCTGCCTGGCTTGAACGGATGGTCAGGAAGATCATCACCAGGCCGAGCCCGGTTGCCAACCACAGTCGCCGAAAATTCAACATAGATCGCAAGGTCTGGCTCGTCTCTTCAGAATTTATTCCAGGCAGTTGAATCGCACCAAATCACTCGAAATGGGGTGTTCAATTTGCCTTATGAGCTGAAGCATGTCTCATTCCACATTTTTGAGGCGAATTGGGAATTTCCGGCGTTTTTACTCCATTTTCTTGCACATAAAAGCTGGGATTCATCCGATTGAGGTCTGATTCCGATGATAGAAAGTCCCGAATCGAACATTGCCTCCGGCTGCGGTGGGTGAAAAAGTTTGCCCCGCCACTCGCCTGCCACTAACGTCCAGATGTGGCCGTCAAATTCACCATTCTCGGCAGTGGTTCCTCTGGCAATTGCGCCTATGTTGAAACCGATGAAGTCCGGGTGCTCGTGGACGCCGGGTTTAGTCCGCGCCAGATCCGGCAACGGCTTGCCACCATCAGCCGCGTCCCGGAGAATCTCACCGCCATTTTGATCACCCATGAGCATTCCGACCACATCCACGGGCTGACCGGCATCGCTTCCAAATTGAACATCCCGATTTATTGCAACCGCGCCACGAAGGAGGCGTTTGAATTTCAATTGCAGACCAAATTCAACTGCCAGCTCTTCAATACCGGCGCCAGTTTCGAAATCGGCGACGTGCAGGTGGACACCTTTACCATTCCGCACGATGCCCAGGACCCGGTTGGTTACTTGCTGCGCACGCCGGCCGGCAACATCGGTTTTGTCACCGATATCGGCCACATGACGAAACTGGTCATCGAACGCGTTCGGCCGGCCAACGTCCTTGTCCTCGAATCCAACCACGACGTGAAGATGCTGCAGAACTGTCCGCGCCGCTCGTGGAGCCTCAAGCAGCGCATCCTCGGCCGCCACGGCCATCTCTCGAACGTGGCCGCCGCCGAGGCCGCCGCGGAAATCATGTCCGCGGAGTTGAAACACCTTTACCTCGCCCACCTGAGCCGGGAATGCAACAAGCCCGAACTCGCGGAACACATCATGGCCGAGCAGCTCCACCACATCGGCGCCAAACACGTCCAGATGCAGATCGCCTCGCAGGATGTGCCGTGCTCCACCCTGTCGCTGTAAATGGAATGGTCGGATTCTTTGTCGCGAGTTCACATGTTTCACGTTCAAAAAGTCACCTCGCTCGACCTGCCCGAGCTCGCGCCGTATCGCACCATGCGCCGACCGCTGGAGCACGAACGGCAGGGCATCTTCGTGGCCGAAGGGGAAAAGGTCGTACGCCGCCTGCTGGAAAGTCATTTTGAGGTTGTTTCCGTCCTGCTGCCGGAAAAACATCTGGATGCCTTCCGCCCGTTGCTCGAAGCGCGCCCGGAAAACTTCACCGTTTATCTCGCGGACAAAGATCTGCTCGAAACCCTCATCGGCTTTTCAATGTACCAGGGCCAGCTCGCCGTCGGGAAAATTCCGCCGCCCTCCTCGCTCGACAGCATATTGACCCAAATACCAAACCCACGGCTGCTGGTCGCCGTTGATGCGCTGACGAACGCGGAAAACCTTGGCGCGCTGGTGCGCAACTGCGTTGCCTTTGGGGTTCATGCATTGGTCGTGGGCGAGACCTCCAGCAGCCCGTTTTTGCGCCGCGCCGTCCGCAATTCCATGGGCACGGTCTTTCGACTGCCCGTGGTGGAGCTCGGCGGTGCGGGCCAAAATCAAAAGGCATTTCGCGATTCGTCAGCAGTCTCGTCCCACCAAAACACGACGCTAGTGCAGACCCTTCTTGATTTGCGCACGCGTGGCATCCGTTGCATCGCGGCGCATCCACACACGGACAAAAAATTCCTGTCGCAGGCAGATTTTTCCTGCGATTGCTGCATCGTGTTCGGCAGCGAAGGCAGCGGCATTTCCACCTCCGTGCTGGACGCTTGTGACGACGCGGTGGCGATTCCGATGTCGCCGACGGTGGACTCACTGAACGTGGGCGCGGCGGCGGCGGTTTTTCTTTACGAAGCCAACCGCCAGCGCAAAAAGGCTTGAAAGCCCTGCTCGCGGGAGGACAATTGACCGCATGAAACCCAAACAACTCGCCGATGTCTTCATCAAAATTCTTGGCCTGTACTTTGCGGTAGATGGCAGCGTGCGCATTATTTCCGGGATGTTGAACCTGCTCGTCGTGCTGGCGGGCCAGCACGGTTTTGGATCAGCCTATGTCTGGCTTAATCCATTCACCGGCTTGATGCTTGCTGCGATTGGGTCTCTTTTCATCGTGTTTAGTCGCACACTCGCCGAACTTTTGATCAAAGACGAGTGAAGTTGCGAGGTTCTCAATCAAAACGGAAACACCTTCAGTTAAACCGCCCGGAGGCGGCTTCCCGGTCCAGTTTTTTATTCAACGCAACGGGTTTCAAGGCTTGGAACGCGCGCAGATGCCTTCGACAAACTCGACCGCCTTGTGACACAAGGGCCGCCAGTCCAAATCGGCTTTCACCCGCGCGGCGGATTCAGCCGCGTACGGTTGCCAGCTGGAAACAGGTTCGCCGAGCCACGCCAAAATTTTCCCGCCGAAATCTACGCCGCTGAATTCCGAGAATTTTACCAACGGATCATTTTTAAAATAACTTTGGACGCTTTTTAGCGGGGTGCAAACGGTCGGCAGTCCGCTGGCGATGTATTCCACAATCTTTGCAACAAACGCGCAGTGCGTCCCGGCGGATTCCTCGTAAGGCACGATGCCCACGTTCGCGCTGGCGAGGTGTCTTGAGACGTCCGCGTAAGCTGCAAAGCCGGTTGCTTCAAATTTGAAACCAGCGATCGTTTGCGCGCGCTGCAAAAACTTTTCCAGCCCGGTGGTGCGTTTGCCGACAAAACGGAAAACGGTTTCCGGTTTTCTGGCCACCACCATTTTGATCGCGTCAAACGCAATTTGACCAAGATGATGCGCGTCAAACGAGCCGTGCATGACCACGACCGGCGGTCGGTCCGACGGCGGCAATTGCGTGCGCAATGGAAATGCGTCCGCATCATAGCCGAAATAAATGGGGCAGATTTTCTCGCGCGGATAACCGCGGGCCGCGAGCCGGTCGGCAAATTCGTCTGAAATGGCGCACACGCCGTCCACGCCGTAGCGGGCGGGCAGCGACATTTCGTAGCGCATCAGCGCGCGCACGAGCGGCTTCGGCGCAAGATAGCCCGGCCAGGTTTCCATGAAGCCGGTCAGCAGGTCGGGAAAGTTCATCACGACCGGCAGGCCGAGTTGCTTCTTCAATTTGCCGGCCGCAACGGCGGAAATGGCGTGCTGTGAGAAAATCAGGTCAAAACTTATGTCCTGCGCCGCCGCCGAGACCATGCGTTCAAGGAAAAACGGATAGGCCAGGTACTTCAGATTGCGCAACTTCGTGTAACGATCCATCTGCCATCTGGTGAAGGAATGGAGCTGGACGCCAAATTTTTCCTCCACCTTTTCCGCGGCTGCGATTTGCGGCCCGAAAACATGCACCGTGTGGCCGCGCCGGACCATTTCCTGGACCAGATAAACGGCCTCGGCCGAACCGCCGCCAGAGGGCGGATAGAACGGTTCGTGAGTCAGGAAGGCGATGCGCAACGGAAACTGGGATTCGCTCACACAACGACGCTATAAAACTTCAAGGCGGCCGTTCAATCACAATTCACTGAGAAATGACGGCAAAAAGTTTGACAAGCCGGGACGGAACTTTAGATTGTCTGCTCTCCGGATGGGGTCGTAGCTCAGTTGGTAGAGCGCCTGAATGGCATTCAGGAGGTCAGGGGTTCGAACCCCCTCGGCTCCACCATCCAGTCGATGCGTATAATCTTCCCTTTGCTTCGCGAAGTTTGAAATCAACGGTGGCTGGAGAATGAACGTGGTGCAATTGCCCGCCGGCCTTGATTGCAAACCATGAATCGCAGATGTGCGTGCGAACAGATGCCGGATCCCGACCCCGGAATCACCCGCCTGAATTTTCACCTGAGCGAATCCCGGCGGTGTTGCAATTCATGCCGGATCGGACGGGTGTTTATCTTCGTCCAACAGGCCAGCGACGACGCTCTGAATTTTCTCGGCGGTAAAAGGTTTGGTCAATGTTGCATCCGCCCCCAGATGACGGGCCATCGGCAGATAATCTTCAGGGTTCATGCGTCCTCCGCCGGACATGGCGATGATTTTCAATTCCGGCTCCAGGCGGCGAAGTTCGATGATTGTCTCCAGCCCCTCTTTTCCCGGCATGATCAAATCGGTGATGACAAGATCAAACGAGTGTTGCCGGCAAAGCCCCAGGGCCGTGGAACCGTCGCCGGCGCCGCTGACCTCATAGCCGGCCCGCCGCAAGATTTCGCCCAGCGGCCGGCGGAAGTTTTCGTTATCGTCCACCAACAGAATTCTTTTCATGATCCCATTCCCGTGTTTGGATCCGGCTGGACCCGGTACACCACGGCTTTGCCGAAGGTGACCGGTTGATACACCGGATCCAGGTTCGTGGTGGTCTCGGCGGTGCCCAGGAACAGATAACCATGCGGCAAAAGGCAGTTGCGGATTTTTTTGAGGATGGTTTTCTTGGTTTCCACGTCAAAATAAATCATCACATTGCGAATGAAGACCAGGTCCAGCGGCGGCATGACCGGCCAGGACTGGATCAGGTTCATCGGCCGGAATTCAACCATCCGTTTGACGTCGTCCTTGAGACACCACTTTTCATCCTGCTTGATGAAGTATTTGATCAGATAGCTGGCGGGCAGGCCACGATTGACCTCGAATTGGGAATACCTGCCTTCCCGGGCCAGCTTCAAAACCGTGGGGGACAAATCCGTGGCCAGGATCGAAACGGTCCAGCCGGCCAATTGGGGAAAATTCTCGAGCAGCAACATGGCCAGGCTGTAGGGCTCCTGGCCGGTGGAGCAGGCCGCCGACCAGATGGTCAGGCGCCTGGCCGCCGCGCGCTGTTCGAGCACCGCCGGAAGGATGAACCGTCGCAAGGCCTCAAACGGATGATAATCCCGGAAAAACAACGTCTCGTTGGTGGTCAGCGCATCAATCGCCTGGTGATGGAGCCCGTTGATTTTGACTTCGCTGCGCAGTTGTTGGATGAAGGCGGCCAGGGTGTCGAAACCCTCCTTCTGCGCCAGCGGAGTCAAACGGGTTTCCACGAGGTATTCCTTGCCCGGCTCGATCACCAGCGCGGCCTCGCTGTGTGCCATCCGGCTGACATAATCGAAATCAATTTGGGAAATGGGCATGTGAATAGTCTTTCGAATTGTTCGCTACACCCGCACTTCGATCCGGCTTTCCCGCACGCGACGGGTGATCTCGCCGGCGATCTGGTTGAGGGGAATAATCTTGTGGGCATAACCGGCTTTCGCGACGTAACCCGGCATGCCCCAGACGATGCTGGTCGCTTCGTCCTGGACGACCACGTGGCCCCGTTTTTCCCGGATGATCTCGCAACCGCGCAACCCATCCTGGCCCATGCCGGTCATAACCACACCGAGCACCGCCCCGCCATAAACCGCCGCCACACTGCGAAACAACACATCGACGGCCGGCCGGCATGAATTTTCCGGCGGCCCATCGTGCAGATGCAACATCGTCCTGATTCCCGGACGGCACACCTCCATATGCCTGCCACCCGGCGCAATGTAGGCGTGACCGCGCTCAATCGCCTGCCCCTCGGCACCCTCGTGACAAGGAACCGGGGAATGCGCCGTCAGGCGTTCGGCCAGCATCGCGGTGAACAGCGGCGGCATGTGCTGCACAATGACCATCGGCACGGGAAAATCGGCCGGCAAATTGGCGAACACTTCCGCCAAGGCGTTGGGTCCGCCGGTGGAGGTGCCGAGGCAGACGATTTCAATGGGCCCGGGTTTCGCGGGGATCAGCGGCAAGGTCACCAGCGGCGGCTGGCGCAGGCCCGGGCTTTCGCACACCGGATCCGCGACGCACAAATGGCGGCAAAGCACCTTGATTTTGGGAATCAGCTCCCGCTCCAGCCGTTCCATGGCCTCGGTCACACTGCCGACGTTCGCCGGCTTGGTGACATAGTCGCTGGCTCCCAGCGAGAGCGCCTCCAAGGTGGCGACCGCCCCTTTTTGGGTCAGCGTGCTGAACATGATGACCGCAAGTTTCGGGTACAATTTTCTTATCTCCCACAACGTCGCCAGGCCGTCCATTTCAGGCATTTCGATGTCCAGGGTAATGACGTCCGGATTGACCTGCGGGATTTTTTGCAGTGCGATCTTCCCGTTGGCGGCAATACCCACCATTTCCAAATCCGGATCCTTGCGCAAAGTCTCGGTGATCAGCTTGCGGACTACCACAGCATCATCAACCACCAAGACACGGATTTTAGGCATCGTTTGTCCAGTCTCCGGCAACCATCAGTCCACCACTCCCAGAATTTGCAGTTTTTCCAGCAGCATTTCCTTGGAAACCGGTTTCATCAGGAAATCATTGGCGCCGGTCTCCAGCGCCTCGGTCACCCGGTCCATGGAATTAAGGGTGGTAATCATCAGTAGTTTCAACTCGACAAAATCCTTGTTCCGACGCACGGCCTGGACGAACTCCAACCCATTCATGCGCGGCATCTCCCAGTCCACCAGCGCAACGTCGAATGGTTCGCGCGGGTCGTTCCGGACCAGGATATCCAAGGCTTCGCGGCCATCGCCAGCTTCGGCAGTGGTGAATGACATTTCCCTGGCGATAAACGTCAGAAATGTCCGCATGGGTTTGGAATCGTCAATGACTAACAGTTTCATAATTGATCGTGCCTTGAGGCAAGTTTGCGACCGGACGCTTCCGCGCGTCGAATACCCACTTTTGCAGGGCCCCGCCCAGTTCCGGACCCTGGATCGGCTTTTCGATGAAATCGTCCATCCCCGCGGCCCGGCACTTTTCCCGCTGCTCCTGGTTCACATGGGCGGTGATGGCGATGATGGGAACCCGCCCGGTTCCATTTTCCGAACGGCGAATTGCCCGGGTCGCCGCCCAGCCGTCCATTTCCGGCATGAGACAATCCATGAAGATCAAATCGTAGGGCCGTCGGACAGCCAGTTCGACCGCTTCCAATCCATTGTTCGCGACATCGATGCGACAGTTGAGTTTGGCGAGCAAATGCACCGCCAGTTTCTGGTTCATGAAATTGTCTTCGGCCAGCAATACCCGCAGTCCAGCGGACGATTGCGAGTCTGGTTTGGCAGCGACCTCGGGTAGGGCCGCGCCGGGGGCCGGTAATTCCAGATTCGGAACGGCCACCTGGGAATGCGGCGTGGCCGGGAGGGTGAACCAGAACGTGGAACCTTGGTTGGGCTGGCTGTTCAAACCAATTTCCCCCCCCATCAATTCCACCAGCTGTTTGGAAATCGCCAAACCCAGACCGGTCCCGCCGTACTTGCGGGTGGTTGACGAATCGGCTTGTGAAAACGGTTGAAAAAGCCTGGCCTGATTGTCAGCGGAAATACCGACGCCCGTGTCCGTGATTTCACAACGAACAAACCCGGATTGCGCCAACGCCGGTTTCAGGCGGATGGTGATGCCGCCTTGCCGGGTGAATTTAACGGCATTGCCCGCCAGATTGAGCAGAACCTGACGCACCCGGCAGGGATCGCCGGTGAATTGCGGCGGCAGCCCGGACTCGCATTGGACATGAAACGCCAGATTTTTTTGCTGTGCCTGCATCGCGATCAGCCCGGCCACTTCCTGCACCACCTGCGAGAGATCAAAGGGAATCGCTTCAACCGTAAGTTTGCCGGCTTCAATCTTCGAGTAATCGAGGATGTCGTTGATCAGCGTGAGCAGGGTCTTGCCGGAAAGTTTGATCGCCTGGGCAAACTGGCTTTGCTCGTCGGACAGTGGCGACTCGATCAACAGATTGGTGAACCCCAGCAGGCCATTCATCGGAGTGCGGATCTCGTGGCTCATTGTCGCCAGAAATTCACTCTTGGCCCGGTTGGCGGAATCGGCAGCCTCCTTGGCGAGCACCAACTGTTCGGCAACCTGTTTGCGCTCGGTAATATCACTGGCAATGCCGGCCAGACGGATCAGTTTGCCCCCGGCATCCCGGACTTGAAAGCCGCGGTCCTGAATCCAGCGAATCGCGCCATCCGGACGAGCAATGCGATACTCCATGTCCACGTAGGGCACATCGTCCATGAGCCCGGCAAAGGCGGTGAAGACGCGTTCACGCTCCTCCGGCAGGATGGCCTCGACCCATTCATGCGGATTCGCATAAAGGCTCTCGGTCGAGCGCCCCCAAACCCGGACGTAGCACCTGCTGACGTAATGCATGGTTTTTAAATCGGGCGAAGTTATCCAGAAAACGTCGGTGATGTTCTCCGCCAGCTGCCGGAATTTCTCATCACTTTCGCGCAACGACACTTCCATCCGTTTGCGCTCGGTGATGTCGCTCATGAAACCGTGCCACAGAACGCCGCCATCGGTTTCGCGCTCCGGCGTGGCCTGCCCTTCCACCCAAAACAGGCCTTTCCTGGGATGCCGCACCCGGAATTCGCACCGCCAAGGCGACAAAGTCCGGGCCGATTCCGTTATGGACTTGCGCATGCGGGTCTGGTCCTCCGGATGGATCAAATCAAAAACCGGCGAGGCATCGTCCGCCAATCCATCCGCCCGCACCCCGTAAAATTCTTCAATGGTCGGGCTGACATATGGCAGGCAGACCGAGCCATCCGGCCGCAGGCGAAAGGCGTAAATAATTCCGGGTGCGTTGGTGGCTATTTTTGCCAGCCGTTCCCGCAACAAGAGTTGCTCTTTCAAAACTGCGTCGGCGCGTTTGCGCTCGGTGATGTCGCGGAAGGTCCAGATCCGGCCATAATATTTTCCACTCGATCCCACCAAGGGAGCGGAATATCGGTCAAGAACCGTCCCATCCTTCATTTCCATTTCATCCCGGCTGATTTCGTCGCGGTGAGAATTCAGATGGAGGACCCGGGCAATGAACTGCTCGGGATTTTTGGACGCTTGCGTGACCCATCTTCGCTGGACCTCGTCGTCGGGATCGTCCGCGATGGATTGGGGAATCCCTAACAGGTCGGCCATCCGCTGGTTTTGCAGGGTTTTCCCGCCTTGATCGTCCACCACCAGAATGCCGTCGATGGAAGAATTCACCTGCGCCTCGAGAAATGCGGTCTTCCACTGCAACTCCTCCTCGGCCCGCTTCCGCGCGGTGATATTTTCGTGCGCGATGACCACCCGCACCGGGCCGTCTCCGGCGAAACGCGTGACCCGCACCACGAACCAACGCTGCTCCTGCGGACTGTGGCATGGGTATTCCAGTTGAAATTCAGCGCACCGCCCGCCCATGATGTCCCGGATCCCCTCGGCAACCGCCGGCGCTTCGGCGGCGCAGACGCCCGTCGCGGATTCGCAAAGGCTCAGATAGTTGGCGCCGATGCCGTAGTCGCCGCCCAGGAAATTGTTCTGACGGGCAAATTGATTCCAGGCGGCATTGACTTCGATGATCAACCCGTGTTGATCCAAAATCGCGATGTGGGCCGACAGGGCATTGAGGGCCGACTGGAGAAACCGCTGTGATTCCAACAACGCGAGCTTGTCCTGTTTGTGAGCGGAGATGTTTCGCGCAATCCCGACCAAACCATAAACGATTCCCCGCTCGTCAATCAAAGCGGCTTTGGAGGTTTCGAACCACACCGTGCCCGTGTCAGGAAAAGTCAACTGGACCTCCTGCCGGGACGGCTTTCCCGACGACATTACCTGCTCGTCCTCTGCTTGCAATTGGGCGGCAACCCCGGGGGGATACATGCCGACCTCGGCGACGGTTTTCCCCACAGCTTGCATCGCTTCCATTCCGGCGAATTCACACCAGGCGCGGTTTACCATCAGGAAGTGTCCCTTGCGGCCCCTCAGCCAGGCCGGATCAGAAATGTTGTCGAGGATCGCTTTTTGCTGGCGTCCATTTTCCTCCAATTGCTTCTCGGCGAGCCTCAAGGCCTCGGCGGCGCGGCGGCGCTCGGTGATGTCCTCCTTGACGGCGATGTAATGAGTAATTGTTTCCTTCGAATCACGAACGGGGGAAATGCAGGCCGATTCCCAGTACAATTCTCCGTTCTTCTTTTTGTTGCACAGTTCCCCCTGCCAGACATTCCCTTGACCGAGCGTCTCCCACATGTGCCGGTAAAAGGCGGGGTCATGCGCGCCCGACTTTAGAAAGCGCGGATTCTGGCCCAGCGCCTCCGCGGCGGAGTAACCGGTGATTTCCACAAACCTGGGATTCACATATTCGATCTTTCCGGTTACGTCCGTCATTAAAATCGTGGCCGGAGTTTGCTCGACCGCCCGCCAGAGCTTGCGCAGTTCCTGCTGCGTGGGTTCATGTTGGGTAAGCTGGCTCTGCAATTCCTCCACCCGCCGGGTCAGCTCCAGTGACTGGTGCCGATCCCTTTCGTGAAGCGCGTAATTCTCCGACGCCGTGCTGGCGATCTGAAGCACCTCGATCAAATCGAATGGTTTTTTGAGGATGGCCAGATTGGGAGAGCGGCCCAGACGAGCCTGCAAATCGTCCCAGGAATAATCGGAGTTGGCGGTGCAAAACACGATCTGTAGATTGGGCTGTTCCTGCCAGATTCGGGTGACCGCTTCGACACCATCCCATCCCGGAGGCATGCGTGAATCGACGAAGGCCAGGACGTAAGGCCGGCCGGCAGCGGCCGCCTCTTGAACCTTCCGAAAACCTTCCTCGCCCTGAAATGCCGAATGAATCTCGTATCGAGGCCGGGGAGGCTCGACGGGTTCCGGACCAAAGAAGGTATCATGTCCGCCTCCCAAGCCGGCTCGCGGCGGACCACAAAGAATTTTGCGAAAATCCTCGTGAATGGCCGGACTGTCGTCGATCACCAGAATCCGGTTGATCCGGAATTCCTCCGGCTGCGTCATGACAGTTTCGCGGCTCATGGATTTGCGTTTGATAATTCAATTGCTGCTCGAAAAAGCGCCGGTCGGCCACACGGTCGGCCAACTTCCTCCAAACCGGATCAATCGGCCTGGATAATCCGTTGAAATTCCTGCCGGCAGGCGGTGATGCACTGCGTCACCGCCGCCGGAGTGAGACCGGACGCCCTTATAAATGGATACCCGTCGGGAAGTTTCCAGTCGGTCTTCCCGAAATCCAACCCCGTCAGGTCAATCAGGCGCAGGGTGAACTGCAACAAACCCAGCAGAGAAACCTCGTAGGGAACCTTCCCGGCATCCAGCTGCCAACGGATGACTTCGCACGTCGGGATCGGGAAGCGCCAGTGTTCCAGGAGCATCGCGCCGGATTCGGCGTAATCGAATCCCACCGAAGAACGCTCCCATTCCTGGATCGGCTGATAGCCGTCCCAGTAGATCGTAAAGCGTTTTTCCTCGATGACATGATTGATGAGCACCCGTCCAATGGCGTGCAGAATCCCGAGAGTGTAGGCGTCCTCCGGATTCAACCCGGATTGCTTCGCCAACGCCTCCATCACCAGCGCGGCCGCAATCGAAGCACTCCAATAGTCGGAGGCCGAGATGCCATAGCTGGGCAGGTCGCGGGCAAAGATCCGCCGGGACAGGCTGAGGTTGACCACGCGCAGGACTTCCCTCATGCCAATGTAATTAATCGCAGCGGTCAGGTTGCTGTGCAGTGTCGCCGGTGCATAGTAGGGGCTGTTGCTGATCCGGATGATGTCCGCCGCCAGCGGCCCGTCGTTCCGCAACAGCTCGCACATGGCCGCGAGATCGGCGTTCGGGTCTCTGGCCAGTTCCGTCACCTTGACCAGCACGGCCGGCGTCGCCCCCAGGGCGTCGATGGCCTGGATGGATCGTTTAAATTCGTCAGGATTCAACATAAATCCTTGGGTGTCTCCCGCGGAGGCGCGCGCCTGGTGGCGCGGCCTCCCGGGTGACGATGATTATTGCATCTGCTGCTGCACCACGCGCTTGAGGTCCGCAGCCAGCTTGGCCAGCTCGGTCGCGGCGGTCAGCGTGTTGTTCGCGCCCTGGGTGGTGTTTTTCGCCGCTTCGGAAACATTGGCGATATTTTTCGAGATTTCCGTGCTGCCCTTGGCGGCCTCGTTCGCATTGCGCGCGATTTCGTTGGTCGTCGCGGTCTGCTCCTCCACCGCGCTGGCGATGGTGTTCTGGATGTCGTTGATCTGGTTGATGATTTTTCCAATCTGATCAATCGCCGTCACGGCCGCCTTGGTGTCTTCCTGGATGGCCTCGATTTTGCCGCTGATGTCTTCGGTGGCACTGGCAGTCTGCTTGGCCAGTTCCTTGACTTCATTTGCAACCACAGCGAAACCCTTGCCCGCCTCACCGGCGCGTGCGGCTTCGATGGTCGCGTTCAATGCCAGCAAATTGGTCTGTTGGGCGATGCTGGTGATCACCTTGATGACCTTGCCGATTTCGATGCTGCTTTCGCCGAGCTTGGCCACCGTTTTGTTGGTGTCGGCGGCAACTTTGACCGCCTGGGTCGCAACTTTGGCGGCCTCGGTGGCGTTCTTGGCGATTTCCTTCGCGCTGGCGCTCATTTCCTCGGCGCTGGTGGCGACGGTCGCGACATTTTTGCTGACCTGCTCCGAAGCGGCGGCCACGACGTTGGATTGCGTTGCGGTTTCCTCGGAGTTCGAACTCATTTGCTGGCTGACGGCGGTCAGTTCTTCCGAGGAAGAAGCCAGCGCCTGGGCATTTTCGTTCACCGCGGTGATGGTCACCTTGAGGGCCTCCTCGGCTTTCTTGCGGTTTGTGATGTCCGAGGCGTTCTTCACCACTTTGAACGGTTTGCCGTCCGCGTCAAAGATGGGGTTGTAAATTGCCTGGAGCCAGACTTCGCGGCCGCCCTTGGCGATGCGCTTGTAATCCGCCGCCTGGAATTTGCCGTCGTTGAGGTCTTTCCAGAACTGACGATAATCAGCAGTTTCCCGGTAGGTAGGATCGACAAACAAGCTATGATGCCGGCCTTTGACCTCCTCAATCGTGTAGCCCATGGTCTTGAGAAAATTGTCGTTGGCCGTCAGGACGTTGCCATCGAGGCTGAACTCGATGATTGCCTGCACCATGCTGATGGCGTCTTCGCTGCGTTTGCGGCCGGTGACGTTGGTGGCGAATTTCACCACCTTAAAAGGTTTGCCGTTGAGGTCGAGAATCGGGTTATAGCTCCCAAGAATCCAGACGACCTTGCCACCTTTGCCCACGCGTTTGAACTCGCCCGCCTGGTATTTGCCTTCATTGAGGTCGCGCCAGAAATGCTTGTATTCGATGCTTTCGCGGTAGGCGGGATCAATAAACATGCTATGGTGGCGGCCCTTGATTTCTTCCAGGGTGTAACCCAAGGTCTTGAGGAAATTCTCATTGGCATCGGTGATGGTGCCATCCAGATTGAATTCAATCACCGCCTGGGTCTTGCCAACCGCAGCGATCTGTCCCTGATAATCGGCATTTTGGAGTTTGGTGACAGTGACGTCGATGGCGAACTTCACGACCTTGAACGGTTTGCCTTGCGCATCGAAAATGGGATTGTAGCTGGCCTGAATCCAGGCTTCCTTGCCACCCTTGCCGATACGCTTGTATTCGGCCGCCTGGAATTTCCCGTCATTGAGATCGTGCCAGAATTGTTTGTATTCGGAACTCTCGCGGTAAGCGGGCTCGACGAACATGCTATGGTGACGACCTTTGATTTCCTCAAGGGTGTAGCCCAAAACCTTCAGGAAATTCTCATTGGCGTTCAGGACTATTCCCGCCATGTCAAATTCGATGACGGCTTGGGCTTTGTTGATGGCGGCCATCTCGCCGCGCAGTTCCATCAATTCGTTGTTTTGACCGGAGGAGCCGTTGGTCTTGCCGTGGATGCCGTTGACTTGGCGCGAGCCGTTTGTTTTTGCGCGGGGGAGTGTGGGAGTGTTCAGTTTCATATTTTGTTTAAGGTGAGGTTGTGTTTGGTTTGGTATCGGGGTCAAATTTGCTGGTTTATAGGTTTATATTTTGGGATGGTTGTTGGAGGTTCATTGCCCTGGTTCCTGGGTCCGGCCGCCGGTGCCGGTGAGAGTGACGGTTTTTTCGGTGTCGAGGATGAGCAGCAGGCGCTCCTTCAATTTATAGACGCCCTGCACCAGCTCGCGCGCCACGCCTTGCAAGGTTTCCGGCGGCCGCTCGTAAATGTCGTCCTGGATTTCCACGACGTCGCCAATCTCATCCACCAACAGGCTCACCGCGCCGTCATCGCTGCGCACGACGACATTCATGGGCAGTTCGTCCGTCCCGCGCGGCGCCAGTTCGAGCCGGCGGCGCAGGTCGATGGCGGTCACAATCTGGCCGCGCAGGTTGATCAAGCCTTGAATCATGGCGGGCGCCAGCGGCACCGGCGTCATTCCCTGGTAACGAATGACTTCCTGTACCTTCAGCACTTCGACGCCGAAGAACAGGCCGTTCAC